>TARA_R100000365_G_C2748678_1_pt1 | contig 23584 bp, 14 predicted proteins | sample TARA_R100000365 | Tara Oceans TARA_R100000365 (sample SAMEA2620668) | marine metagenome | biome: marine biome (ENVO:00000447); feature: mesopelagic zone (ENVO:00000213); material: "saline water (ENVO:00002010), including plankton (ENVO:xxxxxxxx)" | depth 1000 m | reverse complement strand
AAAAAAAAATGAAAAATTTTTTACTGATTTTGTGCCAAATATTTAAATTTTATTAAGTTTAAGAAATTTTGGTATTCATAAAAGTTACTCAACCCAGCTGTTTACCAAAGTTTATTTGGTTTTACTTAATCAACAATAGACCCTGATTGAGAGCTTGTTTTCGAACAAGCTCTCTTTTTTTTAACTAGTTCTAAACCACATTTTGTTGAGATTTAAAAAACAGGTTTAAAAATTAAGCTTAGCCTCTTGTTTTTTTGTAAAAGTTGAAAAAATCGGTTTCTCACCCTAAGGTTTCGTCAAGAAATATATTCTTTTGTTTTTGATCGGTTAAAAAGAAAAACCTTCTCAAATATTTCGAGAAGGTCTTTACATAGATAACCCTTTAATCCAATGAATTTTGAAAAATTCCTCTGAAGAGTTAAAAATCTCAATTCATTGTTGAATTTGTATAATCTTCAATTCACTATCAGTGATTCAAGTCATTAGAGTTTGTGTCAAATAAGGCCATGGTAAGGTTTTCTTGACGAAGTTGATAGCTGAAAAAATCTAGAATTCTTTTACGCGCAAGAATAGATTTTTCTTTCGGGTTTTCCAGCAAAAATTGAGAAAGTAAGTCTTGCAGTAAGGCTAAGTCTTTTTGGGGCAAAATCAAGCCCGTAGAATCAATAATTTCTGGAATTGCACCTACTGCGCTGCCTATAGGTATGCAGCCACATGCCATAGCTTCTCCCAGCGAGTTGGGAAATCCTTCCGAAGTGGATAATTGAAGGTAATATCGATGGGTGTTGAAGGCTTCTACCAGGTCTTGAGCTTTCATTTTGCCAAAGACTTTGATATTGGGCAATGAACTATTGTATTTTGAGTCTCCAATGAAAGTGAAGCTCCATTCTGGATGATTTTTGGCCAGTTTTTCTATCAAATCATAGCCTTTGACGATTGCTCGAGAAGGATTGGAAGTGCCTGTAGCTACTGAAATAAAACTCAGAGGTTTTCTTGTTTTCCCAAAGTCCTTCCAAAATTCGGTATTGAAACCATTCGGGATCACTTGAATGGGGGTCTGAAGGTCTGAAATCAGGTTCAGCAATCCTTGTTTGGGGCTAATTTTAGAATCATAGGAATAGTCTTGCCTAACCAATGCATCTGCCACTGGCAATATCAAGGAGCAGTTTTTAAAGGAATAAGTGGTAGCCTTTCTCAACCACTTTTTTCTAAAATTGCCATAACCTATTTCGGGCATGTTAATACAATCCATGCCTCCTGCCTGAATGATGCAACGTATCTTAAATATTTTTCCAAACCATACAGGTAGTACAGAATGATATCCTCCAAAAAAGCATAAATACTGACTGGTTTTAGGTAAAAACCATAACAATTGAAAAAACTGAATGAAGAAGTAGAAGGGGAGTTTAATTGGGCTTTGGGTAAACTCTAGGCTTTTGATATTTGCGACCGGGCGGATCATTTCCAGATCTCGGTCGGTAAATGCTGTGCGGATAGGGTAGGTAAAGAGGATCATTTTTCCTCCAAAAGTTTTTTGCCTTCTTTCTTTAAGATTGGAAAGTTCTCATTGATGACCTTGACTATAGTCTCATAAGTTATTGCTCCATATTCATGGGCAATATAATTTCTAGCACTGATTATTTTCCTTGTATCCGAAATGGCAATTGAAGGCGATGTTTTAATAAGTTTTTTCGTCGCTTCACCGATAATTTCCAACTCTCGCTCTACTGCGCGAATAGTTTTTATATCTTCTAACAAGGATTCTAAAGTCACTACTTTTCCTTCAAAAAATTGTTCTACCTCCTCAATATAAGTAAGAATGTCAAAAAGGTAGGTTTTTATTTTTCTATCCATAGATCAATTCTTTGGTTTCATCCACCTCATCTCTAAAATATGGATTACGGATAGCGTCATATTCAATTAAATCAACTTCTCTCCCAAGAAGGTCTTCTAATGCAAATTGCAATTCGAAATAGTTGCTGGCAAAATCCGAAATATCATGTCTTTCAAAGTCTACCAAAAAATCGACATCGCTTTCTTCATTGAAAACCGAATTAAGAGCCGAACCAAAAGCATAAAGCTTTGCTACTTTGTGTTTTTGACAAAGGTTTATAATGGCTTCGATATTTGCTTCTAAAAGCTCCATTAATCAAATATAGTCTTATTACATTTAAACAAAAAAAGACTCAAATTTAGATTTTGAGTCCTTTTATTTAGCGTTTATAGCGACTTAGATTACCAAATTCACAATCTTACCCGGTACAACAATGATCTTTTTCGGGGTTTTCCCTTCCAGCCATTTTTGAACTGTTTCATCTGCCAAAGCCTCTTTTTCAATAGCTTCTTTGCTAAGGTCTAAAGATAGGTTGATCTTGGCACGCATCTTTCCATTGATCATTACAGGATACTCAAAGCTGCTTTCAACCAAAAACTCCTCTTTAAACTCAGGGAATTTAGCTTCGGTAATCGATCCAACATGACCTAGTAATGACCAGAGTTCCTCGGCAATGTGAGGAGCGTACGGCGAAACCAAAATAGCCAAAGGTTCTAATATTTCACGCTTATTGCATTTCAGTGATGTCAATTCATTGACACAGATCATAAAGCTAGAAACGGAGGTGTTAAAAGAGAAATTAGCCATATCCTCTTCCATCTTCTTGATGGTTTTGTGCAAGGTTTTCAGCTCTTCCTTGCTTGCTTTTGCATCAGAAACTTCAAATTCTCCTTTTCCATTGTGGTAAAGGTTCCAGAGCTTTCTCAAAAACTTGAACACCCCGTCAATACCGTTGGTATTCCAAGGCTTGAACTGCTCCAAAGGCCCTAAGAACATCTCATACAGCCTTAAGGTATCAGCTCCATAACGCTCAATGATATCATCCGGATTGACTACATTGTACTTGGATTTAGACATTTTCTCTACTTCTGCTCCGCAGAGATATTTGCCGTCTTCCAGGATAAACTCAGCATCTGCCAAATCTGGTCTCCAGGCTTTGAATTTATCCAGGTTCAATTGGTCATTATGAACAATATTGACATCCACATGCATGGCTGATGTGTCATATTGATCTTTTAATCCATGAGAGACAAAGGTGTTGCTTCCTTTCAACCTGTAAACAAAATTGGATCTACCCTGAATCATCCCTTGATTGATCATTTTTTGGAAAGGCTCGTCAATACTCACCACTCCTAAATCATACAAGAATTTGGTCCAGAATCTGGAATATAATAGGTGTCCCGTGGCATGTTCTGACCCTCCTATATACAGGTCAACAGAACCCCAATAGTCAGTTTTGCTTTTATCAGCAAAAACTGCATCGTTTTTCGGATCCATGTATCGGAAAAAATACCAGCTCGAGCCCGCCCAACCAGGCATGGTAGAAAGCTCCAGCGGATATTCTCCATCTGCAGTTTTATAAGTCCAATCTTTGGCTCTTCCCAAAGGCGGCTCTCCATCTTCTGTTGGTAAATACTTATCTACTTCAGGCAGTACTAAAGGAAGGTCCTTTTCATCAATTAAGTAGGGAAGTCCGTCTTTGAAATAAACTGGAAGTGGCTCTCCCCAATAGCGTTGACGGGTAAAAATTGCATCCCGCATTCTGTATTGGATTTTTCCTTTTCCAATTCCTTTTTCTTCCAAAAAGGCGATGGCTTTTTCCATAGCATCTTTCATATACAATCCAGAAATGAATCCAGAATTGATAATCAAGCCTCCTTTTCCGGGGAAAGATCCGTTTTCCATGGAACCCTCAATTACTTGACGAATTTCCAAGCCAAAATGCTTAGCGAAGTTGTAATCTCGCTCATCATGAGCAGGTACTGCCATGACAGCGCCCGTTCCATAACCTGCCAAAACATAGTCCGCCACCCAAATTTGGATTTCTTCTCCATTGAAAGGGTTGATAGCGTAGGAACCCGTAAAGGCTCCGGATATAGTTTTGACATCACTCATTCGCTCTCGCTCGGAGCGATTTTTTGCTACTTGAATATAGGCTTCAGCAGTTTCGCGCTGATCTTCAGTAATCAGCTCAGCCGCCAAATCAGATTCAGGTGCCAAAGCCAAATAAGTTACCCCATAGATGGTGTCTACGCGGGTTGTAAAAACCTTGATTTGATGATCAGATCCTTTGACTTGAAAAAGCACTTCCGCACCGATGGATTTTCCAATCCAATTTCGTTGCATTTCTTTGATGGGTTCTGCCCAGTCTACTTTCTCCAATCCCTGCAATAACCTATCCGCATAAGCAGTGATTCGCATGGACCACTGCATCATCTTTTTTCGCTCTACGGGGTGACCGCCTCTTTCAGAAAAACCATCCTTCACTTCATCATTTGAAAGTACGGTTCCTAGAGCAGGACACCAGTTGACGGTAGTTTCTGCCAAGAATGTCAATCTATATTTAAGTAGAACTTCTTGTTTCTCTTTTTCTGAAAAACCTGCCCAATCGGAAGCTGAAAAAGTAGGAGTATCCTCATCGCATACAGCAGATATCCGGGTGTTTCCTTCTTTTTCAAATTGGGATACCAAAGAATCTATAGAAAGTGCTTTGTCAGCTTTCAGATCATAATAGCTATTGAATAGCTGCATAAAAATCCACTGAGTCCATTTGTAATAGGATGGATCAGAAGTACGAACTTCTCTTTCCCAGTCAAATGCAAAGCCTATGTTTTTTAGCTGCTCGGTGTAACGAGCGATGTTCTGCTCGGTTGTGATAGCCGGATGTTGTCCAGTCTGGATTGCATATTGTTCGGCTGGTAATCCGAAAGAATCATAGCCCATAGGATGCAGGACATTGAATCCTTTCAGTATCTTAAATCTGCTGACGATGTCTGAAGCGATATAACCCAGTGGATGGCCTACATGCAAGCCCGCACCTGAAGGGTAGGGAAACATGTCCAGAGAATAGAATTTGGGACGATTGGGATCGACTTCTGCATGAAAGGTTCCTTTTTCTTTCCAGAAGCCTTGCCACTTCTGCTCTATTTCCCTGAAATTATACTCCGCCATGATTAATTATTTCTTGATTTTTTAGCTAAACGCCTGCAAAAATAGAAAATTCAGGCGGGTTTGGTAATCAATTTTCTAATTCCTCTTGCACTTATCATTTTCCATCCGTCAATTTTTTGATAGAGAGTTTCCTGTTTTTATTAATTTCAGCAAGCTAACCATCAACCTTATGAAATGCACATGAGGAAAAATCTCACACAGGGAGATGATTATCCTGGGCATTCCATCTGACCTCTAAAAAACAAATTAAAAACAGATGAAAAGTAAATTATTGATAATGTCCGCTGCATTGATCTTTTGCAGCCAGATAACTTTTGCACAAAAGAAATATTCTCAAAAACAAATTGATGCCCTTAAAGCTGAAGTAAGCCAATTGGTACAGGAAAATCATAAAATGAGCCAAGTAATGGTGGATAAAATTTTCAGTTTTGCCGAATTAGGCTTTCATGAAGTGGAATCGTCCAAATACTTAACCAGTATTCTGGAAGAAAATGGATTTACCATAGAAAAAGGAGTGAGTGGGATACCTACTGCTTGGTTTGCAACATGGAAAAATGGGGAAGGCCCGGTTATCGCCTTGGGTTCAGACGTAGACTGTATTCCAAAAGCCTCTCAATACCCCGGAGTAGCTTATCATAAGCCCATGGTGGAGGGGGCTCCAGGCCATGGAGAGGGACACAATGCAGGAATTCCTTTAAATATTACTGCTGCTCTGGCGGTGAAGAAAATCATGGAGCGTGAAAAAATTGGAGGTACATTAATCTTATGGCCCGGAATTGCTGAAGAGTTGGTCGCAGCCAAAGCTTGGTATACGAGAGATGGCCTATTTGATAATGTTGACCTATGTATTTTCACACACGTTGGCAACAATCTTGGGGTAAGTTGGGGACAATCCTCAGGTACTGGATTAATCTCTGTGGAGTATACTTTTTCAGGTGAAGCAGCTCATTCTGCCGGCTCTCCTTGGAGAGGCAGAAGTGCCTTGGATGCAGCCGAATTGATGAATATTGGTTGGAATTACAAAAGAGAGCATTTACATCCTTTAAAAAGATCTCATTCCATTTTTACGGATGGAGGAGATCAACCTAATGTAGTGCCTTCCAAGGCTTCCATTTGGTATTATTTCCGCGATGTGACTTATGAAGGAATTATGGAAATGTATGAAACGGCTAACAAAATGGCTGAAGGTGCTGCATTGATGACTGAAACGGAAGTTAGCAGTAAAATACTGGGTACTGCTTGGCCGAGGCATTTCAATAAGGTGATTGCAGAACAGATGTACCAAAATATATTGAAAGTTGGATTGCCAGAGTGGTCAGAGGAGGATCAAATGCTGGCTAAAGCTGTTCAGGAAGAGGTAGGATCCTCCAGAGAAAATGGATTACCTACAAAACTGGATACATTGGGTTTACCTGTGACCCAACCTGTTTCTGGTGGTTCAGATGATATTGGGGATGTATCATGGGTCGTGCCTACTGTTACATTGAGATTTCCTTCTAATATCCCTGGGCTTCAAGGACATCATTGGAGTAATGCCATAGCTATGGCTACGCCGATTGCTCACAAAGGAGTAACTCAAGGAGCAAAAGCTGAGGCAATGACTATTTTGGATTTCCTTCTTAAGCCAGAGTTGGTGGACCAAGCTTGGGATTATTTTAAAAATGTTCAGACAAAGGAGACCCAATACAAGCCGATGATTATTGCTGATGATGCTCCTCCGATTTATTTAAATACCGACATCATGAATCGTTTTAAGCCTGAGTTGCAAAAGTTTTACTACGATGAGACCAAGTTTGATACTTATCTGGAACAATTAGGCGTAAAGTATCCAACAGTGAAGAAAGACTAGGAATTTCTTGTCTAAAGAAAAACAAATCAGAACCGTTAACTGAATCAATGTTTTGAAAAAATGCTAATTTAATAGTATGAATATCCGCTTTCTTATCAGTAAGAAGAAGAATATGGCTTAGTATTAACTGGAAGGGTCAGAACCCCGAAGCTTCGGACATCGGTCATCGGTCTTCCATTCGGCCAAGCAAAGAATATATGGTAACTGGCTAATTTGCGGATAATCAGATTTAAAAGTGTAATTAACTGATAATCAATGGATTCAGAACATCATTCAATAATAATTCGTGAGGCCTCATTGGAAGAGATTCTTTCGATTCATCGCGAGATACCAGAATTTCAAGGTGAGGTCTCATTGGATTTTTATAAAAACAGATTGGGTACTAAGTCTTATTTAGCCTTGGTAGCAGAATTGGAAGGCGAACTATTAGGGTTCAAAATTGGCTACGAGGGGGAGACTCCGAAAATATTTTATTCTTGGATGGGAGGAGTGAAGCCAGAGTTTAGAAAAATGAGAATTGCTGAATCTTTGGCAGATTATCAGGAAAAATGGGCTCTGGAAAAAGGGTTTGATACCGTGTATTTCAAAACAAGGAACCGCTTTTCAGACATGATTAATTTCGCTTTTAAAAGAGGTTTTCAGGTAGTAGATTTTTTTAGAAAAGGGGAAGTGGAAGATTTCAGGATTGTGATGATGAAAAAACTGGATGGTTCAAAGATTGAATTTTAGTAGTCTTCTCCATCATATTCAAAACTTAGCTTTACCTTTGTGAGATAATTCACCAGCGGTCGAATCACCCGCTTTACCAAAAATTCAAATGACTACACAAGAATTAGTGGCCTCAGGCCTACAGCTTCCAGTCATGGAAGCTTTCTATACTATCCAAGGAGAAGGACGATTTACAGGAACACCCGCATATTTTATCAGACTGGGAGGTTGTGATGTGGGCTGCGTTTGGTGTGATGTTAAGGAATCATGGGAAGCAGGGAAATGGCCTGTATTAGCTATTGAAGAAATAGTAGAAGAGGCAATAAAATATCCTGGCAGATTAGTGGTGATTACCGGAGGAGAGCCATTGATGTATGACTTGGCACCTTTGACCCGTCTTTTGAAAGAAAATGGCTTCACTACCAATATTGAGACATCAGGGGCGCATCCTTTTTCAGGAGACTTTGATTGGGTATGTTTTTCTCCAAAAAAATTCAAGAAGCCTCACGCGTCCATTTATTCAGAGGCTGATGAACTGAAAGTGGTAATTTTTCATCAAAGTGATTTCAAATTTGCAGAAGAACATGCTGCATTGGTGAATAAAAGTTGCGAGTTAAGGCTACAACCAGAGTGGGGTAAGGCTGAAAAATTCACTTCTGAGATCATAAACTATGTGAAAAATCATCCAACTTGGAATATTTCCCTACAAACTCATAAATTTATGGATATTCCATAAGTTCATGCGCCCTGTTTTAGTAGGAATTCTTCTTTTGTTATTGACTTCCCATGCATTTGCACAGGATTTTTCCATTATTGATGGGCGGGCAATTCGTTTTTACAAGGAAGGAGAGCAGCTAATTTTGGAAAGGAGATATGATGCTGCCTTAGAAAAATTCAAGGATGCGATCAATCGAGAGGCATCTTTTTTGGAAGCCTACGTCAAAATGTCTCAGCTCTTGATTACCATGGGGAATTTGGAAGAGGCCGAAAGAGTAGCTGAGTCTGGAAGATCCAGATTGAGTGGGAAAAATGCAACGCCTAAGCACAGTGCTGACATTGGCTGGGTTTTCTCCAACATTTATTTGCAAAAAGGAGAATTCGAAAAAGCCTACAAGCAGTTTGAAGCCATAGATCCTTTATTGGATGATTCCTTTCGCTCTCATGTTTATTATAAAGAGATGAAAACCCAGATGGAATTTCTCAAAACTCAATTGGGAAAATCCATGTCCATAGAAAAGGAAAAACTCGAGGCTCCTCTAAACCAATTTCAATTGCAATACTTTCCTGTCTTAACTGCGGATGGGAAGCAGATTCTTTTTACCAAAAGAGATGGTACGGGCAATTATGATAAAGAAGATATTTTTACCTCCTTTTTAAGCGAGTCAGACGAATGGTCTGTTCCCAGAAGTATAGCATCGACGATCAACTCACAATACAATGAGGGAACTTGCTCGGTAACCGCAGACGGAAATATTCTTATTTACACTTCATGTGATGCGCCTGATTCTGAAGGCAGCTGTGATTTATATGTAGCCTATAAGGTCAACGGAACTTGGCAGAGGCCCAGAAATATGGGTAAAAAGGTGAATTCAAGGTCCTGGGATTCCCAGCCATCCTTGTCGGCCGATGGTCGAATCCTGTTTTTCTCTTCTAATAGAAAAGGTGGCTATGGAGGAAATGATATATGGTATTCAGTCAGATTAGCTGATGGGAGTTGGGCTGAAGCCAAAAATCTTGGGGAAACTGTCAATACACCTAAGGATGAGATTTCACCTTTTATGTTTTTTAATAATGAAATCTTGTTTTTTGCTTCAGACGGTCATCAGGGTTTCGGAGGGATGGACATATTCTTATCCCGAGTAAAGGATGGAAAGTTTACCAAACCCGAAAATCTAGGTCTACCTATCAATGATCAACTAGATCAAGTTGCCTTGTTTATTACAGCTCAAAAAGACTATGCATATTTCACGGAGCTAGCGAGTTCAGAAAATGGTAGAGATAGGTCCTTATTGTATAGATTCAAATTCCCGAAGGATATATATCTAGGCGAAAACCTGACTGTTACAGGCGGGAGAGTTTTTAATTCTAAAACAGGAGATCCGATAGATGCTACTCTTTCCTTGGTTTCGCTAACGAATGACAGTACGCTTTATGAATTTAAAGCTGATGGTAAAACGGGTGAATTTATGATGCTTTATCCTGAAAAGTCAATTTCAGGTCTATATGTGGAGAAGAAAGGGTACCTGCCGAAGATTTATAATGTAGAAAGAGACAAGCTTCAAAATGTAAAGGATTTGGAGGTACAATTGACTCCGGTTGCTTCAGGTGAGGAGTTTGTTTTTGAAAATGTATTTTTTGATTTCGATAAATATAATCTGAAGCAAGAGTCCATGTCTTCTCTGAAGCGATTGGTGAAGTTTCTCAATGAAAACCCCAATGTTAATATCATGGTTACCGGCCACACTGACAACGTGGGTTCTTCCGCATATAATCAAACACTCAGCTTGCAAAGAGCTAAGAGTGTTCAGGATTATTTGATCCAAAATGGAATGCATCCGGGTAGGGTTTTGGTGGAAGGAAAAGGAGATAAAGAACCGATGGTTCCAAATACCAATGCTCAAAATCAAGCCTTAAACAGGAGGATTACTATACGAGTTTTGTGATTTTTTGAATCGTATAGCCCTAAGTTGATTTGCTCGTAATTGCAGAATAAAATTCTGTATTAGCGAGAAAAAACAAATACTATTTATCAGCTTTAAAATACTGTATTAGCTATATTTTTCATTTATTATAATATGCAATTTTTAATATTTAATAAACCTTATTTCATATCTAAATAATTTTGCGAAAAATTAAAAAAGGGCAATAAAAATTGGAATTGTATTTTTTTTCTTAAATTTTTTAGACAAATTTAAGATTTAGTATTAAAAATTAACTTTTGTTAACATTGAGATAATGTATCTAATTCAGAATTAAATATCACATATGATATTTATTCCAAAATTAATTCTGAAATTATCTTTTTTATCAAATTCTGAACGTACTTTTTATTATAAACAATTCTAAATTTTATGGGTAGTGCTCTTGGGATATTCAAAGATATCGGATATCATTGAACTTATTTTAAACCATAATCAAACCAAATATGAGGAAAGTTTTACTTCTAGGACTCATGCTGTTTTTGGGAAGTGCGGTAGCATTTGCCCAAAATCGTGTGATTACTGGTACTGTTACCTCAACCGAGGATAACTTGGGAGTACCAGGAGCGACTGTTCTGGTAAAGGGAACTACGATTGGTACTGCCACCGACTTGGATGGTAATTATTCAATCAGTGTTCCAGCCGGAAGCAATGTTTTGGTCTTTAGCTTTGTAGGCTTAAGACAGCAGGAAGTGAGCATCGGAAACAGAACTACCATCAATGTAGCTTTGGAGCCAGATGTTCAAGCTCTTTCTGAATTCGTGATCACATCATACGGTGATCAGTCGAAAAGAGAAATTACAGGTGCGATTGCGTCTGTGAAAGGTGAGGTTTTCGAAAACCTGCCTGTTCAATCATTTGACCGTGCAATGCAAGGTCGAATTGCGGGTGTTCAGGTGACTTCGACTTCTGGAGCTCCAGGAGGTACTTTGAACGTTCGAATTCGAGGCGTAGGTTCGATCAACGCAGGAAATGATCCACTTTATATCGTTGACGGTGTGCAGGTGGCTTCAGGATCCTTGTCTGGTCAGGGACCTCAAAATGCCTTGGCATCTATCAATCCAAATGACATTGAGTCAATTGAAGTATTGAAGGATGCTGCAGCTGCTTCCATTTACGGTGCTCAGGCAGCCAATGGTGTTGTATTGATCACTACTAAAAAAGGGAAAAAGGGTGTAACTAAAACAAAAATCACTGCTCAGGAAGGTATAGTACAACCTTTGAATCTATATGAGGTGATGAATGCTACTCAGTTGGCTACAATCAAGCGTGATGCTTACATTAACGCCGGATTGAATCCAGCAAACGCAGCTGCTACTTATGGAAACCCTGAGGATCCAAACTTACAGTCTTATGATTGGGTAGATGAGTTGTACAGACAAGGAAGACTTTCTGTTTATGACGTTTCAGTTTCTGGAGGTGATGAGAAGACTAACTTCTATCTTTCTGGATCTTACACTAACCAAGAAGGTCAAATTGTTCAGTCTAGTTATGAGAGAGCAACTGGTCGTTTGAATGTGACTCACAGGCCAAATAAAAAGTTGACTGTCGCTGCCAACCTTTCTTTGGCATACCAAAGAACATTGGGAACCATTGCAAATGGTAACTTCGTGAATGGTCCTTTCTCTGCTGGTTTTACCATGAGACCTAATGTACCTATCTACAATGAAGATGGTTCATTCAAAGCAGATTATCCTTCTAACCATAACTTCGGTTACAACATCGTGCAAGGTGTTTATGAAGAATTGAGGAGAGGTACTTCAGTTCAGACTGTTTCTAACTTGCAAGCGAATTATCAGATCACTCCTTGGTTGAGCTGGACATCTTATTTTGGTTTGGACTTCTCTGACAATAGAGATGAAAACAACAGACCATCTACAATTCCAGTATTCTCTTCTTTTGGTGGTCAGTCTTTTTATGCCGATAGAAGAAACAATAACTTCAACACCAACCATAACTTGAATTTCAACAAGAAATTCGGTGATGTACATACTATTACCGGTTTGGCTGGTTATGAATATAAAGGATTCCAATCTGAAGAGACTACAGCAACTGGTCGTGGATTTGCTAATCCAACTTTGAGATATCTTCAAAATGCTGCGACTCCTTTCGCAGTAGGAGGTTTCTTTACTGAATTCAAAAGAATCGGTGTATTTGGAAACGTGAAATATAACTACGATGACAGATACGATGCTGAATTCACAATCAGAAGAGACGGTCACTCAAGATTTGGTGCTCAAAACCAGTGGGGTACATTTGGAGCTGCTTCAGTAGGATGGAGAGTTTCTTCTGAATCTTTTATGCAAGATTTGACTTGGTTGGACAACTTAAGAGTTAGAGCATCTTTCGGTATCACAGGTAACTCTGATATCGCAAACTTCGCTTCAAGAACCCTTGTAGGAAACACTGGACAATATTTAGGTTCAGGTTCCTTAGGTCTTTCTCAGTTGGGTAACGATCTATTGACTTGGGAAGAGTCTAAGACTATCAACTTAGGTGTTGACTGGACTATTTTCAATGGTAGATTGATCGGTACAGTTGATTTCTGGAGAAAGGACTCTGAATCATTGTTATTTGACACACCTCTTCCAATTGATTCAGGATTTGGAAGTATTACGAGAAATACAGGCTCCGTAAGAAATCAAGGGATTGATATTGATTTGCAGACTGTGAACGTTGTATCTGGAAAATTCCAGTGGAATACAGGATTCAACATCACATTCTTGGAGAATGAATTAAGAGAGTTATATGATGGACGAGATAGAATTGGAAATGATCTTATTGTAGGTAGACCAATTTCATTCTGGTATACTCATAGATTCTTGGGTGTTAACCCAGCAAATGGTAGAGCAATGTACGATGATGCGAATGGAGGATATACCTACATCGTAGGTGAATCAACTCTTCAATACATCGGAAGTGGATTGCCAACTAGCTATGGTGGTTTATCAAACACTTTCTCTTATGGTCCTGTGTCTTTGGAGGTATTCTTCCAAGGTCAATTTGGAAACTTAGCTGGAAACCAGGATATGTTTAACCTTGAAGATTGGGGAGCATCTACTGGTAACTTAAGAACTAACCAGTTGAGCTATTGGAAGCAGCCAGGTGATATCACTACTGTAGGTCGTCCTTACGAAGGTGGTCAGGCTCCAGGAACTTCAAATATTGATACTTTCTCTACTCGATTCTTAAGTGATGGTGGATATATAAGATTGAAGCAAGTGACATTGAACTATGTACTTCCAAGTGCTGCTGCACAGAAAATTGGAATGCAAGGACTGAGCGCTTTCGTTCAAGGCTTGAACTTGGCCACATTTACGAAGTATACTGGTCAGGATCCAGAAGTTGTGGGTATTAGAGAATTTGTATCAATTGGACGTTTCCCGAATGCGAGACAGTTCTCAGCAGGTTTAACCTTAACCTTCTAATTTGAATATAGCTATGAAAAATATATTTAGAATAATGGTATTTGGTGGTGCTCTAGTAGCAGCATCTTGTACTGATCTAGAAACAACTCCTAGACAAAGCTTAACTCCAGGCACTGCTCTAGCAGATGCAAATGGATACGAATCATTGGCTTTGTCAATGTATGGAAGAGCAAGAGCTTTTGGTTATTACGGTCAAAATATGATGATAGAGCCTGAAATTTTAGCAGATAATTTAAGGATAATAGCTAATACAGGCAGATATATTGGCGAAGAGGCTAATGCAGATAGAGCCCATTTTAATCTATGGGATTTTAATCCTAACAACAACTCATTCAGAGGTGTTTATGCTGGGATCAATGATGCAAATATTGTTTTAGCCGGAATTGAAAATGTGCCAGGGCAGGAGTCCTTAAAAAATAGAGTGAAAGGCGAAGCCCACTTTATGAGAGCTTTGTTCTATTTCGATTTGGCAAGGGTGTATGGTTATGAGCCAGGTAAAGAAGTGAATGGCTGGGATAAATCAGTTATATTGAGAACTGAGCCTACTTTAGGTTTCTCTAATGCTGATTTCAGAGCTAGAGCTACAAACCGTCAGGTTTATGATCAAATTATCTCTGATTTGCAAGCGGCTGTTAACTTGTTGCCAACAGCTACTCTAAGAAATGCTTCAGTTTATAGAGCAAGTAGAGGTGCTGCACAGGCATTGCTAGCTAGAGTTTACTTATATGACTCTAAGTTTGCTGAGGCTGCTGCTTCTGCATCAGCTGCAATGGCTTCTTTCGGAATCACTGATGACGGAACAGGCTTAGCGACACCAGCTAATTATATTTCTGGATTCTCTACTGCCCCTAACCCTGAATCTTTATTCGAAATTGAGATTCGTTCTAATGACTGGTCTACTGTTGACGGTGTAAACAACTCTGTATGTTCTTTGACTGCGAATGTTTTTGCAAGTGCTCAGTTTATTGTTACGGCTACTGATGAATTAATTAATTCTTATGAAACTGGTGATGTAAGAAGAAATGCATGGGTGGCCACTACTAGATCAGGTGCTTCTGGTACTGTATATAGATCTGCTAAGTGGTTAGGACATAAAGGTGATTTCTTGGAGAACCTTCCTATTATCCGTGCTGCTGAATTGTTCTTAATCCGTGCCGAAGCAAGATATAGAACCAATGATGCTGCAGGTGCCAGAGCTGACTTGAATGCTTTGAGATCCAAAAGAGGATTGGGAGCTGTAGATGCCGCACTTTCCGGTCAGGCATTGTTTAATCAAATCATGTTGGAAAGAAGACAAGAGTTCGCGTTGGAAGGTCATAGATGGTTTGATTTGAAAAGAAATGGAATGCCAATTACAAAGGCTGGCAGGTTTGAAACCGTTCCTTACAATGATTATAGATTGCTTGCTCCACTTCCAACTGGCGAGCTTCAGTTGAATGATCAGTTGGAGCAAAACCCTGGTTATAACTAAAAAACAGAAAACTAATTATGAAAAAGTTATATATCTTATTCGCAGTAGCATTTGCCTCTTTGGCAATGACTTCCTGCTTTGATGATCCGGGGCGAGAAGTGTTCTTTGACGGAAACGTTGTTGAGTTTCATGACGGAAATCTTCCTAATGGATTCACAACAACTAAAGTCAGAAGAAACGCAACTCAAACTGATCAGGTTGATATTCAGGTGAATAGAGTATCAACAAATGCAAGTGGTGCTATCACCGTTAATATTGGGGTAGATCCAGCATCAACTGCCATTCAAGGTGTTCATGTGAATTTCACAGGAACTACAGTGACGATTCCTGCTGGACAATTTGTTGCAACATTCCCTGTTACTATCCTTACAGGAAATATTAATCCAGGAGAGCGACCAGTTCTTAAATTGATAATGCAATCTGCAACTGGTGCTGATATTTCTACCAATTATGGAGATCTAGATTTGAACATTAACGTTATATGCGAATCTAAAATTTCAACTGAGGCAGATACTTGGACAGCAACCAGTAATTCCAGATTTGGAACATTTACAGCAGACGTAAAAGTTGTTCCAGTTGCAGGAGTGGCTGGCCAATATACAATTTCAGATATTTCTGCTGGATTGTATGCTGCATTTGGTTTCAGTACTACTCAATCAGCGATTTATGCAGATAACTGTAATAAACTGACATTCGTTAGGGTAGTACAATCTCAATTTGGTGGCTTGGGTGGCCCAAGAATAGATCCAAAAGTGGGTTCTTTTGACCCTGCTACAAATACCATGATTATCTACTGGAGTGATTCCGGAAATAACATTGATGGAAGAACTACTTTAGTTAAAAAGTAATAGAATTTGATTCAAATTAAAAAAGGAGGGTTTCCCTCCTTTTTTTTGCTTTTATTTATATAAACGGGATTATTAATAGTTAGGCTTGAATTAAATTGAACCTAATTTGAATTATTTCCTGTTAAAATTTATAAACCCAAGCAGTTGTATAACAGTTTGTTGTTATAATGAGGCGCGATATGAGATTATTAGTAATAATTGCTTTTGTAATAATGGGGGGAACACTCCATGCACAAGAGACCGAGGACAAAAAAGGACTTTTAAGACAAGCAAGGATTGAAGTTAAATCCGATCTTCAAAAGCATTTGGATAAACTTAGTTTTTCAGGAAGTTTGTCCAATAAGAAATATGATTTTTTGAATTCCGAGGGCAAAATAAACCTAGAGGGTGGATTTCAGTCTAAGGTACAATACTTAGATGAATCAGGATTTCCTGTGTTTTATGCCCCGATGAACTTAAACGCAGCCAAGACAACAGGTGCAAATACACTTCAGCCTGGTGGGAGTTTGGGGCTAAATTTAACTGGGAAGGGATTAACTGTCGGGATTTTTGATCAAACCCGTCCAAAACCAGATCATGTTGAGTTTGGGAATAGACTTACTCAAATAGATGGATCTTCGGAGCAATTAAGCACACATGCTACACACGTTACTGGTACAGTGTTAGGTTCAGGTGTAAATGCTCAAGCAAAAGGCATGGCCTATGAAGCTACCGGATGGTCTTTTAACTGGGAATCTGATATTTCTAAAATGAATGCCAATGCTTATGATGCAGACACCAAGCCCAATGGCATGCTGATTTCTAACCATTCTTATGGAATTGTTCTAGGGTGGAGGTTTAGTAATGGTACTTGGACTTGGTTTGGTAACCCTAGTGTTGATCCCAAAAGAGATTGGAGATTTGGATTTTACTCTACCAAAAGCCAGGCTATAGATGAATTATTATTTACCAAACCTTACTACAGTGTGGTTTGGTCAGCGGGTAATGATAGAGATGACGTAGGGGACGGAACTAGGGATCCAGATGGACCTGACGATACAATTGGTCCGGAAGGTGTTGCAAAAAATAATTTTACCATAGGTGCTGTCGAGCAGGTTTTGAATTATACTGTTCCTGAAGATGTCAAAATGAGTAATTTTTCTTCTTGGGGTCCTGTTGACGATGGCCGAATCAAGCCGGACTTTGTAGCGATGGGCGTTAATGTATTTAGCGCTTCGATTAATTCAGGAGGACAAGATGGCTATGCCAGTCAAAGTGGGACTTCTATGGCGGCTCCTAATGCAACCGGCTCCATGTTTTTATTGCAGCAATTATACTCTAATAGAAATTCTGGTCGATTCATGCTTTCTTCTGCGCTGAAGGCTTTGACCATACACACTACCAAAGAAGCAGGCCCTGCTCCGGGACCAGATTATATGTACGGCTGGGGCTTGTTGGATGTGAATGCTGCTGCCAAAATAATTTTAAATGAAGACGGAAGTTCTTCTTTTATCAGAGAAGATATTTTGGGGAATAAAGAGGTTCAGGAATTTGAATTTGTTTCTGACGGTGTAACTCCTATTCGTGCGACTATTGCATGGACAGATCCCGCAGGTACACCACCAGGTACAGCTAATAATCCAACAAATCTGATGTTGGTCAATGATTTGGATTTGAGAATCTTCGATGAAGATGGAAAAGAATTTTTTCCATGGACATTAGATCCATCCCAAAGAGCAGGTGCAAGAGGGGATAGAACGAAAGATAATTTTCGGGACAATGTGGAGCAGGTGTATATTGAATCCCCACAAGCAAAGAAATATAGAGTGAGAATTTCTCATAAGGGAGATTTGAAATTCAATGTTCAGCAATATTCTCTAGTATTCACTGCTGGAGTAATTGATGGCTCTGATGAAACATTATACTGGATCGGTGGCACCTCAGGTGACTGGAACAACGGAGCAAATTGGTCCACTTCAGTAGATGGCCCAGCAGCAGGAAGGGCTCCAAAGGCATCTACCCGAGTAGTCTTTGAGGGTTCCAATTCGGGAAATACTACTGTCTCTTTGGATTCCAATGTAGATATCTTCAGTCTTAATTTCTTTGGAAATCAGATTGTAACTCTAGACTTAAAAGGAAATCAAATTGATGCTTCTGGAGGCCTGCGAATCAGTAATCAGATTACGACCATCAAAAATGGAGAAATTAACTTCTCTGCTGTCAACTCCAACTCTAAACTAGTTGAATTGAGTCAAGCTTCCTTTGAAAATGTTAAAATCAACTTCTTGGAAGGTAATTGGAAAGTGTTGTCCGGAGAGCTATTGGATGATATTATTATCGATAATGCAAAAGTGGAATTTGATTATAGTCAGGTTCGCGTGAATTCATTTGCAATCCTAGGTACAGGGGAGTTGAAAGGAAGCTTTGATACCTTTACTTTCAAAAAGGATTTCATTGTGGAAAGCTCCGGTACTATCAAGTCTGGTGTCAATACGGTTTTCTCTGGAACCGATGGGATCTTCAATAATTTAGCAACTCAAGCTGTCAAATCTTTATTTGCAAGTTCTGGTAAATTGACCATTTCTAGTGGTGGGATAGAGGAACTAGGTGCTTCCAGTGCAGAAATAATTTTGAACAAAGATCAGCTGTCAGTTGGAAGGCTAAATATTGGACCTGCATCAGTAATCAATTTAGGTGGAAGTTCCGAGCTAGTAATTACCGACACTATTTCTTCTACCGCAACCCTGACGCAAAAAGCAAAAATTCAAGCAACGGGTAAAGGAAAGGTTATTCACGATATTTATAGAAAATATTGTTTTGAGCACATTTCTGTTACTAATGTGGATATATCAGGTGATGCAATTATTAATTTGGGGATAGGAGCAGAGGTAAACAATTCTTCTGGATGGCTTCAGCAAAATTGTGGTGAGGTTCTATTTGCAAATTTCAAATCCACTTTTCCTTGTGTTGGAGCTGCTGTCAACTTTGAAAATCTAAGTGAAGGGAATATTTCCACTTTTTTATGGGATTTTGGTGGTTTGGGAGTGTCTAATTTGCAAAATCCGTTTTTTGTATTTGATAATGCAGGTGAATATTTGGTAAAACTTACCGTTTCAAATGCAGAAGGCTCTACAACCTTTGAAAGAAGTATTCAAATAGGCGAAAATACGCTTCAAAAGCCTGCTATTGTAGTAAATGGAATTACGCTTACCTCTCAAACGCCTGGCAGCTCGTATCAGTGGTATTTGAATGGAGAAAAAATACCAGGTGCAACAAGCAGGTCTTTGGAAGCTTCAGGAGATGGATCTTATCAAGTAGCGATTTTTGGAGAGGCATGTAATAGAGTATCTGATCCGGTAGTTATTTCAGCTATTCCTGACCAAGAGGTTGAATTAAGCAGGTTTGGTATTTTCGTAGGGCCAATTCCTTCCCAGGATCAACTGACAGTTACATTTACGAATAGCTATACAGGGCCTATTACGCTGTCAATTTTGGATATGGCTGGGAGGGTTTATAGAAGTGTTGAAATAGGAAAAAATACAGAGTCTGTGGAAGTCAACATGAATCTTCCTGCCAGTAATGGACTTTACATATTAAGAATAAAAACCAACAATTTAACTTTATACAAAAAAGTAATCAAACAATGAAGAAGTTTTTCGTAGTAGTTGCACTACTCATTTCAAACCTGTCATATGGGCAGATAAGCAATGTGGATCTGAATGGCTCACCGGCTCGTCTTTCCACTTATTCAGAAATAGATGGTTCTCCTTATTTATTTGAAGACTGGGCAAGAGCAGATATTTCACTATCCAATGCAGGATTGAAGGAAAATGTAGCTTATAAGTTCAATATTTATGAAAATGAGTTAGAGGTGATCAATGAGGCTGGAAATAAAATCTATTTGAACAAAGCCTATATTGAATATGCTATGTTGGAACGTCCGTCTATTATCATTGCGAATGGAAGTAATGAAGGGATGCTTACCAAGCTACTGTTTAAAAAAGGGTATGGAATGATTAGCGGAGTTAAGGATACTGATTTAGTCAATGTGATTGCAGAAGGAAAGAAGTATACCTTGGTCAGAAAGTTTCAGACAGATTTAGTAACACCGCCGAAGAATAGCTATTCTCCAACTCCAGGAAGAATGTTTGTGTTTGAGCAGAGTTTCTACCTGATTGATTCAAATAATGAGGTGAACTCGGTTAGAAACAGGACTAATAATATTGTGAAGTCTCTGGCTGATGATGATCAGGCTGAGGCAAAGCAAATCATCAAGGATAATAAGCTTGACTTAAGCAGGGAAGATCATATGGTGATCTTTTTTCAGAAGCTGAACCAAGAGGCCTAAAGCGAATTTAAAATGAGTTTAAACCCGGACGTAAGTCTGGGTTTTTTTTTGATTTTTTCTTTCAATAAATCAACAAAACCCAATGTTTCATTGAATCCAAATACTGTCAAAATTAATTGTAATAAATAAGTATTAGGTGGGTTATTTTAATTTCATATCTTTTAGATACCGCAGTGATTTTTCTAAATTTTATTCAATATTGGCTTTAAAAAAGTTAAGTTTTTTTTTGAAATAATTTTTCAAAATAAAATTTCGATAAATTCAAGAACTCTTTATTTTAATGAAATTAAGTTATTTAGAGTTTATTTTTTTACTTTTTAAAAGTTTATTTTCAATATAAAATATTTATATTATTTATATATAAGGCTTAAATATTATTGTTATATATTCTACGTAAGTTTTATTTATTGCATTTTTTTTTAAAAAAAATTGAATTTTTTTTATTTCCATTATGCAATTTGTTTTATTTAATTAAATTAATAAAAGTCCTAATAAAATATTTTTTGAAAAAATTAAAATTTTGTTAAAATATTTTAAAGCCAATAAAATTCTTTTTGAGATTATTTTTAGACATAATAACAATATAAAATATTGTAAAAATTTATTTTTATGTAATTTAATATAACTTTTTAATTAAATATATTATTAGCCTTTTGTAATGAACCTCTTTGTTAATTGAATATTTCGAAATATCATTGGAATTAAATTAAACCAAATTCTAACTTAATATGAGGAAAGTTTTACTTCTAGGACTCATGCTATTTTTGAGTAGTGCTATTGCATTCGCTCAAAGTCGTGTGATCACAGGTACAGTTACTTCTGCCGAGGACGGTATGGGTGTACCAGGAGCAACTATTCTCGTGAAAGGTACTCAGATAGGTGTTGCCACTGATATTGATGGCAAATACTCGATCAACGTTCCTTCCGGGAATAATGTGCTAGTTTATAGTTTCGTGGGTCTGTTGACTCAGGAGGTTTCGATTGGTAACAAGAGTATTATCGATGTTACTTTACAATCTGATGTAACTGCCTTGGGAGAGGTGATTGTTACAGGTTATGGTACTCAGCTAAAAAGAGAAGTAACTGGAGCGGTTTCATCTGTAAAAGGTGAGGCAATCCAGAACTTACCTATGCAGTCATTTGATAGAGCATTGCAAGGTAGGGCAGCTGGAGTTCAAGTAAGATCTTCTAACGGTCTTCCAGGCGGTGCAGTAAATATCCGTATTCGTGGTGTTGGTTCAATCAATGCAGGTAATGAGCCATTATTCATCGTGGATGGTGTTCAGTTGAATAACCAGTCAAATGCCTCTTTTACTCAATCTAACCCTCTAGCCTTCTTGAATCCAAATGACATTGAGTCAATGGAAATTTTAAAAGATGCGGCTTCAGCGGCTATTTATGGGTCACAGGCAGCAAACGGCGTAGTAATCATCACCACTAAAAGAGGTAAGCAGGGTAAAGCAAAATTTGAATTCAATGCTTTCTCTGGTGAAACTCAGCCGATGAAGTACTTAGATGTATTAGGTGGGGCAGAATGGTATCAAATGAGAAGGGATGCACATGTTAATTCTGGAGTAGCAAACCCAGAAGCGACAGCATTACTTAATATGGGTGCAAGACCATCAAATTGGCAGCAACTAACTGCTGCAGAGCTTAATGATATAGGTTTAGGTTTGCCTACCTATGATTGGCAAAGAGCAGTTATGGGAACAGGAAGATTACAGAACTACGAGATGTCGGTATCAGGGGGTGATGAAAAGACAACTTTCTTCTTATCAGGATCTTACAATTATCAGGAGTCTTCCTTCAAACCTGTTGACTTTGAGCGTGGAACTGTAAAGGTTGCCCTATCCCACCAGGCTAACAGTAAGTTAAACATTGAAACCAACATTAACTTATCTACATTCCAACAAAATGTTCCATTTGCAGTAGCTGGATCTTTTCTCGGAAGCCCTGCTTTCTCGGCATCTGCTATTTTGCCACATAACCCGATATATAACGAGGATGGAACCTTCAACACAAGTATTGGTGGTGTTCTAGGTCAGAATGTGGTCTTAGTAAATGAATATAACTCAGGTCTTCAAAGGACCAATACAGTAGTAGGTAATATTGTTGGTACCTACAAAATCCTAAATAATTTATCATTCAGGTCTCTATATGGTCTGGATTATAGATTACTACAAGGTGAAAGATACACTGATCCAAGAACCCCTGATGGGGCTGGTGTAAGAGGTAGAGCTTCTGCCCAACAAGATTGGAGAACAAGATTCATTACGACTCAAACCTTGAATTGGAATAAATCCTACAATGGAGTTCACAATCTTTCTGCTTTACTAGGGTTTGAATTTCTCTCTGAGACAAGAGAGGCTTTATCAGGTACTGGAATTGGATTCCCGACCTTCCAATTTAGAACAATCCAAACTGCTGCCACTCCGGAATCAATTACTGGTTTCTGGACTGGTTATAAGAGAATTGGTATGTTTGGATCAGTTAACTATGACTATAAGAAAAAATATCTTGCTACCCTAACAGCTAGATATGATGGGTCTTCTAGATTCGGAGCCAATAATCAATTTGGTCTTTTTCCATCAATCCGAGTAGGCTGGAGTATTGTTGAGGAAGAGTTTCTTAAGGAGTCGACAGCTGTTTCTGAATTAAAGTTAAGAGCTTCCTACGGTTTGACGGGTAATGACCAAATTGGAAACTTTGCAGCAAGAGGTCTTTATGGTGGAGCAGGAAATTACTCAGGAAATGCAGGTATCCGTCCATCGTCTCTGGCCAATCTTAATCTAGGATGGGAAACTAACGAAACCCTTAATTTAGGTGTTGATTACGGTTTCTTAAGTAACAGAATAACTGGTTCCATTGACGTATTCGATAGAAGAACAAACGACTTGTTGTTAGATCAACCTATCCTTTGGACTAATGGATTTGATAATATTGCTAACAACGTAGGTGAGTTGCAGAATAAGGGTATTGAATTTGAACTAACGACAGTGAATGTTGATACAAGAGGGTTCAGATGGAATACTACATTCAACTTTACAAAAATTAAAAACCAAGTTTTAAGTCTATACGATGGGTTAGAGTTTTTACCGGCAAATCCAGGTATTGCAGTGGGTCAGCCTATTGGTAACCCTGCTTTTGCAGGCGATGTAGCTCCAGGATCTTGGTTTGTGGCCGAATACGCAGGTGTTAACCCAGCTACCGGTAGACCAATGTGGTATGATATCAATAGAAATATCACAT
>TARA_R100000365_G_C2748680_1_pt1 | contig 23661 bp, 24 predicted proteins | sample TARA_R100000365 | Tara Oceans TARA_R100000365 (sample SAMEA2620668) | marine metagenome | biome: marine biome (ENVO:00000447); feature: mesopelagic zone (ENVO:00000213); material: "saline water (ENVO:00002010), including plankton (ENVO:xxxxxxxx)" | depth 1000 m | reverse complement strand
AAAAGAAGGAATGGAGCAACCAGTAACCTACTATGTTCCTTCTATTGCCACATGCGGGATGACTATTGTTACTTCCGATAAATATCCAGCTTGGAAAGGAGATATTTTAATTGGAGCATTAGCTAAAATGCACATCAATAGAGTAGATATGGAAGGCACTAAAGCCCTATCGCAGGAAGTGATGCTCCAAGATATCGGTAGAGTAAGACAGGTTTCCGAAAGCCCTGATGGCTATTTGTATGCCATCACAGAAGGCACTGGACTCCTAGTCAAATTGATCCCGATCCGATAACAGAAAAAGCTCTCAAATACTGAGAGCTTTTTTCTTTTCTATTAATTACTTAGACAAAATCAACATCCACATTGAATGGGTACTTCATCAAAAACTGGAGCGCCTCCTCAATTTCCAAATCTTCAAAAAGTACGCGGTACAAGTTTTCTGTAATCGGAGCGCGTAAATCCGCTGCTTCCAAAAACCCTTTGATGATTTTTACTGTATTGACACCTTCGGCCACTTCTTCCATACTGGCTTGAATCTCTGTCAAACTCTCGCCTTTGGCCAATCTATATCCTACCGTAAAGTTTCTGGAATCCACGGAATTACAAGTCGCTACCAAGTCTCCTATTCCTGCAAGTCCAATGACGGATTTTAAACTTCCTCCTAAAGCATTACTTAAATGAGCCATTTCCACCATGCCTCGGGAAATCAAAAGCCCTCGGGCATTTTCTCCCAAACCAAGCCCAGCCAAAGCCCCTGAAGCGATCGCAATGATATTTTTCAATACTCCGCTAAGCTCCACCCCAATGATATCCGAATTACCATAAACCTGAAATTTATCAGACCTTAAAAGTCGCTGGCCTTCCATGATTACCTCATTGTACTTGCTGGCAATTACGGTAGCAGCCGGCTGACCTTTGCTAAGCTCTTTAGCCAAATTAGGGCCTGCTAGGCATCCCACCCTGACAGCAACTGTCTCCTGTTGGATTACTTCACTCATGGTCAATATCTGGCTTCTTTTGATTTTTTTGACAGTGTCTAAAGTTTGACCTTCTGGGAGATTCAAACAAAGTCCTTTGGTACCATGAATCACCAAATGGTAAGGATGTAGAAATGGGGCAAACTTTCTTGCAACCTCCTGAAAACCAGAAGATGGAACCATAAAAAAAAGAATATTACACTCTTTACAAAGAGTTTCTGGGTCAAAAGTCCCCTGAATGCTGGCATGCAAGGCCTTACCTTGGGCACTGCTTTGGGTATTGATTTCGTCAACTACTTCTGGCTTTCTGGCATAGACCATTACCTCGCTTTTTTCAGCAAGCATATTGGCTATGGCCGTACCAAAGCTACCTACTCCTACTACGCCTATGGTACTAGATTTAGAAGAGTTTTTCAAGGCCATATCCATGTAGTCTGTTGTGATAAAAATATAATAAACTCATATCCTCAGTGACTATGTCTCCCTGACGATTTTTAATCAAAGGTCTTTTTGCATGATACATTCCCACATTATCCAATCCATGAGAAATAATCTCATCCATAGATCTTTTCATGTGCGGAGCAATATTAATCTGCCCATCTTCCTTTAGTGATAGAATTCTTTCATAAACCATTTCGCAGGCTTCTCTAAACTCCTGATAGGGCAAAAATATTTCTTCCTCAGGCAAGCGTATCAAATCGAAAAGGTCCAATTTATTATTTCGCAGTTTGATCAGCTCGAAGGCAGTAAAGGCCACTAAATGTGAACTGAATACCCGGTTGATTTTATGAAATTCCTCAACTATGCGCTTTCCAAGCATATTGGTATACTCTTCCTCCCGCTGCTGATCTACAGTAATCTGGTTGTTGGAAATAAAATAATCTCGAGGGTCAATTTTTCGTCCGTATTTATCAAGACTATCTCCATTTTCATCCACATAATTCCCCAACACATCCATGGCTTTCCCTACAGAAACTGAAATATCAGAACCTTTGGTAAAGAATTTTACTAAGAACTTGGAGATCTTGTAGGAATTAGAAAACTCGTCATTCTCTTTGTAATAGCGTTCCTGTCCGGTGATGCTGAGATAGTCTTTGATCAAACTTGGTGCTTCCAGTACAAAATGATAATTGATAGTCACTGGCACAATGAAGATTTTACCGGAAATATCATTTATATCATTCTGATAATTAGTTCTTTGCGCTTCGATGGCAGTACTTAACAGTCCTAATTTCAACTTGGACTCAATCATGCCGCTTCGGCTCCGGGTTCCTCCCGGAAAAAATAAAGAGTGGCATCCAAACTGTATCGCTTCTTTGGAATAAGTCTTTAAGGTTTCCAGATACATAAGATTCTTTTTCCTCCTATCCACCTTATAGGCACCCAAGGCATTCATGAAATAGGCAAAAATCGAGATATTAAACAGGTTAAGACCTGCTCCATAAATAAAAGGAGGCAAGCCCAAAACAGAAATAATCCAACCAATCAAAATACTATCCAAGTTTGAAAAGTGAGTTGGAACCATGACTATAGTACCTTTGGTTGCCAAATCCCTCAATTGATCCGTTTCGCCTGTGATCTGGATTTTATCCTGAAGTGTATATTGGTTACTGAATATGGATTTAAACCCTTTTACTCTGGCAGCATTCAGTAATCTGGAAAAGCCATAAGTGACTACGCTTCTGGTAAATTTATAATGTTGATGATTGAAATTACTGGCAATTTCCTCAGAATAACGATTGGTGATTCTTTCAAGAATCTCCTTGTAGGCCTCCAGCCTCTTACTTCTATTCAGCTTGGTCTCTGAATTGATCTGCAATAATGCAGCTTTGACTTTCCCCCAAAACTCACCCTCATCATCCGGGTCAACAACCCAGGGGTTTTGCTTAATTCTAAGCTTTTCCCTGTATAAGGTTGTCTCCAGTTCCTCTTTGAGAATATCAGGGTTTTTGCCCGTCAGAGTAAGAATTTTATCCTGCGCACTGGCTGAAACTCTGGAAACAAATTCCTTTCTCTCCCTAGCCAATTTTACGACAGGCCATTCATCCTTGCTGGGCAAAATTGGCTCGTACCGATGTTTGATATATTTCTCCTCCAAAATGGAAAATGGGTTTTATAAAAGTGAATGCCAAAGATAAGGAAAATGAACTTGTAGCGGGAATCTTAAGCCTTAGGAACAGATGGCTCTGATTTCGACTTCAGGAATAAAGCCACTACCAGGGTGGTAATCAATCCCATGACTATTGCTCCAATCAGGGATTGAACCATATAGCTTTTTAAATTGAAATAGGCTTCGGCGTCAGCTAATGTCATTTTTCCACTGGTCACTGCATGTTCGATTACATTGCTAAAATATTCGGGAGTGATATAGGTACTGATCACATATTGAGCTATGGGACTGAGTAAAGCAATAATTAGGGTCATGATCAGACCTGTGACCACCCCCTGTTTGTAGCTCATTCGCCCAAAATATGTATTTCTCTTTTTATCCAATAAGGCAAAAACATAAACCAAAATCGCAGGGATAGCAAAGAAGTTCGTGTAGGTAGCGTGATCAGCTATTTTTTCATCATGCCAGCCCATGGATTTTTCAAATAACATCCACAATAGCATAGTCAGAATGAAAATAAATGCCCATTTGAGCTCTATCTTAATATTTTTCATAGTGATTTGGGTTAGGTGATGGGGCGATATTTATACAAATTACAAAAATTCAGAAACGTTTATACTTTTCTGTTGTTTCTCAGGTATCAAATAGAATCCCTTGTCTAGGAACTAAAGGGTATTATTTTTACGCCAGCAAATCCCAATGAAACCAGATCTCAAACAAATACAGGTGCCGATCGAGTCGGAAATGGTTGTTTTCGAACAAAAATTCCGTGACTTCATGAAAAGCAAGGTGAAGTTGCTCGATCATATCACCAATTATATCGTAAAGCGGAAGGGCAAACAAATGCGGCCCATGTTTGTGTTTTTGACGGCTGGAGTCTGTGGAGAAATCAATGATTCCACCCACAGAGGGGCTGCTTTGATTGAGTTGCTTCACACGGCAACACTTGTTCATGATGATGTCGTGGATGACGCAAATTATCGCAGGGGCTTTTTTTCGGTCAATGCATTATGGAAAAATAAAATCGCTGTCCTTGTTGGGGATTATTTGCTTTCCCGAGGATTGCTTCTTTCAGTGGATAACGGGGATTTTCATTTGCTCCAGATTGTTTCCAATGCAGTCAAAGAAATGTCGGAAGGCGAACTGCTTCAGAGCTATAAAGCCAGAAAACTGGATGTAGACGAGGAAGTATATTATGAAATTATCCGTCAAAAAACAGCCAGTCTAATTGCTTCATGCTGTGCTGTTGGTGCAGCAAGTGTCAATGGAGACCTAGAAATGGTCAGCAAAATGCGTGAATTCGGAGAAAAGGTGGGCATGGCCTTTCAAATCAAAGATGATCTTTTTGATTACGGAGAAGAAGAAATCGGGAAACCTGTAGGGATTGATATCAAAGAGAAAAAGATGACTTTGCCTTTGATATTTGCTTTGAGTAAGGCGGATTGGTTAGAAAAAAAGAAAATCATCCACCTCATCCGAAATAAATCCAACGATAAAAAAGCTGTAAATCAGGTTATTGATTTTGTAAAAAAGAGTGGAGGTTTAGAGTATGCCAAGGAAAAAATGAATGGATTTTATCAGGAAGCTCTGGGCATTTTGGAAGGATTCCCAGAATCTGAATACCGAGCCTCACTTTCAGCTTTAGTCAGCTATACAATAGAAAGAAAAAAATAAGACCTCTTCGAAGGTCTTATTTTTTTTCTAAAACACTTTTTGACTCAGCTTATCTTATCAAAGTTCGCTTTCAAGTCAGGCTTATGACTATTCATAAGAATTGATCGTTTGAATTTTTCCATCAGGTAAATGGACCAATTCTGCCATTTTGATATTTCTCAAGGGTGTTTTACCTGAAAGCTCTGTATCATGATAAAATAAATACCATTTCCCCTCGAAATTGACAATAGAGTGATGATTAGTCCAACCTTCTACGGGTTCCAAGACATTTCCCTGGTAAGTAAATGGACCATAGGGACTATCTCCAATGGCGTAGGCTATAAAATGTGTATCACCCGTTGAATAGGATAGATAGTATCTCCCATCATGTTTATGCATCCAGGCAGCCTCAAAGAACCTTCGAGCATTATCTCCTGCTTTAATTGCTTCACCATTTTCATCCAGGATCAAAATCTCCTTCGGCTTCTCTGCCAAACCGGTCATTGCATCATCCAATTTGGCAATGTATGGCATCAAAGCTTTTTGATCTGGCCCCGGTAGCCCATCCATTGGACCCTTTCTTCCCTCAACGAGTTTTTGATCTTCATACCATTGAAGTTGTCCTCCCCAGATTCCTCCCCAAATCAAAAAATACTCCTCCTGATCCTGAAAAACAGCAGGATCCATACTGAAAGTACCTTTGATTGGTTCTGCCTCTGGTTTAAATGGACCTTCTGGGCGATCTGAAACGGCGACCCCAATTTTAAATATCCCCTGTTTATCTTTTGCTGGGAAATAGAGATAGTATTTTCCATTTTTTTCGGCAGCGTCCAGAGCCCATAACTGTCTACTTGCCCAAGGAATATCTTCCAATTTCAAAGCCACTCCATGGTCAGTGACAGGCCCATTAACCTTCTCCATAGAGAAAACATGGTAATCTTTCATGTCAAAATGAGAGCCCATATCATCTTCTTCCACATCCGTTTCTATATCATGGGAAGGGTAAACAAATAGCTTTCCTTCGAAAACATGAGCTGATGGATCGGCTGTGTAGATATGCTGGACTAAGGGTGAATGGGCGAATATAGGTTCGGGTTCTGACTCAACCTCAGTTTCAGTAGTTTTTTTCGGCTGAGAACAAGCTGCTAAAAGCAGGAATAAGCTTAAGAATTGGTTTGAAAATTTCATGGTTAAATTAGGTTTGAATGGGTTTGATTTTGAAAATAAGAAAAGGCATTAGAAAAACCTACGGGAAAACATTATCAAATTTTCTTAAAAGAATTTACATTTGATAGTATCAAATGATACTATAAATGAAGCCTCCTTACGATATCAATCCTAAGATTTTGAAATGGATAAGCTCCATTTCGGAGAAAATTGGTGAGGCAAATGCGCTTTTTCTAAGCAAACCTTCTCCCCAACTCCGGAAGCAAAACCAAATCAAGACCATTCACTCATCGCTTCAAATAGAAGGAAATACCTTAAGTGAGGATCAGATTACGGCAATTTTAGAAGACAAACGGGTGATTGGGCCGCAAAAAGATATTTTGGAAGTGCTCAACGCAGTTTCCATTTATGAAAAATTGGATTCACTGAAATCAATTTCAGAAAAATCCTTCCTTTCTGCACACGCAACTTTGATGAACGGATTGATCGAACATCCCGGAAAATATAGAACTCGAGGAGCGGGAGTGGTCAAGGGTTCGCAAGTGACACATCTGGCACCACCTGCTGAAAATGTACCTGGACTAATGAAAGATCTTTTTCATTACCTGAAGAAGGACCAAGAACTTGTCTTAATAAAAAGCTGTGTATTTCACTACGAAATGGAGTTCATTCATCCTTTTTTGGATGGAAATGGAAGAATGGGTAGGCTTTGGCAGACGATAATTCTAAAGGAAAAGTATCCTGTCTTCGAATCTTTGCCTTTTGAAACATTGATTAACAGAACTCAATCGGAGTATTACGAGGCTCTCGCGCTGAGTGACAAAATGGGAAAGTCGACCGTATTCATCGAGTACATGCTCCGAATTCTCGATGCTGCACTCGAAGACCTGCTTCGAGTCAAAGGAAAAACCATCAATCCGGAGGATCGAATGACCTACTTTCTATCTTTGGGAAAAAGCCAATTCACTCGAAAAGACTACATGGAAGTGTTTAAGACCATTTCCACAGCCACAGCAAGTCGAGATTTGAAGAAAGCGGTGGAAAACAAAATCCTCTCAACTGAAGGAAAAGGAAATCAGGTTAAATACACTATAAATCCCATTTATTACTAGAATTTGCGCATCCTTACATGCTTAGTTTTATTTTGATTTTCATCCCGATTGTTTCTTTCATAACCATAAACATTACATTTTGGTGGTTGGACATCTCACTAAAAAACAGAGGATGCAAAAATGAAAACTCAAGTCCTTGGTTCGCCTATGCTAAAGACTTCTCAAAACTTCTAGATTTAACTTATCAGAAGGAAAATTCAAAACGCAAACAATATCAAATTGCTCTTGGGATACTAATCAGCTCTTTGGTAATCATTTTTGGATGTGGCATTATAGCTCTCTTACAATTTTCGTGTGAAATTTAAAAAAGCAACACTAGGTAAACTACCCCAAACATCGATTTCAAGAAGTACCAGGCAATCTCCAAACCGGATAGTGTTTTGATATGGCGAACTTCAAAATTTCAAAGTCGGAAAATCAAAAAATAGGCTAGCATAAAACCTCCTAAATTAGCCTATCTAAAAACCCTTTAAATTCTTCAAAGCTTTTACCCATCGAGAGCACTTTCTTTTCTCCTTCCAGAAAAGCTGCCAATCGATCCGGCAAAACCAATTTTTCATTCAATGCGTCTTCCACCACGTCTCTGAATTTTCCTGGATGGGCTGTTTCTAAAAACACACCAACATACCCTGGGTTTTCAGCCATGAAATCTTTCAAGCCTAAATATCCCACTGCTCCGTGTGGATCAAGAGTGTAGCCTTTGGGCTTGACATCCTGTATTGCTTCGATGGTCTGAGCATCGGTGTAGAAAAAACCTTTGATATTTTTCCGAAACAGCTCCTCATTTCCATCATAAAGCGCCTGAAGTCGAGGAAAATTACTAGGATTCCCCACATCCATAGAATTGGAAACTGTAGGTACAGATGCTTTGGCTTCAAAAGGTAACCCCTTTAAATAATCAGGGACTATTTTGTTGAGATTGGTTGCAGCGACAAAATGGTCTATAGGCAATCCCATTTTCCAAGCCAAAACTCCAGCCGCCAAATTACCAAAATTACCACTTGGCACTGAGAAAACGATCTTTTTCCCATCTTTAGGCAGTCTTGAATAGGCATAGAAGTAATACAGGCACTGAGGGATCCATCGGGCAATATTGATAGAATTAGCTGAAGTCAGGAGCAAGCTTTTATTCAATTCCGGATCCAAGAAAGCCTGCTTGACCAAAGTCTGACAATCATCAAAAACTCCTTCCACTTCTATCGCAGTAATATTCTGTCCGAGAGTGGTAAACTGTTTTTCCTGAAGCTTACTGACTTTCCCTTTTGGAAAAAGAACAATAACTTCGACTCCTTCTACTCCCAAAAAACCATTGGCCACAGCACTTCCCGTATCTCCTGAGGTCGCTACCAAAACATAGACTTTTTGATCAGTTTTGGCAGTAAGCATGCTCATTAATTTGGAGCAAAAGCGTGCTCCAAAATCTTTAAACGCCAATGTAGGTCCGTGAAATAACTCCAAACTGTAAACCCCTTCCTCCACTTCAACTATTGGAGCATCAAAAACAAGAGTATGATCCACCAAGGCTCGGATTTGCTCATTTGTCAAGTCTTCCGAAAACAAGGCCTCAATCACCTTATAGCCAATTTCCTGAAAACTCTTGGATGAAAAACTTTCTATCAGTTGCTGAGGTAAGAAAGGAATCCGCTCGGGCAAGTACAAGCCCTGATCTGGAGCCAATCCTTTGATCACAGCTTCTGCTAAACTGACTTGGTGTTTTGGGTTATTGGTGCTGTAATATTTCATCAATTATTCTGTTAAAATATAACCACCATCTGTATTGATGGCAGAAAAATACACATCCACGCCCAATCCTATACTTTGATAAACCTCCTCCGCGGCCTTGGCAATTTGGACAGCTTTTTCCTTTCCTTTGGATAAACAAAACAGTGTTGGACCACTGCCCGATATTCCCATTCCCAAGGCCCCGGCACCTTTTACTGCCTCTCTTACTTCATAAAAGCCAGGAATCAATACCGCTCTGTAAGGCTCCGCAATGACATCTCTCAATGATCTTGAAATCAATTCATAATCTTCTTCATATAGCCCGGCAATCAATCCAGCCACATTTCCTGATTGAATGGTAGCGTGTTTCAAGGGAATGGCTTCTCTCAAAACTGATCTGGAATCAGCTGTTTTCAATTCAAAATGTGGGTGCAATAAGGTACAATACAGATCCTGAGGAACATTCAGCTTAATCACATCCAAAGGATGATAGTCTCTGATCAGTACAAAACCTCCCAACAAGCTCGGGGCTACATTGTCTGCATGGCCGGCTCCGCAGGCAATTTTTTCAGCAGCTATTGCAAAAGGAAGAAGGTCTTTTTTCTCATAAGGACTGCCCAAAAATTCATTTGCCGCAACCAAAGCAGCAACAGCACTTGCTGCACTCGACCCCATGCCCGATCCAAGCGGCAATCCTTTTTCCAATTGGATAGAGATCCCAGGGTTAACACCCAAGTCCTCAACCATAGCTTGAATAGCTACCGCACAGGTATTCTTAGCAGCGTCCAAAGGCAGTTTTCCATCGTCTCCTGAGATTGAACTTACTTCCAGGCCGGGATTTTCCTTTTCATTCAACTGCACAATATCCCCCATGCCCTCAATGGCAAATCCTAAAATATCAAAGCCGCAGGATACATTGGCGACAGTAGCAGGAGCAAAGGCTTTTACGGTTTTCATTACTCGCGGGTGTAGTTACCAATCCTAATCACGTCAGCGAAAACTCCGGCAGCCGTCACATCAGCTCCTGCACCTGGACCCCGAATGATCATCGGTCTATCCAGATACCTTTCAGTAGTCAAAAGGATCATATTGTCACTTCCACTCAAACTGCTGAATGGATGTGCATTTGGAAGGGAATTCAGACCAACCTTTGCTTTTCCATTCTCCAGAGTTGCCATAAAGCGAAGCTTTTCTCCTTTTGATTCTGCTTCCTTGAGTAGTTTCTCAAACTCCGAATCGTGTGCTTGAAGCTTCTGGAAAAACTCCTCCACCGTAGCAGCTTCTCTGCAATCTTCCGGAACCATACTCTGAATAGTGATGTCTTCAAATTCTAAAGTTTGTTCGGCCTCTCTTCCCAAAATCAGAATTTTTCGAGCCACATCCATTCCGCTTAAATCGTCTCTTGGATCAGGTTCGGTGTAGCCTTTGTCTTTGGCAATTCTGACTACCTGAGAAAAAGGATCTCCTTTTTCCAGTTCGGAGAAAATAAAATTCATAGACCCACTTAATACGGCTTCAATTCGAATTACTTTATCACCGGAAAGCATCAGATCCTGAAGGGTGTTGATCACAGGCAATCCTGCTGCAACATTGGTTTCATAGAGAAATTTCACTCCTCTCTTTTTCGCCAGTTTTTTAAGCTCTTTATATTGCTCCATTGAGCTGGAGTTCGCTTTTTTATTAGGGGTTACGATTGCCACCTTTGCACCTAAAACTCGTGCATAGGCATCTGCTACGCTTTGACTCGCTGTGCAATCCACAAAAACTGAGTTGGAGAAGTTCATTTCTTCCATAGTCCGGATAAACTCCTCCAAGTCCATCTTCTGATCTTGATCACTCAACTCATGTGGATTTTTTAAATCAAATCCATCTTCATGGAAAGCCATGTAGCGACTATTGGCCATTCCGTGAATTTGAATATCCAGCTCATTATCACCTTTCAGTTTCTCCTGTTGAGTTGCAATCATTTTGATCAATGCCTTGCCTATCAAGCCCACTCCAACCAAGAAAACGTGAAGCACCTTATTTTCAGAAAGGAAGAAGGCTTCGTGTAAGGCATTGAGAGCTTTTTGTAAGTCGGCCTGAGGTATGACCGCAGAGATATTCAACTCCGAGCTACCCTGGGCTATAGCAGCCACGTTGATATTGTTTCTTCCCAATGCTCGGAACATCCTTCCGGAAGCACCTGGATTTTGCTTCATATTTTCTCCTACTACCGCAACAGTGGAGAAACCATGCATAAGCGTAACCTCATCCATCTCACCGGATTTGATTTCATAATAGAACTCCCGCTCCACCACTTCTTTCGCCAAGTATGCCTCGGCTGTTTTGATAGCCAAACAGATACTATGTTCGGAAGATGCCTGAGAAATTAAGACAATATTCACTTTAGCCTCTGCAAGAGCCTTAAATACCCTACTTCCCGTAATCCCATCTAATAGAGAGGCTCCCTGCACATTGACAATGGAAATGGAGGACATGGATGAAATCCCTTTGATCAATCCACCTTGAGTCACCTCCCCATTGATTAGCGTGCCTTTGTTGGAAGGTTCGAAGGTATTCTTGATATAGATTGGAATATTCTTCTTCATCGCCGGCTGCATAGTCGCCGGAAAAATCACTTTTGCTCCGAAGTGAGAAAGCTCCATCGCCTCATTGTAGCTCAGCTGAGGAATACTAAATGCGGTATAAACCAGCTTGGGATCTGAAGTCAAGACCCCCGATACATCAGTCCAGATTTCTAAGTCCTCCGCATCTAAGGCAGCCGCAAAAATAGCCGCTGTATAGTCCGAACCTGATCTTCCTAACGTGGTAGTCTCCCCTTTTGCAGTAGAAGCAATAAATCCTGTAATGATTTTGATTCCATCATGCTTTAGAAAATATTCTTTGATCAGGTGATTGGTCACTTCAAAATCCACTCTGGCCTGACCGAATCTGTCATTGGTTCGAATTACCTCCCTTGCATCCAAAAATTGGGTTTTAATGCCTTTGGCAGCTAAAGCCTCGGCCAAAATAAAAGTAGAAAGACGCTCCCCGAAACTTGCAACATAATCCAAAGTCCGATCAGAATTTTCCTTTATCAGGTAAATTCCATGGAATAAATCTTCCAATTCATTGAAACGGACCTTCACATAGGTCATGACAGTAGACTGGTTTTGTACTGCTATTAGCTGCCTTACCATATCCAGATGCTTTTCCTCCATAGTCTGGAGTAGATCTCTGTAAACCTGATCACCTTCTCTAGCTAGGCGGGCAATCGTCAACAAACTTTCTGTCACACCGCCAAAAGCAGAAAAAACAACAGCTACATCTTGTTGCTTATTTTTCTCCTGAATAATTGAAAAAACTTTCCGAATCGTTTCTGGAGTTGCTACAGAGGAACCTCCAAACTTGATGATTTTCATAAGTAAATAGAATGATTTTGAATGAATAAAATGCCTTAATAGGCTCAGGGGCGAGTACTTTGAGATTAAACGGGATTACCCCGTAATCGTGGTCATTCCTGTAAAAAAAGTAGAAATAGAAGTCATGCCGGACATTGACATAATGCCCTTACAAGTGTGAAAAATATTTCTTGCTGCAAAAACCATGACTTAGAAATTGACTTTACAATCTTAGGCAGTAATTTCTTTTATGCCAAATAATACGCTATTAATTTTCAATTATTTAATCAAAAGGGAGTGAAAAATATAAATTTGATAATTTTAAATATTTTCTAATTCAGTCTTTTAGATTGAATAACGCCTGATATTCAAAATAAAATTTTCTCAATACTGTCTATTTTAGGATTTAAAAAAAGCTTATACGCAAAATTAGTTTAGTATTATTTTGGAAAAATATTTCTATCCAAAAAAAGTCCTCAGGTTTATTCGATAATCATGAAAAATAAAAAGCCTGATATCCGGGGGAATCAGGCTGATGCAATAGTATACTTAATTCTCAGCAAAGCTTATTGAACATCTAAAATGGCTTGTGGCTTTCCTCTGAAAAGGACATTCTCTCCTTTCTTTTTCCCAATTAGCACTTGTCCTAAAGGGGAATTTCTGCTCAGTAGAAAATATTTCTTGCCTTCTACTTCCAATTGGCCGATTGAAGCCGAAATCAGGAAAAAGTCTGTTCCCAACTGAATTAAAGACCCTTCCCGTACTGCCTCCGAATTGGATTTGATAGACTGAACCCTATAAATCTCATCCAAGTCCTCCTGAAGCTTTTCAATGGTGCCTTCGATGGTTTTTAAGTCCTGGGTCATCATCTCTCTTCCAGTCTCAAACTTATCACCTGCACTACTTTTCGTATCTTCTAAAATACCTTCAGAAACAGCCTTTCTTTCCTGCTGAAGTAGGCTAATTTTTTCTTTCAGCTGTCTGATAGCAGCCTGAAAAATCTTTTCTTTTAATTCCTGCATAAAATCAACATCCCTCTTTACGACGGGTATCAATGATGTAAACTATTTTCCAACCTTCGGACATTTTGACCAACTGAAAAGAATTGACTCCGCAGTGGCTAAAATTTCCATTGACGTAAAACTCATAGGGCGTCCATGCAGCCGCCATGTTTCCGTCTATTTTAATTTGATAATCTAGGATTCGTTCATCCAATTCTGTCTCAACCGGTGTACTAGCTATCCTTTTCCCAAAGTCCTCCACAGAATTACTTCCAACTCTTGTACCTGATGGGTCAGCTATCACGGTTTGCATCATTGCATCTGAGCTGAAAGATTTCATAACCATTTCAGCATCTTTTGCTCTCATACCGTCAAAAAGCGACACTATTACTTCTTTGACGGCTTGCTCTTCAGATTGAGCTAAAGTCGGAAATAAAACACCAAAACTTAAGGCTAAAAGACAAAGTATTTTTTTCATAAATCAAGCTTCTCCATAAAGTTTGAAAGTCATATTTCTCAAGGCCGGATTATTGACAGCATAATGCATCGCCTCTGCAATTTCTTTAGGACTTACCCATTTGCTAAAATCCGAATCGGGCATAGCCTCTCTGTTTGGCGGAGTGTCAATAATACTTGGAACGAAGACATGAGAACGAATATTGGTCTCTTTGGTTTCGGTTGCTAAAATTTCTGCCAAAGACACAATCAGCCTTTTACTCATAGCATAGGCGATCGTAGCAGAAGCGTCTTCTAATTGCAAAGCAGGGCGTGCACCCACAAACAAGAAAGTACCTTTTTGCTGCTTCTTCATAAAAGGAAGGAATCCTCTTACCAGATGATATGCGCTAAAAAAATTGAGAGAAAACATTTTTTCAAAATCAGACTGCTTGGCATCCTCAATAGATCCCATCGCAAACCCTCCAACTATCATGGCCAAGGCATCCAATTCATTGTATTGAAGCTGATATTCCTTGACAAACTCGGCCACAGACTCCTCATTTGTTACATCTACTTCGTAGCTATCATCCGCATCTTCCACTTCCTCGTCTTTCCCTGGTTGAAGTAATGCGATAACATGATATCCTTCTCTTTTAAACTTTTCTACAACAGCTGAACCTAAGTTTCCGGCAGCGCCGGTAATGATGATATTTCTACTCATATGCTAAAAACACGATTGATTATTGCTAAAATTAGGCTTTATTTTTCGATTAAGTTATGAATCACCTAAAAACTAGTATACGAACCAAGGAGAATAGAAAGCGCTGGAACTTCGCCATCAAACTGATTCTCTTGATTTTACTGGAATTTATTTATGAAGGGGAAACATATTTGAGACCTCTTTTGGATAACTATTCCCTCCTAAATCATGTAATCAGAGCATTGATATTTCTACTCAGTGCCAACCTGATTATTTCTTTAGGAAGGATCATTACATTAAGACTTTACCTCCAAAAAACTGCGGAAACCAAAGTCCTTCCCAACTTTGTGGTTGGGATAGGAAGGATCTCCGGGATACTCAATTCTCTTGCACTCCTCATTTCACTGATGCTAGCCTTTGGCATTCGGCCTTTGGAGTTTCTAACTTCCATCACCATTGTAGCGGCAGCGATTGCATTATTGACTAAAGACTACATCACCAGTATTGTCAATGGTTTGATCATCATGTTTTCTGAGCAACTGGAAATTGGAGACAAAATCACGATTGGGAAGAACACAGGGTTTATTAGAGATTTTACCTTGATGAATACTGTCCTTAAAAGTGAGACCGGGGAAATCATCATCATTCCCAATTCCATGATGCTTACTTCGGACGTAATCAATTATTCAAAAAATAACACTCATCAGGTAGTTTTTGATGCAGAAATGCCCTACTCCACAGATCTTCAGTTGATCAATTTGGAAGAAAAACTAGGCGAGGTTTTGAAGCAATTTTCTGATTATGTGATATTGGAAGGAGCTCAGTTGAATGTACTGGAAAGGAAGTCAGACAATGTATTGGTACGCTATCAGTTCCCTATCAAATCCGGTGAGAAATTGATTGAATCTCAAGTTAGAAAAACCATCAATCAGGCATTCCTAAATTGGAGTAATGAACACAGAAAAGCCTAATTATTTTGACCTTGTCTATCAGGTAGTCAAAGAGATACCCGAAGGCAGAGTTTGCTCTTATGGGGCCATTGCCAATTATTTGGGGCTTAAAAGCGGCGCCAGAATGGTAGGCTATGCCATGAATGCCGCTCACACTTTACCAGATGTACCTGTGCATCGTGTGGTTAACAGAAACGGCTTACTGACTGGCAAACATCATTTTCAAACTCCTACTAAAATGCAGGAGCTTTTGGAATCAGAAGGCGTTCAAGTTGAAAATGATCAGGTCCAAAACTTTGAAAACCTATTTTGGGACCCTGAAAAGGAATTAGGTTTTTGATCACTTTTTAATCCTTCCCAAATAGAGCCCCAAATACATCAGGAGTCCATTCAAGATCAAGGCTTCAAAGCCAAACTTGTATCCCCAAAGCCATTTTTCAGAATTATAGCTGATCACAAAGGTGATTAAAGGAGCCATTATTGCCATTAAGGGAACCCAACGGTCTTTTACTTTCAATTTTGTAAATAACCCGAAAGCATAGAGGCCCAATAATGGGCCATAGGTGTAGCCGGCTATGATAAAAACCGAGTTAATCACACTCTGATCATTGATCCAATGAAAGATCAGAATGGCAATAAACATCACGAAGGTAAATGCAATGTGGACTCGCTTTCTAATAGCTACTCTCCTTTCCTTAGGATACTTCCGTTCTATCTCTAAGAAGTCAATGCAAAATGAAGTTGTCAATGCAGTCAGTGTAGAATCGGCACTCGAATAAGCTGCAGCTGTGATTCCTAAAACGAAAATAATCCCCGCAAAAGCGGAAAAATGCTGAGTGGCCAAAAGGGGAAATAGCTCATCGGTTTTAGCCGGCAATTGAACACCCTTGGTTTCAGCATAGAGGTAAAGCATCACGCCTAGTGACAGAAACATCAAATTTACAATCACCAAAATGATGGTAAACCAAAACATGTTTTTCTGTGCATCGCCTATATTCCTACAGGTGAGGTTTTTTTGCATCATATCCTGATCCAAACCTGTCATGACGATGGTAATGAATGCTCCAGAGATAAATTGCTTGAAGAAATTGGTTCCTGCTTTCCAGTCCCAATTAAAAATCTCCGAGCGAGAATCTTGTGAAACAGCGGTGAAATATTCGGAAATACCGGAGAAGCTTAATTCATCTCCAACAAGCTTGATACAGACTACCACAGCCAATAACATGAAAAATGTCTGAAGCGTGTCCGTCCAAACTACCGTTTTGATCCCTCCTCTATGCGTGTAAAGCCAAATTAGACCAACAGTGATCAAGACTGAAACCCAAAAAGGAATACCTAATGAGTCAAATAAAATCAACTGTAGAACGGATGCAACCAAAAATACTCTGAGCGATGAACCTAAAGTTCTTGATAAAATAAAGAAAAAGGCACCCGTTTTGTATGACCAAAAGCCAAATCTATCTTCCAAATAGGAATAGATGGATACTAAGTTAAGTCGGTAGTAAAGAGGCAATAAAACCTTGGCAATGGTAAAATATCCCAGGGTATATCCTAAAACAACCTGGAAGTAATAGAAGTTAGAATTACCTACCTCACCGGGAACCGATATAAAGGTTACTCCGGATAAAGAGGCGCCAATCATACCGAAGGCGACCAAAAACCAAGGAGATTGACGGTCACCGGTAAAAAAAGTATCTGCTGTGATTTTTCTGGATGTAAACCAAGAAATCAGGAACAACATCAAGAAATAACAGGAAATGACAAGCAGAACAATTTGGGGATTCATAGCGCATCGTTGGTGAGTCGCCAAATTTGTCTAATATTCTTAATTTTGCAAAATGATTGAAATGAGTACACCTTTCCCACAGGTAGAAGAAGAAGACGTATTAGTAGAGGAATTACTGGATCTTGAGTCCCATGATCTGGTGGTATTCAATGATGATATCAACACCTTCGATCATGTAATCAATGTGTTGATTAGAGTTTGCAAACACACGAGAGAACAGGCCGAACAGTGCACCATAATTATCCATTATAAAGGTAAATGCGCTGTAAAAAAAGGAAGTCAAGAAGAGCTAAAACCCATGTGTGAAGCTATCTTAGATGAAGGTATTCAAGCCACAATAGTATAAACATCACCCTGTGAATTTTCCTTCCAAATTAATTGAAGATGCAGTAACCGAAATTTCCAGATTGCCTGGGATCGGAAAAAAAACTGCATTGCGCTTGGCTTTACATCTGTTGAAGCAAAGTGAAGCACATACTGAGGCCTTAGCTCTTGCATTATCGAGAATGAGGCAAGAAATCAAGTATTGCAAAATCTGTCACAACGTTGCTGATGAAGAGGAATGCAGTATTTGCAAAAGCCATAGAAGAGATGGCTCAATCATCTGCGTAGTTGAAGATATGAGGGATGTTCTTGCCATCGAAAACACGAATCAATATCAGGGAAAGTACCATGTACTAGGTGGCGTGATTTCTCCCATTCAGGGGATCGGTCCAGAGGATCTTAAGATTGAATCTCTAATCAATCGGATTGAAAAGGCTTCCGAATCCGAACCAGTAAAAGAGGTTATTCTAGCTTTAAGCGCAACCATGGAAGGGGATACTACGGCCTTTTATTTGGCAAAGCGCCTTAAAGAAAAAGGCGTTTCAGTTAGTACAATAGCCAGAGGAATACCAGTGGGAGGCGAATTGGAGTTTACAGATGAGGTCACTTTGGGCAGGAGTATTATGACAAGGATAAATTATAACACCGATTAATTTTTGTTTGGCTAATTGAATCCTCAGCTTATATTTGCAATCCGTTTGGGGGATTAGCTCAGCTGGCTAGAGCGCTACACTGGCAGTGTAGAGGTCATCGGTTCGACTCCGTTATCCTCCACTCAAAGCTTCACAGAGACGTGAGGCTTTTTTATTTTCAAATCAGCTCAGCCGAATAGAGCGTACCGTAAGCATGCGGGAAAGTCATCGGTTCGACTCCTTTATCCTCCACTCAAAGCTTCACAGAAATGTGAGGCTTTTTTTATATTTCCCCAGTTAGCTCAGAAGGCTAAATCTTCCCACTCAAATACTAAATGAGTTTAATTTTTTCGCAAAATTGAGGATTTCCAAATACCTTGAAAGAATTCTAATTCTTCGGTGGAATAATAGTAGCATACCAATAATTATATACGTCTATGCAGTACTTGATCTAATAGCCTATCCATGAAATCCATGCTCTTTCTAGTATGTATACTATCCTTAATTTCTTGCCTTAACGAAAGACCATGTCAAAATTTTGAATTGGGGGAAACATTTGGATTCTCATACCAAGAACAAGTAACTCATTGCACAGAACCTATATCTATTACATTTTTGGAATTGAGTCAGGACTCACGCTGCCCAGAAAATGTCACATGCGTCTGGCAAGGATTGGCGCAGATCAAATTATTGGTTTCTGTCAACGGACAAGAGAAGCCTTTTGACTTAAGTACCTACCCTCCTCATCAAGGTATTCCTTCGGAAATTGTTTTTTTAGGGTATAAAATCGCATTAGTGGATCTCAAACCTTATCCAAATACCACTAAAAAATATAGGATTGAGGACTATCAAGCCTATTTACTCATTGATAAGGTGGAAGAGTAATCGTATCTTCCCCTATGAATTCAAGCAAAGCAATTTCCTTTTCATTTCTACTTTATTTAATCCTCTTTACTAGCTCTTGCGCATGTGATCCTGAAAAAATTGCAGGATTAGTTTTTAGCGGAATGGAAAATGTGATGGGGAAAGGATTCATGCCATCCGATGAAATTCGGGCTTTAGGAGATTTTCAAAACCTGAGTGTTCAGCTAAGCAAAAACTCCACCCAGGATGGTAAGCAAAGCACAATTTTTCTCCTTTTAGAAAATGGAGATCCACTTTTAATTGGAAAACAACCTGAAATTTTAGCCAGAAAATGTGCTGAAATTTATGTCAGAGATTTTGAAAATGCCTCAGATTATCAGCAAATTACTGTGCAGTTTATTCAGAGAGATCTAAGTAACCCTGATAATTTCGCAATGCAAGAGTATGAATTTCAGGTAGCTGATTTCTTTTCTAACCCTCAACCCTAACCAAATGAATATTCCTGAAGAATTTAAAAAACCACCCCAAACACTTGGTGATTGGGTAATCAACGTGCTAATCTCAAAACTTCCTCTGATAGGATTTATCATGCTGATCGTATGGGCTGTGGACAAAGACACAGAGCCCAATAAAGCAAATTGGGCAAAAGCGGAATTAATCATGAAGTTGATCGGCTTTGCAATAGCTGTGATTATCATTTCAATAATTGGTTTCAGTTTCTTTACCCATTTTGCGGATGAGGTAGATTGGTCACAGATTGATTAATGAAGTTTAAAGCTATCTGTACCGACATTGATGGTACACTCCTGAATTCCGAGAGGGATTTATCCCCTCGACTCAAGAAGGTCATAGAAGCCTTTTCTCCGGAAATACCATTGATTCTGGCAAGTTCGCGCATGCCTGATGCGATGCGGCATTTGCTTAGAGATTTGAATAGAGAAAAACAACCCCTCATTTGTTACAATGGAGGCTTTGTCATTGATTCCGATGGAAAAGTCGTGGATTCAGTGGAAATTCCTCTTCACCTAGTTCAACGAATCTTAGAATTAAGTCAATCCACCAGCATTCATATCAGTTTGTACCAAGGTGAAAGTTGGTTTGAACCCAAGGAGGATTATTGGTCAGCCAGAGAAATCAAAAACACCAAAGTGACTCCAACATGGAAGGACACCACTCTGGTTTTGAAAGAGTGGGAAAACTCCCAATCCGGAGCCCATAAAGTCATGTGTATGGGAAACTCGCAAGAAATTAGTTGGCTCTTTGGGGAACTGCACTTCCTCTATGGAGACCTACTCCATTTGTACAGATCGAAAGACACCTACATAGAAATCGCTCCCAAAAAGATTTCAAAGGCAACCGCTTTACAAATGATTTTAAATAAATACTATGATTTCGGCATGGGGGATGTTATAGCCTTTGGAGATAATTACAATGATATTGACTTGCTACAATCTGTCGGCTGGGGTGTGGCAGTTGGCAATGCGAGACCGGAAGTGAAAGCAGTGGCTAAGGAAGTCACACTTCACCACAAGGAAGATGGAGTCGCTGCAGTTTTGGAAAAACTTATTGGCTGATTTTCCCGCTTTTTGATTTCAAATTTCTGATTTACAAAATTCCTGAACCATCCTCCACATCTTCGATGGCCTTGGCTAAAAAGTCATTGAAAGGCTTCATTTTCCTAAAACCATCTAAGGCTAAATTGATAAAGTTGCCGGAGTTTACATCTTTTTCAGCAATCGGGTGGGATACAGTGAAACTTTTCAACCGGAGATATTCTATGTAAGGATGGTCCGCCTCATAATCTCTGGAGCTAGTTTTCAACTTATCCCCTTCAATTCCAGAAAACAATTTTTTAAACTCTGGATCAGCCTCTATTCTTTCCAATTCAGCTCCTGAATAATCAATTTCCTTCCTAATCTTTTTCAAGGTTTCTGCCATTGGCATCCAGATGCCTCCTGCAAAAAAAGAGTTTCCAGGCTGAACTTGCACATAATATCCAGGCCCTTCTGATTTTTTCCCTTTTGGGGAAAAGTAAGCTCCAAAATTGGTCTTATAAGGATCTTTATTGGCTGAAAAGCGAATATCCCGATTTTGCCTAAACACACAATCCTTAGGTTTGAATGCTGATAATTCAGGTTCAACTTCAGACAATTGCTTCAAGATCACTGAAACATCTTCCAAAAATTCCGCTCTCGTCTCCTGATACCACTTTTTATTGGCATCCATCCATTCTTTGTGATTGTTTTCTGAGAGAGCTGATAAGAAAGAGAGGTAGGGTCGCATAGGAATTATAATAGGAAAATCAACAGTTTTATTAACTCATTTCTAACCTTGTGGTTTAAATAAAGTCTACCAATCCCTCCAATTTCATCCCCCTGCTGCCTTTAATTAAAACTCGCTTCTCGAGGTTTGTAACCTCGAGAACTTATCCAAGGATTTGAAATCCTCTTTTAAAAACTGCTATCTCACCCAAAAACAGCTAAATCTAAAGGGCCTTTTCTAATTCCTAAATAGTCCCCTGCACTACTCATCAAATAATCTTCAGGCTTTTCTACAATACCAGCCCGAACCGGATTTTCATGAATATAATTAGCCTTAATTTCAAAAAATTGATGCGAAAATATCTCTTCTCCATGATAACCTTTTTCCCAAAACCAAATATGGTCTTCAAATGATAAGGTCAAAGCCAACCATTTTTTCCTACTTTCTTTTGGGTTTTCTATTATAGCCTTATATATCATTTTTGAAGTATACTTTCTTAAATCCCTAATAATATCAGACAGATTATTATTCTTAGCTTGAATAATCAGATGACAATGATTAGTCATAATTACCCAAGCATAAACTTCTAAGCCCTTATATAGCTGACAGTATTTTAAACTTTCTAGAAAAATTTCAGCATAACACTTTCGAGAAAAAACATCTACCCATTGATGCACCGTAAAAGTGACATAATGGACAGCTTCTTGATCTTTTACAATATACTCTCGTCCCATCACAAAAAATTAAATAAACAGCTAACTACTAAAATACTATTAGTAGTTAAATAATCAATTGTAAAAAGATTGAAAATCTTAGGATAAATCCTCGAAATTTCAAATTTCGAGGAGCTAGTGGTTTAAATGAACTCCACCAAACCTTCCAATTTCATTCCCCGGCTTCCTTTGATCAAAATCAGATAATCCTCCAATTGACTATCCTGAAGCCAGTTTCTAAAGGAAAAAGGATCTGGGAAATACAAAGCTTTGGGCGCTTTTTCCAAGGCAGACACAACCAACTTTCCGGTGAAGCAAACCTTATCAATTTCATACTCGCTCACAATTTCTCCTAGTTTTCTATGCTCCTCTTCCGCATGCTCACCCAATTCAAACATATCCCCCAAAATGATCATCTTATGCTTTTTCCCTTGCATTGTTCCAAAGGTTCGGATGGCCGCCTCCATAGAAGATGGATTCGCATTGTAAGCATCTAAAATGATCAAATTACTTCGCTTCTCCACCAACTGAGAACGCATATTGGATGGCTTGTAATCGACTATTGCCTGTACAGCTTGATTCATGTCTACGCCAAAAAACTTCCCAACTGTCAAGGCAGTGGCAATATTTCCAAAATTGTATGCACCTATCAGAGATGAAAGAAAGATCTCCTGATTCCCCTCCACTGAGAACTTCACAAATGGATCAGCTCCATGAAAAGAAACCTCACAAAAATCACCTTTGGCAGGATACAAAACAGGCTCCTCAAAGCGCTTAATCATGTTGGATAAAATCGGGTCTTGAGAATTTATAAAGACAGTTCCTTTATTCTCTCTCAAATGCTGATAGAGCTCAGTTTTGGTTTTTAGAACCCCCTCAGGCCCACCCATTCCTTCCAAATGAGCCTTACCAATATTGGTGATAAACCCATGAGTTGGCTCTGCGATTTCGCACAACTCCTGTATATCTCCCTGCTTGTTGGCTCCCATTTCAACAATCGCCAATTCATGACTTTGATTTAAGGCTAGTAAAGTCAGAGGCACTCCAATATGATTATTCAAATTGCCAACAGTAGCTAAGGTCTTGAATTTGGTTCTCAAGACTGCATTCAATAATTCCTTAGAAGTAGTTTTCCCATTGCTCCCAGTCAAACCGATAACCGGGATATCAAACTGATGTCGGTGATAGTTGGCTAATTTTTGCAGACAAACCAGTGCGTTTTCACAGATAAAATATCGCTCATCATCCTCCTCAAAATAGGCTGCTTCATCGATCACCACCGCCGAGGCGCCCATTTCCAAAGCTTTTGAAGCAAACTCATTGGCATTGAAATTTGGCCCTTTGAGTGCAAAAAAGATATTTCCGGGATCGATTTTTCGGGTATCTGTACTGACTCCTGTACTTTTTAAAAAGAGCTGATAAAGTATGGCGATGTTCATAAGCTTCAGAAATTTCACTCAAAATAAAGCAATCATTACATCTTTGAAGCCATCTCTTCGTATTAAATTTAGTCTTCGGAATCAATTGCCTTTATGAGATTTATCCTTTTTGCCTTTTTATTTTTCAGTTCCCTCTATGCCAGCGCCCAATCTGTTTTTTCATTTGATTCTAGCAAAAGCATCAGTAAAAACAATGAAATCTTCCCTGCAGGTCTGAGTCCGGGGATCAATTCCGCGCAAATTCAGACTATTGACCTGACTAATGATGGAAAAGATGAATGGGTTGTATGGGACATTAATTCACGCATACTAAGCGTTTTTGAAAAAAATGGAGAAGATTTCATCCATAAACCCGAATTAACCTATTTATTCCCAACTGATATCAGTGGTTTTTTGGTTTTAGCGGATTTCGATCAAGATGGAAAAAA
>TARA_R100000365_G_C2748682_1_pt1 | contig 24890 bp, 30 predicted proteins | sample TARA_R100000365 | Tara Oceans TARA_R100000365 (sample SAMEA2620668) | marine metagenome | biome: marine biome (ENVO:00000447); feature: mesopelagic zone (ENVO:00000213); material: "saline water (ENVO:00002010), including plankton (ENVO:xxxxxxxx)" | depth 1000 m | reverse complement strand
CGTGCGCCGTGCGAAACTCTACTATCTGCGCGACCGTCGCGGTAAATCTGCCCGTATCGCAGAGCGTACCACTGGTCATGGCATCGAGACGGTCGAGATCGCCGTTTCCAAGACCGAGCGTCGCCGCCAGAAAGATGCAGAAAAAGCTGCCCGCAAGGAAGCTGCTGCCAAGGCGCGCGAAGAAGCTGCCAAGGCGAAAGCCGCTGAAGAGGCTGCCGCCGCTGCAGCTGCTGAGGCCGAAGCTTCTGCCGCTGAAGGCGCTGCTGAAGAATAGATTGCCCGGCCCATGGCCAGGATTTGAAACAGCGCCTCTGCCAAAAGCAGGGGCGCTTTTCTTTTGGGGCGCAGGATTTTGTGTCACGGTCAGGCCATGAGACATCTCTGCCTTACTGTTCTGTGCGCAGGCCTGCTGGCCGGCTGTGATGCCCCGCAGGAAGCGCTCAGCATCTCCGTGCCAGCCTGCCGCCCGCCCGGTGCGGAACAGGGCATCCTGTCGATTGGCGAGGTCAGCTTTGAACCCGCCCAGGTGCAGGCTGAGGCAATCGAAGACGCGCTGGGCCGTCCGGCCCTGTCGATCCGTCTGGATGAGGCGGGGGCAGAGGAACTGGCCGGTCTGACGCGCGAGAATATTGGGCAGACACTGCCCTTGCGCGTGGACGATGAGGTTCTCATGTCTCCTATCGTAACGGAGGCAATCTCCGGCGGAATGCTGCAGGTTGCGGGCGATTTCGACAGGGACGAGTTGGAAAGTCTGGCCCGCCGACTGTTGCCGCCATGCGACCAAGAGGCGGGTTGAAGCACTTGCCCCTTTCCAGCAGCGCTTTCGTCGCTATTGTGCGCCGCGAAATGAAGAGATGAGGGTTCAATGGCCGGCAAGACGCTTTACGACAAGATCTGGGACGCGCACGTGGTGCATACGGATGCAGATACGGGTGAAAGCCTGCTCTATATCGATCTGCACCTTATCCACGAAGTGACGACGCCTCAGGCCTTTGCCGGTTTGAAGGCAGCGGGACGGGGCGTGCGCCGCCGGGACCTGACGCTGGCCGTGGCAGACCATAATACGCCAACGGAAAACCAGTCGGCTGGCCTCGCCGGGGTGAAAGACCCAGAGGCGCGCAACCAGCTGGAAACGCTGACGCGCAATGTTGCCGAATACGAAATCGAGTATTTTCCGATGGGGGATATTCGCAACGGCATCGTGCATGTCGTCGGCCCGGAGCAGGGACGCACCCAACCCGGCATGACGATTGTCTGCGGCGACAGCCACACCTCTACGCATGGCGCCTTTGGCGCGCTGGCGCATGGCATCGGCACGAGTGAAGTGGAACATGTTCTGGCAACGCAGACCCTGCGCGCCCGCAAGATGAAGAACATGGCCATTGAGGTCTCCGGCAGCCTGAAAGAGGGCGTCACGGCGAAAGACCTGGCGTTGCACATTATCTCCGTCATCGGGACGGCAGGCGGCACGGGCCATGTCATGGAGTTTCGCGGCGATGCGATCCGCAAGCTCTCCATGGAAGGGCGCATGACGCTGTGCAATCTGTCGATCGAGGGCGGCGCGCGTGCAGGTCTCGTCGCGCCGGATGAGAAAACCTTCGCCTATATCAAGGGCCGGCCGGCCGCGCCGAAGGCTGGTGCCTGGGATCTGGCCGAAACATATTGGCGCACACTGCACAGTGACGATGACGCCGTGTTTGACGAAATCGTCCACATCAAGGGCGAAGATGTCGAGCCGACCGTGACCTGGGGCACCAGTCCGGAGCAGGGCATTGCCCTGTCAGGCATTATTCCGAAGCCGGAAGACTTTGACGATCCGGTCAAGGCGGCCGCCTGTGAACGGGCGCTGGCCTATATGGGGCTTGAAGGCGGCAAGCCGATTAAAGGTACGCCAGTTCAGCGCGTCTTTATCGGATCATGCACCAATAGCCGGATCGAAGATTTGCGCGCCGCGGCCGATGTTGCCAAAGGCAATCATGTGGCCGAGGGCGTGCGGGCTATGGTCGTACCGGGCTCAGGTCTCGTACGGGTGCAGGCCGAAGAGGAAGGTCTGGACCAGATCTTCATCGAGGCGGGCTTTGAATGGCGCGAGCCGGGCTGTTCCATGTGCCTCGGCATGAACCCGGACACGCTCGCCCCTGGTGAGCGCTGTGCATCGACCTCCAACCGCAACTTTGAAGGCCGCCAAGGCCGCGATGGCCGCACGCATCTGATGAGCCCGGCATTGGCGGCACGCGCCGCAATCAATGGTGTGATTGGCTAAACCGAGCTTTAAGTTGCCTCTGTAATGGCGGCGGAGGATAGTCCAGCCAGATTGTAACCCAGATCATGGAGTTGTTGATGGCTGGACCTGTTTCTCTTCCCGGTGGCGTGACTTTGGATGGTCCGCGCGGGCGGACCTATGCGTCGATTCTGGAAACCGTTGGGTCAACGCCGCTGGTCGCTGCGTCGAAATTCGCTGAGTCCGAGCGCGTGAAGGCGACCCTTCTCTTCAAGTGCGAATTCTTCAATCCGCTGGCGAGCGTGAAGGACCGGATCGGTCTGAACATGATCCTGCAGCTGGAAGCGACCGGGAAGCTTAAGCCCGGTGGCACGCTTGTGGAGCCGACCTCTGGCAATACCGGGATCGCGCTGGCCTTTGTCGCGGCGAGCCGGGGGTATCGCCTGATCCTGACCATGCCGGAATCCATGTCGATCGAGCGGCGGCGCATGCTGGCCTATCTGGGGGCAGAACTTGAACTGACGCCCAAGGAAAAGGGCATGGGCGGCGCCATCGCCAAGGCCAAGGAGATCCTTGAAGCAACCGAAGGCGCTGTGATGCCGAGTCAGTTCGACAATCCGGCAAACCCGGCCATTCACGAAGTGACCACGGCAGAGGAAATCTGGACCGATACGGACGGCGCTGTTGATGCGGTCATCGCAGGGATCGGTACGGGCGGCACGTTTACCGGATGCGGTAAAGTGCTGAAGACGCGCAAGCCAGAGCTGAAAATGTATGCTGTCGAGCCGGAAGGCAGCCCGGTCCTGTCTGGCGGAGAGCCGGGCCCGCACATGATCCAGGGCATTGGTGCGGGCTTTATTCCGGGCAATGCCGATACATCCCTGCTGGATGAAGTGGTAAAGGTGTCGAATGATGAGGCCTTCGCCACTGCCCGCAAACTGGCCATGCTGGAAGGTATTCCAGGCGGGATTTCTTCAGGCGCAGCCGCGGCTGCGGCTGTGAAAATCGGCCAGCGCGATGAGATGGAGGGCAAAACGATTGTCACCATCCTGCCAAGCTTTGCGGAGCGGTATGTCTCGACAGCGCTGTTCGACGGGCTGTAATCTGGCCGGATGATTACAGGTCTCGACCATATTGTGCTGGTTTGCCCCGAGATTAAGGCAGCCACGGGCGTCTATTCGGCCTTGCTGGGGCGGCAGCCGGATTGGCGTGCCTCATCGGAGGGGGCGGCCACGGCGATCTTTCGCATTGCGAACACGGCGATTGAGCTAATGGCGCCAGATGGCGAAGGCGCTGTGGCGGATCGTCTGCGGGAGATCATCACGGAAGAGGGGCCGGGCCTGAAGAGCCTCGCCTTCGCAGCGGAGGATATTGGCTTCGCCCATCACAAGCTGACGCGCCGGGGCCTGATGCCTGGCGAGATCAGCGAAAGCGCCAGCATCAACGAAATCGACGGAAGAACGCGCAAATGGAGCCGTTTTCGCTGTTCTGACGCTGAGACGGGCGGCGTGAAAGTGTTTGTCATTGCGCCGGAAACACCTTTGCCTGTGCAAGATGCAGAGGCAGATCAGGTCATGTCCCTGGACCATATCGTCATTGATACGCCAAATCCCGACAGGGCGCTGGGGCTCTATGGGGCCCGGATTGGCCTCGACCTGGCGCTCGACCGGACACGGGAAGCGTGGAAGACGCGGTTTCTGTTTTTCCGCACGGGCGGGCTGACCTTTGAAGTGATCCACAGGCTGGGGGAAGCGCATGATCCTTCCGGTCAGGACAGGATCTGGGGGCTGACCTGGCAGGTAGAGGATTTGCAGGCAGCGCATGACCGGCTATCTGAAGCCGGATTCAATGTTTCGGAGCTGCGCAAGGGGCGCAAACCCGGCTCCACGGTTTTCACGGTGCGCGACGGCACAATGGGGGTCCCCACCCTGTTCATCGCGCATAGTTCAGGATAGGACACGTTTCCATGAAAGCATTTACTCAACTGACCGGAACGGCGGCCCCTCTGCTGGAGAAGGGCAAGCCGATGTCGAATGTCGACACCGACATGATCATCCCGAAACAGTTCCTGAAGACGACGGAACGCACAGGCCTCTCCAAGGGCCTGTTTCACGAACTGAAAACCCTGTCAGATGGCTCACCAAACCCGCAATTCGTTCTGAATCGCCCGGAATATGCGACTGCCAGCATCCTGATCGCGGGCAAGAATTTTGGCTGCGGTTCCTCTCGTGAGCATGCGCCGTGGGCGCTGCTGGATCAGGGGATTACTTGCGTTATCGCGCCGAGCTTTGCCGATATCTTCCACAATAATTGCTACAAGAACGGTATCCTGCCGGTCTGCTTGCCGGAAGACGTCTGCCAGAAGCTGGCGGAACAGGCGGGCGGGTCCAACCATGTCTTTACAGTCGATCTGGAAGCGCAGACGGTGACCGGGCCGGATGGTGAGAGCCATGGTTTTGAGGTCGATGAAGGCCGCAAGGCGAATTTGATGGCAGGTCTGGATGAGATTGGCGCGTCACTCACCGCTTCCGCGCGAATTGACGCCTTTGAAGCCGAGCGCAAACTGACAAAACCCTGGCTGGAGCCAGCCCGGTAAACGTCTGAAGGAGGCCAGGCAGATGCGCAAACTCACAGGTCTTGTTGCGGGGCTGTTTCTGTTGGGCGCTGTGAGCGCCTGCCATACAGACCCGTTCAGCACTAAGCCGGAAGTGAATGTCAAACTGCCTGCCAAGAAAGACCCTGCAGAAGATGGGGCGGAAGACACAGGCGAGGAAAGCCCGTCACAGCCATGATTGTCATTGAGGGCACGGTGCGATTGCCGGTCGGGAATATTGAGGCCGCGAAGCCTGCAATGTTTGCCATGGTGTCGGCCAGTCGCGCGGAAGAGGGGTGTATCGATTACGCCTACGCCTTCGACCTTGTTGATCCGGGCCTTGTTCGCGTAACGGAGAGGTGGGAGAGCCGCGCCGCCCTGGAGGCGCATTTCAAGACAGCGCATATGGCAAAATGGCGCCAATCTTTTCCCGATCTTGGCATTACAGACCGCTCGCTTCGTCTCTATGAAGCCGATGCTGAGCCGATCTGACGCGCGGCCAGTCCGGCCTCCCCCCGTTGCGCAGATGCAGCCCCGCCGTTACTAGACATCGGAGATAGCTGTGCCTGTTGGCGGCGCAGGCCCAAACTCAGTGGAGTGTAAGACGTGAAACAGACCCTTTTGCTGCTGCCCGGTGACGGAATTGGCCCCGAAGTGATTGCTGAGGTGAAGCGGCTGGTGGATTTGCTCGCGCCGGATCTGGCAATTGAGGAAGGGCTTGTGGGCGGCGCGTCCTATGATGCGCATGGCACGCCGCTGACGGATGAAACCTTGCAGCGCGCGCTGGCCTCTGACGCCGTTCTGCTCGGCGCGGTGGGTGGTCCGAAATGGGTAGGTACAGCTCGCGACAAGCGCCCGGAGGCGGGCTTGCTGGCACTCCGTAAGGGCCTCGACGTGTTCGCCAATCTGCGGCCAGCTTTCTGCTTTCCCGCACTGGTTAGCGAATCCAGCCTGAAGCCGGAAGTGGTGGAAGGCCTGGACATCATGATCGTCCGTGAGCTGACTGGGGGTGTCTATTTCGGCACGCCGCGCGGCATCGATGAAAAGGGTGGTCTGCGCCGCGGTTATGACACCGCGATTTACACCCATCCGGAAATCGAGCGCGTAACACGCGTTGCGTTCGAGATTGCCCGTGGCCGGTCTGGCCGGGTTTGCTCGGTCGAGAAGTCGAACGTGATGGATTCCGGCCTGTTCTGGCGCCAGGAAGTAACGCTCGCCCATGCCGAGCTGGGCGCAGGTGTGGACCTTTCTCATATGTATGCAGATGCCTGCGCCATGGAACTCGTCCGTGAACCGAAACAATTCGACGTGATCCTGGCAGATAATCTGTTCGGGGACATCCTGTCGGATGAGGCGGCCATGCTGACCGGGTCTATTGGTATGCTGCCGTCGGCTTCTCTGGGTGCAGAGGGTACGCCGGGCCTGTATGAACCCGTCCATGGGTCTGCGCCCGACATTGCGGGCAAGGGCATCGCAAACCCGTGCGCGGCCATCCTCTCCTTTGAAATGGCGCTGCGCTGGTCTCTGAACCGCGCAAAAGTGGCAGACGCGCTGTTCGCAGCTGTGGGTGCTGCACTCGACAAGGGCGCGCGTACCAAGGATCTTGGCGGCGAGTTAAGCACGCGCGAGATGACGGACGCGATTATCGCAGCGCTCTAGGCTTTTTCTTTGGTTTTGCGGGTGCCGGGCGCAGGCGGGTCTTGCGGCGGCCCCGCAAAGCATTGCGCCTTTTCCATCCAGGCTTTTGCATTGCCGCCCTGCACATTCAGGGCCGTATCCTGAATATTGCGCGTCTGTGTGACGACCTGACAGAACTCTTCAGCAGCGCCTTCAATGCGCTCTGCGGCGCTTTCATCCCCATAAGTCCAGATCTCTCCGGATGGGGCGGTCAGAACAAGATGCGGCATGGGTTGGGGGATGTCTTCCTTGCAGTTCAGGAAGGTCCAGCCATATGTGTTGACGCCCAGCACGACGATATTCCGTATCCGGTCTTCATTCTGTCGGATGATGCCTAGCTGGTCATACACTTCCTGACCATGCGCCCATGTCTCCATCAGCCGCGCTGTGATGGAAGACCGTGCGCTCATGGAGGGGCCGACCCAGGCGAGACGTTGGCTTGGGTCTGCCTCGGCGAAGGCGTCTGCTGTCTCCTCGGCCAGCTCAAGCCAGTCTGCGCACAATGCTGTTCCAGACAGGCCACCGAAATGCTCGGATTCCTTCTCGGTCAGGGAGCCTGCCTTAAGAGCGCTCATCAGATCCGAAACCAGCGTGTGGAACGCCGCCTCGTCTTTCAGGGAAAAGAGGGCGGCCTTGTTCCAGAAATGCAAATGGCGGATGACCATATCGATGGTCCACGCCTTGAAGCCGGTTTCCTGAAGATAGTCCGCGTCTTCAAGCGGAGCGATGAGATCGCCCAGGGCGCGCGTTTCTGCGAGAAAATCCAGCGCCTGCTGCATCGGGCCTAGCTATAGTCTGCGATGCGACAGAGCAGGTTGCCGCGAAACTCGAAGAAGCTGGCGCCGCGTACTTTCACGGTTTCACCGGAACGGATGCCGTTCGGCAGGTCAACGGCGGCCTTGCCTTCGAATTCGATTTCTGCGGCGGCTTTGCCTGCGCCTGAGACGATGTTCACCAGTCTCTGCCGCCGGTACGTGAAGGCATTTCCGGACAATTCAGCTACCTGGCGCATCATGTCCTTGCCATCAAGGCGCATGGATTGGCCGGTGTTGGAAATGTTTTCGAAGACAACATCTTCTGTCACGCAATCGAGCATACCGTCGATGTCGCGGGCGTTGTAACTGGCGATGTAACGGTTGACCACGTCATCTAGCACGACGGCAACCTCCAGAGTTTGTGTTGTTTTTGGTCTGCCTCAGCAGCGACACTTTAGCAACAGGCTTTCGTAATACGCAAAGATGCGTCATAAGCCCCACTTCATTTTAGGAGCAGGAATATCATGGCTACTCGGATCGCAGTTGTTGGCGCCACAGGAAATGTGGGACGCGAACTCCTGAACATTCTGGACGAGCGCATGTTCCCGGCAGACGAAGTTTTCGCCGTGGCATCGCGCCGTTCCGTGGGCAAGGAAGTCTCATACGGGGACAAGACGCTCAAATGCCATGCTATTGAGGATTTTGACTTCTCCCAGGTCGATCTCGTTCTGATGTCCGCTGGCGGTGCCGCGTCCAAGGAGTGGTGCCCGAAGATCGCCAAGGCGGGCGCGATCACGATCGATAACTCCTCCGCCTGGCGGATGGACCCGGACGTGCCGCTCGTTGTGCCGGAGTGCAATGGTGAAGCCGTCATGGGCTATGAGAAGAAGATGATCATCGCGAACCCCAACTGCTCCACGGCGCAGCTGGTTGTCGCGCTTAAGCCTTTGCACGACGCCGTCGGTATCACGCGTGTGGTGTGTTCGACCTATCAGTCCGTTTCCGGCGCCGGCAAGGATGCCATGGACGAGCTTTGGAATCAGACGCGCGGCGTATTTGTCAATGACGAGCCGACCCCGGAAATCTTCCAGAAGGAAATCGCTTTCAACGTGATCCCGCAAATTGACGTTTTCATGGATGATGGCTTCACCAAGGAGGAGTGGAAAATGCGCGTCGAGACCAAGAAGATCCTCGACGAATCCATTGAGCTGGTGGCGACCTGTGTGCGCGTGCCGGTATTTGTAGGCCACTCCGAAGCGGTGAATGTTGAGCTGGCTGCGCCGATGACGGCCGCAAAGGCCAGGGAGATCCTGCGTGAGAGTCCCGGCATCATGCTGGTCGATGATCCGAAGGAAGACCTCTACATCACGCCGAAAGAATGCGTCGGTGACTGGGCGACCTATATCTCGCGCGTGCGCAAGGATCCGACCGTCGAGAATGGTATCATGTTCTGGTGTGTCTCGGACAATCTCCGCAAAGGTGCTGCCCTGAACGCGGTGCAGATTGCCGAAGAATTGCTGAACCGCGGTGTTCTGAAGCCGGAAAAGCAGCCGGTTGTAACAAACTAGGCCTCGGACACCTTAATCAATCAGCCATGCGTTGCATGAATTGAAATAGTCCAGCTTCCAGGGGAGTTGGGCTATTACATTAAGTGAGAAAAAAGGGGGTAGTGCCTGCCAGCGGCGGCGGATAGAGCGTTGCGGCATGAATGCTGAGACACGCCTTGGATTTTTCGCGGGCCTGGGGGCCTATTTCATCTGGGGCAGCCTGCCGCTGTACATCCGGCTGATGGACCATATCAGCGCGACGGAATTGCTGGCGCAGCGCATTGTCTGGTCTGTTCCCACAGCCCTGATCCTGATCGGTGTCGCCGCGAAATGGCGTGATGTCCGCATTGCCTTCCAATGGCAGAATGTTCGCTGGTTGGCTATTTCGGGCCTGCTGATCGGCGCGAACTGGGCCTGTTATATCTGGGCAGTGCACGCCAACCGCACGGTTGAGGCCTCGCTTGGCTATTACATAAATCCGCTAGTGAATGTGCTGTTCGGCATGTTCATTTTCTCCGAGCGCCTGCGCAAGGCGCAATGGGTGGCGGTCGTTCTGGCAACCATGGGTGTGGGAATCATGACGATGGCGTATGGCCATGTGCCGTGGGTCGCTTTGTTCCTGTGTGTCACCTTTGCGATCTACTCGCTCATTCGCAAGCAGGTTGCCGTCGACAGTCGCGCCGGGTTCCTGGTGGAGATCGCGCTGCTGGCGCCTCTGGCGCTGACCTGGCTGGCTTGGTTTTCGTCGCAGCCAGGCAATACGTTGATGGGGAATGGCGGCTGGGACGTTGTTCTACTGATGGCGGCAGGTCCGATCACATCCGTGCCGCTGATCCTGTTTGCCTTGTCCGCAAGACGGCTGAAGCTCTCAACGCTTGGTATGATGCAGTATATCGGCCCGACGCTTCAGTTCCTGATTGCCACGCTGGTCTTCCGTGAAGCATTCAGTTGGACGCATGGCGTGGCCTTCGGCTTCATCTGGCTGGCGTTGATCATCTTCACGTCTGACAGTGTGATGGGCGAAGCGAAGGCCCGCCGCTTGGCGCGCGCGGCGCGGATCGCCTGATAAAAAAATAAGCCCCGGCCTTTTGAGGGACCGGGGCGAAGTCGTGTCAGGATGGGAATATCCTGAAAGGTCTGTGGCAAGACTTGTACCACATTTCAGGACGGGCGGCCCGTCGAGAAGGCAATCCACACGGCGATGCTGGCCAGTGTCAGCGCAAAGGCCCCGCGAACCCATACATCCTTGCGGTAGCGTTCCAGGGTTGCGCCCAGCCGGTCTCCTGCCAGGACAATCGCAACATGGACTGTCACGGCGACGGCAAGGTGGATCAGGCCAAGCAGGATGATCTGCATCCAGAGGGGGCCATAGGCCTCGTTCGCGAACTGGCCGACAATGACCAAATAAAAGACCAGAGCTTTCGGGTTGAGAAGATTGGCGATCAGCCCGCGCCGGAATCCGGCATAGCTGTCTCTTTGAAGCGGCGAGGCGATGCCTGTATCGCGCCAGGCCTCGACGGCCAGATACAGCATGAAAGCCACACCAGCCCATCTGAGGCCCTCATACAGGACCGGCATTTCAGAGAGCGCCGCGGACAAACCGGTTGCCGCCGCCAGGATCTGTACGAACAGGCCGATCGTGACCCCGACAACAGCTGTCAGGCCAACGCGGCGACCACGTTGCGCGGACAAGGCTGCCAGCCAGCCCATATTCGGGCCGGGTGTCAGCTCAACCGCTGCCATGGCGATCAGAAAAGCGGGCCAGTCGACATGTGAAAGCATCGTCTCAAAATGCCTCGTACACGGCTTCAACCAGACGCACCGCACGCGGATCGCCCACCAGCACATTGGATTGCCGGTTCATCACATAGGCGCAGGTCAGCCCATTGCGGGCATCCGACACAGCCATGGACCCGCCCCAGCCGGAATGCCCAAGCGTAGTCGGTTCCGGTCCGAAAAGGCCGTGCGTATTATGCATGATGCCCGCGCCAAAGCTGGTAATCATTGGCAGGACAAGATCCGGGCCATGGGTACGCGCCTCTGTCAGGGCCTCATAGGTGGAGGGCTGCATCAGACCTGCACCTCTGCGCGTATAGGTATTGTAGATGCCTGCCACGGAAACGGCTGTGCCATGACCATTTGCTGACGGAATCTCGATCTCACGCCAGATGGCTCCGCCGCGATTGGGCGCTGACCATTTGCTGACAAAGGCGGCGCGCCGGGCATCATTGATTTCTCCCAGTTCCGCAAGGGCCCGGGGGCGCTGGATATCAGAGCAGCGGTCATGTTCGCTGGCTGGGGTGCCAATGAAAAAGTCCTGACCCGGAAAAAGTGTTTTCAGGGTCGTGCCAAGCGTCTCGCCACTGATGCGGCGGGCTATTTCTCCGACAAGATAGCCCCAGCTAAGTGGATGATAGCCATGCGCCGTTCCTGGAGGCCACATCGGCGCCAGCTCTGCCAGCGCGGCTGCGCAGGCAGCAGGGTCCAGCCAAAGCTCCGGGTCAATCTCTTCCGGAAAGCCGGGCAGACCAGCCTGATGGCTGGCAACCTCGCCAATCGTGACGGCTTCCTTGCCGTTGGCTGCGAATTCAGGCCAGATCTCCGAAACGGGTGTTTCATATCCGGCTGGCAGGCGCTCTACCAAAGTGGCCAGGACGAGAGCGGCGATGCCCTTCGTCGTGGAGTAGATGGGCACAAGGGTCCGGTCGTTCCAGGGGCGTGTCTTCTGCCGGTCTGCCCAGCCGCCCACAAGTGAGACAACAAGCTCATCATCCTTGTAGACGGCAAAGCCGGCGCCAAGCTCCTCGCTATTCGCGAAATTGGCCTCAAAGACCTCCCGTACAGCTGAGAAAGCGGGATCTGTATGTCCGGAAATTGGGAAATCACTCATTCAGGATGACCTTTAGCGCTCTTGATCTTTGCGTTTCGACAGTTCACCCCTTCCCGCGCACACGTCAAACAGTCAAGGAACCTGCCGCCAATGTCTATGTCGCACCATCGTCCCCGTCGGTCCTGTCTTTACATGCCGGGCGCCAATGAGCGTGCCCTGGAAAAGGCCAAGGGCCTGCAGGCAGACACACTGATCCTGGATCTTGAGGATGCTGTCGCACCGGAAGCCAAGGAAGCCGCCCGCGAATCGATTCGCGTGGCTGTTACGGCCGGTGGATACGGGCACCGCGAGATTGTGGTTCGGATGAATGGCCTGGATACGGAATGGGGACAGGCAGACCTGAAAATGGCCGTTGAGGCCGGAGCAGATGCGATTCTGGCTCCAAAAGTCATTGATGGCGGCGACATTGACCGCCTGAATGACGCTATGAGCCGGGCAGGTGCAGCTGAGACGATGGGTCTATGGGTGATGATCGAGATGCCTAAGGCGATCCTCAACATCCAGGACATTGCCGAGGCCGTAGGCCGTACACGACTCACCACGTTTGTCATGGGGACCAATGATCTGGCCAAGGAATACCGCGCACGCATGACGCCGGATCGCCTCGCTTTCCAGACGGCGCTGGGCCTCAGCATTGCCGCCGCGCGGGCCTATGACATCATCGCCATCGACGGTGTTTACAATGACATCAAGAATGAAGACGGGCTGATCGCCGAGTGTGAGCAGGGCCGTGACATGGGCTTTGACGGCAAGACGCTGATTCACCCCTCCCAGCTGGACGCCGCCAACCGCATTTTTGCGCCAAGCCCCCATGATGTGGAACACGCGCAGGCCGTGATTGAAGCGTTTGCCGATCCGGAAAATGCCAGCAAGGGCGTTCTCAAGGTGAATGGCAAGATGACCGAGCTGCTCCATCTGGATGAAGCGCGCCGGACTGTCGCCATGGCTGAAGCCATCCGTGAATTTGAAGACTGAGGCCATACATAGCCAAACTAAGCATCATTGCGATGCCTGAGTTGAGAGGAGAGGCATGACCTATATTCTACTTCACCATTCCGGTTGCAGCACGTCGCGCAAGGGGCTCGCCCTGCTTGAGGAGAATGGCGTTCAGCCGGAAGTGCGTAAATATATGAACGCTTCAGAGGCGCTCAGCGTGGATGAGCTGAAGGACGTCGCCAAAAAGATGGGAGCACCCTCGCCGCGGGCCTTTCTGCGGGAGAAGAATGCCGCCGAAGTCGGGATTGATGACAAGTCGTCCGACGAGGCGATCTTTGAGGCCATGGCGGCCAATCCGAAGATCATCCAGCGCCCGATCGGCATTGTCGGCAAGAAGGCTGTTCTGGGCCGTCCGATCGAGGAGCTTCTGAAACTCGTCTGAGTTCTGTCGAATTCGGCCTGAAACATGTGAATTCAGGCCGGATTCGGTGAAATTTCATCGATCTCCCACGCGAAAGGGCAATATCTGTGTGGGATGTCAGTAACCATGATGTTGTTACTGATCTTTGCTGCGCTTCTCATCGCTTTCGCCGCTTTCTGCGCGTTCGGACTGCCCTACATGCTGATTGGGCCGCGCATGCTGGATGAGTGGCGGGACAATCGCGAACAGCAAATCATGGGCGGCGTCATTGTTGGCGCAATCATGCTGCTTGTTGTGTCGCCTTTTGCCTCATCGGCCTTGATTTCTGCCACCGCCCAAGTGCAGGTGATGGCCGACACATTTGTGGGGCAAGGCTGGAGCTGATCTGGCATAAGTTTGCCCCGATCCTAATGAGGGGCACATGGCCAGCACATCCAAATCCAATCCAGGGCATTTTTTCGAGGATTTTTCCCTTGGGATGCCACTCAATCACGCAACGCCGCAGACGCTGACAGAAGGCGACATCGCTCTCTATCGCGCGCTGACAGGCGGGCGTTTTGTCCAGTATTCCTCAGCCGAGTTCGCCAGGGGTGCGGGCTATCCCGGCCTCCCGATTGATCCGCTTCACGCGTTTCACGTTGTCTTTGGCAAGTCGGTGCCGGACGTTTCCCTGAATGCCGTGGCCAATCTTGGTTATGCCGATGGGCGCATATCTCTGCCGGTCATGCCGGGCGATACGCTGCGGACCGTGTCGGAAGTCATCGGCGTCAAAGAGAATTCCAATGGCAAGACCGGCGTTGTCTGGGTTCGTACGCGCGGCTTCAATCAGCGCGGTGAAGAGGTCATGTCCTTTGTCCGCTGGGTGATGGTGAACAAGCGTGATGCGAGTTCGCCTGCGCCAGAGGCTGTGATCCCGGACCTGCCTAAAGTCGTGCCGGGCGCGGAGCTGACCGGCTTTGCCGGCATGGACAGCTGGGATGCGACGCTCTCCGGCAGCGAATACATGTTCGAGGACTATGCTGTCGGCGAGAAGATCAACCATGTCGATGGCATGACCGTAGAAGAGGCGGAGCATCAGATTGCGACACGCCTCTACCAGAATACGGCCAAGGTGCACTTTGATGCGCACGGCCAGAAAGACAGCCGCTTCGGCAAGCGCCTGATTTATGGCGGCGTCGTGATCTCGATTGCCCGTTCACTCTCCTTCAATGGACTGGCGAATGCCGGCCACATGCTGGCCATCAATGCGGGCAGCCATGTCAGCCCGCTCTTCGCCGGAGACACGATCTATGCCTGGAGCGAAGTGCTGGAGACGGCAGAACTTTCAGACAAGGTGGGGGCGCTACGCTTGCGCCTCGTTGCTGTGAAGGATCAGGACCCGGGCACCTTTGCCTATAAGGGCGAGGATGGCAAATATGCCGATGGCGTGCTGCTGGACTTCGACTATTGGGCCGCCATCCCACGCAAGTGCTAGACCTTCGTTTGATCTTCGGGAGGTACTGGCCCGGCCAGTGTCTCCCTTTGCTCCGCCCATAATAAAAGTGCGTCTAGCGCCGGGCAGAGGCCTTCTCCCCATTCCGTGAGCCCATACTCCACTTTTGGAGGCACCTGATGGTGCACAATACGGCGCACGATGCCGTCCGCTTCCAGCTTGCGAAGCTGCTGGATCAGCATTTTTTGGGAGATCGCCGGAATGGCCCTCTCCAGTTCCGAAAACCGCATCAGACTGCCCCCGAAAAGATGAAACAGGATGGTCATTTTCCATCTCCCCTCCAGCAATTGCAGGGCGGTCTCCACGCCATGTGCCGCAGTGACGGGGGTATAATCAGGTCGCTTACCTTCAGGTAAGTACCCCACTTTTTTGTCTGTACTTGTCATATCTTCTGGCTATGTCGATATCGGTCTGACTGCAAGACCTTTCCTGTCTTGCTTCATGCAAATTGGAGACGCCAGACATGCCACTTAACCTACCCACCGCCATAGAGTGCTACTTTGAAATCGACAAAACGGATGATTTGGAACGCTTCTCGGAATGCTTCGCGCCTAGGGCTAAAGTCATTGATGAAGAGCGTATCCACACTGGCATCGCCGCCATTCAGAACTGGGCTCGCGAAGCAAAGGCGGCCACGAATTACCATGTGACGCCTTTGAGTGCGGATGTGGGTGAGATTGAAGCCATTGTGACAGGTCAGGTAGAAGGCAATTTTCCGGGAAGTCCGGTTACGCTGCGCTACTTCTTCACCCTGGAAGCGGGTCTGATCATCGCACTTGAGATCAAACCATGAGCTTTGATCTGGACCTTGGTAACTGCCGGGCCCTGGTGACGGGTGGTACAAAAGGCGTGGGCCGGGCCGTTGTGGAAGCTTTCAAGTCCCACGGTGTGCGTGTGCTGACGACGGCACGTCATGAACCGGATGACCTGCCCGCCGGTGTCAACTTCATTGCGGCTGATATTTCCCTGTCAGAAGGGTGTGAACGCGTTGCGAAAGCCGCGCTGCGTTTGCTCGGCGGTGTGGATATTCTCGTGCATGTTGCAGGCGGTTCCAGCGCACCGGCCGGTGGCTTTGCCGTGTTGGACGAGCAGGAATGGCAAAGGGAGATGAATCTGAACCTTTTTCCAGCCGTTCGACTGGATCGTGCGCTTTTGCCAGACATGATCGCGCGCGGGTTCGGGGTCGTGATCCATGTCTCGTCTATTCAGGCGCGCATGCCCTTGCCAAATGCAACCACGGCCTATGCCAGCGCCAAGGCGGCCTTGGCTGCGTATAGCAAGAGCCTGTCCAAGGAAGTTGGGCCGAAAGGCATCCGGGTAATGCGTGTCTCCCCGGGATGGGTAAAGACCGAAGCAGCCATCGCGCTCGTGAACCGGATTGCTGCAGAGAGGGGAGTGGATTTCGATGCGGCACAGCAAAGCCTTATGGATTCACTTGGCGGCATTGCGCTGGGGCGCCCTTCCGAACCGGAAGAGGTTGCAGACCTGATTACTTTCCTGGCTTCGCCTCGAGCAGGAGCAATTACAGGGGCAGACTATGTGATAGATGGCGGAACCTTGCCCACTGTGTAGCCAAGTGTGCAACCAGCCTGCTTCCACAACACCTTCAGGCCTCCTATATGAGCAGCTATGAGCGGGTATGGGCCTTTTGACGATTTCACGCTGTTTGCCATGGCCATCGCCGTGGTTCTGTCAGCTATTGTCAGCCTGATCGGGACGTCTGCCCGCAAGCGGAATATCGCGCTGGGGCGAGCGACCGCAACAGATCTGGCAGAGATGACGGGCATTCGTGACGCAAAGAAGCTGCAAGAAACCTTCGGTCCCCCCGATATGGGGCGTGTCTGGCGTACGGTGACGCTACTGGAGGTACGCCGCGCCCGGCAAAGCGGAGGATGGCTGATGTCGAGTGACCTGGTGGATTATGCCTGTTTTGGTGTTGTGGCCTTGGCGCTGTTTGTCTCTCACCCGCTGATTGGCGGGGCAATCGTGCTGGCCCTGCTGGTCCAGATAGCGGGTTGGATCGCGGCGGTAGGTCTGCCGAAGTAAGGCACCCCCAAAGATGACCCGAACTTCTTCTTTCCCCCTCTCTGGAAACACACTAAAGGCAAACGCATGAAAGTCTGGAAGATGAATGGTGCTGGCAACGCGTTTGCCATTTTTGATGCACGCTCGACCTCCTTTGTGCCGAGCGCCGATCAGGTGCGCCAGATTGCCGAAGACTTGAAGGCTGACCAGATCATCGCGCTGGAGCGGGATGTCGCGCGTGACGTGTTCATGCGCATCTGGAATGCGGATGGCAGTGAAGTCTCCGCGTGCGGCAACGCCACGCGCTGTGTCGGCAAATTGTTACTGGGGGAGACGGGCAAGTCACAGGTGACGATCCAGACCGAAGCCGACATGCTGAAGGCTTTCAATGCAGACAATGGGCTGATCACCGTCGATATGGGCTCGCCTCTGATGGGCTGGGAAGACATTCCGCTCTCAGAGAAAATGGATGTCCGCGGTGTCGATGTGAAAATCGGCCCGATGGACAACCCGATCCTGTCCCGCCCGGCCGTTGTCTCCATGGGCAACCCACATGCCGTGTTCTTTGTGAAGAATGTGGATGATTACGACATTCCGGCCCTTGGCCCACTGGTCGAATGGCACCCGACTTTTCCGGAAGGCACGAATGTCGGCTTCGCGCAGGTGATTGACCGTAACACGATCCGCCTGCGCGTATGGGAACGCGGCGCAGGTTTGACCAAAGCGTGCGGCACCGGCGCGTGTGCAGCGCTTGTCTGCGCAGCCCGCGCCAAGCTGACAGACCGCACGGCGAAGATGATCCTCGATGGAGGAGAACTGACCATCGACTGGCGGGAATCTGACGATCACGTCTACATGACGGGTCCGGTCGAAATGGAATTCGAGACGGAAATCTGAGCGCGCAGATCTGCCAAACCTGCACAGATCCCTTGATTTACCGGGGCTTCGGCGCGACATCCGCTGTCTGGTAAGCCATGACTGACACCAAATCCCCTTCCAGCCCGCAGCTGATTACGCTCGGATGCCGCTTGAACGCCTATGAATCCGAGGTGATGCGTGGGCATGCGGCTGAAGCTGGCCTGAATGATGCGGTGATCATCAATACATGTGCGGTCACATCTGAAGCTGTCCGCTCCGCCCGGCAGACGATCCGCCGCGCCGCGAAGGACAATCCGGGCGCGCCTATCCTTGTCACGGGCTGCGCCGCGCAGATCGATCCGGACATGTTCGCCAAGATGCCGGAAGTCACACGCGTGATCGGCAATCATGAGAAGATGCAGGCCGAGACCTGGAAGCCGGCGGATTTGCTCGGCGGGCATGAAAAGGTGCGCGTGAATGATATCATGTCGGTACAGGAAACAGCCGCGCATCTGATTGATGGCATGGAAGGCCGTGCCCGCGCCTATGTTCAGGTGCAGAATGGCTGTGACCATCGCTGCACCTTTTGCATCATTCCCTATGGCCGCGGAAATTCCCGTTCCGTGCCGGCTGGGGAAGTGGTCGGCCAGGTGAAGCGTCTTGTCGAGACAGGCCATTATGAAGTCGTTCTGACGGGGGTGGACCTAACGAGTTGGGGCGCTGACCTGCCGGGCCAGCCACAACTCGGCAATCTGGTGCAACGTATCCTGAAACTTGTGCCGGAACTGAAACAGCTGCGCATTTCCTCCATTGATGCCATCGAGATCGATGATGCGCTTATGGAGACGATGGCAGAGCCGCGTCTTGCGCCTTTCATGCACCTGTCTCTACAGCATGGGGATGACCTGATCCTGAAGCGGATGAAGCGACGTCATTCCCGCGCCGACGCCATCACGCTGACGGACAGGCTACGCGCGGTGCGTCCGGATATTGCGTTTGGCGCGGATATCATTGCCGGCTTTCCGACAGAGACGGAGGCGCATTTCGAGAATTCGGTACGGCTGGTCGAGGAATGCGGCCTGTCGTTTCTGCATGTTTTTCCGTATTCACCGCGCCCCGGCACTCCAGCCGCCCGGATGCCTCAGGTCGCAAAGGCCGAGGTGAAGGCGCGTGCGGCGCGGCTGCGCGACGTTGGCGCTGAAGCGCTAGCGCGGCATCTCTCCAAATATGAAGGCCGGAGTGTCGACGCGCTGATTGAGCGCGGGACATCTGCGCGCCTGCCAGATTTTACACCTGTCCAGTTCGAGGCCGATCCGGGTGAAGCTGGACGTGTCGTACGTGCCCGTATAGTCGGGCAGGATGGTAAACAGCTGATCGGAGCCCTGACCGCATGATCCTTTGGTTCGGAAAGAAGAAGAAAAAGGAAGAGCTGAAACAGGCTGGCGCCGCGATGGAGTTGCCGGAGCTGTCGGCTGAGGAACTTGCGGCCAAGGAAGCCGAAGAGGCCCGGCTCGCCGCCGAAAAGGAAGAGATCGAGCGCAAGGTCGCTGAGGCGAACCGGGCGTGGGAAGAACGTCAGGCGCGCGAAGCCAAGGAAGCGGCTGAAGAGGCGCAGCGTCTGGAAGAGGAAGCCCTGAAGGCTGAAGAGGCTCGCGCGGCTGCGCAGGCCCGCGCTGATGAAGCCGAAGCCAAGCGTCTGGAAGAAGAGGCCGAACGCGCCCGCAAGGCCAAGCAAGAGCGCGAAGCCGCGCAGGCCAAGGCCGCCGCCGAATTGAAACTTCTGGAGGACCGCCGCGAAGCTGAGCGCCTCAGAGTTGAACGTGAGGCGGCTGCCCGTGCAGCCCTGGAGGCGGAAGCCAATGACCCTGGCTTCATGGCAAAGCTCGGCACCGGGCTGTCGCGGTCATCTTCCCGCCTGACATCGGGGCTGGCCGTCTTCGGGCGTCGCAAGCTGGACGATGATACGCTGGAAGAATTGGAAGACCTACTGATTTCATCAGACCTCGGTGCAAGAGTTGCCACGCGTGTGACGAGTAGTCTCGCCAAGGAGCGGTTCGATAAGGAAATCACGGAAGATGAAATCCGTCTGGCTTTGGCCGAAGAAATCACCGATGTGCTGCGGCCGCGCGAGAAGATTGTCGATTTCTCTGACGGGCCGCGTCCACGCATCGTGATGTTCGTAGGCGTAAACGGCTCGGGCAAGACAACAACGATTGGCAAGATTGCCTCCAAGCTGAAGGAGCAGGGGGCAAAAGCCCTGCTTGTTGCAGGCGATACATTCCGTGCTGCCGCGATTGAGCAGCTGGCCGTTTGGGGTGAACGCGCAGATATCCCTGTCATGTCAAAGCCGATCGGGTCTGACGCAGCAGGCCTCGTCTATGAGGCCATCGAAAAGGCGAAGGCAGATGATTTGGACCTTGTTCTGATCGATACGGCCGGGCGGCTGCAGAACAAGACGGAGCTGATGGCGGAGCTTGAAAAAATCGTCCGTGTAACGCGGAAGCTTGATCCGGATGCACCGCATGATGTGATCCTGGTTCTGGATGCAACCGTGGGCCAGAATGCCCTGTCTCAGGTGGAGGCCTTCAAGAGCACTGCCGGCGTGACAGGACTGGTCATGACCAAGTTGGACGGTACGGCAAAAGGCGGTGTTTTGGTCGCGATTGCTGAGGCGCATGATCTGCCCATTCACTTCATCGGAATTGGAGAAAAGGCGGAGGACCTTCGTCCCTTCAGTGCCGAAGCCTTTTCCAAGGCGCTTGTCGGCGCTGAGTAGAAGACAGAAAAAAGCCGGTCATGAAAATGACCGGCTTCTTTGATCCAGGGCCTATTCTGCCGCGCTGGCAAGTTCGACTTCATCATCGAAGATTTCTTCAATAGGCCGTCCGAACAGGCGGGCGATGGCAAAGGCCAGAGGCAGGGATGGGTCATACTTGCCTGTCTCAATGGCATTGATTGACTGTCGTGAGACATCCAGTTTTTCTGCTAGCGCGGCCTGACTCCAGCCCTTCTCGGTACGCAGTATCTTAAGGATGTTCTTCATCTGAGTTATACCACCTTCCCGAAATTCTGCGTGCAGAAGGACAGGCCATAGCTGATGAAGAAGAGCGGACCAAACCAGAAGACCGAGATGAAGTCGAGGACTTCAAAAATCTGCAGGAACCCTACCAGGAAGGCGCACGCTGCCGTGATCAGTCCGCCATCGCGCATCGCCTGCAACTGACGCATGCGTGTGTATTCGTCGGTTTCTTCTGTTTGCCGACGCATGGCGTAGAGGACCCCAAAAAGGGGCAGCGTGACTGCCAGGGCACTCGTGATTTTGAGCCATGTTGGCGCCGTATTCGTATCGACCAGAAAGCTGGTTGCGAAGACGAGAACCGTATAGACGCCCATCAAGGGCCAGAAGAGGTAATGATAGCGGCGTTTGGCAGTTCGGAATCCCCGTTGGGACATGACAAATCTCCTTCTTGTCTTATCAAGTGTCATTGACACTATGACAAGCAAGCTTGTCAGTCAAGTGTGCTTTACATGACTTATTCGGCGGCCATGACGAGTGCGTCCAGATGCTGTTCACCGCGTACCAGACGACCGGGTTTCGCACCGGTCGGGTCTCCATTGCGGTGAGTAATGACGCCTTTGAGGATGGTGGCTGTGTAACCATCGGCGCGTTGCATCAGGCGGCGGCCACCAGCAGGCAAATCATAGCGTACCTCTGGCAGATGAAGCTTCATCCTGGCGAGGTCGATCACATTGATGTCCGCGCGATAGCCGGGAGCGATCAGTCCGCGGTCATACAGGCCGATCCATTGCGCCGTTGCCCGGGATTGCTTGTGGACGATATGCTCCAACGGAACAAGCGGGCCGCGTGTGCGGTCACGCACCCAATGGGTCAACATGGTTGTGGTGAAAGAGCCATCGCAGATCATGCCGACATGCGCGCCGCCATCTGACAGGCCTGGCAGCGTAGCCGGGCTGAGCATCATTTCGCGTGAAGGTTCAAGATTCCCGTCTGCATAATTGAGGAAGGGCAGGTAGAGCATGCCGCGACCGTCGCGTTCCAGCATCAGGTCAAGTGCAGCTTCTTGGGGTGAGACGCTACGTTGTGCGGCGATCGCTTCGAGCGTTTTGTCTTGGGCCGGTTCGTAATTCACGGCTTCGTCCAGCTGGAACATCTTGCCGAAACTGCGCAGCATGACTTTCAGGAACGGATTGTCCGTATCTGGTGAGTCTGCCAATAAGCGCACGCGATACTCTGCATCCCGTAGTTTTCCGACGCGTGCCTCGAAAGGCAAATGCGCTATCTCACGATATACAGGGTGCGCGCTGAATGGATTAAGTGTCAGCTCCAGCCCGAGCAGAACCCCGACAGGACGTGGAGCAACCTGAGCCCGCATCGGAAGGCCGTCCTCTACGGCCTGTTCGATAGCGCCAAGTAGTTTTTGCCAACCCTGCGGCGCGACATCGGCCTGCGCGAGTGAGACAGAAAGTGGTCGGCCGCTTGCCTCAACAATGCGGCGCAGCATGGCGGCCTCTTTTTCCGGGTCATTGAAGTCGGACACAAACTGCAAAACGCCGGAGCCCGCGTCCGCTACACCTTGTGCGATGCCGGTGAGTTCCGCTTCGCTGGCAGTAAGTGTTGGCGTGGGCTGGCCATCGCTGGTCCTGTGGTTCAGCGTGCGTGAGGTAGAAAAGCCTAGGGCGCCTGCCTTAATGGCTTCCGTGGTGAGCGCCCTCATGCGCGCAATGTCTGCCTCGGTGGCGTCTTCACGATTGGTGCCGCGCTCTCCCATGACGAAAACGCGCAGCGCGGCATGAGGCAATTGCGCGCAGATGTCTGTATCGAAATGACGCGATGACAGGCTGTCCAGATAGTCCGGGAAACTGGTCCAATTCCACGGCAGGCCCTCTGACAGGACCGGGAACGGAATATCCTCTACGCCCTCCATCAGACGGATCAGCCGGTCATGGTCTGCTGGTTTGCAGGGGGCAAAGCCTACGCCGCAATTTCCCATAAGTACCGTTGTGATGCCGTGCAAAGAAGAGGGGCTGATTTCATCGCCCCACGTCACCTGGCCATCATAATGTGTATGAATGTCGACAAAGCCGGGTGTCACGATCTGGCCGCGCGCATCGATCTCCTCAATGCCGCGTGCCTGTACACTTCCGATTTCGGCAATCAGGCCGTTGGAGATGACAACATCCGCTTCATAGGTCTCCCCGCCGGTGCCATCCACAATTGTGCCGCCTCGTATGACCAGATCATGCGTCGCCATGTTTTCCTCCACTTTCTTTTCTGTCTTTGAGGGCGATCATGACCCCGAGAGAAGCCAAGTCAAATCCTTCCCATGCGGCAGGAAGTGGTGCATAGGCGCGGCTAATGTCGTCTGCTCTCCTCCCTGTTGCGCTTTGTCTCTTCTCCGCGGTGACCGTCGCCCTGACCAACGTTCTGGTGAAGCGCGGCGGCGATGTCCTGACCGCGCGGATGACCGTCGCCGTGGCAATGGCGATCAGCGTTCTTCCATTTGTTCCTTTTGTACCTTTACCGCCACGGGAGACCTGGCATCTGATTGCCGTCTCCATGGTTGTGCACTGGGCGTATCAGTTCTGTCTCGTCCGTGCGCTGCATAGGGGAGACCTTTCGCTGGTTTTTCCTGTCATGAGAGGTTTGGCGCCGCTGGCGACAGCTTGCTTCGCGACCTTCATTTTGCATGAACGACTGACGCTGGTCCAAATCCTGGGGCTATTGGCGGCAAGTCTTGCGATTATTGTCTTTGCGCTGCCAACTGCGAGCGACCCTTCCCGGCGTAGTCTGGATCGGCGTGCGCTGGTCTGGGCGGCCCTGACAGCGCTAGGTGTGGGCATGTATGCCGTAGCCGACACAAAAGCCGCGCGGGCCATGCCCAGTCCCATGACGTTTGTGGTCTGGTTATTCCTGATCGACTGGATCGGCGTAACGGTGGTTGCGCTGTGGCAGCGGCATGGACGCATATACGAAGCTGTCCGGTTGCAATGGAAAGCGGGATTGATCGGCGGCATGGCAGGAACACTGTCCTACGGCATGGCCATCTATGCCTACACCCTGACAGATGCCGCAATCGTGACTGCGTTGAGGGAAACCTCCGTTGTCTTCGCGGCTATTATGGGTGCTATCCTGTTAAAGGAAGGCTTTGGTCGTAGGCGCGTTATTGCGGCAGCTGTCCTCGCGGCTGGGCTTGTGATGATGCAGGTCGGCGCATGAGGTTCGCCCACAAACAGAGCGTTCGTGATTTATTAGCTCCGTGCATGCGAGGGAGCAGGTGCAGGGCGAAAGCCGAGAAACAAAACCGGAAGCAGCATTGCTGCGTATAGAGTAGATGACAGACACACAGACCAAAGAATCGTCCGCAGACCTCGGGGATGCCGCAGGCAAGGCAGGTGGCATCTGGACCGAGCTTGGGCCGACCCTGGCCTTCATTGTCATCTACAATGTGATGCTAAGGTTTCCAGATGGCGGCGGTCTGTTTACCAAGTCGACTGCACTTTACTGGGCGACGGGTATCCTGATCATTGCCACGCTTGGTGTCGTCATCATGAAACTTGTCCGGGGCGAGAAGATTCCGCCTTTCCTGATCATTTCATCGCTCCTTATTGGCTCTTTCGGCACAGTCGGCATCCTGCTTCAGTCGAAACTGTTTCTCTTCATCAAGCCGACTATAATCAATCTGCTCTATGCTGGCGTCATCTTCGGCGGGCTGGCCGTTGGCCGGAATATCTGGAAGATGCTGTTCAATTCGCTGTTTGACCTGCCGGACTTCGCCTGGAAGACCCTTGCCATTCGGTGGGGACTGTACTTCATAGCGATGGCTATATGGAATGAAGTCCTATGGCGTAACTTCTCCGAAGCGACATGGGCCAACTGGAAACTCGGGAATCTGGTTCTTGGCTTTCTCTTTGCCTTGGCAAATACGCCGTACACGCTGAAGCACCTTCGCAATACAGAAGAAGAGCAGGATACTTTCTAGCGTGACACGCCCTCTGTGCCGGGCGGATTCATGAAAGGTGGAAAGGCATTGAGGTGCCGCGTCTGGGCAAAATGCGTCAGCGCCCATACGGCAGTCGGGAAGGCAAGATTCGCCCAGGGAATATTCTTCCAGTCGAACAGGCCCACTTCTTCACTTTCCGGGCCGGCAGAAATCTCGGACAAAAGTTCAGCCCGAAACATCACCTGAACCTGAGAGATGCGCGGCACGGAATATATCGCCAGTACCTGCTCCAGCCGAATATCCGCATTGGCCTCTTCCCGGGCCTCGCGCATAGCAGCGTCTTCTACAGATTCCCCTTCCTCCATAAAACCGGCTGGTAAGGTCCAGAATCCCTTACGCGGAGCAATCGCCCGTTTACAAAGTACGATCTTGTCCCGTTTTGTGACAACGGAACCTGCGACAATTTTGGGATTTATGTAGTCTACGAACTGGCAATGTGAGCAAACACGGCGT
>TARA_R100000365_G_scaffold1057_1_pt1 | contig 25062 bp, 22 predicted proteins | sample TARA_R100000365 | Tara Oceans TARA_R100000365 (sample SAMEA2620668) | marine metagenome | biome: marine biome (ENVO:00000447); feature: mesopelagic zone (ENVO:00000213); material: "saline water (ENVO:00002010), including plankton (ENVO:xxxxxxxx)" | depth 1000 m | reverse complement strand
GCTCATGACCCTCTCGCTCATGGCCGTCTATAATGAAACCGGCCGTCACATCGACGCCTGGGACATGGCCGACGGGATGGTACGCCAGATCGCATGGGTCAAACGCTATGTCCCCGAGCTCCAGCGCGAATGTCCGCTGCTCGAGCGCCTTTTCTATCCCGAGAAATGGATTTTCCAACGCCATCAGCTCTCAGGCTGCGATCCGCGCCAGGGTGGGATCGGCAACATGGTCAATTGCGGCGCGGCAATGTATATCGCGCCGATCGGCGTCGTGAACGCCTGTGATCCGCGCGCCGCCTATGACGAGGCCATCGCTTTCGCCTCGGGTCACCAGCAGAGCTATGGGCTGGAAGCTGCCGGCGTTTTGGCCGCCGCCGTCGCTGCTGCCTTCGTTCCTGGTACAAGTATCGATGCCGTGGTCGATGCCGCCTATGACCGCGCCAAGGACGGCACCCGTGCCGCCATCGGCGCAATCGCCGAGATTGCCAAAGATTTGCGTGCCACCGGTGCCGATTGTGGAGAGGTCGTGCGGGCGTTCCATGAGGCCATCCTGCCTTTTTCGCCGCTCGGGGACGATCTGGACCACACAGCCGCAAAGGCCGGGCGGCCGACCCCCAACTATCAGCCTTCCCGATTCCATTCGATCGAAGAGCTGCCACTGGCCCTCGGGTTTGCGCTCGTGGCGAATGGCGATTTCCGCCGGGCCGTCGAAGACGGCGTCAATTCCGGCCGCGATACCGATTCCATCGGGGTGATGGCCGGCGCGATCCTTGGCGCGATGCACGGAGAGGCCGTGATCGATCCTGCGGAAGCCCAACAGATCGATGCGATCAACCGGCTGGACCTCGCAGGCGAAGCCTCGCGTTTCGCTGCGACATGCAGCGCCATAATGAGCGCCGACCAGACGCGTCTGGAAACGCTCGCCGCCCAGCGCGCAGCCATTTTCGAGACGCCTGCTGTCGCGGCGCAGAACTGATACTCTTTTCAACAGGACCTTTAATGCTTTCCTCCTCCGATCTCGTCCACCGCATCTATTCGGGCTTTCTGGGCAAGGCCATCGGCGTGCGCCTCGGGGCGCCGGTCGAGCCGACCATCTGGAGCTATGAGCGCATCCGCGACACCTATGGCGAGATCACCGGCTATCTGCGCGACTTCAAAACATTTGCGGCAGATGACGATACCAACGGTCCGGTCTATTTCATCCGCGCCATGCGCGATTACCAGCTTGTGCCCACCCCGCAAGAGGTCGCAAAGACATGGCTCAATTATGCCGCCGAGGGCCACGGCATGTACTGGTGGGGCGGCTATGGCCGTTCGACCGAACACACCGCCTATCTCAATCTGCGCGCCGGCATCGAAGCACCGCAATCGGGTTCGATTGCCCAGAACGGCGCGGCGATTGCCGAACAGATCGGCGGCCAGATTTTCATCGACAGCTGGGGCTGGGTGAACGCGGGGAACCCTGAACGCGCCGCCGAGATGTCGGCCAGCGCCGCCTCGGTCGCCCATGATGGGGAAGGACTCCACGGCGCCCGTTTTTGTGCCGCGATGATCGCTGCAGCGTTCACGGCCAAATCGGTCGACGAATTGTTTGAGATCGGCCTTTCGGTCATCCCTTCGGACTCAAAATACGCCGCCGTGGTCAACGCCGTTCTCGGCCAGCACAAAAAGGATCCCGACGACTGGCGCGCCTGCCGAGATCTTTTGACCCGCGATTGGGGCTATGACCGGTATCCCGGCGTCTGCCACATCATTCCCAATGCCGGAGTTCTGGCGCTCGCCATGATCTACGGCAAGGGCGAGCTCTGCCGCACCGTCGAGATCGCCACGATGTGCGGCTGGGACACCGACTGCAATGCCGGCAATGCCGGGGCCATCATCGGCACCTTCCAGGGTATCCAGCCGAGCTGGGACAAATACCGCAAACCCATCAACGACATGGTCGTGACCTCGGGCGTCACCGGCGCGCTCAATATCGTCGATATTCCCACTTTCGCCCGCGAACTGGCGACGCTGGCCCTGCAACTGGGCGGCAGGGATGTGCCCGAAGGCTGGATAGAAGCGATGGAAGACCGCGGCATCCATTTCGACTTTTCACTGCCCGGCTCCACGCACGGGTTCAAAACGTCGGGCACCAACCAGCTCGAACTCAACTGGACCGACAAGGACAATGGCGCAGGAGTTGGCGCCCTGGAAATCCTCGTCGACCGTTTCGAACGCGGCCAGTCGGGCAAGGTGTTCTGGAAGCCCTTCTACCGGCGCGCCGATTTCGATGACGAGCGCTACCGGCCCATGTTCTCGCCGCTGGTCGCCAGCGGGCAGACCGTATCGTTCGATATCTTCATGGAGCCCTGGGAAGGCGACGGCCATTTGCGCATCGCGCCCTATGTCCGTGCCACGATGAGCAAGACAATCATCGAAACCGGGGCTTACCAGCAGCCGGCTGCGGGATCATGGACGCATGTCGAATTCACCGTCCCCGATGCGGATGGCGAAGCCATCGACGAAATCGGTATCGACATCGAATATTTCGGTCGGCTCAAATTTCTGGGCAAGCTCCACCTCGCCAATTTCCGCGTCACGGGCAAAGGCACGACCCGCATCGATCCGGCAAAAGAGGTCGAGGAATGGGAGGCGATCACCCGGTTCACCTGGAACAGGGGCTATTGGAAAAAGGACGGCGCGACGATCACCGGTCTCACCGATACCGATGCCGATCTTTGGACGGGTCACCTTTATACGCGTGACGCTGTTGTCAGCGCCGAGATCACCCCACAGTCGGGCGCCTCCCATCTTGTGAGTTTTCGGGCCCAGGGCACGTCGCGTTTCTACGCCGCCGGGTTTGAGGACGGCAAGCTCCGGATCATCCGCGAGGACTTCGGCAAGAGCGTTCTGGCCGAGACCGATTTCGCTGCCGAATTTGGCCGCTCCTATTATCTCTCAGTCGACGTCAAAGGCACCTCCATTGCCGTCAGCGTCGATGGCGAAAGGCTTCTTGGTGCAAGCGACGATCGTTTCGCCTACGGGCAGGCCGGCGTCCGGCTGGGCGGCCCCGGGCGCTTTGCGGTGTCCAAGTTTGAAATCGTCGAGCAATAGAGGCCGACAGGAAGGATTTCGATGTCCCAGATCACGCTCAGGAATGTCCACAAGCGCTACGGTCAGGTGCCCGTGCTCAACGACATTTCCATCGATATCGCACAAGGTGAATTTGTCGTTCTGGTCGGCCCCTCGGGCTGCGGAAAATCGACGTTGCTGCGCATGATCGCCGGGCTCGAAGACATAACGGGCGGCGATGTCGAAATCGGCGGCAAGGTGGTCAACACCATGCCTGCCAAGCAGCGCGACCTTGCCATGGTGTTCCAGTCCTATGCGCTCTATCCGCACATGAAGGTCGCCGACAATATGAGTTTCGCGCTCAAGCTGGCTGGTCAGCCTAAGGCCGAGATCGACGAACGGGTGAAGATTGCCGCCGACATTCTCGGCCTCGAAAATCTTCTTGACCGCCTGCCCCGCGAACTCTCGGGCGGACAGCGCCAGCGCGTCGCGATGGGCCGCGCCATCGTGCGCAATCCCACCGCCTTTTTGTTCGACGAGCCGCTTTCCAATCTCGACGCCAAGCTGCGTGTCAAGATGCGCTCGGAAATCAAGAAGCTGCATCAGCGGCTGGGCAAGACGATGATCTATGTCACCCATGACCAGACCGAGGCCATGACACTGGCCGACCGCATCGTGGTTCTCCACGATGGTGACATCGCCCAGCTGGGCACGCCGCTCGAGGTCTATCAGGATCCGGCCAATGCGTTCGTTGCCGGTTTTATCGGGTCGCCCGAAATCAATCTGCTGGCTGCCAGAACGCTTGGCCCCGAGGCCGCCGAAGTCGAGTTGACGGATGGCACGCGCATGCCGCTCGCCGGTCCGGTGGCGCTCGAAAAAGGCACGCCGGTCACCTACGGCATTCGCCCACAGCATTTCACTATATCCGATACCGGCGCCAAAGCGGAAATCGTTCTCGTCGAACCCACCGGGGACAGCCAGGAGCTCGTGGTGCGAACCGGGCAGACCGAACTGTCGGTGGTGTTGCACAATCGCGCGATTTATTCGGCCGGGGACATGATCGCGATCGCGCCCGACGCCGAAAAGGCCCTTCTGTTCGACACCAGGACCGGCGCGAGGCTGCGCTGATGGTGCGAAGGTTTGCCCCTGACGCCGATGGCCCGCTCAAGGGCATGAAGGTCATCGATCTCTCGCGCCTCGTCGCGGGGAACATGACGTCGCTGCAACTGGGTGATTTCGGTGCAGAGGTGATCAAGGTCGAGCCTCCCGCCGGTGATCCGTTGCGCGCCTGGAAGGATGGCGGTTCATCGTTTTTCTGGAAGGTCTATGGGCGCAACAAGCGCTCAATCGTGCTTGATCTGCGCCGCCCGGCAGCCATGGAAGCCCTCTGGTGGCTGATCGATGGCGCAGATGTGCTGATCGAGAATTATCGCCCCGGTACGCTTGAAAAGATGGGGCTTGGTCCCCAAGCGCTGCATGCGCGCAATCGCGGCCTGATTGTATTGCGTGTGTCGGGTTATGGTCAGACGGGCCCCTATGCTCGCCTGCCCGGCTTTGGCACGATCGTTGAAGCGATGAGCGGGTATGCCTATCGCGCGGGCTTTGCCGACCGTGAGCCCGTTCTCCCGCCGCTGGCGCTGGCCGACATGATTGCTGGCATCTATGGCGCGTCCGCGGTCACCACCGCTTTATTGGCTCGGGAAAAAGGACACGCTGAAGGACAAGTCATCGACCTCTCTCTGCTCGAGCCGATCTTTTCGGTTCTCGGTCCCGAAGCAGCGATCTTTGCCAAAACCGGGATCGTCAAGGAGCGTGTGGGGTCGGCATCGAACACATCTTGCCCGCGCAACGTCTATATCTGCTCTGACGGCAAATATCTCGCCCTCTCGGGTTCGACACAGGCGGTCGCTGAACGGATTTTCAGGATCATCGGGCGGGCTGACATGATCGATGACCCGAGGTTTGCAACGAACGCAGACCGCATAAAGCACCGCGATCTCGTCGATGCGGCAATTGGGGGCTGGTTCTCGGCCCGCACCAGCGACGACGCCCTGGAGATCATGCGTGACGCCGGAGCAACCGTCGGCCCGATCTATTCCATCGCCGATGCCTACGAGGACACGCATTTCCGTGAGCGCGAAGTGTTTGTCGATCTCGAGGACGCCGAATTTGGGTCCTTGCCCATGCACAACGTCCTGCCGCGTCTTTCGGCGACGCCCGGCGGATTCTATCGCGCGGCGCCCGAACTCGGCGCCGATGGTGAGGCAATCCTGAGCGAAATCGGTCTCGATCCGGCCAGCATCGCCGCCGCACTGGACATTTCGCAATGAGATTACGCTCGCTGCTTTACGTTCCCGCCGACAATGAGCGCTTCATCGCCAGGGCCCATGAGCGCGGCGCCGATGCGATCATCCTCGACCTCGAAGATTCCGTGCGCCCCCAATATCGCGACGCGGCCAGGAACGTTCTTGGTGCCTCCATCCAATCGACCCGGCGAAATGGCGCAAAGGTTTTCGTGCGCATCAATACGGAAAGCGCAATCCAGGACGCCGCCGCTGCAGCGGGCGCCGATGGACTCTATGTCTCCAAGGCCAGCCTCGCCCGGATCGGCGCACTGGCGACCGAATTTCCAAACCTTCCGCTCTTTGCCCTGATCGAAGATCCTTTGGCCCTTCTCGATGTCGCCGCCATTGCCGCCCATTCCGCGGTCGCCGGCCTTGCCGCCGGCGGCGAGGATCTGGCCACCGCTCTGGGCGCCATCCCCGATCCCGATGTGCTGCGGACGCCCAAGCTCCTGATCCATTATGCGGCAAAGGCCCACGGGAAATTCTCCCTCGGCCTATTTCGCTCGATCGCCGATTACACCGACCTGGCAGCCATCGAGGATGCCGCGAAGGAGGCCCGCCGTCACGGTTTCGATGGCGCAAGCTGCGTGCATCCCTCCGCCGTGCCCATTCTCAACACCGTCTTCGCTCCGACATCCGACGAGATCGATTGGGCCCACCGCGTTCTTGCCGCTGCCCGGATGACCGAGGCCGGAGCCTTCACAATCGACGGCCGCATGATCGATGCCCCGATTCTCGCCCGTGCCCGTTCGATCCTTTCGCGCCACACTGACTGATTGTCATGACCCGCCCCGGTTTCTCCCCGTATTCCCCCCGTCCCATCGACATGTCCACTCCGGTTCCGCTCGCCCCCGACGCGGATCTCTCGGTCCTTGATGAAGCCAAGATATTTGCTGCGCCCGATGACCCGGTCGATTGGCCAGCCTGGCGCGCCGCCATCACGCGCTGGCGCGATGAGGCCCGGCGCCGGATCGGCTATGATCCGCATCGCTACGAGGTGATGGCCGAGCCCGGCCCCCGCATTGTGGAAATGGTCTGGCTGTGGGACGAGCGGCTCTACGACTTTGCCACCGGGCGCTTTACTGTCGATGCCTATCTCGATGCTGGCGAGGCCGAATTCGGCGGCTTCGACGCCGTCATGCTCTGGAATGCCTATCCCGTTCTCGGTATTGATGCCCGCGACCATTTCGCGTTTTTCGAGGACATTCCCGAGCTTCCCCAAGTTGTCGCGGCCTTCCAGCGGCGCGGGGTCAAAGTCTATTTCACCTACTACCCCTGGGAGACGGGCTCTGGTCCCGAAGCGATCGAAAAGGTTACCGCGATCGTTGAGCGATGCGGCTTTGACGCGGTCTTCCTCGATTCCTCCAAGGAAGCCTCCTCACGCCTGCGCACCGCGCTCGATGCCATCGATCCAACGCTTCCCATCGAGTGCGAATCCCGCGTTCCGCTTGCCCAGATTGCCGATCAGACGATGAGTTGGGCGCAGTGGTTTGCCGACTCGAACGTGCCCGGCGTGTTGCGGGCCAAATGGTTCGAGCGCCGCCACGAATTGCATCACATTCGCCGCTGGAACCGCTCGCATCTCGACGAACTCCATTCCGCCTGGCTCAACGGCACCGGCGTTCTGGTGTGGCCGGTGGTCTTTGGCGTGTGGGTCGGGTGGAATGACCGGGACCGCGCCATTCTTGCCAATATGCGTCGGCTCTATTCTGAAAATGCCAGTTATTTTGTTTCCGAGAACTGGACACCGCTGGCAGATCATCCTGGTCACGACGCAGAGGTTTATGCCTCGCGTTGGGAAACAGGGGCGGGGCGCCTGTGGAGCCTCGTCAATCGCGGCCAAGACTATGCCGGTCCGCTGCTTGTTGTTGAGCCAAGCGAGGGTGAGCAGGGACTATGGATCGATCTGGTGTCCGGCGCGACACTGGCCACCGAGCGGCAATCGGACGGACGTATTGCGATTTCGGGCACCCTGCCGGCTGGCGCCATTGCCTGCATTGTGAACCGCGCTGCTCCCCCCGCCGCGCCAGGGGCGGACATCGCTTCGGTCGCCCCGGATTTTCCTGCCCGCGTCACAGAGCGTATCGGGGCGCCTATCGTTCGCCACGAACATGTCCCGGTCGGCATGGCGTTGCTCGAGGTTCCTGATGGAGAACTGACAGTCACTTATCGGCTGCGGGAAACCGGGCTCTATGGCGAAACGCCTTACATCGAAGAATGGAAACCCCTGCCGCCCAGGCTGCACCAGATCGCAACAATGACCCGTCCGCTCATTGCGCACAGCATCGCCATTGCGCGCGATGAGGTCACGAATGGCCAATTTGCCGAGTTTCTGGCTGCAACCGACTATCACCCCATGCGTCGAGAGCGCTTTTTGGCCCATTGGCACAAGGGAACGCCGCGCCCTGGGAGCGAAAACGAACCCGTCACCCATGTCGAACTCGACGACGCCCGCGCCTATGCGGCATGGGCGGGGTTGCGCCTGCCGACTGAAGACGAATGGCAGGTGGCAGCGCATCGGGGCCTGCTCAACCGAGCCGAACCGATGGTCTGGAATCTGACCGAAAGCGAACATCACGACGGACGCACCCGCTTTGCGATCCTTAAAGGCGGTTGCGCGCCCCTGCCCCAGGTATCGGACTGGCACTTGGAATCCGGCCCGTTGGCGCCGGAGCGCTCGGTTAAACTTCTGGCCGTCGGGGCGGGTCTTGCCCGCTCTCCCATGATCGGCTTCCGCTGTGCTGCGGATATCGGGAGTTAGTCAGACGGCGCGTTGGCGCCCGATGTCTGCGGACCGAGGTCGAAGTCGACCCCGCCCCGCACATTGACTTCCGGACGCTCCCGGCCCTGACGCGAAACCTATTGCGCGGTCAGGCGCTGGTTCTCCCGGTCGTCCTGATAGGTGTCGGGATTGTATTCGGGTTGATTTTCCAGCTCCTCGCTGGTGAACGGGGTGAACACGTACCAGATGCCGCCCGCATCGACCATGAACTCCAGATTGTCCACGCCAAGCGCGACCTGACGGCTTCCGATGCCGAGAAATCCGCCGACGTCGACGACCATGGCATCGACTTCGCCTTCTGCTGTGAGGAGGACATCGTTTACGTTTCCGACGTTTTCATCGTTGGCGCCATAGACATCCGAGCCCATCAGATTGTCGACGGACAGCTGTTCGGGATCGCCCCGCTCAAGCTGGCTGCGGTCCATCATCGTTTGCCCTGGCGCAGTCTGGGGCTGCTGCCCAACGGCGGTGCCCATTCCGGCCTGTCCGATCTGGAAGTTGAGCGTGAACTGGCCGTCGCTCGTGGGCTCGATATAGATTGTGTCGCTGCTGCGGACGGTCACCCCCTGTCCGGCATTTGTAGCCATCGGGTCGTTCTGGGCGGACTGAAGGTCCAGCCCGTCGTCCTGAGAGGTCTGATCCTGGTTCTGCGCGACGACAGAACCCAACATCAGGGTCGAAATGGCCGTAGCTGTGAGGAAGGTGCGAAACATCTCACTCTCCTTAAATCTGTGTTCGATCTCAGTCGCCTGACGTCAGCGACATCCCGGAGATCAATGTCCGCCGATGCGAATTGTTTCTGACTGTCCCGGGAGACAACCTGAGTTATCTTTGGCCTATCCGAGCACCTGTTCCTGTGCACGCCGGCGTTGACGGCGAGACCGGATCTGATGGGTGGATGTGCCACTGCGCAGAAACCAGTCCGATCCGTCCTGCGCAAAATCAAACACCCGTTCCGCCCCGATCACCAATTCTTCGGATGCGTAGTCAGCCAGGATCTTCACCCGCAGAGACGCTTTCTCGAAATCGTCATTATCGATCGCCTCAAGGTCGGGACTTTCCTCGACAATACGCTCCAGAAGACCGTTGAAACTGCCCACTGGCATATAGTCACCGGACCGCATCGGACCTTGCCGGGTGCGCTGACGGGGATCGTCCGGAATATCCTCGCCGTCGCGACGTACAATATCGGTAACCGTCGCCGACCAGCATTTTCCCTCGGTCTCGAAGCTGACGATGATGGCTTCCACATAGATCGGCTCGGTGCTCATGTTGGAGATGAAGCACTCAGCATCAAGGCTCCTGCCTGCGGCCCTGTTGATGACGATCTTTGGCTGGGTCTGGCGTCTGTATTGCCGCAGGAAGGTACCGAGGTAGACGACCCAGACGATAAGCATGCCGAAATTTGACGCAACCGACAGGGCCGCGCCGTTATCTGATACCCATTCAAGCATTTTTACCTCGCCGGGCCCTTTTTGCAGCGCGAAAGCAGCGTCAGGCCGTCAGAACATGTCCCTCAATAACGCCGCGCTTGCCTTCGGGGTTCAATCCGCCGTCGCTGATCTGTTGTACGCCATAAAGCTTGTCGTCGGTGAAGGCGCTGGAGCGGATGGAAAAGATGTCGTCGTTTTCGTTGTGACGATCGGCGGAAGCGGCCTCAGCTTCTGCGGCTACCAGGCGTGCGTCTCCGCTAGATTTGGCGCGAACCAGCACGTCGCCATGATTCATTGCCAAATCCCAACCGGGGTCTTGAGGGTGAGCAAGTGGATACAGCTTGTAGATCGGCATGAGCTCGATTCCTTGGTGAACAGACGTTCAATTTATGAAACGAGCCCCGCTTTCGGCGGTTCCCGCACTCACTCAGGTGAACGCTGTCGCATGACCGCTGGAACTTGCCCCCGGCCAGGCCCGTTGGCCCCCGAGACTTGAGCCCGCTGAAACAAAAGTAAGGAGACATCTCATGGCAAATGCCGGCAAGAAAATGGGAGCTCACCCCACGGGCCAGCAGGGCGCCAAGCCCGCTGGGAAGGTCGAGCCCGGCGCATTACCCGACGAATTCGACTATGCCGATGACATTCACGGTCGCAACAGCCTGCGCGCCAACCATCAGCAGAATGTCCGCAATGAGCGTCAAGCCCAGGCCGGTGCCACCGGCAAGACCGAGGGCGTCGTTGAAAGTTTCGAAAAGCGCAGGAAAACCAAATAGACGTTCGGCGGGGAACTCCCGTCAACGCCCAAGGTCCGCCCGGCTTCCCCTTCCACAGCAATGGTGTGGGGCGCGCTACCGAAGCGCCCCACGGGGCCGCAGCAGCACTGAAATGGCCCACATCACCGCTTTAGGAGCCATCAAGCCGCCGCTTGGGCGATGAGTGCACCGTCGATCGGTCGGCTCCAGTAATAGCCTTGGCCAAATTCGCACCCGAGCTTTCTGAGAATTTCGGCCTGGTGGGCGTGTTCAATGCCTTCAGCAAGGACGCGCTTTCCCATCGTTTGGGCAATATCGATAATGCCGGCGACTATGCCGGGCGTGGCTCCGGGAACGGCCAGCCGATCGATAAACGCCTTGTCGATCTTGAGGATATCGAAGGGCAGCTGGTCGAGATAGGCCAGAGAGGACTGTCCGGTCCCGAAATCGTCGATGGCGATGGTAATACCCATTGATCTAAGTCTCTCGAGCTCGGCAACCACGTTCGCGCGCATGGACATGGTTGCTGTTTCAGTGATCTCGAGCTCAAGGCGATCGGCAGGAAGTCCGGTGATGTCGAGCGCCGCCGCGACGTCGGCGGCCAGATCGCCCAGTTCGAAATGCAGAGCAGAGATGTTTACGGCCACACGCATGCCGTTCGTCCAACGCAGCGCAGTCCGGCAGGCCTCCACCAACACCCAACGGGTGATTTCGACAATCATGCCGGTTTCTTCCGCGATGGGCAGGAACTCCCCCGGGGGGACAATCTCGGTCCCGCGCCGCCACCGCAAAAGAGCTTCGGCACCAATCATGCAACCGGTTCGCAGGTCGATTTGCGGCTGGAACTGAAGGAAAAACTGGTCATCCTCGAGCGCCTTGGCGAGCTTGGCCTCAAGCGTTCGATTGCGAGAAACCTGCGCCGATTGAGATTGATCGTAGAGGGTAAGCTGGTTGAGGTTTCGCCGGTCATTGGAAATGAGTGCCGCCTCGGCACGGCTTAGCCAGGTCTCGGGATTTTCCACAGCGTCTGCATCGGCGTAGCCGGCACTCAGGCCGACAGCTGCCGTGTGACCCTCGAGGTCGAAAGCGAGACGGGTGGTTTTGCCGATCATCTCGAACTGGTGCTCGATCCTCTCGTCAGACAAGGCTGCCACGGCAAACTGACCCTGGCCCAGATGGGCAACAGCCGAAAACCCGCTGGCTCGTAGCCGATCTGCGAATTGGCGCAGCAGCGTATCGCCAGCGCAGTGTCCGAGACTTGCGGTGATGGTGCCAAATCGCTCAAGCTGAACGACAAAGACGCCGGACACTTGCTCCCCGCATCCTTGTGCATCATGCAGGCGCTTAAGGAACCCCGAGCGCGACAAGGTATCTGTGAGCTGATCGTGATCGGCAAGATAGCGGAGTCTGGCTTCGCCGTGTTTGCGTGCCGTGATGTCCCGGAACGTTACCGTGACAATGCTCTGCTTTCGCTCGCCGAATGTGCTGTGGGTTGCCACATACTCAATGTTTCGGGGCCGGCCTTCGGATTCTACTATCGCTTCGCCCTGAACGCTCGTCTTGCAGTCGATGGCATTATCTATTGCCACGCCGATTTCGACGGGCAAAAGGTCCGAGAGATTCCGGCCTACCGGGGCACACCCAAGAAATTCGGTTGCGAAACGGCTTGCCGAGATGACCTCGCCATCGGGCTGCGCTATCAACACGCCATCAAAATTGTCCGCGATCACCTGCTTGAGCATGGCCCGGAAGGCATCGCGTTCGCCGCCAAGTCGCTGGACCAGGAAGCCGAGAATGCGGGTATCAAGGATTACGGTTCCAAGCATCAGTGCCGCCGTTCCAGCATGGTAGATGCCGGTGGGCAGCATCACGGCACTCCCAAGATAGAGAGCAAGCGCAACGCCCTCTACCGCTAGCGCTCCAATCGCAAGAGCGATGATGCGCACGATGGGACTATGAATAGGCAGAGCGACCTGTAGCGCAAGAAGCAATAATGCGGCCCCGGTCATCCACCAGGGTGAGGCATTAACGAGCCCACGGCCTGCAAGTGCAGTTTCGGCCGCCAGGATCTGAACCACCGCTCCGGGCTGTGGCCCCTGGTTCGGTGTGAAAAACAGGTCTTTCAGCTCCAGAGCTGACGCGCCAAGAACAACATGCTTGCCGGCAATCAGATCGGGTTCGGCTGTGCCATCGAGCAGGTCTCGCGCTGAAACTTTCGGTATGGTGTCAGCGTCGATTCCGTAGTCGAGCGACTGATACGAAGAGCCTTCACTGCCTCCCGCCAGTGCGGTGGCGAGCGATGGAATGCCGCCCTCCTGACTCCACGCATAAGAAGGCACTGCCCGAACGATGCCCAGCACGTCAGTGAGCGCACCAGCAGCGAACATGTCCGAGTATTTCAAGAACTCTGGCAGTGGGCGCGTGAGATCGCCACTCTCATTCCGCTGGAACGCAGCGAGATACACATACCCGCCCGCAGCTTCCAGAGAATCTGCAAGGGCCGCATCGTCCCCGCGGGCGCTGACCGCCGAAAAATCGACATCAACCCAGACATCGTAGGCGCCCAGTTCAAGCGCCCTGTCGATGATCTGGGCATAGACCGCGCGCGGCCAGGGCCAGATACCGACGGTATCGATAGTGGCTCCGTCTATATCGAGAAAGACGATGTCCTGGGATGCTGCGCGCGAACTTTGGCCAAAACGCCAATCGGCAAGGTCGCGGTCCAGCGAAACCGTCGCATTGAGCGCGGCCAGGGCAAAAAGACCGACTGCAATGAGCACCGCTCCGGCCAGACGGTAACGTCGGTTCCGAGTCGATGTATCAGCTTGCGTTCGGAACATCGCCCGCCTCCGGTGACGCGCGCTATCGCCTAGCCCTGCCCAACGCCATTGCCTGGCGCATTTCCGGATTTGCCAGGCGCTTCGCCCGAACGACCGGGCGCATTGCCGGAGTTGCCCGGTGCTTCGGCCGAACGACCGGGTGCATTGCCAGAGTTGCCCGGCGCATCACCCGAATTGCCTGGTGCACCGCCCGATTGTCCCGGCGTGTTCCCCGAGTTACCGGGTGCTTCGCCCGAACGGCCGGGTGCGTTGCCCGAATTGCCCGGCGCGTCCGAACTGTTGGACATACCATTGGACTGGGTGCCTGTCGGCACGTTTACCGGCCGTCCTGCAGCATCGATCACCGTAGGCAGCTGGCCCTGTCCCTCGACCGCCAGCCTGCCCGAGCCGCCGACGGCACGCTGACCGGCATTGATCGCGACCGAAAGACCGCGCTCGCTTTCAGTGACCGACACAGTGCCACGCTCAACCGAGACGTCGCCGCCGTTTTCGTCAGCGAACACAGTAAAGCGAGTGCCCTTGACCACCGCTACCATATGATGCGTCCGGATTCCGAAGTGCTCGACATCCAAAGCTTCCACATCCGCCGTGATCTCGCCCCCCGAATGGAGCACCCATGTATAGTCACGTCCTTCGAGCGCCGAAATCTGGATCTGGGAGTTTGGCCGCATCTCCAGCACCTGTTCGCCTGACCGGAACGTTACATGACCGTTGGCGCCCGTGCGGATAATGCGGCTGTCTTCGATGACGTCGCCAATCGATATTGGTATCCAGGTCTCATCGACCATGGCCAGGACAACGCCGCGCAGACGATCAGCCTGCCATTCACCTGCGATTGTTGGTTGGCTAGCCATCAGGGCGGCTGCGAATGCCAGAGCTGTCTTGAAAATATTCATGGGTGGCCTCCAATGTTGGAGCCATACTCGCCGCCCACAGTTAACGGAATGCTTCGCTCCGCAGCGACGAGTCGCGCGTGCTAAAGAACGCGTTAATGTCGGGATGACAATCCTGTTCAGGTGCTAGTCGATCGTCTCTATAGCGCCGATCAGCGACCCGGATTTATCCTCGCTGCGCAAGCGGGATGTTGGTGACGCAATCCAGGTCTTTGAAATGAATGGCGCGCCCGAAAGGATTCGAACCTCTGACCCCCAGATTCGTAGTCTGGTGCAAATGATTATAAAAACACGTTAATTTTGCAAACTACTGATATTATCGCATATGGAAGATCAAAGGGTTAGCCGGGCTTTGCAAACCACATCATGCGCGTTTTCGCACGAAAGAGTCGACTTGCATTTTTGGCTAAAGAGTAAGGCTTGATATGATTCATACCCATTTTTCATACAATCAAGCCGCCGCCACCTGCGAAATGACTGCGCCGTCAATTGGCCGGCTCCAGTAATGCCCTGTCCCAATTCGCACCCATGCTTCCTGAGAACCTCGGCTTGGCGGGCGTGTTCGATAAATTCAGCGAGGACGCGCTTTTCCACCGTGTGGGCAATGCCGACGATGCCGATGACAATTCCAAGCATTGCGCCTGGAATAGGTAGCCGATCGATCAAGGCCTTGTCGATCTTGAGAATATCGAAGGGCAGCTGATTAAGGTAAGCGAGCGAAGACTCCCGTTGCATTAGGATGCCGCTAAACATCAAGCATGACAATTCACTGTCGCAATCTAAGAAGCCTTCTGGGAGCAATTATGAGGGAATGGAGGATTAAGCGAGCGTGCCTTTTGTTTTCGCGGATAAAATTGAGAAGGACAACGGCGCTCCTGATAGACGGCGACAATATCCCGCCAAGCGCGGTCCCCTCGATACTTGATGAATTGTGCCAGGATCGTCGGCCCGACGTAGTCCGGGTATTTCTTGGCCGATCTACAACACAGTGGCAGCAAATCGCGGAAGAGAACGGTCTGGAGCTCGTCATCGTGTCCGCGCCGGTTCCAGGCAAAAACTCGGTCGACCTTGCAATCGCTGTCGACGCTATGAACTTGGCACACACCAAGAATGTCGCAGAAATTATTCTCGCTACCTCAGATAGCGATTTTGCCTATCTGGCTCACAAACTTCGTGAACTTGGAAAATCGGTGAGAGGCATTGGAGCTGATCATACAGCCCTCGCCTTCCGCACAGCCTGCTCTCGATTTACCGTATTGTCGGATATTTGGGCAAAGTCCGGCGCACGTGTTCCCAAGGGGGAGCGCAATCGCAAACTGAAAGACGCCAAACGAAAGATCATTCAATACGTGCAACAGCGGTCGGACGCAGAGGGCTGGGCCAATGTGACCAAACTCGAGACCTTTCTCCGAGAACGCGACGCCACCTTTGATCCGCGATCTTTGGGATTCCGAAATTTTACACTTCTTCTCCGCGCAATGCCCGAAATCGAAGTCGATCGAACACGCTGGGCACTCAAACTGCTGCCAGCGAAGACCCGTAGGCGATCACCAGCTGGAGACCAGATGTGACTTGGTCCGCCTGCAATCACAATCTAAACCAAGCCGACAAAATTGCCAGCACCGTCCGGGTGACATCCAAATCGACTCCCTGGACGATGTTGGTTGGCCGGTGGCAAAATCGGTAAGAATCTACGAGAGAGAAGGGCCAATTCGGCCTTTCCTATTTCTATCTACAAACGCCCTGAGTCAGCGGCACGAGCCCGCAACGTCTGTCACGTCGCCAAACAAATGTATTTCAGCTCGATGTAATCATCGAGGCCATACTTCGACCCCTCTCGGCCCAATCCGGATTGCTTGACGCCACCGAACGGCGCGACCTCCGTCGAAATGACCCCGGTGTTCATGCCGACCATGCCGGTCTCGAGTTCCTCGGCCACGCGAAAAATGCACCCAATGTCGCTACTGAAAACGTATGCGGCCAGACCAAACTCGGTGTCGTTCGCCAAATCAAGCACTTCCTTTTCAGTCTCGAACCGGAAGATGGGAGCCACGGGCCCGAAGATTTCCTCACGCGCTATGGCCATACGGCAATCAACGTCAGAAATGATCGTCGGCCTGAAGAAGTGACCGGGCCGGTCAACAGGCTGACCACCTTTAATGATCTTGGCCCCGTTTGTTCTGGCGTCCTCCAGGAGGCGCTCGACCTTTTTGATGCTTGCGGGATTAATAAGTGGTCCGATCGCAGTCGCAGGATCCGCGCCGTTTCCAACGGTCAATGTTTCAACGCGGTCTGAAAGGGCCTGGACAAACCGATCGTGGATTCCGGACTGGACGTAGATCCTATTGGCACAGACGCATGTCTGGCCAGCATTGCGGAATTTCGCGGCGATCGTGCCCTCGATGGCCTTTTCAAGGTCGGCATCGTCGAAGACAATCAGCGGCGCGTTCCCTCCAAGCTCAAGTCCGAACCTTTTGATCTGGCGGGCGCCCTGCTCCATCAGCCTTCGGCCGACTTCGGTCGAACCGGTGAACGTGATCTTGGCAACATAGGGATTTGACGTCACCTCGTCGCCAAACGCCGGCGCATCCGTCATGGGCAAGACGCAAAAGAGTTCGACGGGAATGCCGGCCTGCTCCGCCAGATTAGCGATTGCGATCGTTGAAAGTGGTGTCTCGGCCGCCGGCTTGGCCACGATGGCACACCCCGCCGCGAGTGCTGGCGCGACCTTGCGGGCCATCATTGCATTGGGAAAATTCCATGGTGTAATCGCAGCAACGACGCCCACCGGTTGACGCGTCACCATGATCTTCTGATTGGCGACAGGGGCAGGAATAATGTCGCCATAGAGCCGTCTTGCCTCTTCGGCGAACCATTCGACATAAGACGCGCCGTAGCGGATTTCGCCGCGCGCCTCCGCAAGTGGCTTTCCCTGCTCCATCGTCAAGATCAGCGCGAGGTCTTCGAGGTTGTCGTGCCAAAGGCCAAACCGCCTCTTGAGCCGATCGGCACGGTCCTTCGCCGTTAGACGCGACCAACTTTTCTGGGCCGTCCTTGCGACGTCTATGGCGGACTTTATAGCCGCGCGCGAAAAGTCGGGCACATGGGCGATCTGTTCGCACGTCGCCGGGTTCTCAACCGCAAAAGTCGTCGTTGCCTTGTGGCCAAGAGCATTCCAAACGCTTGGAGCTTTGAGAAGAGCGGCGTTGCCGAGACGCTTAGAGAACTCGCGGTCAATAGTAATCATCAAGCCAAACTTTCCAGGGCTGTCCGGAGCCGCTCATCGCGTTCAGCTTCCCAGGCTTGTATGGCTCGGACTTCCTTGAGGATCGCATCTTCATCCTGTGGAGCGATCGCAGCCAGGCCGTCGGCGTCAAAGCACACGAGATCGCCGGGAGCGATCGTAACGCCGCAGACGTTGACGGCACAGCCGAGCTCTGCCGTTACCAGGCGGCCCTTGCTGCGCCGGGGCGAAACCGAACGATAAAGCACCGGTAGAGCGTAACCTGCCAAGGCAGCGGCATCGCGGACCGCGCCATTGATAACCACACCGGCAGCGCGGCTGGCGAGTGCGCGCAGGGTATGCCCTTCCCCCCACGTCGCGACATCAAGAATATCGGGTGTGTCGATGACAAGAATATCGCCCGGACCGATGAGTGATTCCGCTGCCTCGCCGTGGCGGGCTACTCCTTCGGAATCTTTCTCCCGCCGGACCTGGCGAAGCGTGAACGCACGCCCCACGGCCACAGACTGCGGGTGTGTGATCTGGAAGCCGCCAGTTGCGTTGGGCGCGCGTCCGAGCGCATCCAACGCATCACTGAGCAATCCTGAACGCAGGGACCCGATCACTTGGGGAGCACCGGCTTGGTTTCAATCATGCTGGGCCGCTCGGAGATCGCATCAAACCATGCGGTCAACCGCGCATGCCTGGGGCGCCAATCGAGGTCGGGGAGCCGCACATCGAGCCAACCCAATGCGCTTGCAACTGCTATCTCGGCGATCGTGACTTTGTCGGTGTTCAGGAGATCACTGTCGTTCTCAAGGGTAGCGAGCGCGCGCTCGACTTTGCCCACTTGCTGAATCCTCCAGTCTTCCCATTCGGTGCCCTGGGGGCGAAGCGTCTCGATCCTGGCCAGATTTCCTGCTTCAAGAATGCCATCTCCCAGAGCTGCCAGACGCAACGTCTGCCAGCGGATATCGTCAGAGGGAAAGAGCGTCCCCGGCCCGTATTTGGCATCCAGATATTCGCAAATGACCGACGAGCCATAGAGCGAAGTTCCATCCTCAAGGACCGCAGCCGGGATTTTTCCCAGCGGGTTTACAGCCGCAACCTCATTATTGGTCTTGAACGGGGTGACCATAGCTTTTTCGGTCTCGATCTTGTCACGAATACCCAGTTCATGGGCCGCAATCATGACCTTGCGAACGAACGGAGAAAGTCCGCCAAAGTAGAGTTTCATCTTTGTGCCTCCTTAGCCGGCGAACATGGGTTCAGGCAGCCCGCGCACCCCGACCTCAGTCCTGAAGAGCGCACCAGCGTGCGGTTCTTTCTCACGCTGCTCTTCGCTCAGGCCCTGCCAGGCAGTCGTGATATAGAGCTGGTCGAGGTTGTCGCCGCCAAAGCCTACACAGGTGATGTTTGTCACCGGCATGTCGATCACACGGTCGACACGGCCATCAGGGGCGTAGCGAACAATGCGATGCCCCGCGAATTCGGCGTTCCAGACGAAACCTTCAGCATCCACAGTCGACCCATCCGGGCGCCCCGGGGCATCCTTTAGGTCTGCAAATATGCGACGATTGGAAATCCGCCCCTCGTCGATATCGAAGTCGAAAGCCCAGATCATCTTCTTCGGGGTATCGGCAAAATACATTGTCTTGTCGTCCGGGCTGAAGCAGACGCCGTTCGGGATGTTGATGCCGTCGAACCACTTGGCGATCGAGAAATCGGTGCCGACGCTGTAAAAATTGCCATCATCGGTCCGCTGCGTGTCGTTCATTGAACCGAGCCAAAACCGACCACGGCGGTCGCAGCGCCCGTCGTTAAGACGATTATCAGGCAGGTCGGTCTCCGGATCGGTCAACAGTTCGCGCTCACCGTTGGCCGGATCGAATGCATGAAGCCCGTCTTCCTGGGCCAGCATGAATCCACCCTTTTCACGAATGGCGTAGCTACCCAGCGCTTTGCCGCCCGTGAGAAACGTTTCAAAGTTCCCGGTGTCGGGATCAAAGGACTGGATGCGCGGCTGGCGCACGTCGATCCACCAGACCTTTCGGTCGCGGGGCGACCACACGGGCACTTCCCCGACCCGGTTCTTGCTGTCGACGATCATTTCGATTTCGAGCATGGATTTCTCTTTTCGTTCGTGTTCAAAATTTGGACGCGCCCTGCCCTTCCGCCGGCCAAATTGGCCGGCGGCCTACGGCAATGGCTCGATCGGCTCTAACCTTCGGGTTGTTCAACCAGTCTGGTTCTGCGCCGCCTCAGAGAGGCGAAAACCACGGCGGTGAGTATCAACACGGTCAGGGCTAGCAGGCTGCCCGCAATGGGCCGGCTTGCGATGCGCATGAAGTCGCCGCCGGCAAGGATTAACGCCCGTCGCAGGTTTTCCTCGAGCATGGGGCCGAGGATAAAGCCAAGCAAAAAGGGCGCGAGCGGCAAATGCAGGAGACGCCCACCATATCCGATAAGCCCGAAAACCAGAACAAGAAGCACTTCGAAAGCGCTATTGTGGATCGAGTAGACCCCGGCGCACATGACCGCGATGATGCCAGGGAACAGGTATTTGTAGGGAACGCGCAGAACGCTGGCCCATACACCGATTAAGGGCAGATTGAGCACCAGCAGAAGGATGTTTCCGATCCAAAAGCTGGCAACCAACCCCCAGAAGAGCTCTGGTTCGTTGACGATGAGCTTGGGCCCCGGAATGATCCCGTTCATGATCAACGCCCCCAGCATCACGGCCGTGGTGGCGCTTCCGGGAATTCCGAGTGACAAAGCAGGAATGAAGGCTGTCTGGACGGCGGCATTATTGGCGGCCTCCGGAGCGGCGACGCCCTCCACTCGTCCTGTTCCGAATTCCTCGGGTTTGTCGGAAATGTTTTTTTCGGTTGCATAGGCCGCAACCGTCGCGACCGCCGGGCCGACACCTGGGAGCGCCCCGAAAAACGAGCCGTAGGCGCTGCCCCTGAGCGATGGCATCAACAGAGCCCTCAGTTCGCCGACCTTTGGATACATGTCGCGCATCCGAAACGAGAACTTCTTGCCCTCGCGATCGACAGCGATCGCCATGACAACCTCGCCCACGGCAAACAGTCCCAAGGCGACCAGCGCGATCGTTACGCCGTCCATCAATTCGAACTGACCAAAGGAATACCGGATCGTCCCGGTGTAGGTATCAGTGCCGATCGTGCCTATGAGAATCCCGCCAAACAACATGGCTAATCCCTTAGCAACCGATCCACCTGAAATCGTGGAAGCGGCAATGAGCGCTAGCAGAATTGCGGCGAAATACTCCGCTGCGCCAAACGAGAGCGCTACTGTAACTATCGAGGGCGCGAGCAACTGCAGGGCGAGGATGCCGATGCATCCGCCGATGAACGAGGATGCAGCAGCAGTGAAAAGCGCCTTGCCTGCCTCCCCTTTCTGGGACATCGGGTAGCCGTCGAGGCAGGTGATCGCGTTGCCCGGTGTCCCCGGCATGTTGAGCAGGATCGACGCAATGGCGCCGCCATACTCGGCGCCGTAGTAAATGCCGGCCAGCATGATCAGCGAGAGCAGCGGGTCGAGATAAACGGTGATCGGCAAGAGTAGCGATACAGCAGCAAGCGGCCCAAGACCCGGTAAAACACCAATGAACGTGCCCAGCGCCACACCGGCCAGGCAATAGAGTATGGCCTCAAGGCTGAACGCGGCCGGTAGGCCTATCGTGAAAAATTCCATCAGAACGGCCTTTCGAACAACGGAACGCTGGAATTGAGCCCGACCTTGAAGATCAGCCAGATGACGACGCTTATGACGGCGGCGACAATAATGGTCGGCACCGCACTGCTTTTCCGGTCCGCTAGCGACGCCAGAACGACAACTATGACAGTGGCCGGGATAAGTCCGACGCGCTCGATCGAAAACGCAAATCCAAGGATTGCGGCCGCGACCAGGGCGATATGCCTGACCCTGGAAAGATTGATAGAGACGACCTGGTCAACCGAGCCGCGCTGCTGAAAGCCCGTCAACCCGACCATCACACCGAACGCAATCATCACGGCAGCCGCAACGACCGGCAGGCCCCCCGCGCCAGGACGGTTTACGGTTCCAACCCCATATTCGAGGCCCGGAACGAGAAAAAGAAGGGCAAAACCGATGATCAGAATGCCCGCGAGCACGTCTCTCATCACGCACCTTCCCGAGCCATAGCGGCACCGCTTACTCTTACAAGCGCTTCGCAGATCGTTGCTACGTCCGCCTGGCGTTCGAGTGCATGCAATCTGGAGAAGGCATCGCTCGCCTGCCTTTGATGAAGGCCACAGCTTTCGGCACAGTCGGCGAATTTTGCTTCAAGGTCTGCCCATGAAAGTTCGCGCTTCGGATGTCCGGGCGGTATGTCTACGCGCGCGCTTTCGACGGCGCCGTCATCAAGAGCGACTTCCACGAGAACAAAGCCACGGGTGCCGGAACTCTTTTTCTCGAAGTCGGGATCACCTTCGGTGCACGCGATGTCTTCCTGCGCATCGATCTTGTCATACAGCGCCACGAGTTCAGGGTTGCGAACTGCCTCGTCGGCAAAAGAGGCAATCTTGAGCTCGTCAAAGACAACCGCTGCGGCCAGCGCGTGGGGCATTGAAAACTTGCTCTGCAGCCCAGTTTCAGGGCGCATGAATGGCAAGGGACGAAGGGATTTTGGAGCGACACGGCAGCGAATGTTCGACACTCGCCCCCTTATGCGCCCGACGCGGTCTTCAATCTGTCGCAGTGCATCAATAGCGCGGTGCGTTGCATAGCAGGTGGGGAACTTCTTGAGCGCGATGCCCGGCTCAACAATGGTCCAGGGCGATCCGAGGAGCGGCTTGACCTTTGCCGGGTCGCTCTCGTCAGTGCCATACGCAGCGAGATAGCCTCCATCCGCTTCAAGAGCGTTCTCCGACGCGGTAAACCCTGATTGAACCAACATTACTGCGGTCACGGCCGCCTGGGCGGCCCACCCCGAGTGCAGTGGTTTGGTCATTGAGCCGAAATTGGCCTGAAGGCCACTTGCCGTAGATGCAGCGATGCTGAGCGCCATCGACGTCTCTCTCTCGGAAAGCCGATGAAGGCGGGCAAGGCTTGCCACAGCGCAGAAGATCGCAATGGTCCCGGTGGCGTGAAAGCCCCGGAAATAATGTTGGAGCCCGACCCCTTGGGATAGTTTTGAACCCACCTCCAGACCAACGACGTAGGCGTCGATAAAGTCCGCGCCTGAAACCTTGCCCGTGTCGCACTGCGACATTAGCGCGGGCATAATGACGGCGGCGGGGTGACCGGGCATCATCGAAAGAACGTCATCGAAGTCAAGTGCCGCACCAAAGGTCCCTTGCACAAGCGCCGATGTCGGCGGCGAAAAGCGATCGCTGGTCCCGATAGCCGGAACATTGCCAGAGCCGGCCTGCCGGGCGAATGCGAGTGTGGGAGGCGCGACTTCACTGCCGGCACCGGAAAGGATCACAGCAAATGTATCTGTGATGACCTTCTTGGCTTTATCAATACCGATGTCGCCAATTTCTGCGGTATCGGCAGACGCGATGAATTGCGCCAACTCCTGAGTGAGCTTCGTCACAGCCACACCTCCCTTACTTGCTCTCGTTAGATTCCGGCTTCTTCGATGATGCGGCTCCACTTTTCATAGTCTGCCATCATCAGCTCCTGGAGGCCCTCGGGCGTCGTCCCTTTGAGCGTAGCACCACCTGAAGCAAACTCCTCAACGAGCTCGGGTTCAGACACCATCTCGTTGACCTCGGCGCTGAGAGCCTCAACCACCTCTGCAGGAGTTCCGGCCGGAGCAAAAAGCCCCCACCACAGCTCAACGGTGGCATCAGGATGGGTCTCTGCAATTGCTGGCGTATCGGGCAGAACGGTCGAGCGATCGACATCGGTAACCGCAAGCGGCACCACTTGTCCTTCCTCGATAAACTGGACCATGTTGATAATGTTGGAGAACCCAACGTTCACCTCGCCCGAAACGAGATCGAGTGTCGCCTGGGAAACACCTTCATATGGCACATGGATCATTTCGATGCCCGTGACGCTTTGCAGAAGTTCTGCGGCAAGGTGGGCCGCGCTTCCTACGCCGACGGACATGTAAGTCACCGTGCCTGGGTTTTCTTGAGCATGCTCGACCAGCTCTTCCAGGCTCGACACGCCCAGTTCCGCATTTGCACTGATGAGCATGGGAGTATAGCCGAACTGACTGATAGGCTCGAAGGCCGTCAGGGTATCGACCTGCATCTCGTCGCGCATGGCTGAACCAAGAACGTGTGTGGCAACGGAACCCATCATCAGGGTGTGCCCGTCCGCGGCATGGCCAGCAACATATTGCGCGGCGATCTGGCCGGCGGCACCAGGCCGGTTTTCAACAACGACCGGCTGACCCCACTCGGCCTGCAACCGATCAGCAAGGTTGCGCGCCAGAACATTGGGAGCCGAACCGCTTGCCGAAAACGGCACAACGATCGTGATCGGCCCGGATGGAAATTCTTGTGCTTGAGATCCTGCAACGAGTGCAAACGAGAATGCGATGCCCGCGCCGAGCGCGATCATATGCTTGGGAAACGCCATAGAACTCCTCCAAAATTGCGTTTTTCCTATTTATTGCGAATTTTGAATATCCAAATAAATGGGATTATGTCAATTTTTTTCTTCGCCTTTTCGCAGATTTGCGTTATCGTCAGATCAATCCGGAAGAGGCTAAAGGTAAGGAATCCATGGGTGAATCCACGATCGGTCGAGCGTTTCAGATTCTCGACATGTTGGGGGAGGAGCATAGCACGATCACGCCTGAGCTCGTCGCTGAACTGCTCGGCACGACACGGTCCACCACCTATCGCTACATTAAGGAATTGTGTGACACAGGGTTTCTGATGCAGCTCTCGCGCGGCGTTTACGCGTTGGGGCCGCGGATTGTCGAGCTCGAGCGCAAGATTCAACTTAGCGACCCCCTGCTCAATTCCAGTCGACCATTGATGAAAGAGCACGTGGGGCTGGTCCCTGACAGTGTCTTACTGCTTTGCGGCCTTTGGGGTGACCGGGTTTTGTGCCTACACCAGGAAACCGCACCGTCCACGAATGGCCACGCTCCTCTGATTCAACGTGCCAGGGGAATTCCCTTCCCGTTGTTCAAGGGAGCCGCTTCGCTCTCGATACTGGCCAACCTGCCACTTCCGAAACGGCGCGCAATCTATTTGCAGCATAGCCCGGAGATTGCAGAAGCAGGACTGGGGCAGTCCTGGGACGAGTTCAGGCGTCATACCCGCACATTGAAGGCGGAGCGAATCGTTGTCACCAGTGGCACATTTGGGTCCGATTTGGTTGCCGTAGCATCACCAATATTGGATAGTGATGGTCATGCGTTCGGCAGCATTACCCGCATTCTCGCCGACAAACCTGGCCACGACGAACGCGTCATTGCTTCTGGCGTGTCACAACTCGCAACGAATGTTCAGGAACTGTTGAATTCGCAGCTGCTCAATCAAAGCAAAGGTGGAATACCGTCCTAGCAATTGGGGCAAGACGACGTGTTCGAGACTGCGATGCCTGGTAGCAATGCGAGCAATTTCGGCCAATTGACCGGGAACTATGGGTTCATTTAGCGGCTCATCTTACCTTCCGAGCGACCTCTAGCTAAACGCCATCCCGAAAACCGGCCGCGATTCGCTCAACGACCGGCGCCATCATGCTTTGCATCTCTTTGGGCCAGTGCATATCGAAACAAAC
>TARA_R100000365_G_scaffold3621_1_pt1 | contig 25801 bp, 23 predicted proteins | sample TARA_R100000365 | Tara Oceans TARA_R100000365 (sample SAMEA2620668) | marine metagenome | biome: marine biome (ENVO:00000447); feature: mesopelagic zone (ENVO:00000213); material: "saline water (ENVO:00002010), including plankton (ENVO:xxxxxxxx)" | depth 1000 m | reverse complement strand
AGGATATCCTCAGTCCATTTATTTAGATCTTTAGGGTTTAATCCCAAATCAACCAATTGATTCTCCATTTCATTATACCATCCTCTTTTTTTGTATTCAGCAATAATTTTGTTAGTCTGTTCATAATCAATAACCTCAACATCTTTCAACTCACCGATCCAGAACCTCCGTTTTGTTGTCCCATTGATTGTATATAAATGAATATTGAACACACTTCCTATGTACTTATTTCTGTATTTATGAATTGGTTCAAGCGATGCGTAATGATATCCTTGAATAAGTTTTGAAAAATCCAGTAACCATTCTTCGTGTCCGAATCCGGCTTTAGCTTCGTGGGTATTTGCTGTCCTACTTTTGCCAACATGCCCAGACGGCTTTACCCACCCTTCTGTATTGAAACAAATCCTAGCAACTTTGTCCAGTTTTATAGCCTGATCTATTTCAAGCTGCACATATTGATAAATTGGGTAGAGATATTCCAATTCCTCAATTATCAATTCAAGGTCTTCATCAGAAATGCTTCTTGCTGGTTTGGGAATTGATTTTCCAACAAAAAGGAATTTACCGAGAACCCGGTGTTTATCGGAAATTTTTCCAACTGGAACACTCTCAGTTCTATCTGAACCATTCCAAACCCAAAAACTCTCTTCTGATAAAACTCCGGGATGTTCTTTCAATAATTGATTAAACCTAGACACCTGATTTTCCAATGTTGTGACTGGATCTGGATCGTTACGACTGGGTTGAAAATTGAATGCAAGGCCGAATCTAAAAATCGGTTTCCCTTCGTAGTCAGGTTCTTCTGCAATGTTAAATTGAAATTCCTTCAGTCCTCCGTAGTGATAGGTATACCTGGCATTTAAAAGCTCCTTCTGGTCATTAAAAAACTTTTTGCTGACCTTTAGTAGTCCTAATTTCTCAGCCCTTTCTGGTTGTAGATTTTTAAGGATGGAGTCGCCATCTATTATCCTCTGGTTAAGTTCCTTTACTATTTCAGAAAAAGTCATGATTTCTTAGCTTTTGTTTTCTCACTCTTAATCCTCTCCAGCAACTTCTCAGCTGGCTCCCAATCCACTTCCCTGCGACAGGCTTCCAACTCCGCTTCCGTAAGCAACTTTCCTTCAAAGGCTTGCTTCAATATACTTTGTCGCAGTGATTCTGATTTCAGGAGATTGAACTGTATGGTATCGGCCAACTTATCAGCAACCGAAAGCCTAGATTCGATTTCTTGGACGATTTGAGTTTGCTCTTCTAACGATGGTAAAGCAATCGGTGCCTGTCTAATTGTAGCCATCGACAAGGATGGTTGGGCTACTGCTTTAACAGCTGCCATCATTAAATTTTTCCCTTTAGCAGATTGAAAAAATAATTCGATGTACCGAGAATTTAACTTAAGATATGGTCTAGCCATACCAATATTAGGCCCAAGAAAATACTTTTGATTTAAAGGTACCATCGCCACATTCCCAGTTCCTGCCCCAACAAATACTATTAAAAGCTCTCCTCCAAATAATTGTGATCTAGTAAGCATTTTGACTGACCCAGTTTTGACTTTCGAAAACTCTGTCTTCCTAAATCCTGATAATCCAACATTTTCAGCTTTAAGAACAGGAAGATCACCCTCAGTATCATATTTCACATAGTCTGTATATTCAAAGCCAGCTAGCTTGGTGACAAAACAAATAGTTCCCAATTGAGTCCAAACCCAGCTTCTCGGTAAATCCCATTTTCTTACTTCATGATCAGGGCTTGGAGGGTCCGGTACTGTCAATGGTCTTGGTTTCTTTGGCCTGTCTCCTTTTTCTCCATTTACTTTCCATAGTGAAAAATCTGATTCCCATTCTAAAACTTGACGCTCCAAAAAACTCGAACGCCCTTTCATGATTGATGTATGCAAATCTTCTTGTGAAATTAGATTTACTTGGCTTTTTCTCCACTGCTCAGTAAATCCCCCCTCAAACGCCTTTTTCAGTACAGCTTGGCGGTAGATTTCGAGTTTGGCTTGGGCGGATTTGAGGTTGGCGATGGAATGATCCAACTCACTAAGCAACTCCTCGATCCGGGCTACAATCGCTCGCTGCTCGGGGAGGGGAGGAAAGGGAATTTCAATTTTCTTTAAGGTACCTAAGTAAATACCTTTTTGGGCGGTTCCTTTTGAATTGGCATCAAAAATTTTTTGAATATTAGGTGATCTAAGTGTAAAAGATAAATATTTTGGATTTACCCCAAGAGGCTTAATCAAAGCAACACTTCTTTGAAGGGTAAACTTTTCAATATTTAAAGGGACCACAGTTGACCTTCCAATTGTACCAACGATTGTTAATAAAACATCATTAGGTTCGACATTCGCTCTCTTATATTCTCCTTCAAATTTTAACGGATCGATTAGCCGAATTTTATCGAATATAATTTCTCCATTAAGTATGTTTGTGGCACTTAACATTGGTAATCCAATTTCCATTTTTGGAGGAGGATTATGGGAACCATCAGTTATTTTCGATGATATTTGATCAAGTTTTGCAAAACTCCAGTTTTCAATTTTCATTTCCCACTAGCAATTACCTTATCAAAAATATTTCCTGGCATAGTTGGAGAACCTTCATCTTTTAAAAGTCCTGTATCTGCTCGACTAAACAAGGACTGCATAATTAAATGTCTTTCTGTTGGGTCAATAGCCTTTTCTTTTTGCATGGCAAGAAACACGTATGTCAACTGCTCCCTTTCCTCTGCATCACGGGAAAGATGGAAGGTACTAAATGTCATTTTTGATAGGGTTTTTATCAAAAAGGCTAAAAAAGAAACAAGGGTAATAAATATAACAGACCATTTCACTGCCGTTGCAGTATCGTCAAAAATATCTTTTAAAGTCCCATCCGACAAAAGTTGTAAAGCATAAATAAATATTCCAACCCCAGCAATTATTGATAAAATTAATCCTACAAGCCACCATCTACCTTCAGTCTTCAATGATTTTGCTCTTTTATTCCAATATTGAGCAGGAGCCTCAAGTTTTAGCTTTTCATGATAAAGATTTTCTAAGTATGTAATTTTCTCATGAGATGAGGCATCAAATTCTGAGAATGATTTTGAAGTTTTTCCAAACCAGTCCTCGTACTCTTTGGTCTTAGACTCTTTGTATTTAATTATTTCATCGATTGTATCATCCGTTTTCTTTTTTAAATCTCCTGAATGAGAAATAAAATCACCTTCTGATTTAGAAATGTATTCATCTATGTGATTTCTAAATCTTGATAGAGATGATTTTTCATTATCCCTCCTTTTTTTGATTTCAGTTTCTCCTTTTTGAAAGTATTCGTATGCTAGAATAACTCCATTCAAATAGTTCCTATCCTGTATGCCTCCCGGAGAAATATTACCAGTTAAATAATTAACAGCACCAGAATAATATTGCTTTTTACTTCGAAAGATTTCGAGTAAGAAATCTGTATTTGGCGCATCAAATTCAAATATGATTTGACTATTTGAAAAGAATCTTCCTACTTGATCTGGCTGGACAGATTTAAAACCAGGTTCATTAGTTGAAGATTTATAGCTATTTATAAAGCTAACAACCCTCTTTTTCAGGTCTTCAAATAATTTCAATGAATCCTTGAATTCATTAGGCAAATCACCTTCCAATGATTGAAACCCTTTAATTTGATTCTCCAAATAATCATAGAAGGCTGAAACTCCTGTTAGCTTTCGATTAATACCAGTTTTTGGCACTGAAACTTGAATTTCAAGATTGACGAAAAAATCCTTCTTCGTTGCTTCAGAAATTTCTTTTTTTATTTCTTTTAAGTTCATTTTATTACGCTACCAATTCTTCATTTAATTCCTGAATCACTTTTTCCATATCAGCTCCAAACAGCGCCCACATCTTGCCCCTGCCTCCATTTTTATCAAAAGGTGTATAATCCAGATCATCCAGTCCAATATGGAAGCTGGAAGCGATATGATCTTTAATCATTCGCAACCAAGCCAGTTGCTCTTCTGTGAACTTGTTATGCTGTCCGGCATTTTGTTGGAAGATCCACTTTCGGAAATTCTCATTCACCGTTGCATCATAAGATGTAAGCTGAGTATCAATTCCTGCCACTTTGCGGATCAGGGAAACTAAGGTGATCAATTCATTTTTGGGTGAATTTTCCTTCACCTGATCCAGTTGTTGATAGGCCTCCCAGATATAAGTAGGTGCTAGCATGGGTCTATCCAGTTTGATTCGATCCAGCAGATCCTTGACCATTTTCAGGGTCAGTTCTCTTCTTCGGTAAGGCTGATCATAGAAAATCTCCAAAGCGATAATTTCATCCTTATGTGTTTGAATGTACTCAGTAAAATCCTGAATGACCTGTTCTGCTTTTTCAGTGGTGAAGGTATCCCACTCCGCTCGGATCACTTTGTCCACATTCACTCCATCAATGACTTGATCGTGTGCTTTTCGTACTTTCTCTACATACTCGGTGAGTTCTCCTGTGAATACTTTTGCAGCAGAAGTCCGAAGCTGATCCACTTCCTGAGCTATGGTTTTGGAAATTTCATCTGGTGCCTGCCCGATTTTTTCCTGAGACACTTTTTGTTCTATTCCTTCTATCACGTCAGGATTATAGGCATTCAGTAGGTCCTTGATTACGGTTTGTAGGCTCTTTCCTTCTGCCAGTTCAGCAAATTTCTCTTTCTCTGAAGGATTCAATTCTTTTTCTAGGCGAAGTAATCTGTTTGCAAGAGATAGAAACAAATCTTCATCCTGTGCACCCATTTTCACTGCTCCCAACAAATCCTTTAAAGGCACTGTTGGCTTCCGCTCCAGTGGCCTGCTGTCTGTTTTCTTGGATTTGATAGCTCCAATCGCATCGACAATGACAAAGTGTGTTTTGGTATGTTTGGCAGTTCGGGTGACTTTTTGCAGATCATCAAAGTTGATCGTGCGTGTGCCCCTCCCTTTCATCTGCTCGAAGTAATTGCTGCTTTTCACATCTCGCATAAACAGCAAAACCTCCAATGGTTTTACATCCGTTCCAGTTGCAATCATATCCACTGTAACAGCAATTCTCGGTGCCCAGGAATTCCGGAAACGGTTTAAAACTGATTTGGGATCTTCTTCGATTTTGTAGGTTATCTTTTTACAGAAATCATTACCCTCCCCAAATTCCTCTCGCACGATATTGATGATATCATCTGCATGGCTATCTGTCTTTGCAAAAATCAATGTTTTGGGCACTTCAAATTCACCATCTTCATCAAACCGATCTGGGAAAATCGTCGGTAAGGCTTCTTTAAATGCTCGAACAACCGTTCGGATCTGACTTGGACTCACTACTTCCTTGTCAAGCTTGTTAGGCGTGTAAACCAAGTCATCATCCAGCTGTTCCCAGCGTTTCTTTCGAGTAAGTTTTTCCCGTTTGTCTACAAACTCTTTTGCTTTGATCACCGACCCTGCTTTGGTGATTTCTGTTTCAATGGTAAAAACATCGTAAGGGACATTCACTCCATCTGCGACTGACTCTTCATAGGTGTATTCAGATACCACATTTTGATTGAAAAATGCAAAAGTTCGCTTGTCAGGCGTTGCCGTCAAACCAACCAAGAATGCATCATAATAATCCAATACCTGCTTCCAGAGGTTGTAGATCGATCGGTGGCATTCATCGATGATGATAAAGTCAAACTGTTCAATAGGATTTTTCTGAGTGTATGCCACAGGCAAAGGGTCTTTTTTCTGCCAAGTCCAGCCTGATTCATTTGGATTCTCTTCTTCAGCGGACTCTTCCAATTCCTTGCCTTGCAAGATTGAATACAGGCGTTGTATGGTAGAAATACAGACCTGACTATCTGAAGCAATGTAGCTTGAAGTCAATCGCTGCACATTGTATAATTCGGTAAACTTCCGGTTATCATCAGTCGGTTGATACTTCAGGAATTCCTGTTCTGCTTGTTCGCCCAGATTCTTAGTATCTACTAAAAACAGGATGCGCTTTGCTTTGGAGAACTTCAACAAACGGTACACAAATGTGCAGGCTGTAAAAGTTTTGCCAGCACCTGTTGCCATTTGAATCAATGACTTAGGATTGTTTGCCTGGAATGATTTCTCCAGATTCCTGATTGCCGATTTCTGCGCAGGACGTAATCCCTGTTCATCTAAAGGAGGAATATTCAGCAATCGTGCACGTAGGGTTTCAGCTTGTCCATTCCATTCCGCTAATGTTTCTGGCTTATGAAAGTGAAAAATCGGCCTTGATCGAGGTTTCGGGTCTCTGTAATCTGTAAACCGAGTCAAGGCTCCAGTGCTTTCATATACAAAAGGAAGGTTGCCTTGATTCAAGTATTTGAGTTTACTGGTTGCGTATTCAAAAGATTGATCCTCAACTACAGTCAATCGTTCTCCTTCTTCTTCTCGCTTTGCTTCTATCACTCCAACTGGCTTGCGATCCACAAACAGAACATAATCTGCAGGACCTGAAGAAGTCTGATATTCCCGGACTGCTATCCCTTTTCCACCTGAAAGGTTTACTTCATTTTTGGATTGCACCAACCAACCAGCCTGCTCCAATTGGCTATCAATCAGATCTCTTGCGATTTGTTCTGGGTTTTGGTTGGAACTAGGAGTCATGAAAAAGATTTAAAAAGAATTTCAAATTAGAGATTTAATTTGAAAAATGTTAAGGAAATTAAAATCGTTTATTGAAGTTAGTTTGATTTTTTCTGGTGAAGTTGATTTTCAATGCAAACCGACATTTAAAAAATAGCCTTTTAGGTTCGCATTTATAGATTCTAAAAAAAAATTGCGTTTTCATAAAACTGCTAGAATTTTATTGATCCTTTGATTTTTCAATTAAAGTTGATCAAAACAAATCATAGGCATAAAGTATTGCATTCACTTGCGAAAACCACTTAATCTTGGAATCCAGCAAATTCCAGAAAAAAAAGAGTCGAAAATTTAGTTTTCGACTCCATGTGAAGTTTTCTTTTGTTTAGTATTTCTTAGATAGTATTCCTTAAAGAAGCCTTATTTATAGGTTCGTATCAAGGTAATAGTAATGATAATCGAATTAGTTCCTATTTCTATTCCTAATTAGTTCCCTCATTTCTGCTTTTACTTCATTGAGAGTTTGGTTTTTTTTCGCCATCCTATCCTTTTCCGAAATCTCCTTGACTACTTTTTTCTCCTCTACATAGTAGACCAATTCCTTGAAAGAACACGTCAAAGAAAAAATTATCCCTCTTGATTTCGGCAAATATACTAAGCCGTTATAGGTTTCTAAATATTGAAATACTCGCTTTCTTCTTTGGCTTTTGGATTTCATCCAATAAGCAATTTTACTCGGAATAATTGCAGCCCTTCCTTTATTCTTGTAACCTGAAAGCCCCGCCATTCTTGCAAGGATCAAGTCATTTGGCACCTTACACCATTGCTTTTTCTGGATGATTGATTTAAATGCAGAATATGCAAGAAAGCAAATCAACTTGAACTCATCAGTTTCATCACGGATCTTGAAATAAGTTTTTTTATGTATCCCTGTCCAAGGTAAATTGAAACTATTAAATGAATCATAAAGTAGTTTGCCATTGGAATAAATTCTGTTTGCTCTAGATTTTGGAATACTAATATTCCATTCTTCCATAAATTCATCCAAGTCATCATAAATAGCATCTTCCGAATAAACCATTTGAAAAACTGAATAGTCAAAAATGTTTGCAAAGCATTCTTTAGAGTTATTCATGAATCCATGTAGCAACTGAATGGGGAAGTTGAAGAACTTACTTGACTCTTTCATTTCCTTTTTGATCTATTCTTCTGAAAAACTCATAGATAAACCCATCGAAGTTTCTGGCAATTATGTAAATACCACCAGCTGCCTCTATGCGTCTTTGATATTCCTTTTGAGCATCGCTCTGTCTGTCATTTCCAGCTTTCACTTCAACCTTGACACTGATCCCGTTAAATGTTGCTGAAATATCTGCTGTGCCATCTTTGCCATTCCCCTTAACCCAAATTCGCTCTCCCTTTCGATCTAGCTGTTGACCCATGTTGTTGATCCTTTCCGCAAATCCGCCTTGTAAATTGAAGAAGGCAATAATTGAAGATGTCAAATCATTGGCTGTATGATCCCGAAAAGTGATTTTCCTTCTTGCATGGGAAGGAACAGACGGATAGGATTTTGTCATATCCACCTCCATCAGTCTTGTAAGTTGTTTCAGTGGTGGTTCTTGAGAATACCTATCCCAAACCTGAATCATTGTTTTCATACCTGTATTGGTTTGGTTTGTTCAATGATCTTGGATGTACATTTACAACATTTCAGGACCTTTCTAGGAGGTTGTCCAGTAGTATTAATTTCTTGTATGATCTTGTTGACAGTAGTAATCCTTTTATTTCCTTTTGGATAGTAGGATTCAAAAAGATACAGTCTGAAATTGGATCTGTCTACGCTAAATTGAATCAAGACTAGGTTTAGGATTGTTTTACAGTCCATAAAAGTCCTCAGGTCTCCATAATGCCAATCTGTGTAAATAGTCTTTCGCAGTCCAGTCAGAGCTTTCACGTAGCCTTCTTTGTTTTGGAATGTCAAAAGGTATTCGGCCACAATTTTTGCCTTGTAACAATACTCCAGCTGAACATTGGCAGGAAGAAGTTCAAGTCTGAAAGCAGGCTTAGTGATATATTCCAAATCCTGTTGGTACCAATTGCCTTTTCCAATGGCTTTGTAGCAGATCGGATTGAATATATTCGTATCTTCGTCAAGTCTTTTCCCCAAAGAGACTTTCCGGGAGGTTTGAATGGATTCTTTCATTTTGACCTCCTTTTTTTGTTTTCCAATGCTTCTAATACTTTGTCCAGGTCATACCGAACTACAGAACCTACCTGGATGAAAGGGATTCTATTTTCTTTTCTCCACCGTGACAGGGTGGGCCGGGTGACACCGAGTTTTGCCATTAGCTGATCGGTGTCAAGGATAGTTTGTGATTGCTGTTGATTTGTGAGCGAGTGACCAGATTCAAGTTGCTCTTTAATCAATTTTGCCATTTCATCTTTAAACCGATGAAATGGAATTGGGATGAGAATGAATGGTTTTTCCATGAAACTTTGATTTGTTTTTTCGAAAGTTCATGGGGCCACACTATCAGTTTACCTGGGTGAAAAGTGGGTAAACTTAAAATTGGGTAAAATAAAATTTTTAATCATTTGATAATCAATGATTTTATTTTCGAAAAAATTCACTTGATCTACCTTCTTTAGAATTGTAATCCTGAGAGATTTGATCATCAAATTCATTGACAGCAAGTTCATACGCCTTTTGATCGATTCGTTTCAAAATCTCAAATGCTTCTGTAAAATCTCCTCTATAAAAAACTCCAGGTGTCCACCCTTCTTTTTTTCTTAAATGGACTATTGACTTATTGTATGCAGATATTCCTTTGCCTTTAATTTCGATTAGTTTTAGATACCCCGATAATTCAATTGAATTTGCAGTTTTGGGAAATTTGGTATTGCCTGACTCCATTAAATAATGAAGGACAATTCCATTAACCCGAGAATTGGATTCTTTTGCATTTTCTTCACTATGTCTGGACCATTGATTAAGCTGCTTAATTATTTCCCTGAGCTTGTAATGAAAAAAATCAGTGACCTTGGTCGGATCAGAGGATTCCAAAAAGAGCCCTTGAATTGAATATTGCATCAAATGCCAATTTTCAGGTTTATTTCGATCAATCTTGTCTCTGTTCTTAAAGTAAGAGTTTTCAATTTCATCAAGTTCAGCTAAGGCATTTTCTGGTTGACCTTTCCTTCTGAAAAAATCAACCATTTCCTGTATTTCCTCTAGATCAAAATTGTACGGATATCCATTGTCTGTTTTCATGTTCTCTCCCCAAAATTTTTTGTTTCAATGTCAACTTTTGTCAACATTTGGGAAATGTTGGCTTTTGTTAACATTTACCATTTGTTGTCTTGTACATGGTTGATCATGCTCGATGCTGACTCTTAGGATTGATTATCTGCTAACTGTTTGTATGCTTCAGTTTGAATTTTGGTTAATGCCATGATTGAAAACATTGTTTCTGAATTGGTACCGTCTTGTTCTGCTTTGTCTGCCAGAGCATGTTGGGCATTTGCAATGTTCTCCAGAAAGTGAAACAGTTGTGTTTGATTGGCGAATTTGAGTGTTATTTTAGTCATTGTTGTATGGATTTAAAGTGTGTTTTGGAATGTGTAGTTTTGACAAGTTTTTATACCGCCTTCATAATCTCTGTTTTCCCCCAAACACGTTCCATTTCCTTGATGCTGTGTGTTCTGCTCAGATTGACATATCGCTTGAAACTTGCGTAGGATTCATGGCCAGACCACTTCATTACCGTTTCCACAGATGCGCCACGTTCTAGGGATAAAGTGCAGAATGTTTTTCTCCCTGTGTGTGCTGAAACCAGTTTATGTTTAGGGTATACATTTCTGATTGGTTCGGCTCCTTTGTATCGGACAATTTCAACTGGTTCATTAATTTTTGCAACAGCACAAATCTCCTTGATGTATTTCGATAATTTGGGGTTCGAAATCTTCGGAAGAGGCTCTGCTAAATCCTTGTATTTTTCCAGAATTGAAATGGAATCTGGGTTCAATGGGATCTCCCACAATTTACTCCCCTTCTTCATAGTAAGCTGGATCGTCTGTCCTTTAATATGCTCCCGTTTGAACTGATCGTAATCGGAATACCTCATGCTGGTAGCACAAAGGAAAATGAAAATATCCCTTGCTTTCTCGTGCCTACTAACTCCTTTTAGGTCTACTTCCTTTAATGCTCGGTATTCTCCCTCAGACAGGGTAATGACTTCTAGTTTTTGACGTTTGATTGTGAAATCCCTGAATGATTGATTCATTTCGATTCCGTGTTTCCTTGCATACCCTAACAAGGTTTTTAGGGTGCTGAGCTGTTTGGCAATGGTAATATTGTTTAAAGATGCCTTATGTTCAATTAGGTAATTTTGAAACTCTTCAAAAAAAGAAAGTCCGATTCTATCAAACGTCACCTTTTTGAAGGACCACTTTTCGAAATCTTCCAAATGGCTTTTCAATTGGGAGTAAACGCCTAAGCTTCTTTTTGCCCGGCTTGCTTTGTTTCTTTCAATATAGGTGTTGATGAAATCTGGGACGGTCGGAATATAACGTTTCTGTTTTTCAACCATTTTTTTACCTATCGATGGAAGGCTTTCTTGGTATTTTGAAAATATGTTCTCAACAGTGTAGGTTTTGTCATTTAGTCTGAATCCGTCTTCTATGAAATTTAGCCTTGACCTGATTTTTTCCAAAAGTCCATTGATTCGGTCAATATCTGACTCCATCAATAATACGGATGGTTTGTTTCCACCTGATATTTTCGAAAACTCCTTTCTATTTCTATAAATAGCTTTCTGTGCAGATTTGTCCCAATTGGCAGCAGGAATGCTTAATTCTGTTGCAATTCTCTTCCGCTGTTGCGAAACTGACATTATACATGAAATAGGAGCGTTGCCGTCTTGGTTTAATTTATCCTGTCGGATTTCGAACCGAATAGTAAGTTTTGCCATGTTTTCCCCATTTAAAACACTAACAATGTAGTGAAATAATCATTTGGGGTGTTAATTGGGGTGCAAAATATTTTTATTTAGGTTGATTTCCATTTGCTGATATTTTAATTAACCCTTTCTAAAACCCAATTATGGTGACTTTTGAAGTAATTTTTGGTGTTATCGGTAAAATAGGTTCGAATCCCTTCCTCTCTGCAAGTTAAAACCCTAACTATCAGAATTTTAGATAATTAGGGTTTTTTTAATTTAACCAGTTGCGAAGTCGTCCGTTTTTTTAAAAAGAGCCTCGGAATAAATTTTCCAGAATAGCACTCCATCTCATTTTATAAGGCAATGAGTAGAAACGACACTTAAATGAAGTAATAGAAAGTTGAATTAAAAAATATACCCGCAAGGGTATTATAATCATTATTTTTTAATAATTATACCCTTTTAGGTGTAATTTGGTAATATTTCTTTAAATTGTACCCATAAGGGTATAAATATATGACTTGGAATAGAAATAATGCCATATCAGAATTTGTTCGAAGGAGAAGAAAGGAAGCTGGGCTAACTCAATTGGAACTAGCTGATATTTCTGGTGTGGGAATACGGTTTATAAGAGAATTAGAACAAGGGAAACCGAATCTGATGGCGGATAAAATCAATCAGGTTTTATTGTTTTTTGGTCACACATTAACTCCAACTGAAATAAGTGATGAGACAAGGAGAAATTTGGGTAGCTAATCAATTGGCAGGAATTCTGGAAGAAGGTGAAGATGGGTATACATTTACCTATTTAGACAAGTACCTGAAATCAAAGAACCCATTGCCAGTTTCGCTGACATTGCCATTGCAAACAGAATCATATAAATCAGAAACTTTATTTCCTTTTTTTGACGGACTGATTCCTGAAGGATGGTTATTGGATGTTGCACATCAAAATTGGAAATTGAATCCAAGAGATAGAATGGGTTTGTTATTAAAAACTTGCAGGGATTGTATAGGGAATATTAGTGTGATTGAAATATGAATTTTTGTCTTGCATGTAATCTGGCATTAAATGGAGAAGCTCAATATCATCAAAAGTGCCTCAAAGATTTTTGGAAGGAAGATAAACCTGTTTTAAGTCTTAATCTGGACTTGGCTAATATTAAAGAACTTGCAAGAGAAAACATTTCTCAGAGGATAATTGTGACTGGAGTACAGCCAAAACTATCACTGGGTTATATCGAAGAGAAAAAAGAGAAGAGATTAACGATTGTTGGAGCCTTGAATGGAAAATACATATTAAAGCCTCCATTTGATCTTTATCCTCAAATGCCGGAAATCGAGGCTTTATCGATGCTGATGGCCAAAGAGGCTGGAATAGAAACAGTTCCCTTTTTGCTAATACCTATGCTAGGTGGTGAATTAGCCTACCTCACAAAGCGAATAGATAGAAGTCCAACCAATAAGAAGTTTCCAATGGAGGATGCCTGTCAATTTACAGGAAGACTTACCGAACATAAATACAGGGGTTCCTATGAGCAGATTGCAAAAGCCATTATCAACTTTAGTCATAACCCATTATTGGAAGTAGTGAAATTCTATCAACAGGTTATCGTCTCATTTTTGATAGGAAATAATGACATGCACTTTAAGAATTTTTCTTTGATAGCATTTAAAAATGGTGAATATCAATTATCTCCCTCTTATGATATGATTGCCACGAGCTTATTGATAAAAGACGATCCGGAGGAGTTAGCATTGAATCTTAATGGTAAGAAGAGAAAACTATCAAGGGAGGATTTTAATAGTGCCATGTCAAAATCCAGCATTCCTGCCAAAGCAATCGAAAATCTTTGGGGTAGAGTCGAAAGTGGGGTTCAAAGTTGGTCCGAGATAATCGACAAAAGTTTTTTGACCAAAAACACTAAGTTGGAATTCTCTTATTTAATTCAAGAAAGGGCGGGTCGACTGGGATTGAAATTATGATTTAAACGGTTGGCTTTTATTTTTCGCAGTTTGAATCAAAGATTCAACCAATAAGTCATTTTAAATACTAAGGCTCTTGACTTGGAGCTTCCAAACTGAATAAATCCATCAGGGTTCATTTCTGCCAAATAATTGTCCGTGTAAACCAAGAAAATATCCGACACGGGAGCAAAGCGCCATTGCAATCGGGAATTGATATTTACATTCTCGATTTGGCTGTTATATTGGACAAAAGTGGTCCAAAAAAGCTGCTTACTGAATGTAAAATCGAACCTTGGACCTATCAGGAAAAGATTGGAATCATTGTAGGGTTTGGGAAGTCTGATTCTGTTGAACTCGAAATCCAAACTGGTAAAGCCCAAAGGTTGATATCTCCACTGAACGCTCCCCTCCAAGTTGATTCTCGTTCCATTGAAATATTCGCCGGATCGAGTACCGAGATTGAAAGAAATGATTTTTCTTTCATCAGAACTGTACCGTGCAATGATCAAGTTATTGGTGTATTCGGTATTGGCCGGTAAAGCGAGCCCATCTGATCCACTGGGATCAAAGCCTCTGAAGAGATAGGTGTATTGTCTTCGCGCCCGCAATGAAAACCGCGCTGAGGATTTCCAATTGATGTCATATAATAAATTGACATCCCAGTCCAAAAATCCATAGGTCTTATTGCCGACTACATCAAAATCGAATCCTGGTCCGTGTCGCTGAACTCCTCCAGTAGAAGGGAAGAAGCTTCGGCGATAAGTCATAGCTAATTGTCGGATGTCCGTTCTCCGAACAAAACCTACCTCCGGTGCATAATTGGTGCCAACGGATTGAGATCGCATTTCCAAAGACCATTTTGGGACATTATATTCAAGTTCCACACCCATTGCGAAGGCACTGTCTTTTGCTACTTCATTGATATTCTGATGATAAAAGAACTTCCCGGTAATTCGGTTATCTGCTGAAGCTAAATTATAATCCACCCCAAAGGTCCTGTCATAGGCATTATACAAACTGTCAGCATATTTTTCGCGACTCTGGAAAGTTTGCTTATTGACAAGGAAGGCTGAGATATTGGATCTGGTAAATACCTTTTGCTGTAAAGAAACCATAGAATAATTATAGGATGGCAAGCTTGCAGCTTGATCATCAGAGACCTGCATGCTCAGAATTCCTACGCGGAGATTGTCATTGGCCTTTCCACTGATTCTGGCTCCAAAAGGAATGGGAGATTGAATGTTCTGTCCGGTGCTTTCATCTCTGGATACACCAATTCTTCTGCTAAAAAAAGGTCGGGTACCTCTATTTCCATAATTCGAAAATAAGTCTGCATTTTCCAGAAAAAACTGTCTTCTTTCAGGAAAGAAAATCTCGAATCTATCCAAATTGGTGACTTGCTGATCAACTTCAACCTGAGAAAAATCCGGGTTTACAGTTAAGTCAAGATTCAACCCGGGAGTGATGCCGTATTTGATATCAAACCCTGCGTTGAAGCCCGTTACAGCATCAGTTTTATTTTCAAAATTCTTACTGGAGTTGCCTGATATATAGGGAATAAATGAAAGGTTTTTTCCTGATTTCTTGGTGGGTTCTTCCCATTGTGCAACACGCAATACTGCTAGATTAAAGAGCGTGAAGTTTCTGGAAATTGGTGCCCAAGTTGACCTTTCGGCACTTTCACTGTCAATTCGATAAAAGTTTATATTCCACTCCTTCTGTCCTTCATTGAATCGTAAGGAATTCAGCGGAATTGCCATTTCCGCTACCCAATAGCCTCTGTATTGTTTTGCTTCCCCTTTCCATACATTATCCCAATCGAGTGAAAAAGAACTCTCACCAGTTCCTCCGTTTGCGACCAAACCTTCCCTTCTTACGCCAAAAGGATTGATACCAAAAGTAAATGCATTGGTTCTATCTTGAAATGTGTCAAAAATGACTGTAAAATTATCATTTGCAGCTCCCCGAAAGTCTCGCCTTAAGGAAGGAGTGACATACTTTCTATCCTGGTTATTGCTGTAAAGTATTCCTAGTACATAGATATTTTTATCATCGAAAAGAACTTTGGCTACCGATTGATTAACCGCTAAAGAAGAGTCGAAAGGGAAATATTGCACCCAATTGTAGGCAGAATCCGCTAGGTTCCACGCCTCATCAATCTCCCCGTCTATTTGTATAGGTTGTTCAACCCTTTTGAACACAATATTCTGAGCAGAAAGTCCACCTATACTCAAACTAAAAACTAAAATAAATAGAATTTTTCTTAGCATAGTGCAAAGTACGGCCGCTTATTTGGGGGGAGAATCTTATTTATATCAGCGGTACTTTCTTGTCTATAGCTTGGGTGTTATTGAATATTATTATTGACCAAACTTTGGGCTGATATGTTATTTTTAAATCATAGCTGAAGTTTTAAACTCTAAAAAAGCAAGCTTATTCCAGCTGTGATTGAGTAGGGTATAAGCACAAACTTCATTTTCAAAAGGAATTTGACTTTAAAAAAAATGCCTCAGGGAAGAAAATATTTACTTCTCATTTCCACCTATTCTCTTTCTTCCACTTAGTTTTATTGGATGAACCCAGAAATACTGATTGATTTAGTGACCAAGAGAATGCCTTTTGGAAAATATAAGGGCCGTCTACTTTGTGATGTGCCAGAGCATTACTTGGTTTGGATGCATGGACAGGGGTTTCCTGAGGGAAAATTGGGAATGTGGTTACATACCCTTTATGAAATCAGATTGAATGGGCTGGAGCAAATTTTGACAGATTTAAAAAGAAAGTATGCTGGAAGAGTTTAGGAGACTGATTACTCTTCGAAATTTTAAATATATGAGATTAAAAAAGGAGGAGTACAGAATCCATAAAAATTGTTCAAGCCAATAATTTATTCAGCTATTAAAGAGCTTGAGTTAGTTTTTAGATAAGGATTTTCAGCACATTAGTAAATAATTTTCAGATTTTACCAAAGAATTTATTGAATACCTTTTTTGGTACAATTCTTTCGTTGAATTGTTTTTTCTTTTGGCTAAAAATGTGAACCTTTCGCCGAGTTTAGAAGAATACGGGTCTTTTTGAAGAATCAAGAAAATTCCCCGCTCGTGTAAAAATTGGCTTAATCATGCTCTAAAAGCGGAATTTTTCGAAAAAATCTAAAAGAGTCCATTGTTTTTTGAATATAAAAAATGATAACTTTAAAACTCGATTTTAGTGTAGAAACCATTTAACCTTTATCAAAAGTCTATTTAAAAATCACATTATGAGAAAGTTAATCGCTTTGTTCATGCTTGCAGGTATCCTATTCGCGCCTGTTTTCGCTAACGCACAAGAAGCAGAATCAGATTCTGCAGCACAAGAAGAAACAACCCCTGTAGCAGAACCTGCTGCAACTCCGGCCATCGTAGACGATGAGATCGTAGAGGAGGAAGTAGGCTTTCACCAAGTAGTTAAAGAAAAATTTATCGAAGGTGATCCTCTTTACATGACTCCAGTATTGATCTGTTTGATCTTAGGTCTTGCAGTGGCATTGGAAAGAATCATCACTTTGAATCTTTCTACTACCAACACTAAAAAATTGTTGGCTAAAGTTGAAGATGCTCTTTCTTCTGGAGGAGTTGAAGCAGCTAAGGACGTTACTAAAAGTACTAAGGGTCCAGTTGCCTCTATCTTTACACAAGGTCTAATGAGATACTCTGAAGGTATCGAAATGGTAGAAAAATCTATCATCTCTTACGGTTCAGTAGAAATGGGACGTTTGGAAAAAGGTCTTGTTTGGATCTCCCTATTTATCTCCCTTGCTCCGATGTTGGGTTTCATGGGTACAGTAATTGGTATGATCGGTGCATTCGACTCTATCGAAGCTGCTGGTGATATCTCTCCATCCCTTGTAGCAGGTGGTATTAAAATCGCCCTTTTGACCACAGTAGCTGGTTTGATCGTAGCGATCATCCTACAGTTGTTCTACAACTACTGCGTGGCTAAAATTGACTCTTTGGTTAATGACATGGAGGATGCTTCTATCACATTGGTAGATATCCTAGTGAAGCACAAATTGACTGGTAAGTAATAACTACCGGCATTTGCTGAATTTCAATCAATTGTTAATCCCAAAGAAGACATATTATGGATACTTATGATATTTTACTTTACGGAAGCTATCTACTCATTGCAGTAGGAGCTGTCGTATCCATCCTGATGCCTTTGATCCAATCTTTGGACAATCCAAAAAGCTTGGCAAAGACAGCCGCTGGCATCATTGGAATCGTAGTGTTGTTCTTCATTGCTTATTCTATTTCTAGCAACGAAGTACTTCCAAAATTTGAGGCAGACCCTTTTAACTTGACCCCTGCTGGTTCTCAGTTTGTAGGTGGTATGCTGATCACAACTTATATTCTCGCAATCCTTGCTCTTGTGAGCATTGTGTTTACAGAATTCAATAAAGCTATTAAGTAATTATGGCCAGAAAGAAAAATAGAATGAGCCAGGAGGTTAATGCAGGTTCGATGGCAGACATCGCCTTCCTGCTCCTAATCTTCTTTCTCGTTACTACGACGATCGCTTCGGATAAAGGTATCTTAAACGTACTTCCTCCGAAACTCGATCCTAATAATCCTCCGCCAGAAATTGATAAAAACGAGCGTAATATCTTTACGATATTGATCAACGCAAATGATCAGCTTTTGGTAGAAGGTGAATATGCTGAAGCAGACGGTTTGGATGAAAAGATTAAGCTTTTTGTCTTAAACTTTGGTCAGCCAAATGAAGAAGCTCAAGGTTTGTATAATTCGCTTCCAGCTTCTCTGAAAGCGATGTCTAGAAGAGACCCTGAATCATCTGATCATCCAGGAGAAGCGGTAGTATCTATTAAGACCAACCGTGGAACTAGCTATGATAGATATTTGGAGGTTTTTGACTTAGCAAAGAAAGCCTACTTCGAAATTTATGCTGAAAGGGTAAATCTCAGAACGGAAGAGTATCGTGCCTTAACAGGTAAAGATGAAGCTGAGCAGTCTTTGATTGACCGAGGAAAAGAAGGAATCCCAATGGCGATTTCTATTGCAGAACCTGATAAAATTGGTAGTTGATATGGCAAAGTTTAGCAAAAAGACCAAGACTTCTGAGAATATCCCAACCTCTGCCTTACCAGATATTATTTTCATGCTTCTATTCTTCTTCATGGTAACAACCGTGTTGAGGGAGCAGGAAATTTTGGTAGAGCAGAAGATACCTCAGGCTACCCAGCTTCAGAAGCTGCAGAAGAAGACATTGATTTCTTATATCTATATTGGTAAGCCAAAAAATACAGGCCTTTATGGCTCTGAACCTAGAGTTCAAGCCAATGATGCTTTGCTTACTCCTGCTGACATCGTTCAGTGGGTAAACCAAGAAAGAGATATGCTTCCAGAAGCTGATAGAAATATGATTACTATTTCTATGAAAATTGATAGAGATGTAAAAATGGGTCCGATTTCGGACGTTCAAACAGAACTAAGAGAGGCTGATGCCCGGAGGGTATTGTATGCTTCTGTGGGTAAAGTTCAAAAGGACTAAAAAACCCAATATTTAAAAAAGCTGCTTCAATCATGAGGCAGCTTTTTTTTTGCCCTTTTGGTATTGCTCTTGTCTCCGATCACAAAAAATAGATTAGAATATCCTCTAATAAATTGTATTTTTCTAATTCATACCTGCGATCAATGCTAGCCAACCTGAAAAATAAAAAGAAAGTCCAAAATGCTTGGGCTATGTATGACTGGGCTAATTCTGTCTATAGTTTGGTCATTACTTCAACCATCTTTCCTGTTTATTACAATAGCGTTACCAAAGGATTGGATGATTCAGATATCGTATCTTTCTTTGGTTTTGAGATCATTAATACAGTCCTGTATTCTTATTCTATCTCTTTTTCTTTTTTGATCATTGCCATTATCTCCCCTTTACTTTCGGGTATGGCTGATTCAAGTGGAAAGAAACTTGAATTCATGAAGTTCTTTGCCTATTTAGGGTCAGCAGCTTGTGTTGGATTGTACTTTTTTGATGCAAGTAATGTGGAATGGGGAATCATCTGCAGTATCACTGCAAGTATTGGATATGCAGGAAGTATTGTGTTTTATAATGCCTATTTGCCTGAAATTTCTGAGGAGAAAGAATATGATTTACTGAGTGCCAAAGGCTTTGCCTTAGGGTATGTAGGTTCAGTAATACTTTTGGTCGTAAATCTTTTAATGATCCAAATGCCACATTTATTCGGGATCCCTGATGGAGGTGTAGCTGCAAGGTTATCTTTTTTAATCACGGGAATTTGGTGGGCTGGCTTTTCTCAAATACCGTTCAGAATTCTTCCAAAAAATCCATACAACAGGAAATTGAAAAGGGAATTGCTCTTTCATGGTTATCAGGAGATAAGAAAAGTGTTTTTTCAGATACGAGAAATTAAAGTCATGATTCGCTTCTTGGCTTCATTTTTCTTCTATTCCATGGGGGTACAAACGACTATGTATTTGGCGGCTACTTTTGGCGACAAGGAGTTGGGCTTACCAGGAGATCAATTGATCATGACTGTTCTTATCATCCAATTTGTAGCCATAATAGGTAGTTATCTGTTTGCTTTTATATCCAAAAAATATGGAAATAAGGTTAGTTTGGTGATTATGGTATTGATCTGGACAGGGATCTGTGCTGCGGCTTATTACGTGTATACGGTTTATGAGTTTTTTGCCTTGGCTTTTGTCGTTGGAATGGTCATGGGAGGAATTCAGTCTTTATCGAGATCTACTTATTCCAAGCTCATTCCAAGAAATACCACTGATCACGCATCTTTTTTTAGCTTTTATGATGTGACGGAAAAAATGGCTATCGTTTTGGGTACTTTTTCTTACGGAGTCATTGAACAGCTGACTGGGAATATGAGGAACAGTGCCTTATCTTTAGGTATATTTTTCTTAGTAGGCCTAGGCTTTTTGCTATTGGTAAGTATTCCAAAGCAGGAATTGTCTCATTCAATGGTATAGATCATGATCAAGATTTTAGCAGGAGAAAGTGTTTCCAAACTGGATCAACTCCATTGTAATAGCGCTAATATCAGTTCCTACGAGTTGATGGAAAAAGCTGCACAAGAATTTGAAAAATGGTTTTACCAGCAAGAATTCTCAAAAGAATCTCCAATTCTGATATTCTGTGGATCGGGAAATAATGGAGGTGACGGTTTTGCGATAGCAAGATTATTATCTCAAAAGAATCACAAGATTTTAGTAATCAAATGCTTTGGAGATAATTCAAAATTAAGTGCAGACGCCGGCAAAAATCTTGAAATGCTTCCGACTAAAGTTAAGGAAGTCTTTTTTAAGGAGTTTCAGGCGCCTACAGAGCCTTGTATTATCATTGATGCATTTCTAGGCGTTGGGTTGAGCGGTCCCTTACGTGATAGCGCAAAACCAATTATAGAAAGGATGAATTCTCTTCAGGGGAAAAAAATTGCTATAGATATTCCGTCGGGTCTTCCTTCGGAAGAGATGGGTTCAGAGCTTTCTTTTCAGTCAGATGTGACAGTAAGCTTTGCTTTTCCAAAACTTGCATTGATCCTTCCTGAAAATGCGGAAACGGTAGGGGATTTGGAAGTATGTGATATTGGTATTCCAGATACTACGTATGGGGAGTTTGAAGGAAGCCTCTATTTTATTCAAGCGAAAGATATACCTGCTTTGCATAAAAAATTCCATCGGTTTTCCCATAAAGGAGATTTTGGGAAAATCCTGTTGGTGGGAGGCGGACATGGAAAAATGGGAGCTATTATTTTGGCGGCAAAGAGTGCATTAAGGACAGGTTCAGGACTAGTCACTTGTCATATAGAAGAAAGCGAAAGACTCAGTATTCAGGCTGCTTTACCAGAGGCGATGTGTAATTGGGGGCTGATTCCCAATGCTGACTATTATGATGCTGTTGGAATAGGCCCGGGCTGGGGCATAGAAAGTAGAAAGAATCAATTGGAGGCTTTGCTGAAAGACTTTCATTTCCCAATCGTTTTGGATGCAGATGGGATCAATATTTTGGCAAAATTTCCGGAATTGATTCCTTTGGTGACCAAGAACTCAATTCTTACTCCGCATATAGGAGAGTTTCAAAGATTGGTTGGCCCAGCATCCAATCATCAGGAAAGAATGAATCAAGCAAAAGACTTTGCTATAAAGCATGAGTTGATCTTAATCCTAAAAGGTGCAAATACAGTGATTTCTATGCCTGATGGAAGGCAATTGATCAATAGCACAGGTACTCAGTTTATGGCTACAGGAGGAGCAGGTGATATTCTCACTGGAATGATTACTGCTTACTTGGGAATGGGATATAGTCCGGAATCAGCGGCAGTTTGCGGGGTTTTTCATCATGGATTGGCTGGTGAGTTGGCGGGAAAACGAAAAGGTAGAGGAACCATAGCAGGTGACATCATTGAGTCGATCCCGGAAACCTATTTTTATTTGGGTATTTCCTGATTTAACATAGTAAAAGCAAACTTAATTTTTTTTCTTGTGGTTCAAGGCTAAAGCAATTTTGATGAAGAAGGAAAAATTACTGCTTTGGACTTTGGCAGCTATCAATTTTATCCACATCGTGGATTTTATGATTTTGATGCCTTTAGGTCCGCAGTTGATGCGTGTGTTTGATATATCGCCCCGGGAATTTGGACTGCTGGTATCTTCCTATACTTTTAGCGCAGGTATTTCCAGTTTTTTTGGAGCATTCTTTCTAGATCGATTCGATAGAAAAAAGATTTTGCTTTGGGTTTATGTAGGATTCTCTGTTGCTACCCTTGGTTGCGCATTGTCACCAACTTACCCGATTTTGTTATCCGCAAGGATTGTTTCTGGCCTCTTTGGAGGACTGACTTCCGCTCTGATTTTAGCTATTATTGGCGATGTTATCCCAGATGCAAGAAGGGGAAGAGCCATGGGGTTGGTCATGGCGGCTTTTTCAGTTGCTTCTGTTTTAGGTGTTCCTTTAGGTTTGTTTTTAGCTAGTTTGTCGGACTGGCATACCCCATTTTATATCTTAACAGGCTTGTCTGTAATTAGCTTAGGAATGATTTTCCAATACGTTCCCAATATTACTGAGCATCTTGGAAAAGAAATTGTCAGGCCTCATCCCTTGGAAGTAGTTCGCAGAGTGACAAGCAACCCTAATCAAATGCGGGCAATCACTCTCTCTGTAATGATGATGTTTGGGCAGTTTATGATCATTCCTTTTTTGAGTCCGTATACAGTGGCTAATGTTGGCTTTACGGAAATGCAGTTAACCTATATCTACATGGCTGGTGGAGCCTTTACCATTTTTACCTCTCCTTGGGTTGGGAAGATGTCTGACAAGTATGGGAAACTCCGGATTTTTACGATTTTCATGACCCTTAATGTGGTTCCAATTGCGATTATTACCAATTTGGGAGTTACACCGATACCTTATGTGTTATTAGTGTCGACTTTGTTTTTTGTTACTTCCAATGGACGGTATGTACCTGCTGCAGCAATTATTACGGGCACCGCGCGGCCCGAAAATAGAGGGAGTTTTTTGAGCTTTAATTCAGCGATACAACAATTGGCCACGGGTTTGGCATCTTTAATTGCAGGGCTAATTATTGGAGAAAATGCAGCAGGTGAATTGACTAATTTTAATTTGGTCGGATATATCGCCATTTTCTTCAGCCTACTGTGCATCCCTTTGGCCAGAAGGGTTAAGGTAGTGAGTTAGGAAAGCCATTGTTATTTGAATTCATGGAATAATTCGAGATATTGAAAGCCTGGGATGAATTCTCTTCAATGGAAAAAAGAAAATCTTCTTGTGTAAATTGTGGAACAGAGCTTCAGGGTACTTTCTGCCATTCATGCGGAGAGAAGCAAATTGATCAAAAGGATAAAAGCTTAATTCATTTTTTAGAGGAATTTGTAGCCTCAGTTTTTTTTGCTGATGGAAAGTTTTTCAAAACGATCAAGCTTTCAATAACAAAGCCTGGTGAATTGACTCGTAGCTTTGTCGCCGGAATTCGAAAAAAATACCTTTCTCCTCTTCAGCTCTTTTTCTTCGCTAATTTGATTTATTTCATCTTTCCAGTCATCTCGACATTCAATACTACTCTGGATGTACAAATGTACCAACTTCCCTATAGCTCATCAGTGAGACCGGTTGTGGAGCGGTATTTGGAAATTACGCAAGACGATCCTGATGTATTCAAAGTCGAGTATGAACGAGCCTCCAATGCCAATGGTAAATTACTCTTAATAGTTTTGGTAGTACTCCAAGGCCTTTTTTTAAAACTTCTTTTCTTAAGAAATAAAAAGCTTTATCTCATTGATTTTTTTGCCGGATCTGCATACTTCTATGGATTTTACACCTTATTTATTTTAGTGCTTTTTCCGACATTATTCAATTGGTTTTCGAGTTTATTCTCATTCGGTTTAGCATCAAGCATCAACGAGTTGAGCTTATCAATAATTTTTATGCTGATCATCATAGGCTATATGTTTACAATGCTTAAAAGGGCTTATGAGACTTCTAATAAAGGCGCATTATGGAGAGGGATACTCTTGGGCATATTTATCATCCCAAGTTTTATTATTTATCGATATATATTGTTTTGGGTTACTTTTTGGACTGTTACCTAATCAAATATTAAAAAAAAATCCCCGACATTTTTGCCGAGGATTTTTGTTGAAGGGTGTAGCTTTTGAATTAAAATTCTGCGTTCCCTGGAGTTCTTGGGAATGCTATCACGTCTCGGATATTTCCCATTCCCGTTACAAACTGAACCATTCTTTCGAAGCCCAATCCAAAGCCTGCATGAGGTGTAGCTCCGAATCTTCTTGTATCTAAGAACCACCACATTTCCTCTTTTGGAATGTTCATTTCATCCATTCTTTGCAGGAGAACATCAAGTCTTTCTTCTCTTTGAGAGCCTCCGATAATTTCCCCGATTCCTGGGAAAAGAATATCCATAGCCGCTACTGTCTTTCCATCATCATTTTGACGCATGTAGAATGACTTGATTTCTTTCGGATAGTCTGTCAGAATTACAGGTTTTTTGAAATGCTTTTCTACCAAATACCGCTCGTGTTCTGATTGTAGGTCAGCTCCCCAGGATTCAATCAGATATTGGAATTTCTTTTTCTTATTAGGGTTGGAGTTTCTTAGAATATCGATAGCCTCTGTATAAGAAATGCGAACGAATTCATTGTCTACTACAAATTTCAATTTTTCCAGCAAGCTCATTTCTGAACGCTGGTCCTGCGGCTTAGATTTTTCTTCATCCAATAATCTGGATTCCAAGAATTGTAAATCTTCCTGGCAATGATCCAAAGCATATCGGATCAAATATTTAAGGAAGTCTTCGGCTAAATCTGCGTTGTCTTCCGCATCATAGAAAGCCATTTCAGGCTCAATCATCCAGAATTCAGCTAAGTGGCGAGTTGTGTTGGAATTTTCCGCTCTGAAAGTAGGACCGAAAGTGTAGATTTCAGAAAGTGCCATGGCTGCCAGCTCTCCTTCCAATTGGCCAGATACAGTCAAATTAGCTTCTCTTTCAAAGAAGTCTTGCTTGAAATCCACTTTCCCTTCTTCGGTCTTTGGAGGATTTCCAATATCCAGAGTTGTTACTTTGAATGTTTCCCCTGCACCTTCTGCATCAGAAGCGGTGATGATAGGAGTATGGATATAGAAAAAACCCTTATCATTGAAATATTGGTGCACTGCAAATGCCAAAGCATGTCTTACTCTGAAAACTGAACCAAATGTATTTGTACGCATTCTCAAGTGAGCGATTTCACGCAAGAATTCAAGGGAGTGTTTTTTTGGCTGTAAAGGATACTTCTCTGGATCCGCCTCGCCCAAAACTTCTATGCTCTTCGCATTCAATTCAGAAGACTGCCCCGCACCTTGAGATTCAACCACCGTTCCTGTGATTTTGAGACAGGCTCCGGTTGTGCATTTTTTCAGAATATCTTCCGAAATGACATTTGGATCAGCCACCACTTGGTAATTGGTAATGATAGACCCGTCATTCATGGCAATAAAAGAAACATTCTTGTTGGATCGCTTGGTACGAACCCAACCCATTAATGTGATTTCACTACCTATTAGACCCTGCTCTAGGATGGTCTTGATTTTTACCCGCTTGTTGAATGCCATGATTTCGTTTTGGTTTCAAATAAGGCTGATAGCCGAATTTTTTATAGTCTGCAAAAAAACGATTAAATAAGCTTTTTATCAAAAATTTGCTTGTTTTTCCTAACTTTGAATTCAGGGCTTTTTTTCTGAAAAAGTCCTTTTT
>TARA_R100000365_G_scaffold3696_1_pt1 | contig 25812 bp, 44 predicted proteins | sample TARA_R100000365 | Tara Oceans TARA_R100000365 (sample SAMEA2620668) | marine metagenome | biome: marine biome (ENVO:00000447); feature: mesopelagic zone (ENVO:00000213); material: "saline water (ENVO:00002010), including plankton (ENVO:xxxxxxxx)" | depth 1000 m | reverse complement strand
AAAAAGCAGAGGAAGGGATCGGTCATGCCGCCACCTTTGCCGTGCTGCGTTTGGCCTCGCGCATCAGCACCTTTTCAGCGACTGACAAATGGCCAGCCTCTTGGTTGCAATCGGGGCACGACAGAACGAGGTTCGAGACGTGGTTCGGACCGCCATGGGCAACAGCAACCAAATGCTCGATGGTGATCTCTCGGCTATCGGCGTCGAGAAATCCGTTCTCGCAAAACCAGCATTCAAGCCCGTCGCGCTCTGCCAGGGTTTCGATCTGGTGGCGCAGCTTGCGGCGTGCCTTCTGGTCTGGCGACAGCGGGATATTCTTGCCGTCGAGATAGGCGGACCGAATGCGGTCAATGCCCTCGGGCCAGGTTTGCGCGCCCTTCTTGTTCTGATAGACTACGAACACCCCGTCAGCGGTATCGACGCGCAGGATTTCATAGGGGTTCGTTGGCGACTGGATCACCGCGCCACGCGCGACCAGCCAATCCCTGAATTTCTCCATCTCGAAGCGCTTGCGGGCCATCACAGCCACCCCAGCGACTGAGCGATCGTTTCCCCATGCCTCGCGATGAAAGCAAACCACAGGCTTCCCAACACCGCAGGGACGCATAGAGCGGCAGTCGTGAGGTGGGGGTGGCTACGCATTGGAACCTCCGGTGGCTTTGGCGATGGCTTCACGTGCCTCTGCCATATCCTCCGGCTCACCATCCCATTCGTGGACGATGCGCTTAAGAGCCTTGAGCATGTCGGGGGCGGCAGATATTAAATGGGCGTCCGCTAGACTCTGTTCGTCCGGGCCATCACCGTCCCCGTCAAATATCGCTAGGACGCGATTGGTCGGCATCCCGGCCTGAACGAGCAATTCTCCTTCGTTGTACTTTGACCACTTCGCTGTCCACTCGCCCGGCGTATGCTTCACTATCTCTGTCATTGTCGCTACTCCGGTTGGGTTTGAGAGGGGGATGCGGCGTCGATCAGATTGTGCCAGTCGTCAAAGCCCTGATCCTTCGCGTATATGCGGCTGGGCATTGAGTTCAGACCCAGCCGATCAACCGCTTGCCACTGGCATGCACGGGCGTCTGCGATCTCCCGCTCAAGCTCTTCCCGGTTAGTGCGTCCGGTATCGGGATCGATCTCATCAATGCCGTGAATGATGCAGCGTGCAGCGCGCGCCGATAGCTCGTTGCACTCTTCGATCAGCTTGCCGAGGATCGCTAGACGGTGCATGTCCTGCTCTGGAAGCCATGGGGAAATTTGACCTTCGGCCATCTGGCCCTCCTGTGAATTTGTGGGGCGGTGATACCGGGGCGCCCAGCCCGCTCGTTGTGGAGATTGGCCCCCAGCCCCGCATTCGTTCCGGTGCGGTGTCCGGTGCCCACTGACGGGCTATTCAGCAGCGACGGCAAAAGCCGCGCGTTCGTTGCGGGACTGGCGAACAAGCGCCTCGTGAATGTCCATCTGATTGGCGCACCAGCGCATGATCCAGGCTTTCGCCTTGCGGATTGCAGCCGGATCAATGGTCGTGATAACCTCGCGATAGGGCTTGCCGCCGATGATTTGCTCCTGCCCGACGCGCTTGGTCTTGCCCACGATGCGCAGGTTGAAATCAAACCGCTCGTCGCACTCGATGCGCCAAATCTGCGGCTTGCATCCGGGGAAAGAGGCAACGGCACTGGCAATGCCGCCCTGAATGGTTCCATCGAGGTCGTTGCCCTCAAGGCCCAATTCCAGCTTGATCTCGGCAACGCTGATCGGTGTGTCGCCATCACTCAAAAGATATGCGGGCATGGTCGTCTTTGCCTCCGGTGAGGATGGGGGTTAGGCGGCCTTCACGGCGCGAAGGTGCGGCGCGTTGGCGTTGAAAACGGCTCTTGAAAACCCCATGGGGGTGGCGCTGCGAAAGTCTGCGCGTCCATCGCCGGGGGTTGCTTTGTGGATGCGGTCGTCTGGCTCGCCGAGCCAAGGAGCCGGGCACTTCTCCGGCATTACAAAGCCGTTGTAGGCCCACACGCAGGTCTTCTTGCTGTAGTTGTCGTCTTCGCAGAGAGCCGCGTAATCGCTTGGATCGAAATAGTGGTCAGGCTTCCCGGTGTGGGGTATGCTCGACAGGACACCGACAGGGTTCTCGCTAAACGAGGGAGCGCCGGACCACTTCAGAACCTGCCGGCCAGCCTCGAACATCTCCAAGGCGTCGCGGAGCATGTATCCGCCCTTCTTGGCGAAGTCCCGAGCGCCTGAACCGGCGACATTGGTGCAAGGCGTCCAAGCGGCCCCGAATACAATCTCGACGCCAGCCGGGGGAGCCCAAGTCCGGACATCACCCCAGACGTAGTGGATGCGACCAGCACCAACCTGCTCAACACGATCACGGCGAATGGAGTGCTCGATATCGACACAGAAGCATTCATAACCAGCCTCGGCCCATGGGCGAACAAAGTTGCCAGTCAGATCGCAGAGGGAAACAACAGCCCGTGTCATGCCGCACCTGCCGCAATCTCACGAGCCATGCCGATGGACGGGCAGACGCGAACCAGCTTGTCGGACGCATAGACGTAGAAATCGTCGCCATGGCTTTCCGTGACGCGCCAGATTTCGATGCTTCCGTATTTCGCTACCAGTTCCATGTCTGCGCTCCATCTGTTCTGAGAAGATCGGCCCGGGAGGGCGATCGGTCTCGCTGTCGATGAATTACGTTATATACGCTCAAAACGTATAGCGCAAGCATAATAACGCTGACCGCGTAAATAATTACGGCGCGAACGTAAAAATGTGTTGACAAGCCTTTCGCGCGGAGAGATATATCTCTGGGGTTAGCGACAAGCCTTGAGTGAAACGAAAGGTTTGGAGCGGGTGGTAAGCGCGCTTTACAGCGCTTCCACGAACTCAGAGATCAAGGCTCTTGCCGTAGACTCTCAGTTCTGAGCCGCGCGAGAGAAAGCGCCGTTCAGGCGCGCTTTAGGAGGCGGGATTGGATTCGTTCATCCAGTGGGTCAGCGCCTTATCGCCAGCCTTGTTATGGGCCAGCGCTGCAAGTTCAGCGATCATCGTACTGTCGATTGTATGGGTGCGGGTGAAGATGTTGGGCAACCGCATCCGAGCTTTGGAGCGCAGCGTGGGGCATGTCTGGAACGTTGCCACAATGCCGGCGGAATGCCCAGGTCGGCCCGGCTGCGGTTGTGGAAAGTCGAGCGCCAACATTTGCCAGTTGGGATACAGGATGAAATCGAGCGATAATTTTTCGCCGGGATCAATCTGCCGCTCTGGGAACGTGATCGAATTCCCACGGCGCTCGAATCCAGACATTTGAACGTCCGTCGGCTTTCCCATCCCGAGATTGAGCAAGGGCTCTGATAGAACTTCAAAGCCGCTCACATACAGCGGGGCGATGCTGCGATTGTGGATCGTGGTTTCAACCGTAAGAACCGGCCATCCCCACGGCATAACATCTACGATGAACGAGCACTCATAGACGAACGATTGTTTCCAGTCCCATAGGCGCCCCAAGACGCTCGTTACAGCGGACCAGACCATCTCTCCCCCTTACTGGCTATCCTCGCCGTTATCGTTGACGCTCGTGACTGTGCCAGTCTCAAACCCCACGGCGGTCAGCACCGCGTCCACCTCATCAAGATAGCTCTCCCAAAGCGGCTTGCCGTCCATCTTGGCGTCGGGAGGATGGCCATGCAGATCGCACAAAGCGCGGGCGGCAAGCTCGCGCGGGTCTTTGGGTTTCCGTGGCATGCTCCCTCCTTACGCTAGATATCGCGCGTGTCGAACGTCACCTCGATTTGACGCCAGCTATCGTGCGCTTCTCTCGGCATCATGGTGTAAGGACCGCACCGTTCGACGGCATCAATGGCAGCCTTGTCGAGTGCGGGTTGTTCGTCGCCGACAATGGTGGTCGCGGCCACGCTGCCGTCAGGGTTGAGCTCCACCAGGACAACAGAGGTCACTCCGCTGTCCAGCATATCGATCGGGGGCGCCCAGCATCGCTGCATGGCGTCGGTGAGGTCAGAAAGTGTGGCGGGACCGAAAACCGCATCAGGAGCCGCGACAGGGCCGGGTAGGGGTTCGACCTCGACTGTGATCTTGAATCCGCCTTGCGCGAGCGCGGCGCCGCTACACAGCAGAAAAGCGGCGCATGACGCGGCCAATGATCTGAATTTCATCTAAGCCCCATTCCTTCGGCGCGTGTTTCGGGTTGTCCGAAATAATCCGAACTGTCTTTTCGGTGCTACCTGGCCGACTGGCCAGCTCGAGCCGCTTCACGACTATACCACCGAACTCGTCCGCGATGGCGTAAACGCCGTCAGGGGATGGGAATCGGTGCCGCGTATCCACAAAAACATAATCCCCCTCAACGAGGGTCGGGAGCATCGAGTCGCCTTGAACCGGGATCACCGCAATGTGCCTTGGCCGAATGTTCATGACCGCGGGCGGCAGCCGCCAATAGTCGCTGATCACGTCATTGGCGAAGGTCATGCCGGACTTGCCCGGCACACCCTCGGCGACAATGGTTATCCCGCCGCCGCCCATGCCCGCGGTAACATCGATCTGGGCCGACGCATCGGAAGGGATGCCGCGCGGCCCCTCATTGCTGTCCCATGTCTTTGGCGCATCGGGGTCGATCGGATCGGGGTCGGATGGGTCGTGGGCATCATAGACGTGCTCGCGGGGCGCATATTCGGGCCCGGCAAGCTCCCATACCTCGGGCGCCGTGATCCGGGGCGTTCCCTTGCCCGCCAGCGCCTTCTCAAGCGTGTCGACAAAGTCGCGGCTCAGATAGCCCTCTTTGAGTTTTTCGGGATCTTCGTACCGCTGGTAGCTCGAAGCGCCCTTGAAGCCCAACGACTTGGCCATCTGTCCCATGGTGAGCCCGGCTCTCTTTCGCAGAGAGCGCATCCGGGCGGCGATTGATTCTGGGCTGTTTTCCATAGCCGCAAACATTTTCACGCGCCCATTACGTTTTCCACGTTGACTTGACGTACGTTATGAACGTATATGTACGAAACCGACGAAATTGACGTGGATGACATGAGCAAAATCTCCGGAGCGAAGTTCGTAATCAAGAGGCTCGGCGGGCTGACACGCACCGCCAGGGCGCTTGCTGAACGCACTGGCACCAAAGTGCCGGTCACAACGGTGCAGGGCTGGAACGAGCGCGACGTGATCCCGCAACAGCACTGGTTGCCGATGATCGAGATCGCCAAGGCGATGGGGATGCACCTCAACGTCGAGGACTTCATCGTTGACCACGACGAGGACGAAGTTTCGTTCGCTCGGCAGCCTGAACAGGTGGCGTCGTGACCACCCTCAATGTCGTCGACACGTTTGATCCTGACGCCCTGACCGCGTCAGCGGCATCCAAGTTGGAGCGCGTTGGTTTCGCGATCTATTGCCGGTTCCTTTCGCAGGGGTCGAACAGGTTCAGCCACCACACGACGAAGATTGATCCATCCGTCGCAGAACGACGCTGGCACGCGATGCCAGCCTTGCAGCGCACTCGCTGGATGGAGTTGGCCGAAGCCGCTCTGGAGGCAGCATGAGCAAGCCCGACGATATCCCGCAGGACGTGTGGGACAAAGCGACCGAATGGATGGATGCGTCCTATCTCAATGGTGGCCGTGAAGTTGTCGCTCGCGCCATCCTTGCGGAGCGCTACCGCATTGCTGACCGGCTGGACGAAGAAGCCGAAGTGACGCCTTGCTTCGAGGATGCTGTCATCACCCGCAGCAATGCCGATCTGGTGCGCGCCAACTTCTCCTATGACGACGCTGAAAAGATCGCGGCGGCCCGTGATGCCGGGGTTTCTGACTTCATCACTGCCATCCGTGGAGGCTCCAATGCCTGATGAACTCCGCCTCCACATCAACGCCAAGCACCGCCGCAACACCCAGGCCCAGATCATCATAGGTCTGCTCATGGGATTGCTGCTGGTCGCAACGGGCGCGTGGGTCATGTTCGAATACGGGTGGCTCTCATGAAGTACGCATGGGCAGTGCCGGGCGCCAAGGTGGTTTGTGTCGTGACCGGACCATTGCCGGAAAGCGATCCGATCGATCCGCTTTGGGAGCCGAGCGTCGGCAAGGTTTATACGATTTCTGCAGTCATCGATCACCCGCGCTGGCTTTCGGTGATGCTGGAGGAAAGCCCGCTGGACGACTGGTGCTACTCGGCTCGGCGCTTCCGCCCTGTCATCGACCGCACCCAAGAGCAGGACGTGGCAATCTTTGCCCCTCTGCTCACTCAAAAATCTATCCACGTTTCCGAGGACGCATGATGGTCCTCGCTGGGCATACGTTCGAACACACAGACCACGGCGACCAGATCGCCTGTGTTCGATCGCCTGTCCAGAATGGTTCTGGGCAGGACATTGCAGTTAACCACAGGTTCCCCTCTGTGTTTGATTGCCCCTGCAAAACTGGCCGGCGCTTCGGCGTCGGTCCCTTTGCCACCAGTTTCAGATCGGGGCGCCACTCCTCCTCCCTGGCTACCCGTAGGGTCGATCTTACGTCCTCCTCCTCCCTCGTGAGGTCGACCCGCCTTTCTCACCACGTCTGCGACCACTTCCCCAAGCGGGCGCATCGTGCCGGAGCGCGAGCGCTCCTCGGCAATCCATCTTTCCAGCGGCAGCATCTCTGCATGGCGTCCAACCTTGGCGGTGCTGCGCTTCATCGTAATGACCTTTCGTTTGTCCGTTCGTCCAGTGCTGAAAGAAAAGCACGGAAACGGAGACAAGGTCTTGGCTTTCTCGAACAAAAGCTTGGCCCAAAAGGCCAAGTCGGGGTCGCGTATGCATGACACCGCTGTAGCTCAGAACATTCTCTTTGAAGCCTTCCCGATCTCAGCAACGAGGAAGGTCAAAACCGCCATCGCGGAAGCATTCAAGGCGCTCCGCGAAATCGAAAAAGGTCTGTCACGCGATGTGCTCGATGAGCGCCCGCGCCGGTGGACCGAACGCAGGGTTAAGGCGATCTGGAAGGGCGAAGCCAGAAGGATCGATCACTATGAAATCAACGATTTGGAACAGGTGCAGTTTGAGCAAGCGAAAGCCCAATACGAAGCGCTTCAGGCCGATCTTCGCGCTGTTGAGGCGTTTCTTGCGGGCAGAAACGCGAGCCGCATGGGCGCGTCACCGCATCCGTGAGGCTAGCCGCTTCGCAAGGGATATCGCGCCTGAGGTTCCGTGGCCCCAGGACCAAAAGGACGACTGATGACCGAGCAATCCAAACTGGCACCTCTTGAGCCGACAACCCGACAGGACATCGAGGCGGTCCACGAACTGACCAGCGCGATCATGCAAGAGCTGAGCGACCTGCCTCATGTCAAATGGGTCCGCGTCAATCGCCTCGCCGACGAGCTTCTTTCCACCTTTGACGAAAAGCTCCCCGGCGGCTTCGCCGATCAGTGCGACGGCTGCAACACGCCGCTTGGCCACGACGACAACTATTCCACCAGCGAAGACGTGACGATCTGTGCCGATTGCGCGGCCCGATACGAGGCCGAGAGGGCCGGGTCGAACGTCTCCTACCTCAACACCACGAAGGAACCGGCATGACCCAGTTGAATAACCTTTACGAGGACGAAGACTTCAAGGCCGTCATTGACGAGATCGAAGGCATGGACGCCGAGGTCGAAGAGATCATGGCATCGGCCCGCGGCAAGGCATCGAAGATCCGCGAGGCACAAAAGCGCAAGAAGAAGATGGCGAAGCAGGAGTTGAACATTCCTACGCCGATCCTCAATGCAGTGCTCAAGGATCGCAAGCTCGATCGTCAGAAGCAGCGCAATGCTCAGGGCATCCCGGAAGAGATGGCCGAGCTGTTCATTGATGCGGTTGGGCAGTTCAGTTTTCTGAAGCCCAGAGAAGGCGAGAACGCTGCCCAGGCAGCGGCCCGCGCCGAGGCTCTGGCAGCGCGCGAGCGCGAGGAAGCCGAGCAGCGGGAAGGCAATGCCGTCCTCGAGGAAATGGCTTCGGGCACGGTGCTGAACTGATGAAGGTATTGGCCCTAGATGTCGCGTCAGTCACCGGATTCGCCGTGGGCACGATCGGAGAGGTTCCGGTGTCCGGCGCCCTCCGGTTTGCCGAACGCGGCGCCCCGCCTGTCCGCGTCTGGTTCAAGGCCATGGTCTGGATGCATGAACAACTCAAGGTGCACCAGCCCGACGTCGTTTACATGGAAGGCGCGATCAACAGCGCCAGCCTGGGCGGCAAGTCCAACCCCTCCACATTCATTCTGCTCAATGGCCTGCAGGCGGTTCTCTCCACCGTTGTCGAGGCGCGTCTGCCGGTATCGGCCAAGACGATCGCGGTCAGCACGGTTCGGAAGCGGTTTCTCGGCAAGGGGAACCTGCGCAGCGAGGACGCCAAGCCGATGGCAAAGGCCAAGTGCATCGAACTTGGATGGGCATCCGAAGACGCGACCTATGACCAGACAGATGCTCTGGCGGTTTGGGGCGCGGCCTGTGAAATTGAAAGCGCGAGGATCGCGGCATGACGGTCCAGATTATCACCGGCGATTGCCGCGACGTGCTCAAGACGCTGCCAAGCGAGAGCATCGATTGCGTCGTAACCTCACCACCATACTTCTGGCTTCGCGACTATGAGGTTGATGGTCAGACAGGTCACGAACCAGACGTTGACACCTTTGTCGATGTGTTGGCCGGCATATTCGATGAAGTGAAGCGGGTTCTGAAAAAGAGCGGCGTCGTCTGGCTGAATCTCGGGGACACGTACTACAGCGGCAACGGGCAATCGACCGGCCACGATCCGCGGTCGCCGTCGCGCAATTTCAGCCGCACCAAGCTCCGCCCGGTTGATGTGAGCGGCTGGGACATTCCGAAGAAAAGCCTGTGCGGCGTTCCGTGGCGCGTTGCGCTCGAAATGCAGCGCCGTGGCTGGACGCTCCGGTCGGACGTAATCTGGTGCCGCCCCACGGCCTTGGCAGAGCCTTCGGTGAAGGACCGGCCCGGTCGCCAGCACGAATATCTATTCATGTTCTCCAAGTCGCGCCGGTACTGGTTTGACCGTTCGGCGCTGAAAGAGGAAAGCGTCTGGCACATAGCGCATCAGCGCGGCCTAGGCGGCCACAGTGCGGCGTTTCCGGTCGAGTTGGCGGAACAGTGCATCCTTTCCGGTTCGCCCGCTGGCGGAGCTGTTCTGGACCCGTTTGGCGGGGCAGGGACCACTGGCCTCACAGCCGCCCGCCATGGCCGCAGCGCCATCCTGATCGAACTTAATCCTGAATACGCAGAGATGGCGCGCCGTCGAGTTTCGTCCGACGCGCCCTTGTTTTCGGAGCCCGCAGCATGACCATCGACATTATCGCAGCCGCTCAATCAGAGCGTGAAGACAAGATCGGCCAGCTTCAGACTTGCCGCGATCAGGTCCGCAAATTGACCGACGAGGCCATCCGCCTGCAGCTCGACGTGATCGAGATAGACGCATTCATCGCCAAAGCCCGCTCATATGCGGGGGATGGCGAGACAGACACAACGGCTCCTAAGCCGCTCCCCGAGGACCAAGGCGACAGTGCCACCGAGTCCATAGCGCCAGAGCATCAGCCAACGGAGGCAAAGACCGTGGATCAGGAGCCGTTGTCGAACGGCTCCGGCGGGGTGCAGGACGGATTGCCAGTCCACCCCGCCAACCCAATCCCCACCATTCCCCAGCCCCAAGAGGGTGAGGAAACCGGCGCTGTGGCAGAGCCGGCGCCGGTCAAGCGCGCCACCAAATACGAACGCGTCCTTGAAGCGCTGCGCAAGAACCCCAAGGCCAATGCACGAGCGCTGGCGACCATTTCTGGCTGCACGATCTCGACGGCGAAGGTTTACCTTTTGAAGGCTCGGGCCGAGATAGAGGACGAACGGGTCAGTGAGCCGCCAGCGGAGCCCGTCAAGGCCCGGAAGCCCGCGCCCGCTCCAGTTGCCGCCAAGAAGCCCGAACCCCGCCCCACGCTTCCCAATGAGCCGATACGGACCGTTCACACCGTGGCGCGGCAGCAACCCAAAGGGACCATGTTCCGGCTCCGCAATGCGGATGGGCTTTTCCTCCACTGCGATCTGAACGCGATGATCCGCAAAGGTCTGCGGTTCGTGGGCAAACACGAATACCCGTGGGAGGGAAGCGAGCGCCAGCTATTGGCGGTCCGCAAAATGCTTCCGGCAACGATCGATCTGCGCGAGGAGGTCATCACTAATGGGTAAGGCATGGACGCAGGCGCAGCGTGACGAGGCCGCCGATCTCTACCGCAAGGGCTACAGTTCATCGCAGATCGCTGGGCAGGTAGGGCGCACCCGAAACAGCGTTATCGGTCGCCTCACCCGTGACGGACTGATCGGCAACGCCAACAGAGCCCGGAAGACTAACCGGCGATCGGCAATGAAGGCAGAGCGCACTCATACCCGGCAGCCCAGCAGCCCTTTGCGCGCCAACCCGGATTCGGAAGGGGTGAAGCTCCTCGCCGCCGATGTCTGGAAGCCGCTTCCCGGAACGAATCCCGTTCGGCTTGATGAAGTCGAGGGTTGCCGCTGGCCGCTTGGTGAAATCCGAGAGGGCACGTTTTGCATGTGCAACGCGCCCAAGGTCGAGGGCTCGAGCTATTGCCCGACCCACAAACGAGTTTCGGAGCCCAGCCGGTGAGCCAGGCACTATCCGACATCTCCCAAGAGGACATGGAGAAGGCGGTTCTCAACGCCATCCATGACGTGGCGCGAAAGCAGCTTGAGCGTCGGCTGATGGCGAACACGTTCGAGGAAAAGCAGGAGGCCGGGCTTCGGGCCGCGCTTCACCGGCTTCGCCAGACAGCAGACCTTGAGGTGCAGTCTTGACCGACGCGATACCCACACATTGGAAGGTGAGAGCCCTGCGCCGCCATATCCAGTCCTGCGAGGACGCGGTGTGGTTTCAGGAGCGCCATGGCGACTTCAAGAGCCAGGAGGCGGCAGGTGCCTTGCTGCGCACGTTCCGGTCCATCCTTGCCGATTACGAGGCACAGAAGATCGAAGACGGCCTACAGGGCCGGAGGAGGGCGGCAAATGGCTGAGCGCTTCACCGATGCCTATCTGGACGAACTGCGCTCCGCTCTCCCGATCACTCGCCTTGTCGGCGAATACGTGACCTATGAGGCTGGCAAAGGCCGCGAGGGCGATCAGTGGGCGTGTTGCCCGTTCCACGGCGAAAGCACGCCCAGCTTCCATGCCACCGACGACAAGCAGTCGTACCATTGCTTTGGGTGCGGCGTTTCCGGGGATCATTTCGAGTTCCTGATCGAAAGCCAGGGCATGACCTTCCCCGAGGCGGTGCAGACCGTCGCTGAACTTGCGGGCATACCGCTGCCAGAGGGCGTCGAGATCGCCAAAGGACCGGCACGGGCACCGGAACACCCCCGAGCAGAGAAAACGCCGCCACAGCCTTCCGCTGTGCGCGAGAAGAAAGAAATGGTGAAGGTCTATCCCTACACCGACAACGACGGCGAGTTGCTTTACGAGGTCTGCCGCATCCAGATCAGGATGCCGGATGGATCTTGGGCGCGCACCAAGGACGGCAAAGGCACATGGAAGGATTTCCGGCAGCGCCGCCCTTCCGGTATGCCCGATGGATCGAAGGTGTGGGGCCTGCGGGAAGGAGAATATATTCGCCCCGCGCCCGGCAAGGACTGGTCGCCATGGGACAGGGACAAGGCCGACAAGTGGTCTGATCATCAAACCCATTGGTTCGATGCCGTCGAGCATACGATCTATCGCCATCCCCAGGTTGAGATCGCGATCGCCGAAGGGCGGCCCGTCATCATCACCGAAGGCGAAAAGGACGCCGAGACAGTCGAAACCCTTGGCTTCACCGGCACCACGAACAGTTCTGGCTCCAAGCACTGGAATGATACACATGCAGCTTGCTTCAAGGGCGCCGATGTCATCATAGCGTTGGACAACGACGCGGCTGGCGCAAGGGCCGATAAGCTGGCCCGGTCCATGACAGGGATCGCGCGGCGAATCCGAGTGCTGGACTTTGCGGAGCATGTGCCAAATTTCCCGGTTGGAAACGACATTACGGATTGGGTTGAGGCTGGGGGCACCACAAATGAACTCGAAAAAATTATCGCGTGCCTGCCGGACTGGCGATCGAAGCTGCCCGAGGCGTTCGGATGCCGCCCGTTCAAGTCCATTGCGGGCGAGCCCATCGAATACGAATGGATGATCGAGGAACTGATCGAGCACAACGGCGTGCTCGTGTTTGCCGGGGCTAAAGGTGCGGGAAAGACCTTCGCCGCGCTCGACATGGGCATGAAGGTGGCTCAGGGGCTGCCATACGCGGGCAGAGAGACGCGCCGTGGCATCGTGATCCACATCGCCGTCGAAGACGGCGCAGGGGTCCGCATGAGGGCTGAGGGCTATCGCCGATACAACGGCATCAGCCCGGACGAAGACATTCCTTACGTCATCATGGACCGCGAATTCTCGCTGATGTCCGACGATGCAGTGACCAAGATGATCGCGGCAGTTGCCCAGATCAGCGATCACTACCGCATGCCAGTCGAACTGATCATCATCGACACATGGTCGGTCGCCACGGAAGGGCTCAATGAGATCGACGGCGCCGAGGTCGGCAAGGTCTTGGCCCGCATCAATCGCCTGAAAGAAAGTACAGGTGCCACGATCTGCCTCGTGCATCACATGAACGCCACCGGCAACCGTGTTCGCGGCCACACATCGATTGAGGCCAACGTCTCAAACGTCATCGAGATCAAGCAGGTAATGACCGTTCCTGAGCGCAGGGGCGAAGACCCGGTGAAGGTTTGCGACCAAGAGGGGCGCCCGATCCGGCAATTGACCCTGACGAAAAACAAGAACGGCCTCGATGACATCAAATGGAGCATGGCGCTCGAGATAGTTGATCTCGGGTTGAACCGAAAGGGCAAGCCGGTCAGCACGTGCGTGTGTGTTTCCACAAAGCGACCGCGGCAAAGCAAAAGCCGGAGCAAGATCACCTCACAGTTCCAGCGCATCCTCATGGACGCCCTCAATGACGCACTGTCCGATGCTGGCAAGCAAATGCCGCCCAATGTTCGCGTTGGGCCCCAGATACAGCTTTGCGTGGCCTATGGCGACTGGCGTGACTACGTGCGCCGTAGATGGCCGTTTAAATCGCCAGAGGACGACGCTGAGGCCCGCGACGAGGAGCTGAGGAAGTCCATGGCGGCCGCAGAGGCGGCCCTGCTGAACGCGGGCTATCTCGGCAAGGACAACGACGTCGGAATCGTATGGTCGCTCGGGAAGGACCGGCAGACGACATCGTATCTGCCGCAGGATGACCCGGAACCACCTCCGTCGCTCCCCGACGATGTGCAACGCGAACTAGCGGAGGTCGGGCATGACGAACCGCCCTTCTAGCGACCGCGACTTGTTCGGGGAAATGCCGGTGCAGCGAAAAGGTGCCCCGCTCTTTGCCGACCAGTGGCCAAACAAGAAGGTTGCCCGGATTGTCGAGCTCGCTGTCTCAGGGGCAACCGCCCGCTCGATCTGCGATGACCTGGCAGACGGAACAATGCCGAACGAGGTTCGGGTGATGCTCAGCCATTGGGGCATCAGAGAGCGGCATACAGTGCCGGTCCCAGTCGAACTCAACTCCAAGCTGCGCGCCAAGCTCTTTGACGACGCCCGGAAGCGCGGGAAGGACGGGCACGAACTTCTCACAGACTGCGCCCGCCACACGATCAAAGACACCATGTACGAGAGCATCATTGATGACAGCGACGTTTGAAATCCCGGAATACGCCAAGACCAATCGTGAGCTCTGGACCCCAAACCTTGTCCAGAGGGCCGTGGTGTTCGGGCATATCGTCCTGAGCCGGTCGCAGCCCTATGTCGGCCCCGCTGGGGATAGGGCATACTGGCCTGAGACCTTCGACAAAGAGGACAGCCCAAGGGGCGGGAAGGGCAGGCGCGTTTTCAACTTGCAGGACATGACGCACAGTGAGATGGTTACGCTCGGCTTCACCGATCGGCACGGCGGCAAGCATCCCGCATGGATGAACTTTCCCGAGCTTGCCGAAGCCCCCACGGCGCTCCGCACCTTCGACCAGTGGGTGAGATGGTATGTCAGGGGCAGGCGCACGGCTGGGGAATACCAGACCGAGGAGATGTTTGCCGGGACGCTCAAGATGTCGCTGGCGACCCTCAAGCGCCACAAGGCGTGTTGCGGTCGCATCATCGGGGAAAGGCTCAACAGGGCCAGTGTGCTCCCATGGCGGGTGCCCACCGATAAGCTGAAATAACCCAAGCCCAGAAATAAACGGTTTGCCTTTGCGCGTTGGACAAGGTGAGCCAAATCAGGCGTTTATACGCGTGTTCTTTATAGGCTGGATGAACTGTCAGCCAATCCCCCACATCGAAAGGACTGCCACGATGCGCGCCACGCAGATCGCACCCCTTTGCCTCACCCTGGCCGATGTGGAGGAAAGCCCGCCCCATACCAGCTATCGCGGCCCGCTCGACCATCGAATACCCACCTAACCTCCGTATTGCCAGAACAGTCGCGTCATCCAAGGGTGGCGCGGCCTTCTTATCCGGATCGTCTCAGGCGGTCTCGATAAGCAGGTAGCCAGCGGACGGGCAGAGCGTTCGCACCAATTCGCCCAGTTCAGCCGAGCGCAGCAAGTACTCTATGAGCTCCCGCAATAAAGCTGAACAAAGAAACAAGGCCGGATGCCACGGCGGCGTACATGGTAGCGGCGACGGGGTTAAATCGGCCCGCATCATTCGGCCATAGGTCCGTGCGGAACAACATCGCCGGTTGAGCCCACTTGATATAGATTACTTCGGCAAACTGAAAATTGGCCCAGGCCATAAAGCCAGTGATTAGGATTGATACAATGCCGACCACGTGCCAAGCGGCGCTACTGGCCAGTACTTCTAGCAGTTCTGCGGAGGCCCCGGACCTCAGCTGACTGAGAACGAATATTGCGCCGGCATGAACGGCGAGGAACGAAGCGACCAGCCATTTCCCGTAGTCGGCGTGCAACTGGCGTGACTCGCGTCGAAGATCGATGAATTGGGAATAATAGGCATGGGCTTGGATGCGGTAGCGTTCACGCTCTTTCTCATCTGGCCAATCATCAACAAAGAGCGGTTTGTCTTCAAAGGCCATGCCCATTCTCCCCAACCAACGTCATGAAAGCTTCGCCCAGGCACTGGCTCAAGGCAAGACAGCGGATGAAGCCTATGCACAGGCTGGATATAAGCCCAATCGCAAGAACGCATGGCGTTTGAAGACAAATGAAGACGTCGCGACGCGTGTTGCGGAGTTGAGCGTCAAAGCAGCCGAGAAAGCCGAATGGAGCGCCGCTGACAGGCTCAAGAGCCTCAAGTCGATCCATGACACCGTTCTGGAGAAAGACCCGCGCGTGGCCATCTCTGCGATCGGAGAGGCCAATAAGATGCAGGGCAGTCACGCCGCTGCAAAGCACCATCTCTCCGGCACGGTGCAGGTTGTCACCATCACCGCAAAGCATCTGGACGGATTGAACGACGATGAACTTGCCGCTCTCGAAGCAGCATATCCCGTTCTCCAGAAGCTCGGGCTTGTGGGAGGCGATACAGGGTCAGCGGAAGAAGCGTGACATTGAGGAAAGCCAGGGCGGCTGGGAGCGCGAGAAAGAGCGTTGTGCTGCAGACATTGGTTACTGGTTCGACAAATGGGTCTATACCTACGACCCCCGCCTGACCGGTCAGAAGAACGCCGACGGCACGCGCAAGAGCCCGTATGTGCAGTTCAAGCTCTGGCCGAAACAGCGCGAGGTGGTCAAATGGCTGGCCGATCGCGTTGACGCCGCCGAGGAAGGGCTGATCGAAAAGAGCCGGGACACCGGCGCGACATATCTCACAGCGGGCTTTGCGCTTCACCAGTGGCTGTTCGTCCCGGGCTTCAAGGCCACGTTCGGTAGCCGCAAGGTCGATTACGTCGACAAGAAGGACAACCCGGACGCGATCTTCGCCAAGCTGCGGATCATGCTCCGGCGCCTGCCGCCTGAAATGCTGCCTGAGGGGTTCTCCTGGGCACAGCACGACAATTACATGCGGATCGCCAACCCAGAGACGGGGGCGGTCATCTCCGGCGAGGGTGGCGACGACATGGGCCGTGGTGGCCGTTCGTCGGTGTATTTCGTTGACGAAGCGGCGTTCGTGCCCAATGCGGAATCGGTGGAGAAGGCTCTGTCGGGCAACACCGAATGCGTGATCTGGGTGTCGTCGGTCAACGGCATGGGCAATCTGTTCGCCCGCAAGCGCCATTCGGTGCTCAAACCGCATCAGATCATGCGCCTACATTGGCGCGATGATCCGCGCAAGACTGAGGCATGGGCTCAGGCAAAGCGGGCGTCATTCTCTGACCCGACCACATGGGCCAGTGAGTACGATATCGACTACAGCGCGTCCGTTGAGGGCGTTTGCATTCCGGCCGCATGGGTTGAGAGCGCAAAGCGCATTATGGCGCTGGAGCCTCGCCTGCAGCCATCCAATGCCGGTGTTGTTGGGATGGACGTAGGTGCCGGCAAGGCCAAGTCAGTTGTGGTGCCTCGCAAGGGCCCGGTGGTTCTGCCTCCGCAGTCCCGTGGCAGCCCGGACACAACCGGCACGGCATGGTGGGGATTGGAAACCGCTGTCGAGCATGGGTGTGACGCGCTGAACTTCGACGCCCCTGGCGTTGGGGCTGGCGTGTCATCGACCCTGATGCATCGCAATGACGATGAGACCGCCACAGATGCCGCGAGAGCGGGGCGGTTTGAAAGCCTGACCGTTGTGCCGGTGAACACCGGAACGCCGCCCAGTGACCGCCTCTGGCCAGATGAGCGCACATCTGAGGAGATGTTCGGCAATAAGAAGGCCGAAATCTGGTGGCTGTGCCGTACCGCGTTGCAGCGCACGCATGAGCATGTGCTGTGGCTTGAGGGCAAGGACGACGGGAAAGAGCATTCGGTGACCGAACTGCTCGCTCTGCCCAGTGGTGACCCTGACAGTGACGCCCTGTGCCTGCAGCTCTCGCTCGTGAAGTGGGGCCGCAATGACCGGGGCAAGATAGTGATTGAGAAGAAAGAGGCGCTGCAGCGTCGGGGCATATCCAGCCCTGACCATGCCGACGCGCTGATGCTGACCTTCGTGGATCCGCCTGAGACGGCGACCGCGGCCATGTTCCTAACCTCGAGGCACAGATGAACGCCATATTCAATGCGGCTCAGCGGCGCCTTTCAACCATGTTCCCCGGCTTCTATCCGGGCGTCAAACACGACTATTACCGCGACTTCGGCTATCCCGAGACGCTGACCTTCGATCTGCTCTACAAGCGCTATCTCCGCAATGGCATTGCCACGGCCATGGTCAACAAGACCGTGCTCAAGACGTGGGAGTCGATGCCCTATCTGCTCGAAATGGAGCGGGATGGTTCAGAGAAGGGCACCAAGAAGGAAACGGCGCTCGAAAAGGAGATCCGCCTGCGCTTCGATGATCTGCGCATGTGGGCCCGGCTGGCTGATGTGGACCGCATGTCGTTGGTCGGTGGCTATGCAGGAGCGCTGTTGAGCCTGCGGGACAATGGGCGCTGGCAAGACCCTGTTGAGCGTGTACCCGGTGGCCTGGACGGTATCGCCAAGATCATCCCGGCATGGGCAGGGCAGTTGACGGTTTCGGATTGGGATACAGACCCCAACTCCGAAACGTATGGCGAGCCCCGCATGTACCAGTTCAACGAGGCGAACGTTGAGACCGGCAAGGCAAACCAGCGCCAGATGCTGGTGCATCCCGATCGCGTCATCATCTGGTCGCGCGACGAAACGGTCCACGGCGATTCCCTGCTGGAGCCCGCCTATAACGATCTACTCGATCTTGAGAAGATCAAGGGCGCTGGTGGCGAGGGCTTCTGGAAGAACGCCAAGTCTGCCCCGGTGATCGAGGTCGACAAGGAAGCCAAGATCGAGCAGATGGCCAAGGCCATGGGCGTATCGGTCGATAAGATCGCCGATGCCATGAACGATCAGGTCGAGGACTGGCAAAAGGGCTTCGACAACCTGCTCATGGGTCAGGGTATGAAGTTCTCCACCCTGGGGATCACTTTGCCGAGCCCTGAGCACTTCTGGGCCGCCCCGCTGCAGTCCGCCGCGGCATCCGTGCCCATCCCGCTCAAGATACTCGTGGGCAACCAGACAGGCGAACGCGCCAGCTCTGAGGACAACGAGGAGTGGGCCCAGACCAACATGAGCCGTCGCGCCAATCAGGTCGTGCCGATCATCATGGGCATGGTGAAGCGCTTTGTGCGGTTCGGCATGCTGCCCGAGGGCAAGGATTGGTATCTCGATTGGGCTGATCTGACCGAGGCGTCCATGGGCGAGAAGATCGAGCGCGCCGACAAGATGGCTGACGTCAACAACAAGATGAAGGACTCCGGCGAGGTGGTGTTCACCTCCGAGGAAATCCGCCTGACCGTTGGCTATGAGCCCCTGAGCGATGCGGAGAAGTTCCGCGATGAGCCTACGGACGACGACGCCAAAGATGCGTTGCCGCCACCCGCTGACCCGGCCGAAGACGCCGCCTGACCAAACACCGGAGAGAACCAGTGCCCAAGACAGTCCGCGTCAACGTGCGGTCGGTCGCGAACATGGCTGCCGTGCGCAAGGAAAAGCGCAACGGTCGTGATGTCGTGATCGTGCCAAGCGCGACCATGCCAGACGACATCGTGATGAATGAAATCATGTACCCGGCAGCCGAGATCGCCAAGTCGTTCAGATCGCTCGAGCGCACCCCGGCGCCGCTGGGCCATCCCACCATCAACGGCAAGTTTGTCTCTGCCCGTGACCCCGAGGGCATCAATCTGGGCTGGATAGGGGCATGGAACGAAAACGTCCGTCAGGAAAAGGGCAGGGTGCTGGTCGACAAGGTGATCGACGTCGAGCGCGCCAACCAGTCCGAGGGTGGGAAGCGCGTTCTCGATGCCATTGAGGCCGGCGACCCGGTCCACACCTCAACCGGCCTGTTGGCCTTGCTCGACGCTGCCAACGGCGACGTCGACTACAAATTCACCGCCCGCGATATCGAGTTCGACCATGACGCCATCCTCTTGGATGAGGAAGGCGCTGCCAAGCCCGAACAGGGCGTGGGCATGATGGTCAACTCCAAGGGCGAAAGCGAAGAAATCGAGGTCATCAACTCCATCTGGGAGGACGCTGACCGCGACATGGATTGGGCAGTGGAATCGCTGGCCCGAGCTGTGGAGCGCCGCCAAAAGGCCGGGGCTCTGGAGCGAATGAAGACCGCGATTTTGGAGGCCCTGGGGCTTTCTGAGCGGGAACCCTCTGCAAACATGGAGAAAGCAGAAATGGCTGATGAAAAGCAGCTCGAAGCGCTTTCCGCGAAGGTTGACGCCCTCTCGGAGAGCCTTGGCAAGATTGGCGAGACCGTCGGCACCGCCGTCTCGAACGCCATCAAGCCTCTGGTCGACGCTCAGGAAGCGATCGTCGCCAACCAGAAGGCCAAGGACGATGCGGAGCTTGATGAGCTGCGCGGCAAGATCGTCAAGGCCAATCTCATGGAGGAGGACGCCGCAAAGGAGCTGACGCTCAACGCTGCTCGCGCCCTCGCCAAGAAGGCCGAGCCCGGCAAGGCCCCGGGTCTGAACGGAGCCTTCAAATCCGGCGGGTCTGACGAGCCCAAGTTCAAGCTGCCCAAGGGGGAGTAACCAACCATGGCACGCTATAACAAAATCTTCCTGGGCCCTGTCCAGAAGAAGCTGCCCCAGGTGCGAGAGGCCCTTGCGTCTGTCGCACTCCTGCCGGGCCGCTTGGTCGTGATGTCGTCTGGCGAGTTCGCGCTCGCTGGCGCAACGACCGTTGGTCAGGTTCTGCTCGTGCAGGACAACTACCTGGCCAGCAAGGGTGTCGATACGGAATGGGCTGCTGATAGCACGGCCATCGGTATCGAGATGCAGAGCGACGAGCTCTATGCCGCCCGCATTGCCAACGGCGTGAACATCACCGCCATTGGCACACCGTTGACCCCGGCTGCCAATGGCACCTTGGGCATCGCATCCACATCGGACCTCGTCGTCGCCTATTCCGACGAGATCTACAACAACAACAGCGGCAGTGAGCAGCTTCTGCGGGTCCGCCCCGCCGGTAGCCAGTCCTACCTGTCGGCTGCGACATAAGGAGCACGCGACAATGCGATATTTTGACGAACAGCTCGTCGCCAACTCCCGCCCGCATGCCGCGTGGTGGGATGAGGTGACAGTCAACCGCGAATGGTGGCACCAGGTCGAAGACCAGCTTGCCGAAGTTCGCAATGCTGCCGCGGTACTGCCCCGCGATGCATGGCTCGACCTCGACGGCATTACCCGCCGTGTGATGCGTGCCGACGAAGGGCAGGCGTGGATGACGGACCTGATGCCGTTGGCCAAGCCGGTCAACATCGGCAAGCTGGTCCACCTCAACCGCGTGTCTTCGGATGCCGGTCGCGTTGTCCGCTCGATGTCGGGTCAGGTGCCCGTCACCATGGACAAGGTGACCTATGACTATCGCGGGACGCCCGTGCCGATCTTCTCGACCGCCTATGGCCGTGAATGGCGCGAGTGGAACACGCTGCAGTCCGAGAACTTCGACGCTCTGTCGGACGATCAGGAAGCCCACACCGCAAAGATCCGCCGCGACATGGCGCTCTATGCTCTGGACGGCGATTCCTCGATCGTGTTCGAAGGCTACACCGCCTACGGCATCCGCACGCATCCGCTGTCCAAGTCCATCAACCTGGGCACGGCCGGCAACAACATCAACCTGACGTCCGCCACTTCGGAAGCCATTGAGAACTTCATCAATGGGCCGTTCGGCACCATGCTTGACGATAACCTCGTCATGGGTGGCGTGAACCTCTACATCTCGCCCGAGATCGCCCGGAACTTCGACAAGCCCTATTCGGGCGCGGACGGGTTCAAGGTCGGCTCTCTGCGTGAGGTGTTGCTGCGCAATCGTCGCATCAACAAGATCGAGGTTTCGTTCGAGCTCAGCGGAAACGAGTTCTTCGGCTTCGTTCCGAACGCCGAGTATATCCGCCCGCTGATCGGCATGGCCGTCAACACCCAGGCCGTTACCCGCACCATGCCCACGGAGAACTACCAGTTCCTGATCATGGGTGCGATGGGTATCGAGATCCGCGCGGACTTCAATGACCGCTCGGGCGTGTTCTACAGCGTGGTGGTCGACTCCTAATCGATCGCTCATCGGTGGACATTATGAGGGGCCGGCCCGCGCTGGCCCCTTTTGTATGCCCACACCTCCCCCGAAAGGACTGAACCATGAAGATCGAAATCACTGCTGGCGGCATCTATGGCAAAGAAGGCAAGCCCGTTCCTATCGGCACGGTGCTGACCGTCAAGGAAGAACCTAAAGGCTGGAAGGGCCGCTATCGCGTCATCGGCAAGACCGAAGGCAAAGAGGCCATCACCAATCCCGACAATGCCGCGCCGGCCAAGTCTGTCGATGAGGTTCTGGCCATGGCAGAGGATAGCAATGTCCAGTTCATGACCTTCAAGGCCGAAGCAACCAAGATCCTCGGCGACGGCGCACCGTCCAAGAAGGACGATTTGATTGCCGCTCTCAAGGCCAAGCAGCCCGCATAACACTGGGGCGCGGTACACCCGCGCTCTGATACCTCATTCCAGCCACAGGGGCGGTCATGTACGGCACTATTGCAGACTGGAGGGCATATGCCACGGCACGCGGTAACAGCGCCCCTGCGGACGCCCCTGACGGCGATGCAACGGCCGCCCTGATACGGGCGTCGGATATGATCCGGCTGCGCTATGTCCCGCTGCTGCTCTCAGGCTATGGCGTGGACTTCACCCCGACCGGCTCCGATCTTCCGCTGGTCGAGGAGGCAAGCTATATCGCGGCCGGGCTCGAACTGGAAACGCCTGGGTTCTTCTCTAAGACCTATACGGCCAGCGAGCAGAAGATACTCACGCAAGTGCAGAGCATCCGTTGGCAGGTCGTGGGCGATGCCAAGGGCACCTATGCCGCCATGCCGGTCAGCACGCTTATCGATGCTCTGTTCTGGCCGTATATCAGCGATCCTGACGACGACAGTTTCTTCTTTCGCTCGATCGGGCCGGGGGCTTGCGTCTGATGGCTGAGGACTGGAACGCCGTCGCTGCCGAAGTGGAAGCGGCTCTTGCCTCGATCGGCGACACCTCCGAGCCCAACGGCCACCCCGCCGTCATCCGCAAGGTCGTGCCGGGCGTGGTCGATCCCGAGGAACCTTGGGCGCCGGTCACAGACACGATCACCTATCACCAGGTCGTGGTGCTGATCAGCGACACGGAATTGCGCGACATCAACGGCACGCTGATCGGCATGGCCAAGCGCACCGTGACCATCTCGGGCGCGGCCGGTGTTGTGCCCCATGATGATGACCGGATTGTGCTGGGGATGACCTCTGCGCAGGTGACGACTGCCGGGGATGCCAACGTGGCTTGGCGAGATTTGGTCAGCGTCAAACCCCTCGCTCCGGCAGGGATAGCCGTTTTGTACGAACTCACGCTGCAAGGATAGATCAATGGGCTTTCGTGAAGGGTTTCGCCGAGGCTATCAAAACCCGACAGGGCTTGGCTCTGTAATCGGGCGATGGTTGGCGGCTGCCGTCATTGTCGCGCCTGTGGTGATTGCCGCTATTCTCGTATTGGCATAACTCATGGCCCGTCGCCCGACACGCGCCCAGCTCCGGCGCCAGTTCGAAGCCTTGGCCGATGAATGGTCGCCTCGTGTTCGTGATGCCTTCCTCGCCGCCGTGGCAGACATCGCCAACCGGGCAGAGCTTGGGCGCATTATCGAACGCCTGGAGCGCGGAGACATCGCCGGGGCCATAGATGCCGTGCATCTCGATCCAGCCGCCTACAGGGCTCTTGAAACGGCTCTAACGGGCGCTTTCGGGGCAGGTGGGGCGGCAACCGTTGCCGGTCTGCCGGTTCTGCGCGATCCCACAGGCGCAAACGTTGTGATCCGGTTCGATGTCCGGGCCCCGCGCGCCGAGGCATACCTTCGCGAGCATTCGGCCCAACTGGTCACGCGCATCATTGATGATCAGCGCCAGGCCATCCGGTCGGTGCTGGAAACCGGGCTGATTGAGGGGCGCAATCCCCGCACAACAGCCCTCGACATCATAGGCCGCACCACAAGGGCCACAAATAGCCGCGTGGGCGGCATAATCGGCTTGTCGGCACCACAGGCGCAGGCAGTGGACAAAGCCCGCTCAGCGCTTACTTCTGGCGACCCTGCGGCCATGCGGGACTATCTGAACCTGACACGGCGCGATAAACGCTTCGATGCAACGGTTCGCAAGGCAATTGCAGAAGGCAAGGCGCTGCCGGCCGATGTTGCGCAGCGCATCACGGGCCGGTATTCAGATCGGCTCTTGCAGCTTCGCGGTGAGACGATCGCCCGAACTGAAACTTTGTCGTCACTTCACGCTTCAAAGGCAGAGGCTTTTGAGCAGGCGATAGACACGGGCGCGGTACAGCGCAGCCAGGTCAAAAAGCAATGGATCGCTACACGAGATAGCCGATCCCGCGATCATCACGCCTCGGCGGACCGAGAGCGCGTCGGGTTGGATGAAAGATTTAGCACTGGGCTGCTCTACCCACACGAACCCGGCGCCCCCGCATCAGAGGTGATCAACTGTCGGTGCGATTATGAGCATGTGATCGATTTCCTTGCGGGGTTTGGCCAGTGACCACCTACAAGTTTAGCGAAATGCACCTGTTCACCGACAAGGTGATGAACAGGGTGGATCTTATCGTAAAGGAAAGCGCTCAGCGTGTCGGGCTGGGTGTCAAATACCGCACAAGACGCGACACCGGGTTTTTGCGGGCGTCATGGCTGGCGTCGACCGCGTCGATGCCGCTAATTGATCGCAATGCGCGGCCCGAGAAAGGCGCGCTGTATCAGGACAATGACAGTCAGATCGCGCTGGTGATTGCAGGTGCCACGCTGGGACAGCCGATCTTTTTCGGCTTCACGGCGGGGTATGCGGACATCCGAGAGTATCACGATGGGATGGTGAGGCTTGAGGCTCAGCGCTGGGGCGCTATCGTCTCCGAGGTCGTGGCGGAAGCCAAAGCCCGCTACCCCTGATCCATCTTCTTGAGCAAGGACATCTTGAGCGCGAGCAGTACCTGCCTCGCTGCTTTGAGGCTGTTCTGCCCGAGCTCTGTTTCGCCTTCGCTGTCATAGCCGATGTCATCGAGCGCCACGCCAAGGCGGGCTTCGATCTGCTCATCGGTTAGGGGCGGCTTATCTGGCATTGAGAAAGCAATAGCATGGCAACGCCGAATGTGAACACCAAGATTTGGCTTGCCCTGCGCGCTCGTGTCGCAAGCCTGGCGCTGACGCCGGCGCTCCCGGTCATCTGGCCGGGGCAGAACAAGGACTTGCCCTCGGTTCGGTGTATCGAGGTGGTGAACATGGTCAACCGGCCAGATCGCCGCTTCATTGGGTCGAACGATCCACACGATCGGATGGGCATCCTGCAAATCGGCCTCTTATCATTGTTCGCGGACAGCGAGCACGCCGAGACCACAACCCGCGAGATTGCCGGGGATATCGCCGACCATTTCGTGGTCGACATGCCGCTCCGCTACCAGGACGTCGATGTGCGCGTCTATGAGGCGCCAGAGGTAGGGACGTCACTCAAGGACGAAGCCCGCAGCCGGATCGTGACGCCGGTCAGCATCAGGTGGCGCACCTTCGCATAAACCGAATTCCCGGCCATCCGGGGAACACAGGGCTCGCTTCGGCGGGCCTTTTCTTTGCCATTGAAAAGGAGAAGCCCCGATGGCGATACACACGAATGCTGATACCAAGATGTTTATCTCGCCGACGCCCGTCGACGTGGACAGCATCAACGCCATGACGGACCAGAACGCCATTGCGTTCTTCGATGCGATCGATGATTGGATCGAGGTCGAGGAGCTTGAGGATCTGGGCGAGCTCGGCGACACGTCTGAGGCGATCACCTTTACCGCGCTCAACAATGCCCGCGTCCGCAAGCTCAAGGGCCCGCGCGATGCCGGCACACAGGCAATCGTGGTTGGCCGTGACCCCCTCGATGATGGTCAGGAGGCATTGATTGCCGCCGAAAAGACCAAGTTCGACTATGCGGTCAAGCTCGAACTGGCCGACGCCCGCACCGATGCCTACAGCAATTCGGTGATGTATTACGGGGCGATGATCATGAACGCCCCGACGAACCTGGGCAACGTGTCGAACGTCGTGCGCCGCAATTTCAGCGCGGGCATCAATACCGCCGTCTTTGAGGTTGGCAGTGCCATTCTGGCCGCCCCGACCAACACGCTTGAACCGTCCATTGCTGGCGTTCTGGCAGAGGACGAGGTGCTTACCGCCATCGAAGGCACGTGGACCGGCTCGCCGACCTTTACCTATGTCTGGAATCGCGACGGCACGCCCATCGGTGGGGCTACGTCCAAGACATACACCATCGTTGCCGCAGACGTCGGAACGGCCCTCTCGGTCACTGTTACTGGCACCAACTCGGCCGGCAACGCTTCTGCCACATCGGCAGAGACGGCCAACATCCCCGCTTAACCCCGTTCGCACGTGCGATAGGCCCGCTCTGTCGTCGGGGCAGGGCGGGCCAACCCCGACACCCGACATTCCCGATAGGTGAAACTCATGACCAACAAGACATTCGATTTCGATACCAACTTCGTTTCGGTCGAGAGCCAAGAGAAGGGCTCCGAGTTCGAGGTTATCAGCGATGCCGGAAAAA
>TARA_R100000365_G_C2748688_1_pt1 | contig 25900 bp, 18 predicted proteins | sample TARA_R100000365 | Tara Oceans TARA_R100000365 (sample SAMEA2620668) | marine metagenome | biome: marine biome (ENVO:00000447); feature: mesopelagic zone (ENVO:00000213); material: "saline water (ENVO:00002010), including plankton (ENVO:xxxxxxxx)" | depth 1000 m | reverse complement strand
TGAAGTTGATGACCCCCGAGACAGCATCCGAACCGTACGCAGCGGATGCGCCGCCTGTCACGATTTCAACGTTTTTGATCAATCCCTGAGGGAAAGTGTTCACGTCCACCGCGCCGGTGATGATGGAACCAACAGAGCGCTGTCCATCCAGCAGGACAAGCGTGCGGTTGGCACCCAGGGAGCGGAGGTTGATGCTGTTGAGACCTGCCGTACCCGAACTGATAGAGAGGTTGGAAGTGGCTGGCGTGGCACTGCCCACCACAGACGGGATCTCGTTGACAAAGTCAGCCACGTTCGCCGGGGCGCGGGCATTGATTTCCTCTTCTCCCAGAACGGTGAGAGGCGTCGGAGATTCGTACCCGCTTCGGGCGATGCGCGAGCCGGTAACGGTCACCGCCTCGAATGTGCGCTCAGCTTCTCCGGCGGCCTCTGGCGTGGAGGCGGGTGCCGCGTCTTCGGAGGTTGGGCTGGCTTGTGCGTAGGACGGTCCGGCCAGACCAATCGACAGGATGATCGCTGACGCAGATGCGCCAGCAACCAGACCTGTCCGGCGTGCTTTTCCATATGGTTTCATAAAAGATGACATGTGACCCCCTTGGTGACATTCACATGAGGCAAGTGCCCCGATTTCAGGCATGGATGTGCCCGTTGCGGTTTGGGACGCGTACGTCCCGAAAGGATAATGCGGAGGAAAAAGCCCATGAAACTCCGTGAAGACATCCTGACTGAAATCAGTCATTCAAGTATTCGAAAAGTATAGGCTCATCCTTTCGCGTGTTTTTTTTAATGGTTCCTCCCGCAGAACCCCTGAGTATTTTTTACCCCCAGCTTTTGCTGGTTCTGTTCTTGTGGTAACCAATTACAGGCTACCCGGAAGGACATGTGCGTCAATGGATGCAACATTTCTGAGACTTTACTAACCCATAGCCTTAAGTCATGGGTTGGCAGGGGCGGAGAGGTGTGCGGGTGTGTTTGGACGGTGTGAATTGGAGAATGTTTGATGTCTGAGAGCCGGCAGATCATGAGCCTGCGGCATGTGGAAGTTTTCAATGCTGTTTACCAGACCGGCTCGGTCAGCGGCGCTGCCAGGGCGCTGAATGTCTCACAGCCCTCAGTCAGCAAAGTTCTTCGGCATGCGGAGAGCCGTATTGGGTTCACCCTTTTCCGTGTCGTGAAGGGACGACTGGTTCCAACACAGGAAGCGCATGTACTGTTTCAGGAGGCCCGCGAGCTTTATATGCGTGTCGAGTCCCTGCAGGAGACTGCCAAGAATCTCCGGCATGGGGCGGCGGGAAGTCTGCGCCTTGCGGTCTTGCCGTCACTTGGTCTGGAGATCGCGCCAAGTGCGGTGGCGAAGTTCCATGAAGCCAATCCAGCCATCGCTTTTGATGTCCAGACGCTCCACAATGGAGACATACTGCGTTCACTTTATGAGCGAAACAGCGACCTTGCGCTCACACATGACGCGCCTCACCATCCGCGCCTGGCATCGATGAAAGTCGGCTCGGGCGAGCTGGTCCTCTTGTTTCGCAAGGAGGACATGCCAGACCCGCCAGAGACCATTCCGCTGGATATGCTGAAAGGACGCGATTTGATCAGGCTGTCCGGCACAGGCGCGGTCGGCACGATCTTCACGAATGATATAGCCGGAGGTGATGGCAAGACGGCCAGCATCTCGGTGCAGACATATTATGTCGCGGCATCTCTGGTGAAGAGAGGGGCTGGCGTGGCCGTGGTTGACGAGTTCACCGCGAGGGCCAGCCTGTCAGACGAAATGGACTTTCGTATGCTGGAGCAAAGGCCGACTTTCGACATTCATTGTGTTCATCTGGAAGACCGTCCGCTGTCCGGTCCGGCCAAGAAATTCATTTCCATACTTCAGAAGACAATCAGGAATGCACGCCAGGACACGCGAAATCGGGCATAGATGAAGGTTATGAGTGACCTCCACCTTTGAAATTTTCCTGAAGGGTTGGAGCCGCAATCATGGGGGAAGTTGATCGCAATGACTTCACCTTAACGAGTGTTCCATGATTCCTTCTCCTTATTTACTTTACCTCGGCAACTCCACAGAGCCGCTTTCAGTCAAGACATCCCGGGGTGTTGCGGCCTGGCGTCCTGAACTTTGCGTCGGAGAATACCGGGGGGAGGCCTGTACGCTGACAGTCGGCTTGGACCATTTCTCATTTGAGGAAGCAGTACAGAACGGCGCAAAAACGCTGATCATCGGGGTTGCGAATGCGGGCGGCGTGCTTGGGCCCCAGGCGGTGATTGACGTGGTGGCCGCTCTGAAGGCGGGCCTGAATGTTGCGTCCGGATTGCACGAGCGGCTCTCCTCTCATGAAGAAATCCGCAATGCAGCGGCCGAAACCGGGAGGCAGCTATTTGATGTGCGCGAACCCCCGGCCAAGCTGCCGATTGGCAATGGCCGCCCCCGTGCAGGCCGTCGCCTTCTTACGGTGGGTACGGATTGTTCTGTCGGAAAGATGTATACCACCCTGGCTTTGGAAAAAGAGATGCAAGCGCGCGGCGTGAACGCTGATTTTCGCGCGACGGGCCAGACCGGCATATTCATTGCGCAATCCGGCGTGCCGATCGATGCCGTGATTGCGGACTTCATCTCCGGCGCGGCTGAATGGATTTCTCCCCCGCGGGAAGATGGCGGCTGGGATCTGATTGAGGGGCAGGGCTCTTTGTTCCATCCCTCCTTTGCAGGTGTCTCCATGGGGTTACTTCATGGCTCCCAGCCCGATGCGCTGGTTCTGTGCCACGAAGTTGGCCGGGCGCATATGCGCGGTATTCCGGGGCGGGAACTTCCTCAGCTCAAGGAGTGCCTCGAGACAAACCTTAAGGCGGCACGTCTGACCAATCCTGACGTCAAAGCCGTGGGTGTCGCGCTGAATACATCCAATATTGACCGTGAAGAAGCGCAGCGCCTCTGCGCGGAAATCGAGGCCGAGCTTGGCCTGCCATGCCAGGATCCGGTCGCGATGGGTGTCAATAAGATCACAGATAGGTTGCTGGAATGCTTCGAGACCTGCGAACTCGCATAGAGTCCTTTCCGCTCGCGACGCCGTTCCGGATATCTCGTGGTGTCCGGACGGTTGCCGAAGTCGTCGAGGTGGCGGTTGAGGCTGGTGGCGTGATCGGGCGCGGGGAGGCTGTGCCCTATGCGCGCTATGGCGAGACGCTGGACAGCGTGACCCAGCAAATCGCGGCCATACGCGGCGCGTTTCGTGAGGGCCTGACCCGCGTAGGGCTGCAGGAACTTTTGCCTGCCGGGGCGGCGCGCAATGCGGTTGATTGTGCGCTTTGGGATCTTGAGAGCAAAGCGGGCGGACCGGCCACCGCACTCTCCGTACTAAAGCCAGTTGCCACGGCGTTGACGATTGGCATTGATACACCAGAGGCTATGGGGCGCGAGGCTGCGAAACTTGCGAATGTTCCTGTGGTCAAAGTGAAGGTGGATGCGGGTGAGGTGGAAGCCTGCTTGCGCGCTGTCCGCCAGGCTGCGCCAAATCCTGAATTGATTGTCGACCCGAATGAGAGCTGGGATCTGGGGCTGCTGCAGTCCGTACAGCCTCTTCTGGAAGAATTGCGCGTGGCTTTTGTCGAGCAACCTCTGCCAAGTTCAGAAGACGTGCGGCTGGCAGAACTGGTGCGTCGTGTGCCTGTCTGCGCAGATGAATCCTGTCACACCTCGGATGATCTGGATCGGCTCAGCGGGCTCTACGACATTGTGAATATCAAACTCGACAAGACAGGGGGGCTGACAGAGGCCTTCAACCTGCTTGAGGCGGCGCGGGAGAAAAAGTTCGGCGTTATGGTGGGCTGCATGATCAGCAGTTCGCTCTCCATTGTTCCGGCGCTGCAGATTGCCATGCAGGCTGACTATGTCGATCTGGACGGCCCTGTCTGGTTAAAGAATGATCGCACAGGAGGTGTCTCCGTCAAAGATGGATGGCTGATGCCCCCAGAACCTGGCTTTTGGGGTACAGCCGAAGCCATGCCCTCATTGTAGATTTCCACTGTATCGCCCTAACCTATAGATTCTCACGAAAGGAAAAACGGAATGCAAAACATGCCACGATTGAGAAAATGCGGCTCATGGGGGCTTAAATATGCATTCCCTGCGATCCTGTTGGCCAGCTGCACCAGCCCTGTTGAAGTGCCCATGCAGGATGCGGATATCCTGCTTCTGAACGGGACTGTCTATGATGGCACGCTCAGCGAGCCGCGCGTTGCAGATGTCGCCATTCTGGATGACCGCATCGTGTTTGTGGGGGATGCGACCGAAGCCGGATATACCGCGCCTGTCTCCCTGGATGTGACCGGAAAATATGTGGCGCCGGGATTTGTCGATCCGCATACGCATTATGATCGTGACATTACACCTTGGGCAAATGATCCCGACAAGAGCCTGATCCTGCCTGCAATCATGCAGGGCGTTACGACCGTGTTCGTCGGTGTCGATGGATCTGGCCATCCGGCCATTGCGGAGACGCTGTCCAATGCCGAGAAAAAGGGCATCGGGCCGAATGTAGCCGCCTATGTAGGCTTCGGCGCAGTGCGCAGTATGGTGCTTGGCTATTCTGACAAAGCGCCGGATGCTGAAGAGCTGGACACGATGAAGGGGCTGGTCAGAAAAGGCATGTGTGAGGGCGCGTTTGGCTTCTCCACCGGCCTGTTCTATTCCCCGCAAAGCTATTCAAAGACAGACGAAGTGATCGCTCTCACAAAAGAAGCGGCCAAACGTGGCGGGCTTTACGATTCCCATATTCGGGATGAATCCTCCTACACGGTTGGTTTGCTGGGCGCTGTTCAGGAGGTGATTGATATTGGTGAGGCTACGGGTATTCCGCTTCATATTGCACACCTGAAGGCGCTGGGCGTTGATGTACACGGTATGAGTACGGACGTGATTGATCTTGTGGAGTCTGCTCAAACAGCAGGCCTGACTGTTACAGCTGACCAGTATCCATGGGTTGCGTCCGGCACCAGTGTATCGGCCTCCCTGCTGCCACGCTGGGCTCAGGTTGGTGGTGAAGAGGCCATGGTCGCCCGTCTGCGTGATCCTGAAGACGGCCCCAAGATCCGCGAGGCGATGAAGGAAAACATGCGCCGCCGGGGAGGCCCGGACAGCCTGCTGATATCCAACCGTACCAAAGACGAATGGATCGGCAAAACACTGCAGGATTTGAGTGAAGAGTGGGATGTCGATCCCATTGAAGCGGCCATCCGCGTGCTGGAGCAGGGTGGAGCCGGCTTTGCCTCATTCAATCAGAGTGAAGAAGATGTGAAACGTTTCATGCAACAGCCCTGGGTGATGACGTCCTCTGACGCATCGGATGGGCACCCAAGAAAATATGCAAGCTACACAACCAAGTATACGAAATATGTGAAAAAAGAAAAGACCCTTACCACGACAGAGTTCGTGAACTCCAGCACCGGACGGGCGGCTGATGCCCTCGGGCTGGTGGACCGTGGCTATCTGAAAGAGGGCTATTACGCGGACATCGTGGTCTTTGATCCGGAGGAATACGCGCCGCGCGCTACATTCGTGAAACCGGAGGTCTTGTCTGTCGGGGTCGTGGACGTTCTGGTCAATGGGGAGTTTGCGGTGCGCGATGGTGAACCGACAAATCTTGCTCCGGGCCGAGGTCTGAAGCACGTGCCAGAACAAGGCACCTGCGAGTAAATTTTCTGACAAAAGGCCCTCAATTACATACGTGATTGAGGGCCTTTCATTTTTTCCGTGCACGCCTTTTATGACTCTTTGTGTTGCGGTCAAGTTTCCTTCCATTCACTTCAAAAGGAGCCCCCTATGATGGGTAAAGCGATATCTTTCTGGTTTGATATGGTGTTGTGGAAGCGTATCCTGATCGCGCTAGTGCTGGGGGCGCTTGTGGGCGGTCTGGTAGGTGAGTCCATTCAGGGCATTGCCTGGATCGGGGAGTTGTTTGTCCGTCTCATCAAGATGCTGATCGTGCCTCTGGTCTTTGTGACTCTGGTGTCCGGCGTTGTCTCCATGCACGATCCCAAACGCCTCGGCTCCATCGGTGGGCGCGCGATTGCGCTTTACATGATTACTACTGTGGCCGCGATCACAATCGGGCTTGTCCTGGCCGTGCTCATTCACCCTGGGGCCGGGATTGACCTGTCTGGCGCAGCCCCAGCCGAGTTGCAGGAACCTATCGCGTTGAAAGAACGGCTGCTGGCGATTGTGCCTGTGAACCCGTTTGAGGCCTTTGCGCAGGCAGACCTTCTAGCAATCATTTTCTTTGCGTTGCTTACCGGTACGGGCTTGTTGCTGATCGGAGACAAGGGAGAGATCCTGGCGGATGCCTTTCAGGCCGGATCAGACCTTATGCTGAGCATAACAGGTATTGTGATGGAGTTTGCGCCCTTCGGTGTGTTTGCCCTTATTGCCGTCGTCATGGGAACGAATGGCCCGCAAACTTTTATCTACCTGTTCTTTCTTGCCCTTGTAGTTGTCTTGGGGTGTGCCTTGCAGATTGCCCTGACGCAAGCCTTCCTGGTGAAATTCCTCGCGCGTCTGCCTGTGATGCCCTTCATGCGTGGAGCGCGCGAAGCGCAGTTGGTCGCTTTCTCGACGTCCTCCAGTTCTGCAACCTTGCCTGCCACCCTATCCGCGGCAGAGCATAATCTGGGGATACAGCCGGCCGTGGCATCTTCCGTACTGCCCCTTGGGGCGACGATCAACATGGACGGCACGGCACTTTATGTCGGGGTCGTTACCATTTTTGCCGCTCAGGCCTTTGGCATTCCGCTAGACTTGTCAGACTATTTCCTGATCGGCCTGACCACGACGCTTGTCTCCGTGGGTACGGCGTCTGTGCCTTCGGCCTCTCTGTTCCTGCTGGCGGCTGTGCTGGAAACAATTGGTATGAGCCCGGAGCAGACGGCGCTTGTGGTCGGCTTCATTCTTCCTTTTGACCGCATTCTGGATATGACACGGACCGTCGTGAACATTACGGGGGATTTGAGTGTCGCGACTGTGGTGGCGAAATGGGAAAAAGAAATCGACGAAGATGTTTATCGTGCAGCACCCACGGAATAAAACTGTTTTTATTGTAAAAATCTGTGAGATGGCGGCAGGAAAGGGATATGCTCTACGAAAAACTTGAAGGCGAAAAATAAAGTCCAGATAGACTGGAAATGTGTTTCCCCTTACAACGTCCTCCCAGATTTGAAGAACAAGATTCTGGGAGGAACAAAATGCTTATCAATAGACGTCACCTGATCATGACGGGTGCGGCAGCCCTTTCAGCCTGTGCCACACATCAGTCTACTGTGAATTTCTCCCCCCTGGTTGTAGAGACGGCGCAGGGGAAATATCGAGGTCTGTCACAGAATGGAGTCATGGTGTTCCGGGGGATGCGCTACGGGGAATCCACTGCAGGCCGTAACCGTTTCATGCCGCCGCAAACGCCCACTGCCTGGCCCGGAGTGCGGGACGCTTATGAGTTCGGGGACCAGTCCCCGCAGCAGGATACATTCCTGGCCGGTGCCGAGGCGATGAGTGATGACTGCTTGCGGATCAATGTATGGACCCCTGCCGCAGATAACGCGAAACGCCCGGTCATGTTGTGGTTCCACGGGGGCGGATTTGAGGCCGGGGCAGGCTCAATCGATATCTATGATGGAACAAATATTGCCAAGCGTGGCGATGTGGTGGTCGCAACCATCAATCACCGTCTTAACGTCTTTGGCCATTGCTATCTGGCCGATGTGTTGGGAGAGGATTTCGCGCGTTCGGGCAATGTGGGGTACCTTGACCTAGTGGCCGCTATGGACTGGGTACGCAGCAACATTTCCAGGTTTGGTGGTGATCCTGACAATATTATGATCTACGGCCAGTCAGGGGGCGGACGGAAGGTCAGCCTCTGTTATACTGGCGAAGATGCTGAAGGATTGTTCCATAAGGGGGCAATCCAGTCGGGCTCTCACATCGCGGTGCAGCCACAGGAAATGGCCAATGAGCTGACGTATGAATTGCTGAAAGAGCTGCAGATTGCGCCAGAGGACGCCATCAAGCTGCAGACCTTGCCAGTTGCAGAGCTGACGGCCGCGCAGCTGAAAGTGCGCAATCGTATGCGTAACCGGTTCTCGCCGGTTCTGGATGGCGCATGCTTTGAACAGCACCCTTTCTATCCGGATGCCCCCAGGCGCTCCAGCCATTTGCCGTTGATTGTCGGCACAACGCGTACCGAACTGACAAACCAGCTTGGGCGGCGGCCAGGCATCTTCGACATGGACAAGGCTCAGGCTATGGACGCATTGAAAATGTTCCTGCCGGAAGAGGACATCAAGGAAGCCTTTGAGGTTTTCCAGGCCTCGCGTCCGGAGGCGAACGCATCAGAAGTTTTCTTCACGATAGCTTCGGCGCGAGGCTACGTACGCGACCAGACCATTCTGGCCGAGGCTCGTGTACGCGCAGGCGGGGCAGGAAGCACTTATGTCTACCGTCTGATGTGGCGACAGCCTGTGGAGGGTGGCCGCCGTGTCAGTCAGCACTCGCTGGACCTTCCTTTCGTGTTCGACAATGTCGATACGGTGCCGCATATCACCGGGCCGGAAACGGAAGAGACCCGGGCCATGGTGGATGCCATGGCGAATGCGTGGATTTCCTTTGCGCATGATGGCAACCCGAACAATCTGACTCTGCCGGCTTGGAAGCCATTTGATCTGGAAGATCGCTACACCATGATGTTTGACGTTCCGCCTCATCTCGAGAGTGATCCGCACAAGGCGGAGCGGGAGTTCATGTCCAGATATGAGTCCCAGCAATTACAGGGCATTGCTTTGCACCGGCGATAGAGGTTTTCGGGGGCGGTGAGCGCGTGAGCAGGGCTCATCGCCTGCATGTGTTTCCTTGTACAGGGCAGCATGAATCATCTCCCGCCAGAGGCAAGTTTTCTTTGATTTGAGGGATGAGTCGCGTCCCAAGCCTGTCGCGAGAGAGCAAAGTGAAAACGGGGTATGAGACAGAATGTGTTTGTCTGCCCCTGTCTATAGACCTGTATAATTGAGCGTTTTTTCTGTCGCACGTGAAATGCTTGACAACTGAACTTCGCTCAAGATTATAAATGGCATGATGTGCCGTGTAATGGCACAAGTAAAAATACCTGGGAGGTCACCATGAAGTTTTCTGTGCTTTGCGGCGCATCTGCGCTCGCATTTGTGTTTTCACCCATCGCCATGGGCCAGGAGGCGGATGCCCCTGAGCAGGTGGCTTCCTCCGACGACGTAGAAAATGAGATGCGCCAACAGCAGATCGTCGTAACGGGGTCTCGCATCACGCGCAGCGATTATGTGGCTGAAAGCCCGATCATGACACTCAGCGATGACATGATTGATGCTCGCGGGCCTTCCACCCTGGACGCCACATTTAACCAGATGCCGCAATTCGCAGCCAGCAATACGGGCGCCAGTTCGCGTGCGACGGCGCAGGGCCGCAACAATGCCAATCTGCGCGGTCTGGGTATTCAGCGTACGCTCGTTCTGATGGATGGTCGTCGTATGCAGCCATCGGACTCTCTCGGTGCGATTGACCTGAACACTGTCTCACCCTCCCTTATCAAGAATGTTGAAGTGATCACGGGTGGTGCGTCGGCTGTTTATGGTTCGGACGCGATTGCGGGGGTGATTAACTTCATTCTCGACAAGGATTTCGAAGGCTTTGAAGTCGATGCCCAATACGGCATCACCAGCCGCGACGATGGCGAGACCGTTTCGATCTCCGCCACGATGGGCCAGAAGTTTGATAATGATCGCGGCCACTTCATTGCCTCCTTCTCCTATTATGATCGCGCAACCATGCCGCGTGATAGCCGCCCATTCTTTGAGGGTGCTGGTGTGGCAAGCGCGCTGCGTGGTGGCTACATGCTGGCAGATGCCGGAAATTTACCGGATCAGGCTGTACTGGATGGTATTTTTACCAGGTATGGCGAAGAAAGCGGCCCCAACCAAAATGCGCGGTTTGCCCTGAATGAAGACGGCACGGTCTTCACAACGACATCACCTGTCATGAACCTTAGGTATCCGGATGGATCGCCATATGTGGTTTCCGGCGGACGTGTGGGTGTGCCAATCGGCACGACCTTCCCGTTGCAGATTCCGGTCGAAAGATATTCGGCTTTCTTCAATGCAAGCTATGACGTCACGGACTCGGTTGAGGCTTACATGCAATTCAACCATGTTGAGTACAGCTCAGCCTACAGCCGGGATGGCTGGAGTGCGGGCTCGGGCGAGCCCGCCGCGCAGATCCCGGTCACCAATCCGTTCATCTCCGATGACCTTGCCGCGATCCTGGCATCGCGTCCTGATCCGACGGCGCCGATGAATTTCATCTTCAGCACCAGCCGTGTGGGTGTCAGCCGGTATGACTTCTCCAACGACCTGAATTCATTCACGGCAGGCTTCCGTGGAGATTTCGGCTTCAAGGATTGGACCTGGGATGCCTATGGCATGTACGGCACCACCAAAACAGGCGAAGAGTCTTCCGGCTGGATCGACATTGATGCCTGGAACACGCTCGTCAACGCGCCCGATGGCGGTGCGTCCATTTGTGAAGGCGGGTTCAATCCGTTTGCGGCAGAAATTCTTGAGCAGCAGCCCGGGCAGGAAGTATGCTTTGATTACCTCAATCGTAATCTGAGCGAGACCACGGAATTCACGCAGAACATCCTGGAAGCCTCTATGCAGGGTGGCCTGTTTGAACTGCCTGCAGGTGAGGTACGCTTCGCGGCCGGTATGGGCTATCGCCGCCAAACCTATGACTACACACCTGCGGGAGAGCGCGAGCGCAGCGAAGTCTGGCCGGTTCAGCCGACAGGCCCGACCTCTGGCAGCTATGATGTTTACGAACTTTATGGTGAGGCCTTCGTGCCCGTCCTGCGAGACCTGCCGACGATCGAGGAATTCAATCTGAGCCTGGCCTACCGTATCTCAGACTATAATGTCATTGGTAGCGTCAACACCTATAAAGCCAATGCGGATTGGGTGATCACGCCAGATCTCCGCTTCCGGGGTGGATATCAGCGTGCCATCCGTGCGCCCAGCCTGGGTGAACTTTATGCGCCGCCCGAGCGGTCGTCTTCCACCATTGGCTCTGTCGCAAGCGGCGGCGGTGACCCATGCAGCGTCAACTCTGTCTATCGTGACCCAAGCAATCCGAATGCGGCGCAGGTTGAGTCCCTCTGCCTCGCGCAGGGCGTACCCGCCAATGTTCTGGACCTGCTGGAATTCGTGGGCACCTCTGTTGCGGGCGTAAATTCGGGGAACCTCAATCTTGAGGAAGAAACTGCCGACACTTACACGGCGGGTTTTGTCTGGCAGCCGAAGCTGTCTATTCTGACGGTTTCCAACTTTTCCCTGTCTGTCGACTATTATGACATCAGTGTAGAAGATGCGATCGGTACCATCACGGCCGCAGAAGGGCTCGCGCGCTGCTTCAATACGGATGGTAGCTCAAACCCGAATTACGATCCGAACAATTATTTCTGTAGCCTGACGACGCGTGACAGCAGCGGTGGTATCTCCAGTCAATTGCAGCCGACTGTAAATCTTGCCGCATATGAAGTGTCCGGTCTGGATATCCAGACAGATATCCTGCTGGATCTGGAAGATCTTGGTGTAGGCAAGATTGGTACCTTGGGTATCAATTTCGTCGCGTCGAATACGCTGGAGTATAAACTTCAGAACGTTGAAGGCGCCCCGTTTCTGGATTTTGCGGGCACCATCGGTAATGGCACGATCGACTCGACGGCCATCAGCCACCCGGAGTGGAAAACGTCTCTCACGGCGCGCTACAGTATCGGCGATGTGAACGTTACGCTGGGTCATCGGTGGTATGATTCCATGACCCACGCATCAGATGTTGGTCTTGAGACAAAGACCCGCCCGGGTGTGGCGTCTCGCCAGTATTTCGACCTTGGTGCAGAATGGCAGGTCACGGACGGCCTCAGCCTGCGGGCCGGTATCCAGAATATGTTTGATGAAGAGCCGCCGGAATGGGTAGGTGATGCCTATACGGATCTTGCACTCTACGACCTCCTGCAGAAACGCTACTACATCGCGTTCAAACACCACTTCTAACCTCCCTACTGCCAGCACCTCTTTCCGGGGGGCTGGCGACTTTTTTTGAGGAAGGGCGTTCTCCTCCCAGAAACTTTGCCCTTAAGATTGGAAGTTAAACCAGACAATAAGAAGCTGCCCTCAGGTGGCGACAGGAAAGGACGGATCATGACACGCCAGACAGCAGACAAGGATAACACCCAGAAAGAAGCGCTTACGCGACGCGACATGTTTGGCGTAGGGCTTGCCGGCGCTTCGGTTGCTCTCACGGCTTGCGCAACGACCGCCGGTTCGGCTCATGCCGAAGAGGCTCAGGAAAAAACCAAGACGAAAAAAGATGACAAGCCACAGCCGATTACGGACCTGAACCTTACACCGACGACCAGTGCCTATATTGCGGGTATCCGGAGCGCGGAAATCAAGCCGGAATTCCTGGAGCTGGGAAAGCGCCACATTCTGGATACTCTGGCCTCTGCTGTCGCGTGCCGTGATCTGGAGCCTGCGGTGCTTGCCCGGAAATACGCGCAATTCAAATCCGGGGATGCATCAAACGCGGCGACTGTCCTGGCGACAAAGGAGCGTGCCGGCATTGTGGATGCTGTGTTCGCGGGCGCGATGATTGCACATGGCGCTGAAATCAATGATTTCATTCCTTCTGCCTTTGTTCAGCCTGGGCCGGCTGTTGTCAGCACGGCATTTGCCCTGGCCGAAAATCGCGGAAATTCGGGTAAGGATGTTCTGCATGCCTGTATCGCAGGGTATGAGTTGAGCGGCCGCATGCCGAAAGCGCTCGGCATTGGAAACCTTTATTACTCCGGCATCGCCAATCATGGTATCGGGCCATGTTTTGGCGCTGCTGCAACAGCCGGGGCCATGTTGGGGCTCAGCGCTGATCAGATTGCCAATGTCATGTCTTATGCTGCTCAGCAGGCATCCGGCTCCTGGCAATGGTTGCTGGATGTTGAGCATATTGAAAAATCCTTTGTGTTTGCAGGTGTAGGCGCGCGCAATGGCGTTGAGGCAGCCTTGCTGGTCGAAGCCGGGTTTCGCGGTGTCCGCGACAGTTTCGACAATGCGGATGGATATATGAACCAGGGTGTTTTCCGGGGCGGTGACCGCAAACCGAAATACCTCATCGAGGATCTGGATACACGTTCGGAACTTCCGCTTACGGCCTATAAGAGATACCCGGTTGGCGGGCCAACGCAGCCGGCTGTGCAGGCCCTATTGGAGCTTCAGAAACATACAAACGCGGCGACGATGGAAAGCATCCGTATTGAAATGCCGGGGCGCTGGCAGGCTTTCCGGGATGCTGAGATGCCAGCCCTGAATCTGCGCTATCTCGCCTCGATCATCGTGATCGATGGCAAGCTTGATTTCGTGGCGGCTCAGTCGCGCGAGCGTTTCCTGAATGATACGCAGGTTCATGAACTGATGAAGCGTGTTGAGATTGCACATGATCCGGCGCAGGAATCCGGTACGGGCGAGGAGCGTACGGAATCCGCGCGGGTGACCATTAATGACACTAAAACCGGAACGCATGAGCAATATGTCCCATGGGTGCGGGGCTTCCCCTCTCACCCAATGTCGCGTGCGGATGTCGAAGCCAAAGCGCTGGAGCTGATGGAGCCGGCTCTCGGCAAAGCCCGCGCCAAGGATGTGGTCGATGCGACGCGCAACATTGAGCAGTTGCAATCAGCCGCTGATTTGGTTCAGATGGTTTCGGGCAGCTGATAAAAGGCTCTCTGGCAGAATTGCCATGATTGCCGAAGGGGAAATGTATGAGGTCACTCCACATCGCATTGCGGGTGATTGAATTGGTCGGAGACCTCCAGCCTGTAGGGGTCTCCGAACTTGCAAGACGGTTGGAGCTTCCAAAGTCGACCGTGCAGAGATCACTCAAAAGTCTTGCGGAAGAAGGGTGGATCGAAACGATCAGCTCTGACAAGACAGAATGGTCTCTTACGCTTCGTGCCGGTTTGGCCGTGGGACGAGCCGATTACGCGGTCAGTCATCTGCGTCTTGCGGCGTTCCCCGTTATGGAGGAGTTGCGCCAGAGCACACGGGAGTCTGTCTATCTGGCTGTGCGCTCCAGCTATCGCATGGCCTTGATTGAGCGGATGGACGGTCTCAATCCTGTCGTTCATGCTTGGCCCCTCTGGCAGCCAGGCCCGCTTCACGCGACATCGCTGGGTAAGGCGATCCTTGCGGCCATGCCTGAAGAGGAGAGCGAGGTGTATCTTGCCAAGCGTCTCTTCAAGACCGGCCCCCACACGGAAACCCGGCCGGAGAAATTACGGCAAGAGCTGCAGGAAATCCGCGCGAAGGGGTATGCCACTGCGTTTCAGACCAACTGGCCAAACGAGAATGGCGTTGGTGCCGTCATCCGGGACCACCGCGGCAATCCGGCGGCAGCCATTTCCATCTCGGCGCCAATTGAGCGGATATCCGAGGCAGACTGCATTGCCCTGAGCGGGCCGGTCATGAATGCCGCGCGGCGCATCAGTCTGGGGCTTTCCAGACGATAGGGCGTTCTTGAATTTGAAATCCAATCTCTGACAAACTGGTGCGATTGTCAGCGTGTAATCGTGCCGTTGTTTCTCTCGCGTGGTTGAACTAGCCTATTTGTCTTGCGGATATGGCGGTGCGCTGTGGCTGAGTCACATAATCTGAAAAAGTCAGACCTGTTTGACATGATCTGGCAAAAGCCGATTTCTGTGCTCGCCCCTCAATTGGGTATGAGTGCGAACGGCCTCGCAAAGGTTTGCGACCGGCTGAATATTCCTCGTCCGCCCAAAGGCTATTGGCGCAGTGAGGCGGTCAGCCGCGAGGTGACCAAGCCGGACGCCATCAGCGAGCCGGACGCCATTGTTCAGATTGGCGGCGATGCTCGACACGAACGCAAGCGCCGTGCGCGGTATTCCCCGGAAGAGCGCCGGCGCATCATGCTGGATGTGGCGCGCCAGATTGCCTCTAGCGAGGGGGTGCATGAGGTTTCCCTACGCCGAATCGCGCTGCAGCTGGAGATGAGCGAAGCCCAGGCGCACAATGTCTTTTCCACACGGGAGGATCTTCTGGTGGAGCTCGCCGTGGAGGAGGTGGAAGTCTATGAGGCCGCCCGTCTTCTTGCTGTCGAGCGCGGAGGCTCGCGTGTTGCGAAGGTGGTGATGTCCTCTCTCAGTCGGTTGAGGCTGGCCTCCCAACAGGGAGCTGTCCTGCAAAGCCTGATGCGCAATTCGAAAGTTCGGCAGCGCGTGAATGAGCGGCGGAGGCCTGTTCGTCAGGCTGCGTCGGAGCGGCATGTCTCCGCCTTGCTGCGGGAAAAACAGGTCGATCAGGAAGAGGCGCTTGCATCTGTGTCCATGCTGACCGCTCTGGTGATCCGGGCGGGCGATCTGGTTTCGGAGGCGAAGCTGACTCTTAATGAGGCAGAGCGTTTTTGCATACCTGTTGTTATTGCTGCAGCATTGGAGCGCGAGCGCGCCTAGCTTCTCAATGTCTCGACGGTTAGCCGGATAATGCGTTTTTGTGTGGTGCGTGTAATTTCAGCGCTGGCTTGCTCCGTCGATGCCAGTCTCGCGCCTTGCTCCGGAAGGGCGGATAGCATCAGCACCGTTGCGCGGGCTTGGCGTTTGGCCAAACCAAACTCTGCCATTGCTTTATGGGTGAGCGACAGAATGATCTGCCGATAAAATTTGCGAGCCTTCGGGGAGAGGTGCCCCCGGCAGAAATCATCTTGAGGGGCGTCGGCGGGCAGCAGGCCTGCGTCCAGATAGTGTGTCAGAAGCAGGTCGGCCAGGGCCGCGCTGGCGTTCTGAAAGTTATCGTTTTCCTGAAGAAGCAGTACAACGTGGGGCTGTAGCGCGCTGATGTGCACCTCCAGGAGCGCATTAATCAGGGCGTATTGATCTGGGAAATGCGCATAAATCAGAGACCGACTCAGATGGGCCCGCTCAGCAATGGTGCCTAGTGACAGCGGCAGGCTTCCAGTCTGGTTGTATTCGATATTTGTGGCGATGAGGATGCGCTCTTCGCTGGTCAGCGCCGGTGATGTGGGCTCAGCAGAAGATGACAGAATGTTGTGGCTGTCGCTCATATGGCCCCCAAAAGCAGATCGCCGATATTTGTATCGTTCATATGGTCAGAACTCCAATAGCGGACTGCATAAGTTTCCCGAGAAGACGTCTTGTTGCCAGTATTTGTTGAGATTTTAGCCTGTTTCTGCCGCGGCGGGCTGAGGCTGCGCGGGGGAGTCATCACGATTTACAGTCCACACCCAAATACATAATGGTGCGATTGTCATTGACCGCCTTTAGCCTCACCCGTATTATGAGACTCGGGAGTGAAACACTGAAATTGGCGGAAAGTCCGGTATGGAAAAGATTACGAGGCGTCATGCCCTGATAAGGGTGGCGGGGGCTACTGCGGGTCTTGCGGCGATCAGTGCATGTCAGAAATCATCTGGTGTGCAGTGCGCGGCACCGGGGCAGCTTACCCGGTCGCAGCAGGCCGCGCGGGACGGGCGTCAATATGTGGAAGCGTCCAAGGTCAGCGGGAAGACGTGCACGAATTGCACCTTCTTCAAGACAGCTGGCGGCGACTGCGGCACATGCGCGATTGATGACATGCCGGCCAATCCGGAAGGCTACTGCATTTCCTGGTCGCAGGCAGAAGGCGCTCAATACAAGAAAACGGGAGGACAGCATGCGTAAGAGCTTGCTAAGGACAGCCGCCTTTGCGGTGATTGTGTGCGCATCGGCGTGCGGAAATTCTGAGACGTCGGAGCCTGTACAGACGCGGGCGTCCGAGCCAGTTGAGGGGACGCTTGTCAGCAGCGTCAATCAGGATTCCAAAACCATCGGTCTCGCCTTTTCATACTTCTGGTATGATAATCTGGAAACGCCGGACGACTGCCCGGAAGGTTATGCCTATGCGCTTCGAGATCTGGCCATTCTGGGGCTTCCGGAAGAGAAGCAGAAATATCTGCTGCAGCCAGAAAACCGGTCAACCTATTACAAAATGGGCTATGCGCTCTCCGGGAAACGGATGCGTGAGCACAATGGCACATCCATATGCAATATTCCGGATGCGTATGATGATCCGCCTCTCCGGACAGTCCAAAGTGATCTGGCCAATGGGCGGGACCTGGATGGCAAAGCTTCCTCCGGCGATGATGTAGGGAGTTGCGGCGCTTCTGACTTCACGGCCCCCGATGGCCGGACGGGGATTGATAACCAGCTCTACCGTGTGATGGGCTGTATCGACAGCTATCGCCGTGATGCCGAATTCGCGGGCGGTGCGATGGAAGATTATCACATCGGTGCGTACCGCGATGGCGAGATTACGACATTGATGGAAATCCGGGATGTTGATGACCGGATGAATGATGATTATGTCGAAGTCGGTGTCTATTCCAGCCACGAATCAACTCTGTATGACAGCCAGAAAAAGGGCATCGGGTTTGCCAGCCTGACCGTCACAGACAATACGCTGTGGCACAATGAAACGACGGGGCGTATCGAGAATGGCGTCCTAATTACAGAGCCCTTTGATCTGCGCCTGAAGTTTGGTTGGACGGGGCGTCCGGCAGAGTATTACGTCAAGGATACGCAGATTCACCTGAACCTTGCCGAGGATGGCACAGCGGCAGGCGATCTCGTCGGGTATTTTGATCTTCAGTATGCCTACTGGCACAGCTTCCATGATGAGCAGGGCGCCTTGCAGGTGGCCAATGGTTACACATGCCCGGCGGTTTGGGATGCCCTTCACAAATATGCGGATGGCTATCCCGATCCTGAGACGGGCGAGTGTACAGCCATTTCCACGGCCATGAAGCTGGAGGCCGTGCCGGCATTTGTTATCCATCCGCCCAAGGAAGAACTTGTGAAATACGTGCTTGATACCCGCGAGTATTACGGTGTTGAGCTGGAAGACATCGCTGTTGAAGGCGCTGAATTGCGCGAACCCAAAGGGGCTGGTGGGCCGCCCGCTGCAGCGAAGTCCAAAAGAGACTCCGAGACATCGGAAAGCAAGGAAGAGTAGGCCGTCATGTCAGTTATTCGTAATTCAATTCTGGCAGGTGTCGCCGTCGCGGCGATTGGAGCCGGCATCTACTTTATTCCGGGCTTATTGAGCGGGGGTAACGGATCCAAGGTTACGGGGCCGCCGCCTCCTCCGCAGATGCGGCGCATGACCGAAAGCCAGTATCGTAACAGCGTGGCGGATATATTCTCGCCGGAGATCAAGGTCGTTGGCCGGTTCGAGCCTGATATCCGTGTGGATGGTCTGGCCGCTGTCGGTGCCAGCGAGGCCTCCATCAGCGGCAGTGGGTACGAGCAGTATTACGCCATGGCCGGGCGCATTGCTGAACAGGTTGTCAGTGATGAGAACTGGTCAAAGTTCATGCCCTGTGATCCGGCTTCCCCTGCAATATATGATGCTGCCTGTGCCGAGCAGATCGTCTCAGAATACGGAGAAAAGCTTTTCCGTCGCGAAATGAAAGATACGACGCTGGCGGAATGGACCCAGATCTCCAAACTCGCAATGGACAAGTTGGGGAATTTTCATGAAGCCATGGGGCTGGTACTGGAAGGCATGCTGTCCTCTCCGGAATTCCTGTTCATCATGGATACGGTCGAGCAGGGTGATGATGGCTCGCTGGAATTGACCGGGCACGCCAAGGCGGCTCGTATCAGCTACTTCCTGTGGAACACCGCGCCTGATGAAAAATTGCTGCTCGCCGCTTCTGCAGGAGAGCTCGACACCCGGCAGGGGCTGGAAGCCCAGGTCGATCGCATGCTGGAGTCCGAGCATGTGCGTACCGGCATGAATGCCTTCTTTGAAGACTTCCTGCACCTCGATGCTTTTGCAACGCTTGAAAAAGACAAGCTGATCTATCCGGCCTTCAATCAGCGGGTTGCAGAGGATGGCCGGGAGCAGGTGCTACGGTTTCTGGACTATCACTTGCTGGATCAGGATAGGCCTTACACGGACATATTCACAGCCAAGGAAACCTTCGTGACCCGTCCGTTGGGGATGATCTATGAGGTGCCGGTTCGCGCCGTAGAGGGCTGGGAGAAGGTTGAGTTTACAGAGGATGACCCCCGTGGTGGCCTGCTGTCCCACATCGCTTTCAGCGCGTTGCACGCTCACCCAGGGCGCAGCTCTGCCACCTTGCGCGGCATTGCGGTGAGAGAGCTTCTGCTCTGCCAATCCGTTGCCCCGGCGCCGGCTGCCGTGAACTTCACAGTCGTTCAGGATACCAGCAACCCGGAATTCAAGACGGCCCGTGCACGCCTGACCCAGCACCGGACGGATGATGCCTGTGCCAGCTGCCATGAATTTATCGATCCGATCGGCCTGGCCATGGAGAATTTCGATGGCGTCGGCCGTCTGAGATATACTGAGAACGGTGCTGTCATTGATGTCAGCGGTGCATTTGATGGCTACGAGTTCGACAATGTCGATGGTCTTGAGCAAACCTTGGCCGAACACCCTGCGACGACCTCCTGCGTTGTGGAGAAGATGCAGAAATATGCCACGGGCAGAAAACCTCAGGCCTCTGACATTCAGTGGATTAACCGGCTTGAGAAAAAGTTCTCGCGCTCGGATGAGAAAATCATACCGCTACTTCGAGAGATTGCTCTCAGCGATGAGTTCTTTGCTGTGTCAGTGCCTCATGCGCCAGCCCCGGATGTAAACCAACAAGAAGCCGCCACCCAGACAAGGGAGAAGAAATCATGAGCTTCGGACGTACATATCCCCTTTCTCGCCGTACTCTTCTGCGCGGCATGTTTCAGGGTTCCGCCCTCGCCATCGGTCTGCCATGGCTGGAGGGCATGTTCCCGGCCTTTGCTGGAACGGGCGCAGTGCGTCAGCCGCCCTTGCGCTTCGGTACATGGTTCTGGGGGTGTGGCGTTACGCCAGGCCGCTGGAGTCCGACGGTCGATGAGGCCGGGTTTGGCCTGCAGCCCGAATCCATGCCGCTGGAACCGATCAAGCAGCATTTGAACTTCCTGACGGGCTTCGATGCCATTCTGGATGGGCGACCGAACCATGTACATGTCAGTGGCACGTTCAGCCTGCGCTCCGGTGTTGCCCCGCTGAAGTTTGGCGTCATCGAAGGCGGCACGTTTGAAACGGCCATTGCAGACCGCCTCGGTGCGGGCACCCGTTTCAAGACGCTCGACTTCACGGCGACCGGCAACCCCGCCGATACGTACAGCTATCGCTCTGCGCAGGTGCGCAATACGCCCGAAACTTCGGCCCGCGCTCTGTATGACCGTATCTTTGCGGCCGGCTTGCGCAAGCCGGGTGAAGGTGAGTTCAAGCCCGACCCGAAAACGCTGAGCCGCATCAGCGTGCTGTCTGCTGTAAGCGATCAGCGCAAGGCCCTGGAAGCAAATCTCGGGGCGGAAGACCGTCGCCGGCTGGACCAGTATTTCACATCTGTGCGGGAAGTTGAGCAACAACTCGAATTGCAAACGGAAGAGCCCGTCATTCCGGAGGCTTGCCAGCTGCCGGAACGTCCGGGTGAGCATGACGCGAATTATGACCTGGCCAATGTGCATGAGAACCACAAGCTGATGGCGAAACTGCTGGCGCTGGCCATGGCCTGCGATCAGACGCGCAATTTCAACGTCGTGTTCTCCAACTCTGCGTCCAGCTTGCATCGGTCTGGTGAGGCCAGCAGCCACCATCTGTATACGCATGAAGAGTTCACGGATCCGGATGTCGGCTATCAGATCGAAACCAGCAAGTTCGTCGTTGAGAACATGAAAGGCTGGGCGGCGTTCGTTCAGGCCCTGGCGGATGTGCCGGAAGGCGATGGGACGCTGTTGGACAACTGTCTCGTCTTTGCGCACTCTGATACGTCCTGGGCAAAGATCCATGCAGTTCAGGGTATCCCCATGATGACGGCTGGACGCGCTGGCGGACGGATCAAGACGGGGCAGGTTGTAACCGCCAACGGTGATCCGATCACGCGCGTCGGCCTGACGATGCAGCAAATTGCAGGCGTTCCGATTGAGCGTTGGGGAACCCGTTCAATGGAAACCGACGACAGCGTTTCGCAAATCCTGGCCTAACCGGCCCAACATTACAGGAATACATATATGATACTTCAACACGGGACTGGGGTGTGTCTGCGCGTCGGCGCTAAAGTGCGCAAGGCCCTTTTGGCTTTGCCAGCTGTCGCGCTGCTGGCCGCCTGTGGCGGCGATGGCGGAGAGGTGGACATGTCGTCTCTCACGCCGGAGCAGCAGGAAGTGAAGCAGCGTATCGATGCTCGCCAAGCAAACTTTCAGGACATGGGCGCCGCCTTCAAGGCCATCGGTGATGAGCTGAAAGCCGGACGCCCCGCCAGCACGACAGTAAAGTTCTCTGTTGACTCTGTGGCGCGGTATGCCCCCCAGATCCGTAACTGGTTCCCGCAAGGTACCGGCCCTGACTCTGGCCTGAAGACGGATACCAAAGCTTCCGTGTGGGATAACCCGGAAGAGTTCGAGCATGTTCTGAGCGAATTCGAGGCGGCTGTCATAGGTCTGGCGGACGCCAATGCAAATAATGATGCGGAGGCAATTGCCGCGCAGTTCCAGATTGTCGGAGGAGGATGCAAGAGCTGTCATGACAAGTTTCGTGAAGAAGACTAAGCGCGCCGCGGGTGTGGCCATGTTGCTGGCGGGGGTGGCTTTTGCGGCGGCTCCGGCCATGTCAGAAGAGGCTGCGCCGCAGGCGGATGCGATCAACAAGATCGCAGCCGCGGTGCTGAACGTGTCTGATCTGGATGCGGCCACAGAGTTTTACACTTCAGTTGTCGGGCTTGAGGTAGAGCGATCTGCTTCCGATGAAGGCTATGTCGAGAATATTCTCGTGACGCCCGACACCACAGGCACAAAGCTTGTCCTGTTCCAATCCATGGGGGAGGCTCCTGAGGTTATTTCCGGTCGCGTCGTGTTCTATACGGATGATGCTGAATCTGTTGTCAGCGCAATCAAGGCCAGAGGGCTGGCAGTCGAGCGTGAAGCCGCGCCCATTGCCCCGGGGCTTCCGATCATTGTGGGCATCGCAAAGGATGCTGACGGAAATTATCTGGAGTTCATTCAGCGCGATAAATAATCGCTCAAAACAAGAGCGAGTGGGAGGAAAAAATGAGGATCAATTGTGCTTGGTCCATTGCTGCGCTTGTTGCGACGATGGCCTCACCCGCGGTTCTGGCTGAAGAGTCTGCTGGGGCAGCGCCTGAATTCGTTCGTATCCTGCCGGTCGATGAGGTGATCGATACCGTCTCGGTGGAGGTTGAGACTGGTGTACTCGTCGGAGAGCGGCGGGGGGATGCAATTGTTTTCAAGGGCGTGCCATATGCTGCGCCTCCAACTGGCTCGTTTCGCTGGAAGGCCCCGCAACCTGTGGCGCCTTGGGTTGGGGACCGCGCCGCGGTTTCCTATGAGCCGCCCTGTCCCCAGCCTGTGCCGGTGTATGCTGCCGTGCCCAATCAGGGCGGTGTAGCTGGCGTACAGTCTGAAGACTGCCTGTATCTTGAAGTCTATGCGCCTGCCAAGGCCGAGAAGGCGCCTGTCGTCGTCTGGCTGCACGGTGGCGCGGCATTTCTGGGGGCAGGGCATCTTGGCTCCTATGTGGGCACGTCAAATGCCGCGAAGGGCATTATCACCGTACCGATCAATTACCGTCTGGGCGCGCTCGGCACCTTCGCGCATCCGGCGCTTTCGGAAGGAGGCGGCCCGACGGGAAATTTCGCTATGATGGACGCGGTCGCTGCGCTTGAATGGGTTGCCAGCAATATCGAGGCATTTGGGGGAGATCCCGAAAATGTAACGATTGCCGGGCAGTCAGCGGGCGGTGTCATGGTCGTCAATCTATTGACGCTGTCGTCCGCCAGGGGATTGTTCGACAAGGCCGTTATCCAATCAGGCGCTTACGTGTCTCCTGGAACAATGCTTGAGGATGCTGAGGAGAAAACAGTCAAGGCTCTGGGGGCGATCAATGTACCTGAAGATGTCACGGCTGAACAATTGCGTACGATATCGGCGCAGACATTCTCTTACAATCCGGGGCTTCGGGGTGGCTTTGGGACCATTTTGGACGGAGTCTTTTTCACGCAATCTCCGAAATCCGTTCTGGAGGGCGGGCAGGAGGCAGATGTACCTGTTCTGGTCGGGACCAATAGCGGCGAAGGGGGCTTCAGGGCGGCGAAGAAGCTGGCAGAACAGGTTAGCGATACGGGCGCGCCAGTTTGGCTCTACAGGTTTGACTATACGCCAGAGTTCAGGAAAAAGGCCTGGCCGTCAGGCCCCATCCATTCGGCTGAGCTGATGTTCACGTTCGACAGCATGGATACGTCCGGTTGGGCTGCTGGAGATATCAGTGATGCCGACCGTGCGATGGCCGCGCAGGTGAGTTCCTGTTGGGTGGCATTCTACAAGATGCCGGTTGATGCGACATCGCTGAGCTGTGCAGGTGGCGTAGAATGGCCTGCCTATGGTCCTGGCGCCAACACGGTCATGAATTTTGGTTCTGTCATTGAGGTTGGTGAGGCTGACGCCCATCCGGACGGTCCCGGCACTGACGAGTAGATCTGGCTCAAACTGCCAGCCAATTGCCTTCAGGCCCAAGATGCGGTGTTCCGTGCCTTGGGCCCTGGCTCTTTGGGTGGGGTACACGGAGCGCTAATGTGAGGTGCAAACGCTATTCGTACTGGAATTACGTTTCTTGGGTCGGAAAAGAGGTGCCATCTCGCAAGAAGTATCCATCATATTGGTGAGATAGTATATTTCCCTGATTTTTAAAAAACTCAGTAAAAACAATTTATAATTAGATTTTATGTGTCTGAGGCGCACCAATTCAAACATATTTTGTGGTGAGATTCGCAAAAAGATATTTACAAACCAATTGGACTGTAATTTCATCGGGCTTCCGGTGCCTCTTGATGGGCGAACAATAAAACCGGATTGGGAGGAAAATATGAGATTGTTCATGAGGACTGCCTCATTGGCAGTTGTTGCGTATGTCATTGGGGGCATTGTTGCGCATGCGCAGGAAGATGAGGTCGTTCGTGTCGAGAGAACGGACGAGACAGAGGCGCGCCAGAAAAAGGTTATCGTTACTGGCTCCGCAATTCGCGGGACACCTGAAGATGCTGCGCTGCCGGTAAACGTTTACTCCGCTGATGAGCTGGAGTTGCAGGGGAGCCCCACAGGTCTGGATTTTGCGAAAAATCTGACTCAGTCTGGTCCGACATATGGTGAGTCCAACTATTTCGGCGGCGGTAACCGCATTGGGGCGCCTGCCTTCAACTTGCGTAATCTGGGCCCCGACAACACGCTGACCCTTCTGAATGGTCGTCGGGTCAGTGAGAACATTTCCAACATTCCGATGATGGCGCTGGAGCGCACGGAAGTGCTGAAGGATGGCGCGGCCACCATCTATGGTGCGGATGCCGTTGGCGGTGTTGTGAACTTCATTACCAAATCTGAATTCGTCGGCTTTGATGTGAAAGCTGACTACAAATATGTTGATGGTTCCGACGGGGAATGGGATATCGGCGCCCTCTATGGCATCGGTGATGGCCCGACAAATTTGATGGTGTCTGCCGAGTGGTCTCACCGTTCGCGTCTTGAAACCGAAGAGCGCGATTTCTCTTCGCTTCCTTATTGGGAAAACCCGACCGCCTGGTCATTCCTGACAAATTTGGGGCGCTACCTACCGCAAACGGCTGGCGGCACAACCATTGGCTCCCTGTACGACTACACGCAGGAGAGCTGTGAATCCCAAGGGGGCATCTACGCGCCGAACTCTCCGGGCGGCACGGCGTGTAATTATGGCTACGCGTCGTATTACAACCTCGTGGAAGACCAGGACATCTTCCGTGTCTATGGTCAGCTCAATACAGAGATTGATGAGAATACGGATTTTCATATTGAAGTGGCGTACGCCGATGTGAAAGTGCCCAACCAGTTCAACTCGCCATCCCTACCAACCACGCAAGGGCCGGCCACGACGACGGGCGCGACGTTCCAGTACTTCGTGCCGCAAACGAACCCGTATGTTGCGGAGTTCGCGGCACGAACCGGTTGGGACCAGAGCCCGCTTTATGGTCTCACCGATCGCTACTCAATTGTATTGCTGCGTCCGTTCGCTCACCAGGGGCAAACCGTAACGTCTGGCGGAGAGGGCAATTCCAATTCCGCGAGTGTGGATAACCAGATCTGGCGTATTTCCACCTCTCTGGACGGATCGCTCGGCAGCATGTTCGGTCCGGCTGCCGGCATCGATTATGATTTCGCGGTTACCTACAACCAGCAGAAATTCACCTATGAAGATGCTGACTATCTGGGCTTCCGCCTGCAAGAAGCCTTGAACGGTTTTGGTGGCCCGGCTTGTAACGCACCGGACCTTGATCCGAATACGCTGGGGACACAGAATCCGGGCGCGGCGGGTCAGGATGGGTGCTTGTGGTTCAATCCGTTCTCCTCCTCCTATTCCCAGCAACCTGAGCTAGGCTTGGACAACCCGAACTATGTGCCGGGTACGGAGAATGATCCGGTCCTGATTGGTTGGCTTTTTGATCCACGCCATGCGGAGACGACCACGACCAATCTCATCGTAGACCTGGTCTTCAATGGCATGACGCCAATTGAGCTGCCGGGTGGTACGATCGGTTGGGCTGCGGGGACACAGTGGCGTCAGGATGAGACATCTGAGTTCAACCCCAGTGATTTCCACAATGGCGCCGTGCCGTGCGCCTGGCCTGAAGGCCAGCGTCCGCTGCCAAACACGGATCCTA
>TARA_R100000365_G_scaffold2725_2_pt1 | contig 26170 bp, 29 predicted proteins | sample TARA_R100000365 | Tara Oceans TARA_R100000365 (sample SAMEA2620668) | marine metagenome | biome: marine biome (ENVO:00000447); feature: mesopelagic zone (ENVO:00000213); material: "saline water (ENVO:00002010), including plankton (ENVO:xxxxxxxx)" | depth 1000 m | reverse complement strand
TTTTTTTTGTATCTGTGAAAAACGACCTTTTTGAATATCCCATCCAATCGGATCAAGTCATTGAAAAGCTGATCAAATGGATTGACCAGAATTATGCTTTTTATTGTCTTACGTTCGGAAACGGGCATGACTATCCCGAGGGCACTTTTCCGGATCAAATTCTGGCAGGTAATACTGCTTTAGAGGATGATTCTTTATGGGAAGATTCAAATTACCCTGCAGCAGGAATCATTTCTTACGATTACAAAAATCAGCTGGAAAAACTCAGCAGCAAGAATCCTATTTTAGTCAAAGTTCCTGATCTAACTTTTTTCAAAGCTGAACTCAGAATCACCTGGGACGGAGACAAAATCTATTCTAACCAAGCTCTACCTGAAAAATCAATGGAAGGGTCAAACCCTAAAATTGACTCTACCCCTACAGAGATTCAAGCTTTGACTTCGAAAGAGGAGTACATCCGCGCTTTTGAAGCAATTCAAAATGAAATCATAGAAGGAAATACCTATGAGATGAATTACTGCATAGCATACCAAGCTTCTTTCGAAAAACTTGACCCAATTATCAGTTTTTTCAAACTCATGCAGCTTTCACCTATGCCATTCTCAGGCCTTTTTAAGTCCAAGGAAAAGTACCTAATCTCGGCATCTCCTGAGCGATTCTTGAAAAAAGAAGCATCCAGATTGATTGCCCAGCCCATCAAAGGAACTTCCAAACGAGGAAAGAATAAAGAGGAAGATGAAGCTAACAAAAGAATCCTGCTTCAAAGTGAAAAAGAAAGAGCAGAAAATCTGATGATCACCGATTTGATGCGCAATGATCTATCCAAAGTCTCTCAGATTGGATCTGTTCATGTACCTGAACTATTTGGTGTATACTCATTTCCGAAAGTTCATCAGATGATCAGTACTGTTCAATCGAATCTTTTACCAAAAATAGGCCTGAAGGAGATTCTTCAGGCGACCTTCCCCATGGGAAGTATGACTGGTGCACCAAAAATCAGCACCATGGAGCTGATCGAAAAATTTGAAAACTTCCAAAGAGGCTGGTTTTCCGGCGCTTTGGGAATAATTCAGGAAAACGGAGATTTCGATTTTTCAGTCATTATCCGGAGTATAGTTACTGATTTAGAAACTAAGAAACTGTATTTTGCAGTAGGTAGCGCCATCACCATTGATGCGGAAGCAGAGCAGGAATACGAGGAGTGTCTGCTCAAGGCCAGCGCGCTTTTAGAGGTATTACGTGGATCTTGAAAACAGCATAGAGCAAACAAAAATCAGAAAAATCATCCATGTGGATATGGATGCCTTTTATGCTTCAGTGGAGCAGTTGGATCATCCGGAATGGAGAGGCAAACCGCTGGTAGTTGGTGGAAATGCCGCGCGTGGCGTAGTGGCTGCTGCCAGCTACGAGGCTAGAAAATATGGAATTCACTCGGCCATGTCTTCCGTATTGGCATCAAGAAAGTGCCCTCATCTCATCTTTGCCAAAGCCAGGTTTGATAGATACCGCGAGATTTCATATCAAATTCGTGAGATTTTCTACGAATACACAGATTTGGTAGAACCCCTTTCCTTGGACGAAGCCTTTCTGGATGTCACAGAAAATAAAAAAGACATCAAGTCCGCCATTCTAATAGCTAGGCAAATCCGGGCAAAAATCAAAGAGGCAACCGGCTTGAATGCCTCCGCTGGGGTTTCTTACAATAAATTTCTGGCGAAAATTGCCTCCGATCTCAATAAGCCAAATGGACAAGCGGTCATCCTTCCAGAAGATGCTGAAGAATTTTTAGAAAAGTTACCGATTGGGAAGTTTTTCGGAATTGGAAAGGTCACCACCGAAAAGATGCAAAAACTCGGGATTCATAACGGCAAAGATCTTAAGGACTTTTCCCTTCAGTTTTTAACCAAAAAATTCGGAAAATCAGGCTTACACTATTATAACATTGTGAGAGGAATCCATCTCTCCGAAGTTCAACCTCATAGAACAAGAAAATCTCTAAGCGCAGAAAATACATTTGACAGGGATTTGATTACGGTTCAGGAAATGGAAGAACAACTTTTTCCAATTTTTGAAGAAGTCATACGAAGGCTGGAGAAGTCCGGAGTCAAAGGCAGAACGATTACTTTGAAACTGAAATATTCTGATTTTACCCAGCAAACTCGAAGTAAAACCTTGGAACAATATCCTGAAAAAGAACTGATTTGGGAGATAGCAAAGGAATTACTTTACCAGGAAGAAATCCCCAAAGCGGTGCGCTTACTGGGCTTGGGAGTTTCCAACCTCAACATTACAGAAGAACAGACTCATTTTGGAGAGCAATTGAGGATTCCATTTGAATAAACACTTATTAATAAATATCGTTAAGAAATCTGCCATTTTGTCCGCTTTTTGTTAATTTCGCATCCCTTAAGATTCAAAATACTACATGGACCAACTGATCAAAGATATCGACATTATCACTGGAGAAGAGGAGCAAGCAGTCGATTATAAAACCACCGTTGAGGAAAATACCGGTAAATCCAAGAAAATCTACATTGAGAGCTATGGCTGTCAGATGAATTTTTCTGACTCAGAAATCGTGGCTTCCATCATGAAAGAAAATGGGTACGATACGACTTCGGATTTTCAGCAGGCTGATGTGGTCTTTTTGAATACCTGCTCTATCCGTGAAAAAGCCGAGCAAACAGTCCGAAACAGATTGAATCATTTCAATGCTGTTAAAAAACATAAGCCTGAAATGACTATTGGCGTCTTAGGCTGTATGGCTGAGCGTCTGAAGGATAAATTACTTGAGGAAGAAAAAATAGTAGACGTAGTAGTCGGTCCGGATGCTTACAGAGACTTGCCTAACTTAGTCAATGCTGCTGAGGATGGAAGAAAAGGGGTAAACACCTTTTTATCCAGAGAGGAAACCTATGCCGATATTGCACCAGTAAGGTTAAATTCCAACGGAGTGACGGCCTTCATCTCTATCATGAGAGGTTGTGATAATATGTGTTCCTTCTGCGTGGTACCATTTACTAGAGGAAGAGAAAGAAGTAGGGACCCACATTCTATTGTTGCAGAAGCTCAGGATCTTTTTAATAAGGGTTATAAAGAAGTCACACTTTTAGGTCAAAATGTAGATTCCTACAAATGGTCTCCTGAAGAAAACAACAAAGCACGTCTCAATAAAAAAGAAGGTGATGTCACAGAGGTGGTCAATTTTGCCAATTTGTTGGAGATGGTTGCCCAAGTGAGTCCTCTTTTGAGAGTAAGATTTTCTACCTCCCACCCTAAGGATATTACTGATGAGGTGTTGTATACCATTAAAAAGCACGACAATATCTGTAAATACATTCACTTGCCTGTTCAATCAGGAAACAGCCGGGTTCTTGAACTTATGAACAGAACTTACGATAGAGAATGGTATTTGAATAGAGTGCAGGCTATCCGTGAAATCCTTGGTGAGGAATGCGGTATCTCTTCTGATATGATTGCAGGTTTCTGTACCGAAACTGAAGAAGAGCATCAGGATACCTTGACCATGATGGATATAGTGAAATATGACTTTTCCTACATGTTCTACTATTCTGAAAGACCAGGAACTCTAGCCGCTAAGAAATATGAAGATGACATTCCTTTGGATGTCAAGAAAAGAAGATTGGCAGAAATCATTTCCAAGCAAAGTCAGATTTCATTTGAAAGAAACAAGCTGGATTTAGGGAAAGAACAAATAATATTGATCGAAGGGACTTCTAAAAAGTCTCAGGATGAGCTGAAAGGTAGAAATTCTGCAAATAAGGTAGTCATCGTACCAGCTGCAGGGTTGAAAATAGGTGACTATGTCAAAGTGAAAATTACAGACTGCTCTCCCGCAACACTGTTCGGAGAAGTTTTGGAAGTAAATCCAAACTTTGCATGATCACAGCCCAAGAGATACATAGCGTCAAACTCCGGTTTGGAATCATAGGAAACAGTCCCCTACTGAACCATGCCATTCAAGTAGCAATGCAGGCTGCTCCTACAGATATGACGGTCTTGATTACCGGAGAAAGTGGGAGCGGTAAGGAGAGTTTTTCAAAAATCATCCATTCCATTTCTACCAGAAAGCATGGAAAGTTTATCGCGATCAACTGCGGAGCGATTCCGGAAGGAACCATTGATTCTGAATTATTTGGTCACGAAAAAGGATCATTTACCGGAGCTCATGAAGCTAGAAAAGGCTATTTCGAGGTAACAGACGGAGGATCTATTTTCTTGGATGAAATAGGAGAAATGCCATTGGGAACACAGGCGAGATTACTTCGGGTTTTAGAAAATGGGGAATTCATTAAAGTGGGTTCTTCAAAAGTCCAGAAGACGAATGTCCGCGTCATCACTGCCACCAATGTCAATTTATTAAAGGCAGTAGAAAAAGGAAAATTCAGGGAAGACCTTTACTACAGGTTAAACACTGTTCCAATTTATGTCCCGCCTTTGAGAGAGCGTGGAGAGGACGTGGTTTTACTTTTTAGAAAATTTACCTCTGACTTTTCTGAAAAATATCATGTTAAGCCTATTTCTCTGGATGAGCAGGCGCAAACCTTATTGATGCGCTATCCTTTCCCCGGAAATATCAGGCAGCTGAAAAATATTGCTGAACAAATTTCCCTCTTGGAAGAGCAAAGAGAGGTAGATGCAGAAACCTTATCCAGGTATTTACCAGCAGAAAATTCCCGCCTCCCTATGACGCTCCCTAATAATCAGGGAAAAAGCGAAGGGATGGATTTTTCAGAAAGAGATATTCTTTACAAGGTTCTTTTTGATATGAAAAAGGACATGAATGAGCTCAAAAAATTGGTATTGGAGTCTTATCAAAGCGGTGGTTTAAACCAAAGTATAATTCAAAAACACAGCGGGCTGTTTGAGGATATGGAGAGCAATTTAGCTCCGGCTGAAAACAAAAGCGACAACAGTCCCAATTACAATGTTCCACTGGTACTAGAATCTCAGAAGCCCTCTTCTGTAGATACCGATGAGTACGAGGACGAAGCAATTGAAGATATCATTCACGAAGAAGATGACAATTCACTTTCTTTGGAGAAAAAGGAAAAGGAAATGATTCTTCGGGCGTTAAGAAAGCATAACAATAAAAGAAAGTATGCGGCGAGCGATTTGGGAATATCTGAAAGGACCCTTTACAGAAAAATCAAGCAATATGAAATTGATCAATAAGAACCTTGGCCTAGTACTGGGATTGATTTTTCTATTATTCCAAAGCTGCTCGGTCAAATACAGCTTTACCGGAACCAACATTAATTATGAATTGGTGAAGACATTCTCTGTTGATAATTTCTTCAACGATTCTGGTGGTGGTCCGGCAAATATGGAGCAGCTATTTACAGAAAGTCTGAAAGAATATTATCAGAGGAATACCCAACTGGAATTAGTAAGGAGTAATGGAGATTTGCAATTTTCCGGAGCAATCAAAAGTTATACACTCACACCACAAGCAGCGGTATCTAGTGGGGATCCAAACGTGCCTGATAGAGCTGGACAAATGCGGTTAACCATTTCAGTAGAAGTTGATTATATCAACCTAACCAATGAAGAAGAAAATCTTAAAAGAAGTTTTTCCTTTTTCCAGGATTATGACTCGAGAAATACTACCTTTTTGGATGTAGAAAGTCAGTTAATCGAGGAAATTTTCAAAAACATCATACAGGATGTATTTACTGCAACTGTAGCAAATTGGTAAATTTTCTATATTTTCACCCAAAAGCCAGAAAGTGAACGCCAGCCAATTTCAAGAAATAATCCAAAAAGCCGACTCCTTGGAGAAGAGTGATATCCTCCAATTGAAGAAGGTGCAGGAAAACTTTCCTTATTTTCAAATCCCTCATGTTTTGATAGCCAGGTATGAATTTCAAAAGAAATCCAAATCTAGCGCTTTGGGAATGGCTGCAATCACCAGTCCGGATAGGATTTGGTTGAAAAAACTGATAGAACAAAAAATAAGTGCAAGCGATACAGGGTCCAGAAAAGACGATCTTCTTCCGGAAGACCAGCCTGAAAAACCTGATCAAGCGAGCAGAACCCAGTCTTTAAAAGCATTGGGTGATCAATTGAAAGGTACTGCTCCCCAACCTGAGAAGCCAAAAAGCCCTGAAAAGCCTAAAAAGCGAGTTAAAAGACTGGGAGCGGGAGAAGATTTGATCGAAACGATCAAAAAGAAAGAGAAGAAGCAAATTCTCGATTCCAAAAAGCAGGAACAAATTGACCTGATTAAGGCGTTCAGCAAAAAGGATATCAAGCTGGCTACCATTAAAGAAATAGAGGCCAATCAAAATACAGAAAATCTTGCTGCAGAAAGCACTAAAATTAATGACAATCTGATTTCAGAATCATATGCCAAACTCTTGGTAAAGCAAGATAAACAGGCAAAAGCCATTGAAATTTATAAGAAATTGAGTTTGAAGTTTCCGGATAAAAGGGCTTACTTTGCGGACTTGATTGAAAATCTGAAAAAATCTTAATTAAAAATATATGTTTACCTTATTAATCACCATTATCCTAATCTTAGCAGTTCTTTTGATCCTTGTGATTTTAGGACAAAATTCTAAAGGTGGAGTTGGGGCAGCTTTCGGTGGAAGTGCTTCCCAAATCATGGGTGTAACTCGTACAGGGAATGTACTTGAAAAAGCCACTTGGGTATTGGCAATTGCAATTTTGGTTCTTTCCTTGGCATCTTCAGCTTTCTACACTGGAAGCCAGCCAAATCAGTTCGCATCACCAAATATTGAAAGTGCGAAGCAGCAAGTAGTTGCTCCGGCATTCGGAGATACCGAGGGTGAAAGCGTTCTTCCAGCCGAGACTACCACTCCGGACAGCAGTTCCAACCAATAATGGAAAATTAAGACCATTTAAGAATATAATTAGAGTCCGCCTTCATAAGGCGGACTTTTTTATTTAATTTAGTAGATAAGCGTTTTTTCAGCGGATAGCTAATCACCGTTCTTTAAAATCTGCTGCTTCAACCAAATTATCCTTTATGAATAATCAAACACTCCGAGTGGAGGATCTTAATCTAGAAAGCTGGCCTAATCTCATTTTATGGGCAGCACCGATCATGTTTTTCCTAGTATTCTTAGAATGGGGAATTAGCTGGTATCAAAAGAAAGATTCATACGATGCCAAAGATTTCTTTGCGGCAGCCACTATTGGTTTTGTTAATGTGGGCATCAGCGCAATGATCAAATTAGCCACTTTTGGTTCTGCATTGTTCTTCTACAACATTTCCCCTTTCAAAATCCCGGCGACTTGGTGGTCTTTTATCCTTTGTTTTATCGCCATTGACTTTGCCAGATATTGGGCACATAGAGTCGCGCATGAGCAGAGGTTTTGGTGGGCTACGCATATTACCCATCACAACTCATCCAAGTATAACTTATCCGTTTCCTTCCGTTTGGGATGGACACAGCATATTAAAATCATTTTCTTTTTCCCTGTGATGTTCATGGGTTTTGACCCCTTTGTATTCTTCATTTGCCACCAGATAGCAGTTCTCTATCAGTTCTGGATCCATACAGAATACATCAAAAAACTTCACCCGGTAATTGAATTCATTTTCACCACTCCTTCCCATCACCGAGTTCACCACGCTAGTGATGAGCATTATTTGGATAAAAACTACGGTTCAACCTTCATAATTTGGGACCGAATGTTTGGCACTTTCATGCCGGAAGGCGAAAGACCTAATTATGGAATTACCAAGCCGGTAACTTCTTACAATCCTATTTACCTGGTATTTCATGAATGGAGAGACATTTTCTCTGACTTAAGAAAAGCTCAAAGCTTTAAAGAAGCCTGGAGAATATTATTTGACAAGCCTGGCGCTGAAGTAATAGCTAACCGGGAGAAAAAGTTGGTTCCCGTAGAAAAGGAAATAGATAAGAAAGAAGAATTAGTGGAGGCCAGTTAGGCCTCCTTTTTTTATGAATTGACTTTTTGAAGCAATAGCCTTTTACTGATTGGTATCAACGTTTCATCAATGGGAAAAGCCTGGTGGGAGTGCATTCTCCAAGTAGCTGGATTGGGCAATTCTTTTACCTCCCGGATTAATTCCAATTTGAGCATTTCCAATGTCTTGACAAGGGTTTTCTGAAAAACACCTAAAAGCCATAAGCTGATACTTCGGAATTTTTCTCCTGCAAGTTGGAGCAAACTGGATTTATACCTGTATGCATAGACATCAGAGTCTTTCTCTCTTGTCAGAAAAACAAAGCCTTCCCTATTGTAAATCGGCTGAATTCCTACTGGTTCAAACTCCACTTGATCCTCTACATAATCATAGATATTTCTTCCCTCCACGATTTTTTTCTCAATGCTGGGTAAGGCAAAGTCCGCAATTTGGTTTACCTCCTGCAGCACCTGATCTTCTTTTTCCAGGTCCTTGTAGTGAAGTTTAACTTGCTTCAAATCCACATGTGAAAGAGCCTTGGGAAAGAAGTCAGAGATAGACTTTTTCCCGGATTTAAACTCATTGAGGTTTCGATGATGCTCAATCAACTCCCCTAAATGCGGATACAGGCGAACCGCTTTAAACTGCTTTTCTGTTTCCTGCAAATAGGCTAACAATTGATACTTCTTATATTCGAAATCAATCAGCCCTTCTGTCATCCAGTTTTTCGACAATGTTTTCATAGGCAACATAGGTTTACGAAAATTTACAGAATTCTGACATTTTATCCAGCATTTTTGGAAATTTTGGCAGACAAAAAGTAGCTCAAAATTCGAATTGGCAGTCCTCTACCTGACAGGATGTAGCCGATTTGTCAGACTTTTCATGAAAAACTCCCTTGGCACAGGAATCGCTCATTAGGGAGTATAGAATTTTAAACTAACCTTTAAACAATTTCATAACTATGTCAAAAGTGAACATCAAGCCTCTTGCGGACAGAGTTCTAGTAGAACCTGCTGCAGCTGAAGAGAAAACCGCATCCGGTCTTTACATCCCGGACACTGCCAAGGAGAAGCCTCAAAGAGGTACCGTAGTAGCAGTTGGCAATGGTAAAAAAGATGAGCCCTTGACTGTAAAAGTTGGAGACACTGTTTTGTACGGAAAGTATTCCGGTACTGAACTCAACGTAGATGGTGCAGATTACCTTATTATGAGAGAATCTGACATTTTCGCGATCCTTTAATCATTCAACAAGAACAAACACTAAAAAATCAAGAAAATGGCTAAAGAACTATTTTTCGATACAGACGCAAGAGACAGACTGAAAAAAGGCGTTGATGCTTTGGCAGACGCTGTAAAAGTTACGCTTGGTCCAAAAGGAAGAAACGTAATCATTGATAAAAAATTCGGTGCACCTACCATTACTAAAGATGGTGTATCTGTAGCAAAAGAAATCGAATTGGAAGAGCCTATCGAAAATATGGGCGCTCAGTTGGTGAAAGAAGTAGCTTCCAAAACTGCTGATAATGCAGGTGACGGTACTACTACTGCAACTGTTTTGGCTCAGTCAATTTTCAACGTAGGTATCAAAAACGTAGCTGCGGGTGCTAACCCAATGGATTTGAAAAGAGGTATTGACAAGGCGGTAGCTGCTGTAGTTGCCAGATTGAAAGAAAACTCCAAAGAGATTTCTACCTCTAAAGAAATAGCTCAGGTAGCTACAGTATCCGCTAACAATGATGAGGAAATCGGTCAGATGATTTCTGATGCGATGGACAAAGTTGGAAAAGACGGTGTAATCACTGTAGAAGAAGCAAAAGGTACTGAAACTGAAGTTAAAACTGTAGAAGGTATGCAGTTTGACAGAGGTTACCTTTCTCCATACTTTGTGACCAACACTGAGAAAATGGAAGCTGAATTGGAATCTCCTTATATCTTGATTTATGATAAGAAGATTTCTTCCATGAAGGAGTTGCTTCCAGTATTGGAGCCAGTTGCACAGTCCGGCAAGCCTTTGGTAATTATTTCTGAAGATGTAGACGGAGAAGCATTGGCAACTCTAGTAGTTAACAAAATCAGAGGTGCTCTGAAAGTGGCTGCTGTTAAAGCTCCTGGTTTCGGTGACAGAAGAAAAGCAATGTTGGAAGACATCGCTATCCTTACTGGCGGTACTGTAATCTCTGAAGAGAGAGGATTCAAATTAGAGAATGCTACTGTTGATATGTTGGGTCGTGCTGAGAAAATCAACATCGACAAGGACAACACTACTGTGGTAAACGGTGCTGGTGATCCAAATGCAATCAAGGGTAGAATCGCTGAGATCAAAGCTCAAATAGAAAAAACTACTTCTGACTATGACAGAGAGAAGTTGCAGGAAAGACTTGCTAAACTTTCTGGTGGTGTAGCTATCCTATATATCGGAGCTGCAACAGAAGTAGAAATGAAAGAGAAGAAAGACCGTGTAGATGATGCATTGCATGCTACCAGAGCTGCTGTACAAGAAGGTGTAGTAGTGGGTGGTGGTGTAGCTCTTGTAAGAGCTGTTGATGCTTTGGCGGATTTGAAAGGATCCAACGAAGACCAAGACACGGGTATCAATATCATCAGACAGGCAATTGAGTCTCCTTTGAGAACTATCGTATTGAACGCAGGTGGCGAGCCTTCTGTAGTAATCAATAAGATCAGAGAAAACAAAGGAAACTATGGTTACAATGCGAGAACAGATCAATATGAAGATCTATTCGCAGCGGGGGTAATCGACCCAACTAAGGTAACCAGACTTGCTTTGGAAAATGCGGCTTCAATCGCAGCATTGCTTTTGACTACCGAATGTGTAGTAGCAGACGTTAAAGAAGATGGTCCTGCAATGCCTCCAATGGGCGGCGGAGGAATGGGTGGAATGATGTAATTCAACCCCATAAAATTTAAAAGGAGGCTTCGGCCTCCTTTTTTATTGTCCTGATTTTGAGTGCCTGTAAAATCATTTTTGAAAAAAGGCTCCTAAAGTTTTTTCTGACAGTAGGAATAATTGTATTTTGGGCTATATACAGCCTGATTAGTTACTTTTGCCAACATGATCCATTTCGAAGCGATTTTTCTTGTGGACGATGATCCGATAAATAATCTGATCAATAAACGGCTGTTAGGAAAGACGGATATCTCCAAGCACATTTACCAGTTTCTAGAAGGTGAAGAAGCTTTAATGGCAATAGCCGAACTCCCAACAGACCAACAAATCATGATTTTTTTGGACATTAACATGCCCGTTATGAACGGATGGGAGTTTTTGAATTTTTATCTGGAAAAATTTCCGAAAAGAAAAGATAAAATAGTCATCCTTTCCAGCTCCATTGATTTTCAGGATAGGCAAAAGGCTATGGATTATGAAGTAGTTAGTGGATTTATCGAAAAACCACTAACCATGGAGAAAATCAACTATCAACTTTCAAGAAACGATTCCGAGGACTAAAATTTTACTTTAGTATGGGTCCTAGCCTATCCCAAATTTGTCTTGCCAATAAAAATGGAACCGGAAGATTTCCCGGAGCTCCCCCTACTCTAACAATCACCAGATTTTGGGATGGTACAACCATCAAGAACTGTCCATTTTTTCCCATAGCCTGATACATATCTTCTGGAGCACTTTTAATCAAACTTCCCGGCAGTCTTGTTTGACTTCCTGGTAATAGATATGAACTCTCTCCATTTAGCCAAGTCAAGTATCCATAGCTTGGGTTCAGCTGCTGAGATGGTTGGATCATATCCTTAAAAAACTGTCCTTCCCATAATTTATTTCCATTCCAGCTCCCATTGGCCAAAAGCACTAGACCAAACCTGCCCATACTCCTAGGCGTACTGAAAAAGACATTGTTTTGTCCGGTCTTTTGCCAAAAACCCTTCATGCCAATTTTATCTCCGATGTTTACCCGAAAGTATTCCTGCATATCCATTCCAGTGGATACTTCAATCACTTTATCCAGAACTGTATAAGTAGCATTGTGATAGGCCCAGCGCTTGCCTGGATCAGCCAAATACTGAAAGGATGAGGGCGTAGTATCATCTAAATTTGAAACTTGATCATTCAAGCCTGTGGCCATGGACAAGTGATGAATCAAACGTATTTTCTTCTCCTGTTTATGACTTAATGAGGTCCAGCCCTTCCCCAAGTATTTTTGAGACCTATCTTTGAGTTTTAATAGTTTTTGCTCTTCAGCTATTCCGATCAAAGTAGCAGTAAGAGTTTTGCCGGCAGAAGCCCAATACCAATAAGAGTTAGCATCCATCTGACCCAATCCTGTCAGTTTATTGCCCCAATACTCTTCTATGACAATCTTACCATCTTTTAAAATCAGAAAAGCTCTGGTATCTGTTTCACTCAGCCAATTCAAAAATTCACCCATTTTCTCCTGGTCAAAACCTGCTTCAGAAATTGACATTTTTTCCCAATCCTCAGAATTGATAGGCGGAAAATAAAGAGATGATGACTGTGCCTGGACCAAGCCAGTTACCAATTGAAAAAAAGCCCCGCTCAATAACAGGGCCTTGAAAAACTTGAATTTTATCATGTGGAAATCTACTTTATTTTCTTAAAGTATCTTCAATAAATGTCTTCAAATCTTCTCTAAATTTCTTCGCAGATGGCAAGTGGGTGTACATCATATGTCCGGCTTCATAGTATTCCATGATAATTCTGTCAGTTGCCGACTTGGGGAGATCTATATGAGAAATACTATGCTCCACGCCATAGAAGACAGTTGCTAAATCATAATATCCATTCATGATCAATATCTTCACATTTGGATCCTTACTCAGAGCTTCTGTCATATCAGGAACTGTGGTGACGGCTGCATCTGCTCCCCAAAAGTTATTGCCCTGATGCTTCCAGTCCCATTTGAATCCTTCTTTGGAATAAGCAGAGGTAGCATAAAGCAAGTCCTTACTCACGCCCAAGGCTCCATGAAAGTAGTCTAGAAAGCCCATAGTATAAGCAGGTGAGATGGCATCACTTTGAGGATCTGTGAAGGAGTCCATTGACATTGGATCGATATTGATTCCTTTGTATCTGGAATCCAGTCGTCCCACTGTGTTCTTTTCATCGCGCAATAATTCCTGGAAAAATTCACCGGCTGTAATTTTCAAATCAGCTCTCTTCCAAATATCTGCAGAGACTCCAGTATAGGATTCAAGACTGGCAGCAACCTGATTTTTTTCAGTATCAGATATTCTGTTTCCTTTAAATAAGGCCGGCGTATAATGATTTTCTGTAAACCCTCTCACTTCTTCCACGAATGCATCCAAGTCCGACTGTTTCCTTTCTATCTTATTATGATACCAAGCAGTAGCGGCCATAGTAGGCAAATACACGATATAGGATAAATCCTCATTAGGAGCGAAAAACAGTGATCTCAAGTCAAATACGGCTGAAACCATAATCACACCATTCAAAGCATATCCCTTATTTAGCAGGTAATTCATTACTCCTGCATTTCTAAAAGTCCCATAACTCTCACCAAGGATATATTTAGGAGAATTCAGCCGATCATGAGCCTTAAGAAATTGCATGATGAACAAGCTGACAGAGCGGATATCTTGGTCCACTCCCCAAAAATCCTTTCCGGTTGCATCTCCAATGGGTACGGAAAGACCTGTGCCAACAGGATCCATCATGACCACGTCTGCTACATCCAGAATGGAGAATTCATTATTGACTAGTTGATAGGGAGCTCCTTGGTTGTAATTCGGATCGTCGACAACAATTCTTTTGGGTCCCATGATACCCATGTGCAACCAGTAAGACGATGAACCAGGGCCTCCGTTATAGGCGAAAACGATGGGTCTATTTTTTCCTCCATTTTCTTTAAAGTAAGCAGTAAAACCAAAAAGGGCGATAGGCTTATTATTCTCGTCCTTCAGTTCTAGGGTTCCTGCCTTTGCCTGAAGGTTGATTACCTTGCCGTCAATGGTGACAGTCTGTTTACTTTCAAACACCTGAGCTTTGGGAAGCTCTTTGGATTCATGAGCCTTCTCCTGAGCAAAAGTGAAGGTTGAAATAAAGGTAAAAAGGAAAACTAGTCTTAATCTGGATACTAAGTACATGATTATGGATTGTTGAGTTATTGGTTAATGGTTTATTGGTTAATGGTTATTGTCTATTGAAAATTGGTGGTTGATCATTGATAATTTAAAATCTCCTGAGAACTCTTTCTAATTTCAGATTCATCGTTCTCCGAGATTGCCTACTGCTTACTGCCTACTGGGTACTGCCAACTGGCACTGCCTTTTCAGCCTTCTAATTTCATAATTCAGCCTTATAAACCTTTCCTTCTTTCATCACAAAAACCACATTTTTCATGACAGAGATATCCTGATCAGGATTACCTTTCACAGCAATGATATCGGCAATTTTTCCAGTCTCAATCGAGCCTAATTTGTCTTCAATTTTCATAAAAACCGCATTGGTAAGGGTTGCCGATTTCAGAGCTTCCATTGCTGGCATTCCTGCCTCAACCATATAGACAAATTCTCTGTAATTTTCTCCGTGCGGATAAACCCCTGCATCAGATCCGAAAGCGATTTTCACCCCACTTTTATAGGCCTTTCCGAAAGTATCTTGGATCTGAGCTCCAATCCTTCTCGCTTTTTCTGCTACTACTGGAGGATAATATCCCGGAATTTCTGCAAAAGCAGCAGCTGACATTCCTGCCGTAATAGTTGGCACGTACCAAGTTCCTTTTTCCTTCATCAACTTCATGGTTGCTTCAGACATCAAAGTACCATGTTCAATCGAATAAACCCCAGCTTTTACCGCACGCTGCATTCCTTCGTCCCCATGGGCATGAGCTGCCACATGAATTCCAAAGTCTTTAGCCGTTTGCACCACTGCTTCCAGTTCATCCAATTGAAACTGAGGAGCTGAACCGTCCCGCGCAACAGAAAGTACGCCTCCTGTAGCCGTTACTTTAATCACATCTGCTCCGTATTTCACCATTTGCCTTACTGCCTTTCTTGCTTCATAAGGTCCATTAATTACGCCCCAAACCGGTCCCGGATCTTCCATCAAATCCCTTTTCATTCCGTTGGTTGGATCTGCATGTCCTCCTGTCGGTGAAATGGCTTTTCCGGCTGTAAAAATTCTTGGCCCTTTGACTCTACCGGCTGCAATGGCATCCCGTAGGGCTATATTGACTCCAGAACCTCCCAAATCCCGGACAGTAGTGAATCCCGCCATCAAGGTTCTTTCCGCCAAAGGGAGGGACTTAAAAGCGACATCTGCTTCATTATCTCTAAAGCCATCAATATAACGGGTGGGACTGGTCTCTCCTTCTATGTGCACATGCATATCCATCAATCCAGGCAAAACAGTAGCATTTTTCAGATCAATAGCTTGATCCGAACTTCCAGGACTTTGATATCCCTTAGTCACAGAAGTGATTTTTCCATCTTCCACAATGATGGTTTGTTCTGTCAAAACCCTCATTTCTTTCACATCGATCAGCCTTCCAGCATGAATGAAAGTCTTTTGGGCAAATGCATAAGATGAAATCAAACAAGCAATCCCTAGTAAAATTTGTTTTCTCATAAGGTGGGGTATTTTTGGGTATGGGAATATAGCAAATTCGGACTAAATCAGCTCAAATCATCTTCTGGTTTCAACTGGTAGCAATGGTCATGTAATTGAAAGCCAAGCTTCTCATAAAAGGTAATTGCTCCCTCTGCCGCAAATAAAAAAAGTCTAGCATCTGCTGATGTGGATCGAGCCATTTGGATTAATTTTTTGCCAAGCCCCTGCTTTTGGTAGGCTTTTTCTACTGCAAGATCTGCAATAAAGCACCGGTAGGAAAAATCGGAAAGCGCTCTCAAAATCCCTACAAGTTTCCCGGAATCCCTAGCGGTAATTATCAAGTTTGAGCCGATCAGCATTTTTTGAAGTTGGTTTGGTTTATCCATAGGCCTCCTTTCTGCAAGACCTGAACTGTTCAGCACAGCAATAAACTCTTCAAGAGAAACTATATCTTCAATTTGAAATGAAATCATTATTTTACTAAAAATTAAATTAACCGATATGACAGGAGGCGCAGGTTTCAGTAGACAGGCTGCACAATCTTTTAAAGATAATCACGATTTAGGAAGGATTAGACCTCAAGGAAAATTAGAGTTGAAAGCCAGAAGCGGGAAAAATGCTGAAGAGCTTCAATTAAAAGAAGCCATCATTTTTCGAACTCAAAAAAGATCAGAGGCAAAATTGCTGAACAGAAAAATTTGGTTCATCATTGCTTTGATTATACTTATAGGCTTTGGACTAGTTCTGCTTTTCAGTTAGGACAAAACATCCCGAAGATCCTCTCTTTTTCTGAAGGTAGCTTTTGCAAATGGACAAAGTGGAATGACTTTTATGTTTTTGGACCGCACATATTGAACCAGCTCTTCCAGCAACTTTTCTCCTATCCCCTGACCCTTTAGAGATTGATCCACCTCAGTATGCTCAATGATCAATTTCGATTCCCCCGCCATGACATAAACCATTTCTGCAAATCTTTTGGCTGCCTCCTCCATAAAAAAAGAACCTCTCTTTCCATCAAACTGATGTTGAATTTCCATATTAACTTTTTACTCTTACTTGAATGATTGAATTATAAACCTCGTCCTTTGGCTCCCAAAGCTCAATGCTGTGACCATCCGGATCGAGAATATGAACGAATTTACCATACTCAAATTCCTCAATTTCGTCTAAGACCTGTACTCCATTAGCCTTTAATTCCTCCACCAGTTCTTTGAGGTTTTCTACCCGATAGTTGATCATAAAATCCTTTTCCGAAGGCTTAAAATAATCAGTGGAATCGCTCATTGGAGACCACTGAGTAAAACCTTTTTTCTCCGGTTCCTTCGCACTTATCCATTCAAATGTCATCCCATATTGATCTGTTGGCATTCCCAAATGCTTTTCATACCAGGCTTTGGTCTGCTCTGGATTCTTAACCTTGAAAAACAGCCCGCCTATTCCAGTTACTTTTCCTTTCATGATATTTCTATTTGGGTAGAAGTTAGCCAAAATGCGACAGAGCGCCTATTCTTTTACCCGAACAATCAAAAACCAATCTCCTTCTAAAGGGAGGTAACCGTAATCATAACAATAGGTATAAACACTCCCTTTTTTGGTTTCATAGGAGTGAGTGGAATATTTGAACTGAAAACCTTCCCGAACCAACTTCTCCTTAGGCGCTTTCGCAAGATCTTCTCCTTGTGGTATCAATGATTCCAGAATATTTCTGTTCTTCTTTAAAGTATGATTTATCCTTCTCATCAGATTATTGGCGTCTGCATATTGATGGTAATTGTAATTATTCCGGCATTGATCATCGCAGAATTTTTTGTCGACTCGTCCACGAATGGGCTCTCCACAATTGAGACAGGTTTTATTTTCCATAGTTTCTATTAAAAAGCTAATTGAATTTAGAAAATTAGTTTGAAAAAGTCCAAAAAATAAAGCCCCTCTTTTAAAAGGAATCCTCATCGCGACCCGAAAAATGGAGTCGCAATGAGGAAATATTTAGGATTGAGTCAATAACTCATTCAATAAATCGGATAGTATCCAGGTTGAAAGTATTCCAGATAGAAATACCTGACTCAGTTCTCAAAACTAGATATAGATCCCCAATTTCGTCAGTTTGCTTGATAGGTACCTTTATGGAGAAATATCCCTTTTTATCTCCTTGTTTGAGGAGAGCCGAGGATCCAATTAAAGGACCGGCAACGGAGCCTTGTCTCAACTCCAACAAGCCTGTAATTCCAGCAGGATTTACCAATAATTCAATTTGCTTGATCCCCTTTAAATCCAAATCTTCAAAGGCAATCCAAGAATTATTTTTGGTGAATCTCACAAAATTCAGCCCATTGGCATTGGCCTTGGCAGTATGCTCGAAAAGATCAGCTTCCACCGCCTTGACTATAGGATTCCTCAACAAAAGCTGAGCGGCCCCCATCAAAGGTTGTATGCCATTTGCTCCCTGATCAGTGTAGGATGCTTGAATTAAGTAGTAGCCTTCTGGATTGGATTGTTGTTCTATCGCAAATTCACCTTTCAGTGGTAGGCTTACTTTTCCATAAGAAGGATCCTCAAGCCTTAGAATAAAGTCTACCATAGCTTCCACCTGATCAACTGGAAGATGCGTATGGCCCGGCATGGTACGCTCACCCCAGACACCTCCCCCACCATTTCTGATTTTGTTGACGAGGTAGGATTTCGCATCCGTTTGCCCTTTATATTTCGAAGACACATCCCTATAGGTAGGTCCCACGGATTCATTTTCGATTGCGTGGCAAGCTTTGCAACCCGCTTGGGTGATGTAATTCTCTCCCACACTAACCTTCTCTTCCTGATGACCAGCTTGAATCAAATCATAACCACCAGCAATAAAGTCAATAGAAAAATTCACTGCCTCATCGGAGATAGCTCCATCCTCTAAATCCTGCACAGAAACTTGGTAAGTCACTTTTCCAGGGAAATAAAAACTTTGATTTCCATTCCAGTTGATATTCACATTGGGTCTTGCATTTCCCGCTCTAATTTCCACTGAAGCTTGGCTTTGCTCCCCTTCTGTATCGCTCACAGTCAAAGTCGCCAGATAAACTCCTGCTTTTTCATATACATGGATAGGATTTACCTCCTTGGCCTTTGGACTTCCATCTCCGAAATCCCACTCATAACTCAATTGATCTTCCGGATCAAAATCCAAGCTTTGATCCCCTTGGAATTGCACTTTCAAAGGTAATGCTCCGGTAGTATTTGCTGCAGAAGCCTTGGCAACAGGCTTTCTATTTCCAGCTGCAAACTCTATTCTATAGAGACCCGAATCATCATTTTGTGCTCTCCAATAGGTCCCATATTCCAGGACATACAGCGATCCATCTTTCGCAAACTGCATATCTATGGGCTTATCAAAAACCGTGGAAGGCATGAAGCGTTCCATGGTGTCATATTCGTAGTTTTCAGTTAAGGATACTGTGAAAATCCAATTTCGCATCCAGTCGAATATGAATAGCTTTCCATTATAATAGCCTGGAAAACGAACTTCTGACTTGTCAAAATCCTCACGATAATACACCGGTCCTGCCATGGCATTTCTTCCGCCTGTTTCCAGCATAGGAAACTCTATAGACTCATCATAAGGGTACCAAATTAAAGCTGGCTGCGCTGGAGGCAACTTTTCCAATCCCGTATTATTGGGAGATGTATTGACGGGAGCACCTGGATCAAATTCAAATAGGCTTTCCTGGCTTGCAAAATCATATTTCCAATACGGTTTATTATTTCCTACGAAAAATGGCCAGCCATAAAAACCAGGCTTTCTTGCCAAATTGATTTCATCATGTCCTTTTGGTCCCCTTCTCATAGAATCAACTGATGCATCAGGTCCAACCTCCCCCCAAAAAAGATTACCATTATGCTGATCCAAGGATATTCTGTAAGGATTTCTATTACCCATCACATAGATCTCTGGCCGAGTATTGGGAGTTCCGGGAGGAAATAAGTTTCCTTCAGGGATGCTATAAGACCCATCGGCTTCTGGTTTGATCCGGATGATGGCACCTCTTAAGTCGTTGGAATTGCCAGAAGTTTTTTGAGCATCAACATTGGCAGGTCTATCCTGTCGCTCATCGATGGGATTGTAATTATCCGATTCAAAAGGAGTGGTATCATCCCCGGTAGAGAGGAACAAAAGGCCATTGACATCAAACTCTATGGAACCACCGGAATGACAGCATCCTCTGAATACAGGGATTTCCAGCATTATTTTTTCAGAAGCGAGGTCGAGACGATTTTCTTTGAACTCAAAGCGGGAAAGCCGATTCACATCCGGACTGTATTCTTTTGGGGCATAATAGAGATAAATCCAGTTGTTTTGGTTGAAATTAGGATCCTTCGCCAGTCCCAACAAGCCATCTTCATGCTCCAAATAAACATTCAGTTCTCCAACCACGGTAGTTTCTCCGCTTGCGGCTTCGTATAGTTTCAGTTTACCGGCCCTTTCTATAAATAGTACATCCCCATTATCAAAAACCTCTAACTCCATAGGTTCATCCAATTTTTCCACCAGAGGAATTTTGGTGAATCGGCTTTCATCAGGTTTTACTGTAGCAAAAGGGTCTATATCTTTTTCTGCACATGCCCAGAGCGAACTTCCCAAAAGTAAGAGGGCGGCAAGGAATCTAAAATTCATGAAATAGGTCTTTGAGATTTATTGAGCCATTAAGATAAAAAGGACTTGTCAAAAGGCTAGGACCGATGGTGGAAATGAATGGAAACGATTCCGTAAAATCTTACTCACTCATTAACAGTCTATACCTCCAAACCTCTCTAACCTGCTCAATTTCCACTTCGAAAGGAGAATAGATGGGATTGGATGAACAGAGCAGGAGTTTCTGTTCAGATTGAATTCGATTGTAGGCGATTTTAAAGGTCACTCCATCCTGTTCGGTGACGATGACATAGCGCTCTCCATCTTTGATATTCAGCCAATCGTCTATGTATTCACAGATGATCCAGGAACCGTCCGGAATAGGCAGCATGGAGTCCCCGTCAACTTGAAAAACGCGGTGTTTTTTATCTGTTGGCAAAAAGGGCAAAGAAAATCGAGGCAATTCAGAGATAAACTCAGGATCTGCAAAACCAGCTAAGTAACTTGCTTTTGCCCGCTGGGAAACCACCTCTATCAATTCCCGACCATCCGCATCTACTGTGGTAGAAAGAATCCGTAGTTTTCTTCCCCGGAGAAACTGATCTGTTTCTAGCAGTTCGCGGAGCTTGTATTCAGAATAAGAAGACAAATCTTCTTTGATTAGGATATCGAGAGAAACTCCAAAATACTCGGAGATTTTCACCAAAATATCCAAAGGAGGAGTAATGGTGAGTTCGTATCCAGCCAGTTTGGAGCGGGAAATACCTAAAGCTTCAGATAAGGACTCTTGAGTGAGCGCTTTTTTCTTTCGGAGGAATTTGATATTTAAATGGATGAGCATATTTTTCTGAATTTCTAAGAGATAACAATGGGTAAGCTATTTTCAAGATAGCTGCGCAGATATTTTTTAAGATAGCCCTGCGGGCAGATATCCTATCTCGTTGAACAGATTGAAGCATATCTTGGCGAAGCCATATCTTATTTTCTTTAATTCAAGATAGCTGCGCAGATATTTTCATAAGATATTCAAGCCGATAAATGATTACTTTGAAGAGTTTTTATCTTTTGCATCATAAGCTATCTTTATCTGTTGATTCAGTTTCATTTGTAAGCTCTTTGAGATTGAGAAAATCTCTCGGTACTCTTTTTCATCCACAATTTTTCTTTCAAACCCCAAGTCAATCCAATGCTCAACTCCTTCAGAAAGAGACGCACGAGAAATGTAATAGAATCTAACTTTTTCAAGAAAGTGAAAACGAGCATACCCTTCTGCAATGTTCGCACCTACTGAATCTACCGCTTCTAACATTTGGTCTCCCCAAACTTTTCTCATTTGATAGCCTAAGCGGCTATAAATTTTCCAGCCCAAAGCTGATAGCTCCCTTGACAATTTGTAAATAGTCAATTCCTTCAGAGGAATGTATTTTGATTTTTCACTCATGATCAATTCTATTTTAACCTTTCTCGCTGAATAGATTGAAGAATATCTTGGCATTGCCATATCTTATTTTCTGTAATTCAAAATAGCTGCACAGATAATTCTTAAGATAGCCCTGCGGGTAGATACCCTATTTTGTTGAATAGATTAAGCATATCTGGCGAAGCCTATCTTCACCATTAAGTATTGCTACCCAAATATTTTTTTAAAATAGTCCTACGGTAGAACCCTATCTCGCTGAACGAAGTGAAGCATATCTTTTTACACAACGACAATTCCCGCCACTTCCCCTACCAATCATTCCCAAATCTAATAAAAAATGATTAAATTATAAACATTAAAATGTCAATAAAATTAACAAAAAGCAATGGAAGGGAAGCGGAGTATTGCGCATATGGATTTGGATACGTTTTTCGTATCAGTGGAGCGGCTTTTTGACAGTAGGCTCAATGGAAAACCCATCCTAATCGGAGGATCCAGTGACCGGGGAGTGGTGGCTTCCTGCAGCTACGAGGCCAGGAGATTTGGCGTACACTCGGCCATGCCTATGCGGACAGCAAGACAACTCTGTCCCGAGGCCATTATCGTCAAAGGGGATTTTGAAAAATACAGCCAAAAATCCCATGAGGTCACTGAGATTATCAAGGAGTCAGTTCCGCTTTTTGAAAAGTCCTCCATTGATGAGTTTTACATAGATCTGACGGGGATGGACCGCTTTTTCGGTTGCTTCAAACTCGCCCACGAGCTCCGGCAGCGTATCATCAAAGAGAGCGGGCTGAATATTTCTATGGGACTATCGGAAAACAAGACGGTTTCCAAGGTGGCCACCGGCGAAGCCAAGCCCAACAATGAAAAGCAGGTGCCCAATGGAGAGGAAAAACCCTTCCTAGCTCCCCTATCCGTGCGAAAAATCCCCATGATCGGGGAGAAAACCTCCCAAACGCTCTATAATATGGGTGTTAAAAAAGTTCTAACCTTGCAGCAAATGCCCTCCCAATTGCTGGAGGCTACCTTTGGGAAAAACGGCAAAATGATCTGGGAAAAAGCGAATGGTATCGATCGAAATCCGGTAATCCCCTATTCCGAAGCCAAGTCCGTTTCTTCTGAAAATACCTTTGAAGAAGATACCATCGATGTCAAGATGCTGGAAGCCACACTGGTAGCTATGACGGAGCAACTCGCTACGAAACTTCGCCAAAAGGGGCAGCTCACCGCCTGTGTGAGTGTGAAGATTCGCTATTCTGACTTTGAGACGCATACCATGCAGCAGCGGATTCCCTACACTTCAGCAGATCACAGTATCCTGCCCGTGGTGAAGGAGCTATTCAAAAAACTGTATAGCCGTCGTCTCCTCATCCGACTGATCGGGGTGCGGTTTAGCAACCTAGTCTATGGCAACTATCAGATCAAGCTTTTCGAAGACAGTCAGGAACAAATCAACCTCTATCAAGCGCTCGACAAGCTAAATGTGAAGTATGGTGATAAAACCGTCTGCCGAGCCGTGGCTATGGGTGTGGGGAGGAGATGGTTTTATCCCTTCAATGGGATGGAGGTGTGAGGAAGTGAGAAATTTAAAGTGAGAAGTCTGAAAAAAGGTCAACATTTTTGAGATTGGTGGTGGTTTTACTGAGCGTTACATCCCATCTTTTCCATTTATCCTGCGAATCTCGGACTGCCGCATAGGCATGGAGTCTATTTGACGCATCAGGGATTCCATTGGAACTGCCCCAGCACCCTGATTTTTGATTCCACCATCCAGTCCGATCAGCAGCCAGTTTTCTCCAGATTTCAAGTTTTGCAATAGTTTCACAAAGCTTTTTTCGGCCAATTCCTCTTCCAAATTTTTCCATTGGATCTTTCCAGCCGATACATGCACCAAGAGTAATTTTCGCTCTTCCAATTCCTTTTGATGACTTTTTATCCAGGTTTGATCAAAGCCGGGAGAATCAAAAACCACGATAATCCGCTTTTCCCAACGAAAATCATCCAAAGACTTGGGCTGCTGCAAAAAACTCATACAAACTAAACTTAAAAGGATCCAATACATATTTAAACAACTCAAAAACAGCCAATTGGTTTGCATGAATTATTCTTCAGAAACTACTCTTTGGCTTCGCAAAAAATAGAAAGCTTTAAACTTCCGTGACTTTTTCGTGATACTCTTCGGCCAATTTTGACTCAAATCAAAACCAATAAAACCATGAAAAAAGGAATGCTTCTCTTTTACATTGCCTTCTTAGGCTTAGTATCCTGCACAGATGACAATGACCCTGTTGTCATCGACCCTACCCAGCCAACTGGCAGTCTCAATGTACTTCGATCCGGAACTTTTGTAGATCAAAACAATGCAGGATCAACCGGCAATGCAAGTTTAGTCACAGACTCTCAAGGCAAAGAATTCCTGGGATTTAATGAGGCTTTCAATACTGCTTTGGCAACAGGTACCGTGACTGTTTTTCTATCAACTTCCATGGAATTTATGCCTGATCCAGCCAATGGAAATCCCAATCTCTTACCACTGGGACCAGTAAGGATGGCCGGTGAAAATTTCTTTGCCATCCCAGCAGGCATGTCCACCTCCAAGTATACCCATGTCATCCTTTGGTGCGGTTCGGTAGGGGTTCCTTTTGGCTATGCTAATCTGAATTAAGTCATGATGCTCACTCAAAAAGGAAGCTTGGTCCGAATCCTCGGAATCGGATTGAGCTTCTTGCTTTGCTGCAATGCCGGCTTTGCCCAAAGTGGATGGACCAAGGAGAAGAGAGAAGGATTCTACCAGCTAAGCTTCAATCGTTTTAGCTCTTCGGATTATTTCACACTGGGAGGAGAAAAACTCAGTACGAATACCTTCACCCAAAATTCTTTGGTTTTCTATGGAGAATACGGCTTGACCGAACGCTTCTCCTTAATCGCCAACTGGCCCCTTCAAATTTGGAACGGGTTTAATACCACAGAAACCGTTAGCGGTTTGGGCGATCTGAGGTTGGAGTTTAAGCATGCCTTGCTAAAAAAGTACTTGCCTTTAGCCATTTCTGTCGCTCCGGAAATCCCAATTGGTCGTGCTAATAATTTTGCCCAAAGCACTCAAAATGACTTTGAATCCATTAATCTGCCTTCCGGTGATGGAGAATTCAATGTCTGGACAACCCTTTCAACCTCTTTTGCCATACCCAATACACCACTATATGGAAGCATTTTCGGTTCCTACAATTTCCGGACTTCCTATGAGGACGTATCCTTCTCTGATCAAATCGCAATTGGACTCGAAGTGGGCTATCAAATTGCCGGGAAGATTTGGGTCAATGGTCGCCTTCAAGGGCTCAATTCGGTAGATGATGTCTTGGTTGCAACGGATTTTGTTCGGGGAGATGGGACAGAATATACCAGCTATAGTTTTGGTGCATCTGTTCCGGTCTATCAAGATTTTCATCTTTCTCTGAACTACAGAAACTACGCCGACTTCATTTACTCTCGAAGAAACCTCTATTCGGCAGGTACTTTTTCGATTGGAATCTATTATCAAGTCAAACCCAAATCCAATGAATAAAGCAAACATATCCCTTCCTCAATCCAAATTCCCTCAGCTACTGCGATTTAAGAAAGGCGAACAAATTTTGGAACAAGGCCAACTCTTTCAAGGCTATTTTCTGATTAAATCGGGCTTGGTCAAGACTGTCCGCTCCCAAGAACCCGGCAACAGCACTCTCCTTTCCATCAAAGATCAGGGGGAATTCCTAGGTGAATTTTATGAAGAGCGCGCGGAAAAAAGACTCTCCTACTCGGCCTTTGCTATGGAGGACCATACACTAGTGGAGATGATCCAGCTAGAGGAAAATCCCAACCAAAAACTCTTGAGAATCATTCATACTCTTCAAGTAGAAATTCATACTGCAAGACTGCGCTTGGAGCGGATCTTATTCCAAGATGCAGAATTTAGAATCATCTCCGTACTCAAAGATCTTGGGGAGCGATTTGGAGAAAAATATGGAGATGAAACCCTGCTCAAGCTCCCCTTGACCCATGAAGAACTTGCCAAGCTGACGGATACCAGCCGGCAGACTGTTACCACTATCCTCTCAGGCTTGAAAGCCCAAAACAAAATCAATTACAGCCGGGGAAGAATTCTTTTCCGAAACATTCATCAACTCAAAACTCCCAACTCATGAAAACTTTCATTCAATTGCTCGCAATATCATTCCTAACATTTATGCTTTCTTGTTCCTCAGATTCCATGGAGCCTATTATTCCTGACGACTCAAATCAGGTTAGCGAAAATTTTGCGGTCTTGAAAACAGGAACTCTGACTCCTCAAAGTTCTACCAATACCCGCGGAATGGTTCAGTTGGTCCGGGATGAAGACAACAAGTTCTTTATTCGACTATCGGATGATTTTACGACCAAGTTTAGCACTGGAACGGTGACTGTTTATCTTTCTACCAGCCAATCCCTCAACCTCAACAATACTTCCACTTATCAATTGGTATCGATTGTTGGAAAATCTGGAGAGCACTTTTTTTCCCTTCCGGGAATGCCCGATGAAAAATTTACGCATGGGATTATTTGGTGTGGAGCCGCTGGAATCCCATTTGGATTTGCTCCTATGAATTGAAAAAAGTGTGATATCAGTATTTATGC
>TARA_R100000365_G_scaffold26_1_pt1 | contig 27637 bp, 25 predicted proteins | sample TARA_R100000365 | Tara Oceans TARA_R100000365 (sample SAMEA2620668) | marine metagenome | biome: marine biome (ENVO:00000447); feature: mesopelagic zone (ENVO:00000213); material: "saline water (ENVO:00002010), including plankton (ENVO:xxxxxxxx)" | depth 1000 m | reverse complement strand
CCGGGTCACTTCTCAGCAGAAATCAACAGAGGAGCATTTCTTACACCCATCCCGTCATATCCCCAGCAATTCCAGGAGCCGACGCTTGCGGCCCGGATGGGAAAGTCGATCGAGGCCCTTCGCTTCTATCTGACGAATGCGCTCGCGCGTCACGCCGTAGATCTGACCGATTTCCTCGAGGGTCATGTCGGTCTCGCGCCCTATACCAAAGCGCATCCGGATCACATCAGCCTGACGTTCCGGCAGATCAGCTAGTGCTTCTGTCACGATCCTTTCGGTTTCTGCCTGGTCGAAGTCATCCCCTTCTGAAGGCTCGGGCAGCAGGTTGTCCCAGTCGTCAAGGCTTGCGGGATATTCGGCTTCACGCGGGATGCCGCGGAACTGTCTGACCTCGTCGATTGTCCATTCGAGCTCTTCGGCGAGTTCGAGGTCGGAGACGGCGCCACCGACTCGAACGTCCAGCCTCTCCAGGGCGCGATCGAGCTTGGTGATCTTCTCGTTACGATGCACGGGGATGCGGACCGCCGCGCCTTCACCAGCGCGCCATCGCGTGATGGCCTGTCGCATCCAGTAAGTGGCGTAGATGAGGAAGCGATAACCACGTTCGGGATCAAATCGCCTTGTGGCACGCTGCAGACCCATGAACGCCACTTGGAATACGTCCTCTGGATCCTCGCCTTCCTCCACGTTCCGCGAGGCAAACCGCCGCACGTAAGGCAGATGCTCGCGGATTAGGTGCTCGGTAGCGGATTCGGAAATCAGTATTTCGGCTTCCAGCTGACTGGCCTCGGCTTGGCACGCTGGGAACTGTTCCAGTCTGCGGACCAACTCCTTGTGAAATGCCAGAGAGAGATCCAATGCCTCGAGCGCAGCAAGTGCCTCTCTTCGTCGCTTGCCGTCCATCACCCGGCCAGTAGTGTGCCACGACCTCAGGGTGTCCGCGGCGGCCATTACTTCAGACGTCTCCGCATGGCCCGGGCGTGAAGGAATGATCGTTCTCAGGGAGACCGAGCCGGGGTCTCGCGAACCGTCGCGGATGCGGTCCATGACGTCGAGGATTGTTTCGACGGCGGTCTCGGAGGCCAGGATGCCCAGCTTGAGTTCCTGCTTGGCCCGCATCATGGGCTCCAGCAACTGCAGCTCTTCTGACTTATCCATAACGAAGCGCTGTGTGCCGGGAAGCCGCGTCCGACGCGTAAGGGCTGCCTCTATCGCTTCAGCAAGGTCATCGGACGATGTGTCCGAGACGGCGTGCCAGAGGTCGGCATCATGCCCCGTCGCCTGAGTGAAATGGAAGCCCGCTGCTTCCAGGTTGCGCTGGAGATTGATGCGCAGTTCCTCGAGATCACCATTCCCTTCGCAATCGGCAACCAGGCGGTCGATATCGTCGAGGGAGCACTGACCCTTTGCCAGAATGTCCTCTGCCCAGGTGAAGCAGATGTCTGGGTCGATCGACATCCGCGTGCCGCTCTGGACGACCGCTCGTTTGACCGATTGTCGGCCGCGGTTGCGGACCTGCAGGAAGTCACTCTCTGCACCGTGATCGGCGGCCGCAGCGGCACTGGAGCCGATGCCCTCTCCGGAAATTGGTGCTTGTGAAAGGTCGAGATCCCAATCCCCGTCCTCGTCATCCGAAACCACGGGTGACGAACTGACGAGCGCTACGAATGTCCCCGATGCCGTATCGACCGCGCACTGATCGAAGAATTCCTCTGGTTCTGCCTCAGCTTCGAAAGTCAGCAGGTCATCCAGTTCTTCGGTCCTATCGGCTGGCTCCGCCTCCTGAATCACGGCGAAACGGTGCTCCGGAACTGCATCGAGTCCGGTAACGACAGTCTCGACCACAAGTGAACCCTCGCGCTCGCCAACCGTCTCCGTTTCCGTGACCGGAGACCCCGCAACAAGCGAAGACAGAAGCTGCGCGGCGAGAACGTGACCTTCGGCAACTGCCACATCCGCAGGTGTCTGTCGGTCGTGGTTCAGTGCGCTGAGGTCGGCACCCGACCGAATGAAGAGGTCGCAAACGGCCAAGTTGCCCATGCGCGCGGCAAGGTGGAGTGGTGTATCTCCCCTCGGGTCGGTCGCGTGGAGGCGAGAAGATGCCGCAAATTCGGCAAGGCTCTCGTGGTTCCCTTTGGCGATCAGCCGGCTCTCGAAAGGCCCAAGAATATAGCTTTCCGGTTCGCTCGTCGCTTGGTCGCGACTTCCAAATATGCGGGACAGCCTATCCATGATCTTCATGAATGGCCTCCCTGTTGAGAAGTACGATCTGCTGGTCTTGTGGCTTCCTCGCGCCAGGATCAGTATCGAGGCCGAGACGCCTCAGCGCGTAGTATAGCAGTGCACGTCGAACCTTGATCTTCGCCTTGCCGCCACGCATCCCGTAGTCGAGCGCGATGACCTTTGCCTGAGTTTCCGACAGTGCGGAGTGGGCCCCGACCTCTAGGGTAACCTCGGTATTCCAGTCGCGGTCGTCCTCCGCAGGCACTTCGCTCTCCCGAGACCCGCGAATCTCCAGTATCCGCGAGAGCAGGAAGTCCTTGAACGCTTCGTCCATCAGGCAGAACGCACGTGTGTGCCAGCGAAACCCGTCGAACCCGATAGCGTGCGGAGCGATCCAACGCCAACGCGGCTCCGGACTGGACAGGGACTGGTATTTCACCTCGATCGACTCGGAACGCCGTATGGCGCCCACCACCGACCGGAGCGTCACCGGGTCGATGCCGCGCACAGGCGTCGGCGCGGAGGCAAAGGGCGGCAGCTCGGCGATCCATGACTCCTCGCGGTCGAGGATACCGTCCGTTACCGACCGAAGCTGCGCGAGGTAGCGGCTTGGGTCCGGTTCGAGGAATCGGGGCTTGAATGCGGGGCCACGGACGTAAGTCCTCGCGCTCTTGTCGTAGACTATGTTGTCGGGTGCGAAGCCGATGTAGCGGTTCAGATCTGTGGACGCCTGGTTAACCGAGACCCCAAATTGTTCCATCACATCGCTGCGGTTCACATGTCCCTCCCAGAACAGGCGGAACTCTATGAACTCAAGACGTTGCTCGACTCCCCAGCGAAGTTCGGACCTCTCGTTGTCCACCCGGCCCCCTGATGCACATGATAACTATGCGCGCCCATTTTCTGGGTCCTCGTGAAGCTAGCCAAGGGATGAAGATCTGGCAATGGTAATGCTTCTCACAGCAGCAACAATCCAAAACCACGCGAGCAGCGGCTACAAAGGCTGATGGCGAAGCGAAGTACTCGTAACCCCAGCCGGACGCCCGCTGAGGGGGTTCTCCGTGCCGTCATGGTACAAGGTGCTGGCTGGAAATCAGCGCTCCACACGGGCTTCTCAGAGGGTGGTATCCGGGCGAAGTGGAGCTATAACGGGTTGTTCGATTTTTGCCAACCAACGGCTGGGACGCTGGCGCTAACCCCGGACGGTGGTCCTGACGTCGTTCATGGTTGCGATCGAGATCGCAGTGCATCCCTCAAGAGGTGGGCGGTGTGGCTAGAGGCCACATTCCCTTGATACCTGCTGAAACAGGGCCAGCGTTTTTGACCCGACAAGGGTTCCCAAGCCCGCAGAGCTGAGCATCGACGTTAGGGGATTCACGTGTCTTCCTGTTCGAAGACCCACTCTCCAACCTTCTGTCAGCCGCGTAGGCGGCAGGTAATGTGTCGATGCTCAGCAAATGGACCATGATGCGCTCGGAAAAATATATCGTATCAGTATCTGGTGTAACTTGATTCAAAATCAGCGCACAAACAGCGGACACGTCACGAACGGGACCGGACGTGTCCGTGTAAAACGTCCTCTGAGAGCGGCGTGGAGAGCCCTTGTCGAGGCTGGATGATCCTCGAGCCATGTCGGTGAATGAAGGTGTCTGAGAGGTGACGCAAACAGCTTTCGCGGCGAAAGCCGGAGTAGGGTGCTTACCTCCGGTCGCGGCCATGGATTTGCCCCTCACGCCTCACTTCTTTCGTGGCAGAGGGCTCGAGCGGAGCGTATCGTTCATCCTATAAAGCAATGACCCGTTTATATGCGAAACGATACATATGTTCGACCGACAGACGCTTGGAAGGCGTAGCGCGACGAAACGCGGATAAAGACTTCCGAGCTCTGCAGCAACTGATGGCCGTGTCACGCAAGTCCCCATGAACGAAGCGTATCGTTCAGCCTATAAAAAGGAGGCCACATTTATATTCGAAACGGTACGCATGAACGGCAACTCCCAGACGGGCAGGAGGGCGGATGCAGACGTCGAAGGGAATGACTACGCCTATGGCCGTCTTACCCTCTGTCGATCGTACCGACTTTTCTCGCGTCGATTGGTTCATCGGCCTTCTGATGCCATGACGCACGTCGCTGGTTCTCAGTCGTCGTCGGGGGGCATGATGTACCCGTAGATGTCGTCGTGCATGGCATCGCTGAAGTCATCATCCCAGTCTGGCTCGGCGTCGGTGTGAAACCGGTCATCAGCTTCCTGTTGTCGATCGGATCCAGGCGAATCGACGTTACCCGACCCGAAGATGACAGGTTCCAGGTCATCATCGTCATAGCCGGCATAGTCCGCATCGGTATCAGCATCGGAAAAGCAACGAAGCACCTCTTCTGGCGTCGCTTCTGAATCGATGGTGCGGAGGCGGGCATCTAGTGAGTGCAACGATCGGGTCGGAAGGTTTCCCTCTTGGATGCGATGACGATACTGGCTGACCGCTAGCCAGCGGCTCAAGGCCTCGTCGGCAGTGCTCATCTCGGCTAAGCTGGAGCAGAGATCGAACACCCTGTTGATTGCATCTCTGTCCGGCCTGGAGCGTATCCAGGGCACGACTCTCTCCAGATTGACAACGTCATGATTCTGCAGGCGAAACAGCCCATTGAGAGCAGTGAGTAGCGCACCGTGATCCTTGATCACCAGTTCCGAATTGCCCCCAAGAGCGGCGGTCGCCATCAGAAAGGTGCGCCACTGAAGTAGGTCGGGCGTTCCCATCATGACATGCAACACCGACGCCAAGTCGCGCATCACAGGATCGCGTAACGGAACTGCGTGCCCCGGAAGCAGATAGTGAAGCTGGCAGACGCGGTTGATGCCGCGCCGATCCAGTCGCTCTTGCTCGAGCTTGCGGGCCCATTCCAGCAGTTCTGCCTTCGTCGACTTGCGGCCCCGCGAGACCACAAGCCATGGCATCGAATCGGGCGCGGCCGGCGAGTCCGTCATCATGATCTGAATGTTGAGTGGCCGAGCGTTGACTTCGGCTATAATGTCGTTCAGCGCGTCAAAGTCATGCCCGAACCCTTCGGGCCAAGCGTAGCGGCACAGATCCCGAGCACCAACGAGGCGCTTGCAATCATTGGGCAGGGCTACATCGATGCATCCGACAAGCCGTTTCCCAGGGGTCGACAGCTGGGACATCTGCTTTTGCCGTGCCGGTTGAACGCCTGCGGCTCTCAGGGTTCGTTGGACGGTCATGTCGGCAACGCCGAATTCCTTGGCCAGGGCGCGAATGGATGGCGCGGGGTTCTGCGAAAAGTAGCGGCGCACGATCTCGGCGTTGCGCGCCTGCTTGTCGGCACGGTCTGACTTTGGCGGCTGTCTGCCGAAGTTCGGATCGAAGTTGTTCTTGACGGTGCGGCATAGCCGGTCGACAATATAGTTCATTTGGTCTGCGTAGGGGATCAAGCCCATTTTGATAGCGTGGGCGCTGCCCCTCGAATGAGCGTATAGGCGCAATTGCCGAAGGCTCGCACCGCCGCCATATTTGCGCATCAACGCGTTGCAGTCGGCGATGATCGCTTTGCACAGTGCGATGTACTGTCCGCGTTCGTATTTTTTCCACCGGGGGGCAGGAGGCTTGGTATTGGCCTTGATCAAGAGTCGTTGCTCCAGTCAGTCACATTGAAAAAGTCTCCCGCAACAGCGCCCAGGGATGGGCAAACCGTTCTCGACCGGAAGGCGGGCGCTGAAATCGAAATCGGCCCAGATCGCTTCGTCCGTGGCGCGTCCACGACGCAGAAGAAGCTGCGCGGTGCCGGCATTCGATGAAAGAAACTTGGAACCTCTGGCGGCCTGCTGACTCTCCCGGATGGCCGAAACGAGGGCCTGCCTGTTTTTCGCTGCTGTCAACTTGCTGTTGCACTCCAAGTTCGCTCCGAGGCAATGAAGGGGTCCGCTGACCATTGAACTGCGGCCCCGGGTTGAGCGATCATCGACCCGGAGCCCGGCGATGAATTAGTTCTGGAAGAGGGGCTCACCATCGCCGAGTTGGTGATGCGCAGCGATTGCCATGTTCCGATCGATGACCTTGACAGCGTCCCAGCTCACGGCGGCGGGTGATTCCTCACCCGCGGCGACCCGTTGCAAGCGCGCGGCTCCCTTGATGACCAGGTAAGATACTCCCGTTTCGGAGGCGTCGTCGCGCCAGACCGCGATCGCCACGTCGACGGCATCAATGATCTCGGCCACGGGCGTGGTTGTTCCGTCCATCTTCGCTTCGTTTGCGTTTGCCCTCTCCACCATTTCTTCCACGTGCATCGATTTCTCCTTTCGTGCTGATTTTATCAGCTTATAACATACTATGGCATAAGTGAATAGATGTGGACGACACATGGCGTTTTATCGTTACTTCTCAGTTAATGACCGCTGGTCCGGTCTGGGCGGAATCTCTTGAACTTAGGGGAGAACCGAGGGACTCAGGCTATGCTGTCAGGCGTGGTCGACTGTGCGTAGCCAGCAACCATGATCCTTGTACTCCCACAAAGAACGAGATAATTGTCGCTGATAGCATGACAGAGTCAACGTTGGCGAATGGTCGCGGAGGAGCATGGGACAGTTTCGAGATCAGTTCCTTGGATCAGGGGATGGAATCACCGCGCTGGACGCCCACCAGTTCATGCTTGATCATGTGCGGCGGCAATTCCCGTTGATGACGGTCGGAACGCTTTCGACCTTTTTATTTATCGGCAGACGTTGGAGAGGCGAACCCACTACCCCCACAGAGATAGCAGAGCGCAAGGGGATACCTTTACCGACGGTCTTCCGGCAATGCGATCAGCTTTCGCGAGGCGTGGCTGGACGCAATGCCATGGGGCTCATTGAAAAGGTTCCATCGGCCAAAGATGGGCGTGCACGGGCCCTTCGTCCCACCCTCAAGGGCATACAACTGCTGATCGAGATCAATGATATTCTCACTCCCTCCGATAATGAGGAAGTCGGGTAACTCACCACCGGCAAGACGTTTGGGCGGAGGTGAAATGTACATTTTCAATCCTTCGAGCCGCTCAAGCAGCGACGGTGAGGTGAGGCCTTTGCCTCTGGCTCAGCGCCCGCTAGCCAGCCTTTCAGCTAAGCAGGTGGCGACGCTGGATTTACGCTCTTTGTAGTGGGTTCCCGCCATTGTCAGGGAGGTTCCCATCTGATGATGGCATGTGCAAATCTAAACCGCTTCAACCGTGTTAGGGTCCGGCGATTGCTGACCGATCGAGGGCAGCCGATAGTTGCATATCCGTTCGGACATGTCCTGATCAGGTAACGGGGGTGTCGGCCCGCTCACCTCCGACGTGTCACACTGTATCGGGGTGACGTTCCGTTAACGTTTCGGCCCGTCGCAAGAGGGTATTCGAGGATGCTCTGCTCTTGGCGGAACGGACCGAGATCTGAACATGGAGCGGTCATTCACTCACAACGGATGACCGCTTCATGCAGCTGGTTCTTCGTTCACGATATCAGCAACGGGGTGGAGAGCGGACAGGCAGCTTTTTCCGCGCGGTTGACCATTGAGCGGCCGAAGCATCGACCGTCAACGTTTAATAGGCTGCACATCTCTCTTTCGCATGGCGAGCAGCAAGGTGGCCGGCTACAAACTCCTGATCATCGACGAACTGGGCTTCGTTCCCCTGTCGAAAACCGGAGCCGAGTTGCTGTTCGAATTGATCTCCCAGCGTTACGAGCGCGGCTCCACGCTGATCACCAGCAATCTGCCCTTCGATGAATGGACCGAGACGTTCGGGTCCGAGCGTCTCACCGGCGCGCTCCTCGACCGGCTGACCCACCACGTCAGCATCCTCAAGATGAATGGTGACAGTTATCGCCTCGCGCAAAGCCGGGCCCGAAAAACCGCCAACCCTCATCAGTAAGATCGCCGACGTTGCAAGCGGGAAACTCTGGTCGGGCTACGCCCTCCCGACGTTCCCCGCTTGCAGCCAAGTGGACTACTTTTGCGCCGCCCAATGGCCGACTTTTACTCCGCCGTTGACACTCGAACTCGTCAGTTTCCCCAACCAGCGGACGTCAGCGCCTGTGAACTCGCGGTTAGCACTCCTGGGCGGGACTCATCCTGTTGCTTGGTCATCCTCGATCACCGTCAACAACGGCCTTCAAGCGAGAGAGGCCGCGCTAGGCGGCGCTGGCGTGGCGATCTTGCCCAAGTTCCTGACGGTCAATGACGAATATAATGGGCAGCTTGTGGAGCTCCAGAGTACGGAAAAGTCGCCTGAAATGGAAATCCATATGCTTCACCCTTATACCCGCGACCTGCCGCAGCGCGTGCGGGAGTTTATGGATTTTTCCATCGGCTATTGGCGTGAAAAGGGACTGGTTGAAGAATAACGAGTGTACCATACAGTCCTTTCGGGCGACCTTGACAACGGGTAACGCCCCGCGCCGTCCGTCAGTTGCATTAGTTCAGCGTTTGGAACGCTGCCCTCGACTTCGCTCAAGCTGAGTTGGCGAGACCAGCAATCAGTTGGTCGTCATGGCTTCATCGGAGTTAAAGGCCCAGTTTTTGCGGGTTTCCGGTTCTGCCGGGTCATCCTGATAGTCCATAGCTGGCCAACAGGAGTAGTTTTGCTACTCGCCCAAGCTTCAGAGCTGCGTCACCAATCCTTCGGAGTTCGTTATAATGGCGCTCGCTTCCGGCGCCGTTGCAAGTATGTCGGGGGCACGCTCGGCACCAGCAACAAAGATGGCAGTCGCGAGCGCATCGGCTTCCGTCGCACGCGGCGCGATGACGACGACTTCTGTAAGCCTGTTGGCACTCTTGCCGGTGAGGGGATCGAAAATGTGATGGTGAAGGCCGGTGGGTTCGAACACGGTGCCATAGCCACCTGAAGTCGCCGACGCCTGGTTGACGAGGCCTATGGTCCGCCCGGTCTGGCCTTGAGCGTCTTTCAGGCCGACGCGCCACGGTCTGCCATCGGGATGGGTGCCCAGCACGCGGCTTTCGCCTAATTCGACCACGACGTGATCGAAGCCTTCATTGCGCAACAGGTCGGCAACGACGTCGGTGATGTAGCCCTGCGCGATGCCATTGAGCGTCAGCGCCATGTTGGAAAGTCCCAGACTGACCGTCGAGCCGGACACGTCGATTTCTCTATAATCGACGCGCCGATGCGCGGCCTCCAGCGCGCCCTCTGCAGGGCCATCCGGCAGTGCTTGCGGGAGTGCGAAATGGGACTGATAGATCGACCATAGCGGTTGCACTGTGGGATCGAAGGCGCCGGAACTAGCCTGTGCTACTGCACGAGTGGTTTCAAGAACTCTGACCAGATCTTGCGATGCAGCTTTGAGCACACCGGCACGATTGAGCCGGGACAATTCACTTTCAGGACGGAAAAGGCTGAAGATATTTTCCAGCCGCAGCACTTCGGACGCCATGTGGGCAAGCGTGCGTCGGGCATGTCCCGGATTTGCATGCCATAGGCTCATCGAAGCTTCTGAGCCAAGAGCTGTGCCGTGCCAGTGATGGAAAGTGGGCTGTGGACCGAAAAGTTGCCACCCGACGATGCCGATCGGCAAGGCGGCAGATGCTCCAAGAATTTTCAGCGCCTGCCGTCGTGAGGGCGCGCGTCGGGGGGAGTGCGAAAGATCGAGCGCTGTCATGGCTATCCCTTCACGCGTGGGACGGCGGAACGCCGTTGCGGGTTAATACAAGTGACTGCGGTCGGCCCTTCGCCTGCGCTCGTTCGGAGCGCTTTCTAGCCTGCGCAAGTGGCGGGCATCGGTGGTCGTCGTAATACTCCACTTGGCAATCGAGGCACTGGAAGCATTCGGCCATGACGATCTTGCCGCTCCGTTCGATCGCTTTGACCGGGCATGACCGTTCGCAGAGGTGACAGCCCCCCACGCCACATTCCGGTCGACGCTTGAGAAAGGTGAACAGATGCAGACGGTCGCCGAGCGCCAGAACGCCACCCAGCGGACACAGAAAACGGCAAAAGAAGCGTTCGGTAAACAGTCCGACTGCCAAGAGAACCAACGCATAGGCTACGTAAGGCCAGGGTCGCGTGAAGACGGACGTGATTGCCGTCTTGAACGGTTCAACTTCCTCCACTGCCGCCAATGCCTCTGGTATGACAAAAGCCGTTCCCACGATCACCGCGGCCAATCCATATTTCGGCATCCACATCCAGCGCTGCAGCGTCTCTGACGGGTTCCAGACGGGAAGCCGCAACATCCTCGCGATCCGCGATGTCAATTCCTGCAAGGCGCCGAAGGGACAAAGCCAGCCACAGAAAACGCCGCGGCCGATCAGGATAATTGAAAACAGCACATAGACCGAGATGACCACAATCAGGGGTTCGGCGAGATAGAACCCTAGATCGGCGCCCTCCAAAGGCGCCCTGACATAGTTCACGACGTGAACGATCGACAATTGCCCGCCGGCAATCCAACCGAGCCACACAAGCGTGAAGACCAAAAAAACCGTGCGGGTCCAAAGATGCAGCTGTCGATGTCGGCTGAGTGGTTGCTGGAAAATGAAAATAAGGGTGAGCACGATCAGGGCTACAACCAGTATCGAAAGATCGAATCCGGAGGCCAGCCATGCCTCAGCCCAAGGTGGCAGTGGCTCGACATAGGGCGTGAGCACGGCTTTGTCGGGCACTTGGTAGGCGACTGGAAACTCAACTGTATGGTCGCTTCCATCAGCACCGGTCGCATGCACCATGAGAACGACCTCGAATGGCGCCAAAGGATCAAAACCGGTATCGAGCGGTATGGCGAATGCGCCGGAGTCACGAAGAATTGGGCCACCGGAGCGTTGTACGGAGGGCCCGACATAGTCGAAATCGCTTTCGACGAACTCAATTTTGAGATCACCCTGTTCGAGCCGGATGCGATCGAAACGATTACCGTAAGTCTCGGATTGGAACTGGCTGCCGAGAAAGTCGTAATAGCCGCCCGACATGACGGCCATCATTACCACATCGTCAGGGGCGGGCTCCACGACCGAGGAATAGGTGCTGGCCGAAATGATATTTCGCCCAATGAGAGGTGGCGTTGCCAGCCCCACTACAAGTTCGGTGTAGCGGCTGTCAGGATCGCCTCTGTCGAGGGGGACATCCATTTCTGCTGGTGCCACCCCAGCATCGGTGAATGCCTGCTCGACCTCTCCAAAGGTGACGATCCTGTTGGCCACGGCACCGATTTCGAGCAGCTGGCCCCAGTCGAGCCATTCGAACCCGTAGCGGTCGAGGGTCGGCTCGCTCAACGGTGGCCGCGGATCATTGGCCCGCAATATAACTCGCCCTGCGTCCATGATGCCCGCTCGCATATTCCGGGCTGAAACCGTCGTCCCCTGAACAAAATCGGGAGAGAGCGGCGCCGTGTCCGTGGCCTCAACCGATCTTCCAATATGCGCGTTGAGAAACTCCCTAAGCCGTTCGACACGCTGAGGGAATCCAGTCAAATAGGGGTCGTGCTGCCGGATGACACTGGTCCCGGTCAGATTACCAACCATATCCATGCCGACAATGGCGTCGAATGGGGTGGGCGAATAGCTGCGTGCCCGAACAATGTCGAAGGTGGAGAAAACGTAGCCTAGCTGTTCGTCGCCAGCGAAAGCGCGAAGGAACGGCAGCCCGCCACCGGAGAGTTCGAACCTGTCGGCTTGGGGAAACAAAGCGGCGCGAATTTCCGCATTAGCGCGAACTTCGAGTGGGCTGGTCGCTTGAGTGAACGCATCGCTCGTTGCCAGCGCTACGAGAATGATTGCTGCAAAAATGCGCATGATGGTGGGGCCAGGGGCCCAGAGAGACGACGTCATTGCGGCACCAGAAACGCATGCCGTTCGCGACCATGCGGCGGGTACGCTTCAAAACTCTGCATCAACCGTCCTCCCCGAACGCTGGCTTTGCCGCGTTCGAACTCCTCTCTTTAGGGCTAGCATGCGATCTCTGTGCGCTGCAACCAAGCGTGATGACTCGTGGTATAGTAAACAATGGGATGGGCTTCCCATCTGCGGTGTTCCAGCCTCTGGCATGACTGCACAAGCCCCTGTAAACAAACTGGGTAGGCAGACCACAAAGTGATGCCATGGTTGACCCGGAGGAGGACGTTTGGGGTACAACTCGAGAGCAACAGGCATGCGAAGGGTCATGCGGGTCCGAAAGGGCGTCCGATGGTGAATTCAACTGCACAGGATCCGGTCCGGCGGCGACCCGCAGCGGAGCGACCATGGGTGGTGGCGGCTGCGCGGATCGGGTTCTTCCTTCTTCTGGTGATTGTTTGGTGGATCGCGTCGGTTAACGTCGCGAGAAACATCATTCCCTCGCCTTGGGCCACGATGCTGGCGGCAGGTCTTTTGCTTGAAGAAGGGCGGCTGCAGACTGCCTTTTTCGATTCCTTGTCCACCTTTTCTACTGGATACGGATTGGCCATCCTGTGCGCGATCCCGCTAGGCGTGGTGATGGGAGCATTTAACCTATGGGGCCGGACGCTTGAAATCTATGTTTACGCTCTGGCCGCTACCCCGCGCGTTGCTTTCATACCGCTGATCATTGTGCTTTTGGGGCTAGGTGCCGAGGCAAAAGTCTTCATCGTCTTTCTCGGAGCCGTCATGCCGATTTTGATCAATACGTATGCTGGTGTCCGCCAAGCCGATGCCGAGCTCGTCGAGATGGCCCGATCGGTGGGCGCCGGTCCGCTACGAATCTTCAGCGGCATCGTGCTACCAGGAGCCATCCCTTATGTTATCGTCGGACTGCGACTCGGTGCGACCATTGGGTTGATCAATACCGTGGTTGCCGAACTTTATACTGCTGTGCGCGGGCTGGGCGGGCTCTTGGCCATCTACGGCAATACATTCAGAATGGCGGAATATTTCGTTATCGTTTTGTCGCTGGCGACCATTGGGGTCATTGTCACCGAGTGCCTGCGCTACCTCGAGCAACGCCTCACACGATGGCGTACATAAATCAGGGAGAGGAAAATCCATGAAATCGATAGTTTTGACCCTTTTGGGCAGCGCCGCTGGCCTGGCTATGCTGACGGGCGCAGGATTGGCCCAATCTGATGATCCATTCCGCCTCATCGTGACCCATCTCGAGCCGCCGTTGGTGCCAAATTCCGTCATGGACCTTGCACTCGAGCTCGGCTACTTCGAGGCCGAGGGCGTCGATGTCGAACTTGTCAGGGTGCAACAAACCCCATCGGCCATCGCCGCTCTGCAGTCCGGCGACGGCGATATGGCCAACATCGGTGTCGATGCGCTGTTGCAGGTGATCCATAGCGGCGCCACAGACTTCAGGGCAGTGACTTCACCCAACAAATCTCTGCCGTTTTTAATTGCCTCGAATGACGACATCGCCAGTCCCGCCGATCTGGTTGGTCGGAGCTTCGGTGTGGGCAGGGTCGGCAGTCTCGACTATTCGCTTTCAACGCTGGTCCTGGCTGGCCAGGGCGTATCGCTTAACGATTCAGAGGTCGTGTCGCTGGGGCAGCCGGACATTCGCGCCCAGGCGCTTCTGGCCGGTCAGGTCGATGCCACTACGATGTCGATTGGCGTCTGGAGCGAACTTCCTGATAGCGAGGGTCTCCACGTTCTGGTTGATCAAGACGCTTATTACGAGGCAGCCCCAGTGGTCAACAAGGTCAACGCAGTCACTGGGGATGTGCTTGCCGAGCGACCGGAAGATGTAGAAGCCGTTCTGCGCGCGCTCACCAAGCTGTCGCGGGATTTTGCCAGTGATCCGCAAAAATGGGTAGACGCGATGGCCGAAGTTCGGCCTGATGTCAGCCCGGAGGTTCTGGACATGTTGGCCGAAGCCTTTTCTGAGAGCTGGAGCGTTAATGGTGGCCTGAGCAGAACCGAGCTGGAATATACCAGTGAGTGGCTTTACGAGACCGAGGATTTTGCACAGTTCGACCCGCTCGCGATCGAAGACTGGGTCGATTTTGGCCCCCTCGATGCGGTTCTCGATGAACTGGGCACCAACGAAACCATGGATCCGGCTGATCGATGAACGATCTGCCCCAAATGGGGATGGCGACCGCAGAATCCCGGTCGCCATCATCTTTGTTACGGATCGAAAACGTCACCAAGCGCTTCTATCGCTCCGATGGAACGGCGACACAGGCGCTTGATGGCGTTACGTTCGATGTGGATGCGCAGAATTTCGTCGCCCTGATCGGTCCGTCGGGATGCGGAAAAACGACAGTGCTGCGGCTGGCAAACGGCCTTATTGAGCCTGACAACGGCACTGTTCTGATGGACGGACGAACGCCGCGGCCGGGTCCGGACATGGGGTTTGTATTTCAGGCCTTTCGTCTCATTCCGTGGGCGAGTGCGCAGAAAAACATAGAGTTCGCACTCGAAGGGCTTGACCTATCCAAAGCCGAACGCGCCGAGACTGCCCGTCACTACCTCGACCTCGTCGGATTGTCGCGTTCCGCCGATGCATACCCTGCGCAATTGTCCGGAGGCATGAAACAACGCGTTGCGCTCGCTCGCGCGTTAGCAGGTAAGCCGCGCGTGTTGCTGATGGATGAGCCATTTGCCAGTCTTGACGCGCAAACTCGTGAACTCATGCAAGGAGAGCTCCTCTCGATCTGGCGTCAGTTCATGCCGACGGTTCTCTTCGTGACCCACAGTGTGGATGAGGCACTGGTTTTGGCCGATCAGGTCATTGTCATGGGCGGTGGCAAGGTGCTTGAATCCATTGCCATCGACCTGCCGCGGCCGAGAGTTTTGTCCCAACTCCATGCCGATCCGAGGTATGTCGAACTGCGAAGCCACCTCTGGAATCGCATTCGGGAACTTGTCCTGTCTGACCCCGCCTCAGAGTTTTTCGGTCGCAATGTCAGCGGCTGAGGTTGAAGACTTGCCTCATCCGGGGTCATTGATGGTTGTGCCGACCCGCTGGCTCGGCTACCAAAGTTTAAGGGAAGAGATTGATAGGAGGAGATGATGCGGCTCGCGTCAGAATGTTCTCGGTCGCGCCTGGCCATTTTGCCGGCGGGCTACGGACACCGATTGCTTGTCGCGCTCGGCATTCTGATCTGCTCCGTGATGGCGGGATCATCCGCAATGGCTCAGCAACTCGAAGGTCCTGTCCGCATCGGTCTGGTCCGCCCAACACTCGATGGCGCGTCGGAGCTAATGGCACCGGTTATCCGTTCGGTCGATCAAGGTGCGGTGATGGCCGAAGAGGAGTTCGGCTTTAATGCCTCCATGTTTGGTTTCGACTTCGCCGTCATTCAGCGTGAGGCCCAGGGGGCAGACGTGGTCTCGGCAGCGCAACAACTGGTGGCCGACGAGGGGATCTTCGCGCTTGCCGGTGGCTTTGACGGTGAGGAAGCCGAACTACTGAGCTCTTGGGCACAAGACAACGAAATACCGTTTATAAATCTGCTCGCCTCCGATGACGCCCTGCGCAATCGGACATGCGGGCCGATGATGTTTCACATAGCCCCCAGCGATGCTATGTATCTCGATGCTCTGTCCGGCTGGTACGTCCGAGCGGGGTTCCGTAGTTGGTTCACACTGGTCGCAGATACGCCCCAAGCGCAGGCGCGACATGACCGTTTGGTCTGGGGACTGGACGAGCGCCATTTCGGTGTGCGCGAAGTGGGTAGCGCCACACTGTCCGGGGATTTGCCGCCCGAGACGATAGCGGCTATTCGCGACACGGAAGCTGATCTGGTTGTTATGTTGGTGTCTCCCGAAGCGCAATTGTCAACGCTTGCTGCCCTTGAAGCGGAGCGCCTTGAGATCATGGTGACGGGGTTCCCCGACCCTGCCGCCCAAACCCGGGCGTTCTTCATGCAGTCTGCCGAACTCGCGCCTTACCTGGGTTCGGGAATGCGCGCTACTGCGTGGGAGCCAACCTTGGACGCATACGGTGCCCGCGAACTCAATGCGCGTTACATGCAGCGCTGGGGAGAACCTATGGAGCAAGGCGGATGGGCAGCCTATCAGGCGGTGAAGGCCTTTTTTGAGGCAGCCACGTTCACCAGTTCGACCGACGCCGAGAGCGTGCTTGCCCATTTCACTGCCGAGAACTCGGTGTTCGACGTCTGGAAAGGTATCGGTACCTCATTCCGTTCATGGGATCATCAATTGCGCCAGCCGCTCTATTTGATCGCCATCGATGCTGCAGCCACCGAACCGCGCCTTGTCGGTCAATTGGTGGGAGAGCTGCCCGCCATCTACTTGCCAGGAACCGACCCCGTCGAGCGTCTTGATCAATTGGGCGATCTGGAGGCTCAGAGTACCTGTCAGCACTAAAAATGATAAGAGGAGGACGTTTCACAATGCAATCTTTCGCGCGCACCTTGCGCACCCTGGCCTTGGCCGGCATAGCCGGCGGAGCTTTCCCAGCCATAGCGATGGCGCAGGACGAAACTTATCGTGTCTATATCGCCAATGAGTTCAGCGCCGATATCTCGGTGATCGACTCCGAGAGCGAAGAGGTCGTCGATACGCTCACTATTTCCGATCGGGCTGGCGAAGTGCGCCCCCGCGGTATGGCTGTAAGCCCAGACGGTTCTATGGTCTACATCTCGGTTAGCGACTTCTATCCCGAGCGCCAAACCCCAGAAGACAAGATCGTGGTCGTCGACGTCTCCAACGACGAGTTCGTCAACGAGATCGACGCCGGTGGCAATCCTGAACGCCTCGCGGTCAGCCCTGACGGCACGCAAATCTGGGCTTCGCTCGAAGCATTGGCGCTCGGCGCCGGCTATGATGCTCAGTCTGGAGAGAAGCTCGGCGAATTCCGGGTTGGCATCGAAGCCGAAGGTGTCGCCGTCAGCCCCGACGGACGCTGGGTATACGTGACTGCAGAAGCCACCCATACGGTGACGGTCATCGACACCGAAGCGATGTCGGCGGTCAAGCACGTCCTCGTGGGCAATCGTCCTCGCGTCGTGGAATTTTCTAAGGACGGCGAATTTGCCTATGTCACGGCTGAGATCGGCGGGTCCGTTTCTGTCATTGAAACCGAGGGCCACTCTGTTGTCGAGACGATCGACCTCGGTCTTGACTCTCGTCCTGTCGAAATCGCTGTAGACCCGGACGGTAGCCGGCTTTTCGTCGCCGGGGGCGGGACCAGCTCCGTCTACGTGATTGATACGGCTACCAACGAGGTCATCCAAACCATCAGCGAGCAGATGGGTCGACGCCCCTGGGGTATTGCCATCACGCCAGATGGAAGCCGCGTATTTACCGCGAATGGTCTGTCGGACAGCGTCTCGGTAATCGATACCGATAGTCTCACAGTAATCAACAACATCGCAGTGGGCCGCGGCGCTCACTCGGTAGAGATCGGATTGGTGCCCTCCAATGAGTAAGCGGACATTCCTTCCCATCAGCGCAATTGCTCTCTCCACCACTCTCTGGGCGGGCCAGGGCTTTGCACAGTACTCTAGTGCGCCGTTTTTCGACGAAACGGTTGCGCTTAGCCAGGCCTATGGGCTCGAATCTATCGGCCTCCGCCTCGATCTCGCAGCAGCATTCAGCGCGCCCTATGATGACGAACTGCTCGAAACTATCGAAGGCGTAACTGGTTCGTCGCTCACGCGGTTCGAGGGCACACTGACAGCTGCAGACCCCGAGCTCGCGCAGAACCTGCGCGCCGCACTCGAAACCGTCGCCGAGACGGCTGAGGACGGAGACGACGCCGGTGCGGCCATTGAAGAGGCACGGGCGTTGCTTTCCGAGGCATACGACACCGTCATTGCCGACGATGTGCGGGGCACGCCGAGTTTCACGGGCGGGCTGCTGCTCCAGTTGCTGCTTTATGACGATGGCGTCGCGGAAGGCTATGAAGAAGCCGCCGAAGGCAACGAACCTTGGGAGTACCCCAATGGCTGGGTTGCCCTGGAGCGGGTTAAGGCGCTCTGGTCCGAGCTCGAGGCCGATGCTTCCGAGCAGCAGGTCGTCGACGTCGAAGAGATGTTTGCGGTTCTCGATGAGCTCTATCCGCAGGTTGAGCCGCCGGAATCAGTGGCAGGCTGGAATCCAGAGGAAGCCGAAGCTCCGGCCCAGCGGCTTGGCGGAATCCTTGAAACCGTCGTAGATGCCGATCTCTATCCGGGCCGCGACACAGCCCGGTTGTCGGGTCATTTGGCAATGATGGTGTCTGAGACCTGTGCGACATATGAGACCGACGAAGCGGTCGCACAGGAGACGCTGTTTGCGCTCTATGACCTTTATGGCGGCGAACTTGAAGGAGTCGCCGGTCTATTTGCCCCAGAGGATGCGGAAACCGCCTCGGAAATGTTCGAATCGCTGATCGGTGTCGAAGATGATGACGACGACGAAGGCGCCGAAGGCAAGGGCGACGACGACCAGGACGAAGATGATGACGATGAAAGCGTTGCAGGCTCTGAAGCGTGCGGCGAACTCGAAACAGCGCTGACCAACATCCAAACCGCTTTCGGCGGCTGATCGGAGTATAACGGCCATGGGTGTCATAGACATCGACGATGTCGCATACAGCTATGGTGCTTACAAGGCCGTCGATCAGCTTTCACTTTCGATCGAGAAGGGCGAATTTTTTGCCCTTCTCGGCCCCAACGGGGCCGGCAAGACCACGCTTCTCAACATGCTCATGACCGTGACGCGGCCCACGGCCGGCCGCCTCAGCATCATGGGGCACGACGCGGTCACAGACACGATGACCGTCCGGCGCGCATTGGGCGTCGTTTTCCAAGAGCCCGCGCTCGACGACCGGCTCACGGCCCCGGAAAATCTTCAGATCCACGCCACGCTTTACGGTTTGCGGCGCGACGAACGCAAAGCTGCCGTCGAGCAGGCGCTGGAATGGGCGTCTCTAACCACAGCAGGCACAAAACCGGTCCGCAGCTTTTCAGGTGGCATGAAGCGGCGTCTGGAATTGGCACGGGCGCTCATGCACGCGCCGCAAGTTCTGCTGCTCGACGAGCCGACGATTGGTTTGGACCCCCAGGGGCGCCGCCATCTCTGGGAGCGCATCGCAAGTCTGCGCGAAACCGGGATGACTGTTCTCATGACCACGCACAATCTCGTCGAAGCGGAGATGTGCGACAGGGTCGGGATCATCGACAAGGGCAGGCTGGTCGCGACCGGCGCGCCGCGTGACCTCATAGCGACCCATGGTAGCGACGCTGACGCAACGCTCGAAGACGTCTTCATCGCCCTTACCGGCGACCGGCTGTTTGACGAGGATGCGACCGGGCGCGACCGGATGGTCGATTTCGCAAAACGCGGCGGCGAACACACACGGTAGGGTCATGGTACGTTTCTTCGCTTTTGACTTCGATGTCGTCGCTATCATGTGGAAGCGCGAAATGCTGCGCTATCTGCGTGATCGTTCGCAGATATTTGGTGGTGTGTCCCGCACGTTACTGTGGTTGGTCATCCTGGGCTTCGGCCTTGGCGCGGCTTTGCGCGAGATCGAGGGCTATTCCTATGCTCAGTACATTCTGCCGGGCGTCATCATCCTCAACATCCTATTCAGCTCGCTGCAATGCGCGGTCTCACTGGTCTGGGACCGTGAAGTGGGGCTCTTACGTTCGATCATTGTTTCCCCTGCGCCAATGCTGTCGGTGACTTTGGGCAAAGTGCTGGGCGGCGCTACGATCGCTCTGTTCCAAGGCTCAATACCACTTCTGGCGATCCCGTTTCTCGACATGCGCGTGACCCCGTTCGGCCTCGCGCTTGCGCTCGTCGTGATGTTTTTTGTGGGTATGACCATTACCGCAGGAGGGATCGTTATCGCCTCACGGCTCAAGACATTTGAAGGCTTTGGATCGATCTCGAACGGCATCATCCAGCCGCTCTATTTTCTGTCGGGATCCATTTTTCCCCTGCGCGGGGTGATCGGAGGCGTGGGGTTTCTCGATATTCCCGCCGATCTGCGTGACCAGCTACGCCAGCTTGGCATTTTTGCCATCGGCGGCGGTTGGATTGTCCAGCTTCCCGTATGGATCCAGGTTCTGGTCTACATCAATCCAGTAAGCTATCAACTCGATCTCTTGCGGTTCGTATTGCTCGATTTCGAGCAATTGCCGCTGGCCGCCGACATCGCGGTAACGTTCGGCTTGGCGCCGATTATGGTCATCTGGGCCGCATTCTCGGTCAAAAGCATGCTCGACAGGCGCCGTTGATCGATGCCTGTCGAGATTTTCCTGCGCGGTCAGCGCGGGCCATCGCCCAGCAGATCGAGCCGGTCCTTGGCATCATCTTCGGACACGTCTTCAGGGACTTTTCCTGCATAATGGGCAACATTGATGCGTGATGTGAGCTGCAACTGCCGCCACACCACATCGTTGTCGACTTCCGAAACCACCAATGGCTGACGCAACTGATGGTCCCAGGGCCGGAACGAGATGCCGGGCCCCTTGGCGACTTCGAACACGGTGTCCGGGGCCTCCAGATGTGCAATCATCGCCTGGGCGTCCGTCGATCCAACCGCCAGCACCGTGTCTACCACGATCTTTACGGCATGATAGGCGGCCCAGGCTGTCGGATCCGCGGGTTCTGCGTAGCGCGCGCGGATCTGAAGATTGAAGTCCTCGGCTTCGGCGGTGTCGTCGGTGGGGTCCCACAGCCCGACCCGATATTGAGGATTGAGCACCGGCAAGCGGCTGCGCGACGCTGCCATGAAGTCGCGCGTCTGGGTGATGGTGTGCGGAAAGGTCAGGACCGGCATGGTCATGCCGATCTCTTCCATCTGCACGAGCAGTGGGAACTGGTCCTGATAGGCGACGAGGATGAAAATCACATCTACCTCGATGGCCGAGAGCTCCTCGATCGCGTCAGCATAAACCGGCAGCGCCGGCACTATGGAAACTATCCCTTCGATCGTGCAGCCTGCCTTTTCGGCCGATTGCGCGACACGTTCGGCCATGGCCACGCCCCGGGCGCTGGTGTCGGACACCACGGCCCAGCGGGTCTGTCCGTTCCGGGCGGCGAGCTGTCCCATGGCGTCGAGATACATCGCGTCGCTGGCTTCGACATGAAACACATAAGGGTTGGCAGGCTGGCTGCGAAAAGCGTCAGCCGTCTCCCCGATATTGAAGAAGGGGATTTTGGCAGCGGCGGCGATCTCGGCCAGCACCTCCGCCTGTCCTTCGCCCACCCCGCCGATGAGGGCGCAAATGTCTTGCTGTTCGACCAGCCGCTCGCCAGCCCGTATGGCGGCTTCTACAGTGGGTGAAGTGGCTAGCAGCAAATCTAGGCTGCCGCCTTCCGCTTCCACCGAATCGGACAGTCGTGTTTCGGCCAACAATGCGCCGATCCGCCCGGCCGTGCCGATGAAATCATTGATCGAGGCGAGGATGAAGGCGTTGCCGGTGCGGGCTGGAAATACAGTGCCGATCCGGATTGTCGATGCGCCCGGCGTTGCTGCAAGGCCAGGCACCGCGATGCTGACAGATGCCAGCGTCACTGCGCCGGCCATAAAGCTGCGGCGTGTAATGGTGCTCATTGGGATTGCTCCGCTATCGAGAGTGAGGGACGCGGCAAATCGAGCGTCGGCACATTGTATTCGGCCAGAATCGCATAGATATCGTCCCATCGGCGCGTGATGGCGACGTCGAGCAAATCGCGCAATTCCTCATCGCCCAGCCGCAGCGCAATGACGATTGAATGATACATTGGCGTAAACGGAATATCGAATTCGGGAACCGGGGTGACCGTAAGCGGTGGGTCCTGAAGCGCGGCGTAGTACCCGCCGACGGGCCCCCAGGGCACGGCAACGTCTATCGTACCGTCGGCAACCGACTCGATCATCGATTCGAACCGCGTGCCCGAGTTGGTGCCCGACAGCTCTGAACTGACGGTGATCCGGTCTAGCAGTCCGCGCCGTGCCAGGGCCAGGTGTGAACTCGTGCCTTCTGAGGTGGTGCCCAGTTGCAGTTCGGTGAGAACTTCATCGTCGAATGTGGCGATGTTATAAGCCTCGTCCGCGCGATAAACGAAAGCGTATGGGCTGCGATAATAGGCGAGGGTAGCGATCACGCCGTCTCCTCCGTCCGGCACGCCAATCATCATGTCGCAATGGCCCTCGCGCAATTGCTCGGAAACCATGCTCGGCGCCAATGCCCACCACTGATAGGTGAGTTCGGCGCCCATTTCCTCGGCAAGAATTTCAGCGATGGCGTTCTCATAGCCTTCCTCGGCGCGATTCGATTGCGGCATGTAATCTGGGTCGGCGCAAACGCGCATTTCCCAAGCATTGGCCGCCGGGGCCATCACGGCGCTAGCGCCAGTGACCATTGTGGCCAGGGCGACTGCGGCGGCGGTGCAGGCCAGACGCTGATGCGTCGGGCGCCGGACTGAAGTGTTCATGGTTCAACTCGCGTATGTTGCAGCGGGAGGCCGGGGGTGCGACGTTGCAGAAACGTCTTTGGGCGAAGGGCGCCACCCTTGACGAAATCGCCCGGCGTGCAGAGCGCGCCGGGCGAAATCTAGCACTTCAAACAGCCGGGCTTATGGTTCCCGGTACGAGCATACTACTCGTTGAGTTCGAAGACATAGAGTGTGCTGCCTTCGCGCTGATAGCGGTTGACCGCATCGGGCTCGGCATCGGGAGCGACCTGAACCACACCCGGACGAGCGGAGGCGATGAAAGCCAGACGCTGGTTGCCATCCGGACCAACAAAGCTGACCGGCGAAGCCGAAGACTGGTTGCCCGAACGGAATTCCCAAGCAACATCGCCGGTTTCGGCGTCGATAGCGCGGAACACGCCCTTGTCGTCGCCGCCAAGGAACAGCAGGCCACCAGCCGTTGCAAGGATCGGATCCTGGGTGGGCTGGACGTAGTCGATGCTCCAGACGGTTTGGCCGGTTACAGGGTCGTTGGCCTGCAGCTGGTTTTTGACGTCGGTTTCGTTGCCTTCAAGGTCGACCCAGAACTTTTCACCTGCCCATTCGAACAGGGTGTAGCTCTCGGTTGCAGGGTAGCTGTATTCGCCTTCGGTAACGCGCATGGCGCGGCAACCCAACTGGACGCTGGTGTAAAGCAGGCCTGTTTCGGGCGAATAGGCGTCGTTTTCCCAGTTACGGGCGGCAATGGTGGGGCAGACCACGGCTTCCGTACCTGTGGGGCCGTCGACATCATCCTCGCCGTAAAGCTCGGCTTCTTCTTCGTTGAGCGCTATCTGCTCGGGGGTCAGAGCACCGGCTTCGGTGTACTCGCGACGATCTTCGGCGTCCGTGAACATCAGAGTATCAAGATTATAGCCGACGCTTCCAGACTCTGCGTCCCAGCCCGAGAAAATGTTCTGGTATACGAACGGCCAAGGCTCATTAAGCACTTCGCCGGTTTCGCGGTCCCAGACATAGAAATAGCCGTTACGGGCTGCACGAACGATGGTCTTGCGCATTTCGCCATCGATTTCGATGTCGGCAAGAATGGGGGTTCCGGGCTCGTCGAGGTCCCACTGGTCCTGCGGTGTCAGGTTATACGCCCAGATCAGCTCGCCCGTCACTGCGTCGCGCGCCATCATCGAAGCGCAGTAATTGCTTCTATAGGACTGAACGACGCCATTTTCGTTGAGGTCGATTTCGCCCCATTCGCGGCGATAGTCGGGATTCCAGGGACCACAGTTGCCGGTCGCATAGTAGAACATGTTCAATTCGGGATCATGCGAGAAATAACCCCATGTTGAACCGCCGCCCTGTTGCCAGCTGTCTTCGAACCAAGACGCTTCGGCCGGGTTTTCGATCTGGTCAAACTCATAGAACGGATTGAAGCGATCTGTGATGCCGACCTCTTCATTGGGGCCCATGCTGTAATAGCGCCAGGCTTCTTCGCCAGTGTCGATGTTGAACGCCGTAACGTAACCGCGCACGCCGTATTCACCGCCGGCCATACCGGTAATGTAGAGATCGCCGATAACCAGGCCGTTGCCCACCATGGTCTCTGCGTTATCGATATCTGTTGCCTGCACGTCCCAGAGCAGCTCGCCTGTTTCCGCGTCAAGCGCATAGACATGACCACCCAGAGACTGGAAGAAGATCTTGCCTTCCGCATAGTTCATGCCACGTGTTTGAGCACCACAGCATGCGACCGGAAGAACCTGCTCGAGATTTTCGGCATCAGCGCGAAATTCCCATTTGATGGCGCCCTGCTCGTTCAGATCGAGGGCATAAACTCGGTTCGGTTTGGGGGTGACCACATACATTGTGTCATCTACGACCAGCGGGGGCGCCTGAGCTTCGTCTGCCACCCCGAGCTGGAACGTCCACTCGACCGCGAGATCGTCGACATTGTCGAGGTTAATTTGATCAAGAGCGCTGAAGTTCTGTCCGGAATACGTAATGTTAGGCATCACGTTGTTCGCTGGATCGGCGGAGAGCTCGGTGACGTCATCATTGGCACTGATTGATGCAGCGCCCATCATGAATAGTGATGCCAAGGTCAGTGAAGTCCTCAGCAGTCTCGCTTTTCGAATAGCCATTCAAATATCCTCCCAATGGCTTAGGTACCGGCAAACCGCCTCACGCAGCCAAAGATGTCTTGAATGGCACGTTGCTTGACGACGTGAGGTGCATTGCCTCCGATTCCAATCTTGCAGAACGTGAAGGGATATTCAAGTTGACACATTGGACAATATTGCTGGTTGCAGATGCTAAGGATTGGGATTACCAAGATAGGGAAAAGTGCTGGTCGCATCGGAAGCAAAGCCCCAAAGCCTGTCGCGATCTCCGGGATCTCCGGTGTAATGGGGCAGCCGCAATCCCGTGTCGTTTGCGGACTCAATAAATCTGAAATGCCGTAGGAGGAGTAATATGAAGAAGAATTTCGGGACAGGGATCGCAACAATTTTGCTGTCCAGCCTTATTGGAGCGACACCGGCTCTGACGCAGGATCTCGCGAATGACGAAGAGTCGCTTGCAATCCTGATGGAAGAGGGCGAAACCGTTTACACCAACAACTGTGCCGCCTGTCATGGCGCAGAAGGTGAGGGTGGCGCTGGTCCGGCACTGGTCAACAGTGCAGTCGTGGAAAGCCGCTCGGCCGTAATCTATCAGATACTCTTTGGAGCGATGGATCACGGTATGCCTGCATTCGGTCCGATCTTGTCAGACCGCGAAGTTGCGGCGGTTTCTACTTACATGCGCAACGTGTGGGAAAACGAAGAAGGCATTGTGCTTCCGCGCTCGGTTGAGCTCCGCCGCTCTGCCCCGCCGGAAGAAGAGACTGCACAGTAGGCTGCACTGACACGATCACTGAGTTCTAAGATGACCGCCTTGGCGGTCATCTTTTTTTCGCAGAGGTTGTCAACCGTCTCGCCAGCGGTTGACGCCCGAATCAGTCCAGCGTGATGAAGGCCAGTGCATTGTTAGCGTTCATTGGTGCTATGATCTGGTTCCCAGCAGGATCGTAACAAATCGAGGCTGCGCTCGGTATCCCCGATGCAATGATTTCCGCGTCCTCGCCTGGCACCAGTTTCGATATGCTGCCGAATCGCACGCTGCTTACATATTTCGTGCCGTCTTCCAGGATCACTACGCCGTCATTGCCGCCTTCGGCTGCGTTTTCCGTCAGGAGCAGTTCCCCATCGGGACTGAAGGTCAGCACCTCGTCGTTGCCGATATTAACCACAACGATGTTGCCGTCACCGTCGGTCGCCACTCCATTCGGAGCCGCAAGCGGCTCACCGTCAATAAACACCGAGGTCTCGCCATCAGCAGTCACCCGATACACGCGTTGCGGATCACTCGTGTTCGAAACGTAGGTTGTGCCATCGTCCGAGACTGCAATGCCATTCAAAAACGTCGCTTCAGGAACTTCGAAGGCATCGCGGGGCTCGCCGCTTTCGAGGTCGAAAGTCCGAACGAAATTGCCATCGGCAACATAGAGCATGCCGTCGGCAATGGCACTTCCCAACGGATGATTCAACGTCAGACCGTCCCGTGAAGCTCCTATCCATTTGGTTGTGTGCACGGTTCCGTCAGGATTGAGCAGAGAGACGTATCCGTCGTTTTTCACGGCGTCTTGCGAGGCACCAGCATTCATCACGACGATGAGGTTGCGCTCTGTGTCTACGGTACAGCTTTCTGCGAAATGAAAGCTGCCAAGAATGCGAACATTGTCGGTTGGGGTTGTGTCCTCGCCCGATTCGTTGATCACCCCTATGGGAGCGCCAGCAGTGAAAAGACCTGACTCGCCAGAGTCGCTCTGCGCAAGGACTGGCGGCGTTATCATCGCTACCGCAACAGCTGCTATAGTCATCTTATAGAACACGATTTTTCCTCCTATGCATAAACTGACGCTAGCATGGGAATTGGATGGTGTCCCCTCGCGTTCTCTAATCGCCGCGGTTAAGTGCTGATCGTTACAGCCTTGCAGTCTGCGCGCTGGGCTCTGAGAGCCCGTCTCGAAAGGGTTGAGTAGCTGACGCGATCATGATTCCGAATTGGGTGTCGAAGCCTATTCGGAGAACCCTGATGTGGACGCCAGCTACCCGTCGCCAGCATAGCCGAGAACACCTGCGTTACGAAACCGACCTTACGGACCGGGAGTGGAATTTGATTGCGCCGATGCTGCCAGATGAGAACGGCGGTGGAAAACTAGACCACGGTAGCGGCGGGATTGTCCTGCTGCGGGCGTCGCAAAAGTCGTCCACTTTTCCCCTTTTCTGCTTGGCGCAGGGAGGGACGAGGGATCTACACCGTGGAATTATATCTGAAGGTTCGAGTTGCTTGCGACGGCGGTATGAGCCAGCGCGAAGCGTCGAAGCATTTCGGCATATCGCGCGACACGGTTCGCAAGATGATGACGTATTCGGTTCCTCCCGGCTATCGGCGGCGGGCTCCGGTTCGGCGTCCAAAGCTGGAAGCGTTCATCCCAATCATTGACGGATGGCTTGAGGCGGACCGAACGGTTCCGCGCAAGCAGCGTCATACGGCCAAACGGGTGTTCGACCGGCTCCGTGACGAGCACGGGTTTGCTGGCGGGTACACGATTATCAAGGACTACATGCGTGATCGGGATCGGCGCGGCCAGGAGATGTTCGTGCCGCTGGCGCATCCTGCCGGGCATGGACAGGCGGACTTCGGCGAGGCCGTGGTTGTCATCGGCGGTGTCGAGCAGAAGGCGCACTTCTTCGTGCTCGACCTGCCGCACAGCGATGCCTGCTATGTTCGCGCCTACCCTGCAGCCGTTTCCGAGGCATGGGTGGACGGCCATGTCCATGCCTTCGCCTTCTTCGGCGCTGTGCCGCAGTCGATCGTCTACGACAACGACCGCTGCCTGGTGGCAAAGATACTGCCCGACGGCACACGCAAGCGCGCGACACTGTTCAGCGGCTTCCTGTCCCACTACCTGGTCCGGGATCGTTACGGCCGTCCTGGCAAGGGCAATGACAAGGGCAGCGTCGAAGGTCTGGTCGGCTATGCCCGGCGCAACTTCATGGTGCCGATCCCGTGCTTCGCGACG
>TARA_R100000365_G_scaffold1617_1_pt1 | contig 27733 bp, 24 predicted proteins | sample TARA_R100000365 | Tara Oceans TARA_R100000365 (sample SAMEA2620668) | marine metagenome | biome: marine biome (ENVO:00000447); feature: mesopelagic zone (ENVO:00000213); material: "saline water (ENVO:00002010), including plankton (ENVO:xxxxxxxx)" | depth 1000 m | reverse complement strand
CTCGCTGTAGGCGTTGCCGCCAATGTGCGAGCGACGATCAATGACTGTGACCTCTCGCCCATCTGCTGCCGCGCGCTCCGCGATCGTGAGGCCGAAGAAGCCCGAACCGACAACGAGAAGATCCATACGTAAGTTGCTTTCGTGGAGACCGATGTCGCTCACACAGCGACGCGGCGGGCAGAAGCACCGCCGCACGCAGGATCTTACCGGGCGGTCCACTTGCTCGCCTGAGGGAGGACTGCATGGCCGCAGCTGGCGGGGACAGGAGCGGCGAGATCTGCAGAGTGATAGTCAATAGCCGATCCGGGCCGGCCGTGAGTGTGCGCTCACGAGCGGTCGCCGGTTTGCGTTTCGTTCTTGGCGTTCTGCTGCTCCTCGACAGCGACCATTCCTGACGGCGCTGCTCCAGCCCTTCGGAACGAGAATGTCTTGTGCAGTACGTACGTTACGACCACGAGAAAAGCCGTCACGACCAGCTGGCTAACCAGCTTCTCTGTTGCCGTGTCGAATCCGAGAACTGACGCCGAGAACCAGCTCAGCACCAGGTTCGCAACGAACGAGCCAAGCGTAACCGACGTGAACTTGAGAAATTCGCGGATCGGACGACCCGTGCCACCGAAGACGAAACGCCGCTGGAGAAAGAAAGACGTCAAATTTGAAACGATCCAGCTGAAAGTAATGGCAATCGCATAATCAGCGGGAACACCCCAGGCATCGAGAGCAAGTAGTGCGACGGCGTACAGTCCGTAGGAAAATGCTGTGTTCACTCCGCCGAAGACGAGATACCGGATCTCGGGACGTCGCGAGATCGCCAAGAGCAGGTTTCGCATCGCGCCTACCCTACACTCGCGCCACTTCGAGCCCAGGCGAAACCGACGGATGTCCCACAACGGTGCGCTAGGCTCGACCGTTGGCCGCGCAGAAGGAGCTTGAATAGTGCCCGTCCCCGCCCCCGTACTCAGCGTCGTCATTCCGGCCTACAACAACGGACGAACCCTCGGCGAGACCTTGGCGTCAGTGCTGGCTCAGGATGTTGACGGGCTCGAAGTTATCGTCGCTGATCACAGTTCTTCGGACAACACGGTCGACGTCATGCGCGGGGTGCAGACTGACCCGCGGGTTACGCTCCTCGAGACCCCCGCGGGCGGGGGCGCTGCGCGCAACTGGAACCGCGTGACCGATGCCGCCCGTGGGGAGTTCGTCAAACTAGTATGCGGCGACGACGTCCTCCGCCCGGGAACCCTCGCGCGTCAGCTAGATCTCCTTCGATCGACGGGCGCGGTACTCACCGCGTGTCGCCGTGATGTCGTCGATTCGGATGGCCGTGTCCTTGTGGCGGCGTGGGGGCTGCGTGGGCTGACAACGAGGATGCCGGGCGCCGAAGCGGTCCGTAGAGCGGTGCGCGCGGGGTCGAATCTTTTCGGTGAGCCGGCATCCGTGATGATGCGCAGAGATTCGCTGGTCAGTACTGGAGGCTGGTTCGACCGCTTTCCGTACCTGATCGACCAGGCGACCTATTCCCGCGTTCTGATGGATGGTGAGTTTGTGCCCGATATGGAGGTCGGCGCCACGTTCCGCATGAGCGCAACACAGTGGAGTGTCGCCTTGGTACGCGAACAGTCGGTGCAGGCCCGAGCGTTCCATCAGTGGCTCCGCGCGGAAACCCCCACGGTCCTGTCGCCCACAGACGTCCGCATCGGCAACCTGCGCGCGTCGGCGATGGCCCGCGCGAGGCGGCTATCGTATCGTCTGCTCGAGAGGAGAATGCGATGAGTAGCGAAGGGGGATATGTCCACCGCATCAGCATCGTTATCCCGGTTTATCAGGGAGAGTTGACGCTGCACAGCGTGATAGAAGAGATTCGTCCGCTCACCAACGCGTTCACTACGGCGGCGGGTAACCTCGCGCGCGTTGACGAGGTAGTCCTGGCCTACGACCGCGGACCTGACGACTCCGCGCGTGTGATCCGCGAGCTCGCTGCCAGCGTGCCGTGGGTGAAACCAGTGTGGCTCAGCCGCAACTTCGGACAGCACGCCGCGACTCTTGCTGGCATGGCTAGTTCGGGAGGCGAGTGGATAGCCACTATCGATGAGGACGGCCAGCACAATCCACGCGAGATCGAGGTCCTGCTCGATCGCGCGCTGTCCGAGCGCGCCGATCTCGTGTACGCGAGCCCGGTGAACCGTGCACCGCACGGATTCGTACGCAATGCCGCATCGAAAGCCTCGAAGCGCACGCTTGAGTCAGTTCTCGGTGGTGGTCCAGCTTCGCATTTCAACAGCTTCCGGCTGGTGCTCGGCGAGATCGGCCGCAGTGTCGCAGCTTATGCGGGCACCGGCGTTTATCTGGATGTCGCGTTGTCGTGGGTAGCCGACCGGGTGGTTACTGCTCCCGTCACACTTCGCACGGAGGGCGACCGACCCTCCGGCTATTCTTACCGCCGGCTCTTCGCTCACTTCTGGCGCATGGTGTTGACTTCAGGTACGCGCGGACTGCGCCTGGTGACAGCGGTCGGCGTAATCTTCTTCCTCGGGGGCATCGTCTTCGCGCTCTACTTGACGGTGGCACGTTTCGTTTCCGGCGACATCCCCGACGGGTGGACATCGCAGATGGTTCTCACCGCCCTCGGTACCGGAGTGATCCTTGTCTCGCTCGGCATCATCGCGGAATATTTGGGGCTCGCCGTGAGTACCGCGCTCGGCAAACCGGCCTACCTCATCGTTCGAGATCCTGCGAGTGGCCCGCTCGGGCACACTCAACCGTGGGGAACTCCGCAGGTTGATCGGGAATGACTTCAGCACGGCGATGGATCATCGGCCGGGGCCTCCTCGGGCGAGCGGTCGAGCGATCCCGTCCCGACGAAGTTCACACGGCCGACCTGCCTTGGGCGGACCCGCATCGTACCGTCGAAGCAGCCCGTCGCTCCCTTCACGAGTTCGCATCGACGTCCCAGCGCCTTGAGATCTACTGGTGCGCGGGGCGGGGCGTAACGTCGACACCGCGGGGGGAGCTTGAGGTCGAGGCATCCGTTTTCGAGAGGGTACTTGATGTCGTCTCCGAGCAACCGGATGAGGTCCGCTCGCGTCTCAGCTTCTTTCTCGCATCTTCTGTTGGAGGCGCCTTCGCAGGATCCGACGCGCCCCCCTTCAGCGAGTCGACCCCCGTTGCTCCGCTCAGTGCATACGGGGAAATCAAGCTCCGGATGGAGCGAGCCTTGCGCCACGCAACAGCTGACGGCGGCTGGCGATCCCTGGTGGGGCGAATCACCAACCTCTACGGCGCGGGCCAGGACCTCTCGAAAGCGCAGGGGTTGATCTCTGCTCTAGTGAAAGGCCATCTGAGCGGTCAACCGACGTCCGTGTACGTCCCGCTCGATACGCTGCGCGACTACATCTATGAAGACGATTGCGCGGCGGTAGTCAGCGCCGGCGTGCAGCGGGTCGCCGGCGAGTTGCCGGGGACCACGGTGCTCAAGCTGATCGGGGCGATGCGCGCAGTCTCGATCGGCGCGCTGCTCTCCGAGCTTGCACGCATTCGGCGGCGGCGAGGGCCAATCGTCCTCGGCTCGGGCGACGCTCGAGGTCAAGCCCTCGATCTCCGGATCCGATCGGAAGTTTGGGTAGACCTCGACGGGCTGGTGCGCACGACACTCCCCGAAGGACTCAATCGCGTCTACCAGGCGCAGCTGCAGTCTCGGACCACTCCTCACTGACGGAACTGTCGCTTCGAAGCGCCGTCCCGTCGGCTTGAGCTTCCATCCGCCGGATCCGTCGCTGCGCGATAGGCCAGCCGAAGAGCAGCGCGAGACAAAGGCCCAGCGATCCGATCACCAGCGGGAACCCAGGAGGCCGAAACACCACTGAGACGATATCGCCCGGCTGCGCCTCGGAGAGGTCTGCGGTGAGGAGCCATCCCCGGGTCGGGGAGTCTAGTGAAGCGCCACTGACGGCATACCCCGGGTAGTCCAACCGGGAGAAAACGACCCGGGGGTCGTCGCCGACGTGGTCTACCCGTAAAGAAAGGGAGGTGTCCGAGGAATCAAGCACAGTGACGGCCGTGCCTGAACCGGTCCAGGCGACACCGCCCGCGCCGGAGATCACATCGTCACGTTCAAACACCCAACTGTAATCGCCCTCCTCCGCGAGGCGCCATCCGACCGGCGCTGTCGGCGCTTCGGGGTAGGTTGCCTTCAAAGCGAGGATCGTGCTCACTCCCATGAGGTCTGCGACCGAACGGCCGGTAGTGGAGTCGGTTCCCCAGAGCGTCTCGAGCGCCGCCGCGCAGGTCGACCCACGAAGATCCATGCACAGATCTTTCGAGAACGCGGAGTATGGCAGCACGGTATAGAGGCTGCTGACCGGCGTGGGGCTCAAGTACCAGAGGTTGGCGATGAGTCGCTCGTCAAAACTTGCGTCGACGTTGCCATACGCGTAGACGTCGCCCACGACGATCGCATCCCCCGGCGCACGGGCCAGCACCGATTCCATCCGCGTGACACTGTCGGGTACACCGAACTTGGGCAGCGGCGTCGAGGGGAAGACCATGAGTTGTGGCACCAAGAGCAATCCGGTCACAGCGAGAACCCCGGCTGCGGCTATGGGAGTCCTCAGCGACTCGCGTGGAAACGGTCTTCTCAAAGCAACGAATGCGATGCCAGCGATAGCGAGCGCCTGCACGACCATGACGAGCACCAAGGAGCGCCACTGCCCGGGGGTGTCAGCGAACGTTATCGCGGTTACAACGACAAGAACGAGCATTGAAAAGCCCAGCCTGCGCCGCGTCACGACCGAGGGAAAGGCGTGTGTAGCCAGGACGGCAAGCAGAACGATCGCTGCAAGACACACGTATGGCATGAAGCGGATCGGCCAGCGGATCGGTCCTACCTGACTCGGGCCGATCACAATGAAGACCATGAGCGCGAGGAGTACAAAGAGCGGGATGCAGCGTCGAAGCGTGGAACGAGAGACCGGCACGACCAACGGAATCAGCGGCAGTACCCATGCCACATAGACCAGCGGCGCAGCAGTCTCAGCACCCCACCACGATCCGACAGACGCCGTCGCTGTCGGCGACGCGGCCGCCATGAGGTCGCTCAAATCCGCGTTGAGAAATCTGTTATTCGCAATACTGAATCCCCCGCGCTCAGTCACGGGCGCTGTCAGCACGCCCGGCAGGTAGACCGCGACGGTGAGAAGTGCACTCCACACAGATGCCACGAGCGCGGCGAGGACCCGCCTCCGCTCGCGCGTCACGATAGCGCGCACGAGAGATTCGATAAGCACGATGGCGAGGATCAGGACCCCGAACACGTACCCGAACGTGATCGGGAGGTAACTGGTAATGAGGTACGGAACCGGCGATCTGAGCGATTCGACGCATCGACGCAGCGCCCACCACGCCCACGGAAGGATCGCGGCGTTGAAGAGCCCAGTCGCCCAAGACGGAGCATCCATGTAGACCGTGAAGCCGCCGAGCGGCACAAGAACTCCCGCCACGGCCGACCATGGAGGTCCGGCACCAAACGATCGCGAAAGCAGGTAGACGCCGCCCGCCATCAACACGAGGAATATGAGCTTTACGATCGTCGTGTGCACGACGGGGTTCTCGGACAACCGCGCGGCGACTGCAATGAGCCAAGTTACGGGATTCAGAAGACCCCACTGTCCTTCGGCGAAATAGTTGCCCGCCTGCCACGCCTGGGGATTGAGAATCGGCAAGGCTCCGCTCAGGAGACGGTCGCCCAGCTCCCACCACTGCCCGAAGGCGCCTACCTCGCTGTCGTCCGCGAAGTAGAAACGCGGCGTGACGAATAGGCGTCCAGCAGCTAAAGCACCCGTGAGCACGACCGCAACCAGAGCCCATATGCGCGACGACGACCGTCCGGGAGCGGTCGGGAGACTTAAGGAGGTCACATCGTGCCGATCAGGATGCGGGCGCGGGCTCGATAATGCTAGCAACGAGCGCCCCCGGCTCCCGCCATCAGAAACTGCGCAACACATGGCGCGTCGCTGTGGAACGATTGGAGGGTGAAGGGCATCATTCTCGCGGGCGGCTCTGGGACTCGCCTGCATCCGATCACTCTGGGCGTCTCGAAGCAGCTCGTTCCGGTCTACGACAAGCCGATGGTGTACTACCCACTATCGACACTCATGCTCGCCGGGATCCGAGAGATCCTTGTCATTACCACTCCGCACGACGCAACCCACTTCGAACGTCTTCTCGGCGACGGTTCCCAGTTCGGTATTTCGCTCTCGTTTGCACAACAACCCTCACCTGACGGACTCGCGCAGGCATTCACCATCGGCGCTGACTTCATCGGCGATGACAAGGTCGCGCTAGTCCTCGGAGACAATCTCCTCTACGGTCCAGGTCTGGGCACGAAGCTCGCACGATTCGCCGACATAGACGGTGGGGCAGTGTTCGCGTACTGGGTCTCGGACCCGCAGGCGTACGGCGTCGTGGAGTTCGATTCGCAAGGTCGAGCGATCTCGCTTGAGGAGAAGCCCGCTCAACCGAGAAGTAGTTACGCCGTTCCGGGTCTGTACTTCTATGACAACGATGTCGTCGCGATCGCGCGCAGCCTGGAGCCCAGTCACCGCGGGGAGTACGAGATCACGGACGTAAACCGGAGGTACCTCGAGCAAGGAAGACTCTCCGTCGAGGTGTTGCCGCGCGGAACGGCATGGCTGGATACCGGAACGTTCGACCAGATGACGGATGCAGCCGACTACGTACGGACGATGGAGCGGCGAACCGGCATGAAAATAGGCGCGCCCGAGGAAGTCGCGTGGCGGCAGGGTTTCTTGACCGATGATGAACTCGCGGAACGCGCGACGCAGCTGCTCAAGTCGGGATACGGCGCGTACTTGCTCGCCCTGTTGGAAAGGGGCCGCTGATGGCTCGGCTGCTCGTGACCGGCGGCGCCGGCTTCATCGGATCGAACTTCGTCCACCATGCGATCGCGCATACCGATCATCACATCACAGTGCTGGACAAACTGACGTACGCGGGCAACCTAGCGTCGCTCGACGGAATCCCGGCGAACAGGCTTCGTTTCGTCGAGGGCGATATCACGAATGCCGAACTGGTCGATGCGCTCTTCGCCGAGGCTGAGGCTGTCGTGCACTACGCTGCGGAGTCACACAACGACAACTCGCTCCACGACCCTCGGCCGTTCCTCGACACCAACATCGTGGGCACATACACTCTCCTCGAAGCGGCCCGCCGGCACGGCACCCGTTTCCACCACATCTCGACGGACGAGGTGTATGGCGATCTGCAACTTGACGATGCAGCCCGCTTCACGGAGACGACTCCCTACAACCCCTCCAGCCCGTACTCGTCGACGAAGGCTGGATCCGACCTTCTCGTACGGGCGTGGGTGCGTTCGTTCGGCGTCGCCGCGACAATCTCGAACTGCTCGAACAATTACGGTCCATACCAGCACGTCGAGAAGTTCATCCCTCGGCAGATCACGAACGTGTTGCGCGGCATCCGACCCAAACTCTATGGCGCGGGAGAGAACGTCCGAGACTGGATTCACGCTGAAGATCATTCTTCGGCAGTGATGATGATCCTTGAGAAGGGCGTGATCGGCGAGACCTACCTCATTGGCGCAGACGGCGAGAGCAGCAACAAGGAAGTAGTCGAACTGATCCTAGAACTCATGGGACAGTCAAGGGACGCGTACGAGCACGTCACAGACCGGGCGGGGCACGACATACGTTACGCGATCGACTCAACAAAGCTGCGAACCGAGCTGGGGTGGCAGCCGCAGTATGGCGACTTTGAGTCCGGCCTTGCCGCAACGATCGAGTGGTACCGCAACAATGAAGCCTGGTGGGTGCCGGCCAAAGACGCGACCGAGGCCTTTTACGCTTCAAAAGGACAGTGATGACGGAGTTCGGCAAGGACCTTCGCCCGACCTCGACGCCCATTCCCGGACTCGTGCTGTGGGATCTTCCCGTCCATGGCGACAGCCGGGGATGGTTCAAGGAGAACTGGCAGCGTCAGAAGATGGTCGCCCTGGGAATGCCGGATTTCGGACCCGTGCAAAACAATGTGTCCTTCAACGACACCGCTGGGACAACGCGAGGTATGCACGCCGAGCCGTGGGACAAGTGGGTTTCCGTTGCGACGGGACGAGTCTTCGGCGCATGGGTTGACCTACGCGAGGGCGCTACCTTCGGAGCGTGCTTCACCGCCGAACTCGACCCGTCGCGGGCTGTCTTCGTACCGCGCGGCGTAGCCAACGGCTATCAGACGCTCGAGGCAGGCACAGCCTACACCTACTTGGTCAATGATCATTGGTCGGAGAACGCGCCGTACTCGTACATCAATATCGCCGACGAGACCGCGGGTATTGACTGGCCCATACCCCTCGATCGGGCCGTGATATCCGCGAAGGATCTCGAGCATCCACGCCTGCGCGACGCGCTACCGGTGAGCCCGCGCAAGATTCTCGTGACCGGCGCGGATGGCCAGTTGGGCCGAGCCCTGCGGAGGAGCTTCGGCGAGGGCGCTCACATCGACTATGCGACGCGTTCCGATCTTGATCTCATGGCACCCGGCATCCTTGCGGCAAGGCAATGGCGGGCATATGACACGATCATCAACGCGGCGGCCTATACGAACGTCGATCTTGCCGAGACGCCCGATGGCCGTCGGGAAGCATGGGCAACGAATGTCGCGGCGGTCTCCAACCTGGCGCGAATCGTTCAGGAGAACGCGCTCACGCTGGTGCATCTTTCCACCGACTATGTGTTCGACGGCTCGTCCAACACGCCCTACCGAGAGCAGGATGCGCTAAGTCCTCTCGGCGTCTACGGCCAAACTAAGGCAGCCGCGGACGCGATCGTGGCGAGCCTCCAGCGCCACTACATCATCCGCACATCCTGGGTTATCGGTCACGGTCGAAACTTCGTTGGAACAATGCATGATCTTGCGGAACGCGGCGTCGATCCGGCGGTCGTCGACGATCAGATTGGCAGACTCACCTTCACCACCGACCTCGTCGACGGCATTCGTCACCTCCTCGAAACCCGCGCACCGTTCGGGGTGTACAACGTGACCGGCTCCGGCGAACCGGCCTCGTGGTTCGATGTCGCCCGGAGCGTGTTTATGCTGACAGGCCACGATCCGCAACGAGTGCGCGCGGTCTCGAGCTCGGAGTACTTTGCGACCGCCGCGGGCGTCGTGGCCCCGCGCCCACGCAACAGCACGCTTGACCTTGCGAAAATCACTTCCGCAGGATTCGATCCGGGCGACTGGCGCAGCGGGTTGCGGGAGTGGCTGAGGGAAACTGCCCGCTAAGCGCCGGCTCCGACGACGATGCGCGGCGTGCCCGACCACGCAGAGCTATCCGTAGCGTTGCGGCCGTCGACAAAGAGTCGGATTCCTGGAAACTCGGCAGGGGTCAAGCTGCGGTAACTCTCGTGGTCCGTTTGTAGGATCGCGAGATCCACAGGATCGCCCAATGTGTGAGGAGTAAATCCGAGTCCTCGGAGTTCGTCATCGGAATAAAGCGGGTCGTTCACGGTGACATGAGCACCGCGAGCGCGTAACGCGTCAACCGTGGGAAAAACACCCGAGAACGCGGTCTCCTTGACTCCGCCCCGGTACGATGCGCCGAGAACGACAGCGTTCATGCCCTCCAATGAGCCCAGTATCCCGACCGCCTGCGAAACGAGTCGTTCAGGCATGGAGGCATTGAGAAGGCGCGCCGTGCGGACGATGTCGGCATCGGGATCGGTCGAGAGATAGAGACGCGGGTATACCGGGATGCAGTGTCCACCGACGGCGATTCCGGGCCGGTGGATATGGCTGTACGGTTGCGAATTGCAAGCCTCGATCACCTGGTAGACATCGATGCCATGAACCGCCGAAAACAGCGCGAACTGGTTCGCGAGCGCGATGTTCACATCCCGATAGGTCGTTTCCGCCAGCTTCGCCATCTCTGCCGCCTCGGCGGAACCGAGGTCCCAGACTCCGTTTGGCCGCTCGAGATCGTCACGGTCGTCGAACTGCAGGACTGACTCATAAAAGGAGCGTGCCCGCTCGGCACCAGTCCGAGACAACGCCCCGATAAGCTTGGGGTACCTGCGGAGGTCACCGAAGACGCGCCCGGTGAGCACGCGCTCTGGAGAGAAGACGAGATGAAAGTCCTCTCCTTCGATGAGGCCGGAGATCGTCTCCAGTAGGGGTTTCCACCGACCCCTAGTCGTTCCGACGGGAAGCGTGGTCTCGTACGAAACCAAAGTGTCTGGTCGGAGGTTTTCAGCGATCGACCGGGTGGCGGAGTCCATCCAGGCGAAGTCAGGATCCCACGTCTCGTCGTTCACGAAGAGCGGTACGACGACGACCACGGCGTCTGCACTGGGTATGGCATCCGCATAGTCAGTCGTAGCACGGAGGCGTCCCGCGCCCACCGCCGCGCTCAGCTTCTCCTGGAGGTGAGACTCACCCGGGAAGGGTTCGACGCCAGCGTTCACACTCGCAACCGTTGCGGCATTCACGTCGACACCGACAACCTCGTGGCCCGAGTGGGCGAACTGGACAGCGAGCGGAAGCCCGATTTTTCCGAGAGCCACGACGGCGATGCGCATGCCTCCCAGTCTAGTTGGGCTGCTCGCAAGCGCTCAGCGCCGGCGAACAGATGTCGCGAGCAGAAGGGCCACCAGAGCCCCGGAAAGCAACGGAACCAGAATGCGGAGCGGTTCGAACCAACGTGAGGCGCCAACTCGGATAAGCGCTGAAGCCAGGACGAATCGGGACTGTCCCTGTCTGCTTAATGTCAGGGAAAGATCGGCCGGGAGCACGGCACGAGCGGAATCGAACCGGGTGGTCTCGGCATCGAGAGCCGCGATGCGAGCGAGGTCGGGAGCCGACCGAGCGATCTCGGCGAACATCTCTGCCTGTGACCTTGAGATGAGCCTCGGCGCCCGTGGCGCACGCATCACCAGGTCGTTCACGATTTCGCGGATAACCTCGCAGTCGTCTACGGTCAGGGCTCGCCCGCCATCACGCTTACGAACAGCATCGCTTAGATTGCGCCTTAATATCTTCGTGGCCAGCGCTTCCAGCTGTGCAGCGCTCATTGTCCCCAGAAGCGGATCCGAGAGCAGCACCCGCACTGGATTCAGCTCCTCTCTTGCCGGTTTGGCAACGTGTGTCACGCGAACCGGCGCGTCAGCATGCTCGACGTAAGCCGCCTGCCCTCGCGAAGGGACCACCCGGCCAAGGAGCCATAGTCGGGTAACGAACGGTAGATCGCCCCCGTTACGGGCGCCGTCGAGCAAGCGGAGCCCGAGCCGCTCCACTGATTCTCTTCGCATCAATCCGAGCGGGGCGCTTCGGTAAGGAAGGCGGTCTTTGGCGAAGTCGAGCGTTCCGGTGTTCCACAGTCGTTTCGGCGGCGATCGCACAAGGTTGCGCATGTGACCCCGTACGACCTTCGCCACCACCATGTCGGCCCGGGTCTGTTCGAGACGTCGCCGCCAGCTTCGGATCGCGTCTACATCGAGTTCGTCGTCCGAGCCCATGATGCCCACGTATGCAGCAGTCGACTCAGCCAGGCCGAGGTTGAAGGGGCCCGAAGGGCTAGGGATACCGTCCGAACACTCAATAACCCGAATCCGGTCACGGTGTTCGTTCAGAAGCACCTCAATCTCCCGCTGGACCTCCTCCAGTGGCACGTTGTGAGCAACGACAAGTGCCCGGATCGAAGGGTCGGGGTCAGCGAGTATCGAACCGACCGCTCTCTTCACGTTGCGACGCGTGTCGTGTACCGCGACAATCATGTCGACACTTCGCCCGGAGAGTTCTTCCGTCATCGTCTGAGCCTTTCGTAGATCTCGGCATACGCAGTTCGGAAACGGACCTCGGAGAAGTTATCCACGAGTTCTCGGCCTCTCGCCAGGATCCTCTGTCGATCGAACTGAAGTGCTTGGAGCACCCCCTGCGCGAGTGCTTCGCGGTCGCGAGCAACAATCACTCCAGTCTCGGCGGTAATGAGGCCCTGATGCCCCCCTCGGCCAGTGGCCACGACCGGGGTCCCCGACGCTAAGGCCTCCGCGGTAACGAGCGAGAAAGTCTCGCGAAGCGTCGGCAGTATCAGCACATCCGCCGACCGCATTGCCTCACGAACCTCTTCCGGCGCCACATGGCCGGGCGCCGCGAGGGGTACTCGCGAAGCGCAACGCCTCATCAGTTCAAGTTCGGGACCGTCTCCGAGCCACGTCAGCGACGCGTCATTCCCCTGGGCCCGGAGGGTCTCGATGGTGTCGACCGCCAGGGACCATCCCTTGTGGGCGGCGACCGTCCCCACGCCGAGCACCTTGATCTGTCCACCAGCGAAGGGCGCCCTCTGACCGGCCAGGGGCGGCACGTCGACAATGTTGCCGACGACCGGTACGCGCTGTCTTCGAAACGACTCGACCGCGGATCCGAGATAGTCGCTGACTGCAACCACGATGTCCGGCCGTCGCATGAGCGTTCTCATTAGCAACCGCTTCGGATCTACAGCGGGAGCGTGTGCCGCACGCACCACGCCGCTCCAGTGCTCCGTATGAACCCAGGGAACTGACGCGCCCCCGGGCCCGATAGCCAGTAGAGCCGGGGCTGCCATCGTGTGCACGACATCGACCCCCCGCATGGCTGCACGCACTATCCGCCGAGAACGAATCCAGCCCCCCGGAGTGCGAAGGTCAAACGGGAAAGACCGCGTCTGGGACGCGCCAGGGAGTTCGAGGATCTCTTCTCCCGCATCAGCGGCCAGATGGAGCACCCGAAGGTCGTGCTCAGCGCCGAGCGCTGCAATATCCCTCGCGATGAATGAACCGACAGACGGGCTCCGCTTGGTCGGAAGCCACGTCGTCACGACCGCAATCCTCACCTCAGAATCCTACGGGCATCCCGATTGCGGTATGCCCCTCCGTACGATGGAGTAATGACGCGTTCGCCACGGGTTCTCCACCTCAACGACTGTGCATTCGTCGGCGAGAATCTTGTCACTGCCGCGCAAGCAGCCCGTCTACCCTGGCGATTGCTGCCGCCGACGAAGACGTGGGCCCCGGTGTCACCCGGGCGTACGACCACGACTCGCCGCGGTGAAGCCTCGACCCTGGCGAGGATCGCGGCGAACGTCGCTTGGAGCCAAGTCGTCCACGTGCATTTTGCGACAACGGCGCGCAGGCTGCGCCCGCGCGTCGTCCCGCGCCGTCCATATGTCCTGCATCTTCATGGCACCGACATCCGCACGCTGTGGAAGGATCCCGCGCGCCATGCCGCCATCCAATCGGCGATCGATAACGCCTCTCACGTTCTCTATTCCACACTCGACAATGCGGAGAACGCCCTGGCCGCGCGGTCGGACGCTGAGTACCTTCCTGTGTTCGTCGATGCGCAGCACCTCCCTGTCTGGGAGCCGAAGGGCTACGTGGCGTTCTGCTCCCGATGGGAGGAAGTCAAGGGGCTGGCGTCGATGCTGGCGCTGGCAGAGGTCCTCGTCGAGCGCGGCGTTGACGTGCGAGGACTTGATTGGGGTCCCGGTGCGGCCGAAGCGGCGAGCGTCGGCGTGAAGCTGGTCAGCAGGATGGACCACGCAAGTTACCTGCGTTTCCTCGCCGGAGCTAGCGTGGTCATCGGTCAGGCGACCACGATCCTGTCCGTGTCGGAAATCGAGGCCCTCGCCATCGGAGCTCCCGTTGCGGCGGTGGGTAGCCACTTGCCTGGACCCGATGGCCGCCCTGTTCCCATACGTGAAGGTTCTGTCGATGCCGTCGCCGAAGCGGTATTGGCCGACCTCGAGGCTCCTGCTATGGCATCGAAGGAGCTGCGTGGGGCGGAGTGGGCGCGCCTCCATCACACGGCCGGACGCTATGTCCCGCGCCTCGACGAGATCTATCGCGCGCTACGAGCCACTTAGGCCAGACCCGCAAGTCGTGCTTGCGCGGCAAAGTCGGGGGTCGTTGACACCACCTCGTCGAACGTCCCCCGTGCAACCAGCTTTCCGTCCGCGAAGAAGCACACCAGATCTGCGTCTCTCACGGTGGTGAGCCGATGTGCCACGGTAACGACGGTCACCGCTCCACGCAGATCGTTGATCGCGGCGGTCACCGCCTCCTCGGTCGCCGTGTCCAGCGCCGACGTCGCTTCGTCCATCACAAGCACCATCGGCTCGGTATACAGAGCCCGTGCAATGCCGAGTCGTTGGCGTTGCCCGCCCGAAAGCGCGACGCCTCGCTCGCCGATGCGCGCGTCTAGCCCGCCTTGGCGCACCTGTAGCACGCTACCGAGCTGCGCTCGGTCAGCGGCCGCTCTGGCAGCGGCCCGATCGTAGTCGTGCGTCCATGTCAGCGCGATGTTCTGACCAATAGTTCCGTCGAACAACGCTACCTCTTGCGGGACATAGCCAACCCGCTGTCGCCATGTGCCGACTACCTCGGATAGATCCGTCTCGTCCAGAAGGATCCGCCCAGAGGAAGGCGTTATCAGCCCCAGCAGAAGGTCGATCATGGTCGATTTGCCGGCGCCCGAGGCGCCCACGAACGCGACATGACTCCCCATTGGGATGCTCAAGTCGACGTGCTCCAGCGCGGGTTTAGGGGTATCGGGGTAGGTGAAACCGACGTCTACGAACTCGAGACTGTTCGGTTCGGGGCTGATGTAGCCGAAACCCGTCACCTCGGCGGAAGCCCGGTATTGCTCCGCGACCCGAATATCACGGATAACTGCTCGGGCATGCGGGAGCGTCGATGCCGTCGAGGTCATCACCGACTGAAACTGGAGCATCGACGGGACCAGTCGAAAGCTCGCAAGTCCGAACAGCGCGATGGAGACGACAGCCCCATCCAGCCCTCCAGAGAAGAAGAACCCGGCTCCTCCCACGATGAGAAAGCCCACGATGATCGAGGCGTCGAGGACGAACTTTGGAACGGCGCCGAGGAATCCGATGGCGGCCCGCGCGCGCACCGCCTCGCCACGGCTCTCGTTGACGAGAGACGCCACTTCCCCTGCTTTGTCGCGCAGCGTGATTTCCTTGAGCGCTTGGACCATCTCGGTCATCAAGGTGGCGGTGCGGAAAGAGTAGTCGCGGTTGCGCCGGCCGTTGACGACGGCCCGCCGCGACACCCAACCGTAGAGGATGAGTGCGATGAGCCCAAGATAGATGAGCGTCGTGACGGCGGTAATGGGCTGCGCGATAATCAAGACCACAAGAACGGAGGCCATCGTCACGATTTGAGATGGAAGCGAGGCAACGGGGAGCAGCAGACCGGCCGTGGTATTCGCGATCCCTACGTCGGCCATGCGAACCAGTTCGGCCGAATTTCGCTTGATTCGCTCAAGCCAGGGCGCGCGGATATATGCGCTAAAGAGCCGGTCACCGATGAGAAGCTCGAAATGGGCCATGCGCCGGGTCACGTACCACTGCTGCGCAAGCGCGATGCCGGACTTGAGCACCATGAGCAGGCAGGCGAAAACGAGCGCCCACAGCGCTTCGGCTTGCGAGAGCGTTCCGAAAAGTGGAAGCACGACATCGGTTCCGGTGGCGATCCGGCCCAAGATCAGCGCTAGCAGACTGAGCGCGATGATGTCCAGTAGCGCGAGAAAGGACGACGATACCGAATATCGGAGAAGGAAAGAGCGGGCGTCGCGCGGAAGCAAATCAATGAGGTTCCGAAGCGCGTCCCACAACGCGCTCATAGGTCTGCAGCCCCCTCTCCCGACCCCGTCGGCACCGCGACGCTATCGCCGCGCCCAGCAGAGTCGAGTGCCGCCTCCACGACGTCGAGGGTGGCGAGCCCCTGCTCCATTGTGACGACGTCGGTGGGCAGGCCCAGGACGGAGTCACGGAACGCCTCCAGCTCAACGCGGAGCGGTTCGCGCTTGGGAAACGCAAAGCGAGTCACGTCGCCTTCAGACACACCGCGGAAGCTCGAGACCGATTCCCATTCGAGCGGAATCGTGCCGTTAGCGAAGAACGTCAGGTCACCGGTCGAGGTGTCGGCAACGAAAGCGCCCCTCTCCCCCGTGACTATGGCGACCCGCTCTTTCATCGGACTGAGCCAGTTCACGAGGTGATTAACGATCACACCGTTCGCGAGTCGCCCAGTAATCGCGATCATGTCCTCATGAGCGCGCCCGCTCTTGAACATGGTCTGGGCGAATACGAATTCGTAGGGGCTCTGCGCAACCCACGACGTCAAGTCAACGTCATGCGACGCGAGGTCTTTCGCTACGCCGACATCCGCGATCCGGGCAGGGAAGGGACCCTGCCTCCGAGTCTGGATCTGATAGACGGCTCCGAGATCTCCATCCGCAAGTCTGCGTCGAAGCTCTTGGATGGCAGGGTTGAAACGCTCTATGTGGCCCACTGCACCCACGAGGCCGGCCGCAGCGAACGCAGCCGCCATCCGTCGTCCGCCCTCGCTCGAGTTGGCGATCGGCTTCTCGACGAGGGTGTGCACGCCCTCAGACGCGAGTCGGAGGGCAACCTCTTCATGATGACGAGTCGGCGCGGCCACAACAGCCATGTCGATACCGACCTCTAGGAGTTCATCGAGACCCGCGAGGATCGGCAGAGAGCCTGCGACTCCATGAGGGTCGCCTGCCGGATCGGCAATCGCGACGAGCTCCACTCCCTCGAGTTCCCGAAGCACGCGAGCATGGTGTCGACCCATCATGCCGACCCCGAGGAGCCCCGCACGCAAAGGCATCACGCGCCCGCCGCAGCCACGGTGTTGACCGCATCGATGATCCGGTCAAGATCAGATTCGGACAGTGAGGGGTGTACCGGAAGCGAGACTACTTCCCGCGCGGCGCGCTCGGTCTCGGGGAGGTGCACTCCGGACGCAAAGGACGCAAGCGATGGAAGACGGTGATTCGGGATCGGATAATACACTCCACTGCCCACCCCATGCTCATCCTTCAACGCAGCTACGAATCCGTCCCGATCATCGGGCACGCGAATGGTGTACTGGTGGTACACGTGTTCGGCCCCCGGCGCGACCGGCGGCACTGTCACCCCGCGCAGAGCCTCGTCGAACAGGCGCGCGTTCCGTTGGCGCGTCGCGGTCCACGCCGCGATCTTTGTGAGCTGGACTCGACCGATAGCGGCGTGAATGTCAGTCATTCGCGCGTTGAAACCAATGACTTCGTTCTCATACTGTCGCTCCATACCCTGGTTGCGCAGCAGCCTGACCTCCCGCGCGGTTCTCTCATCGGCTGCAACGACCATTCCCCCCTCGCCGCTGGTCATGTTTTTGGTGGGATAGAGGGAGAACATGGCGAACTCGCCAAAGGTCCCCACTCGCCTGCCGTCGAGACCGGCACCGTGGGCCTGGGCGGCGTCCTCGAAGAGGGCGATGCCGTTATCGCCGCTGATCTTGAGCAGTTCATGCATCCGCGCGGGGTGTCCGTAGAGGTGAACGGGCATGATCCCCTTCGTCCGCGGTGTAATCGCTGCCGCCACGGCTTCGGGATCGATGGTGAATGTGTCCGGCTCGATATCTACGAAGACCGGCGTCGCGCCAGCGAGCGCGACTGAGTTTGCCGTCGCAGCGAAAGTGAAAGACGGGACTATCACTTCGTCTCCCGCCCCGACGCCGGCGGCGAGGAGACCGAGATGAAGACCCGAGGTGCCGGAGTTGACTGCGACAGTCGGTCGGCCTTCCGCGAGGTGCGACGAAAACTCCCGCTCAAAAGCTGCGACTTCCGGACCTTGAGCAACCATTCCGCTGAGTAGCACGCGGTCAACGGCAGCTCGTTCCTCTTCGCCGATTATCGGCTTCGCTGCGGGGATGAATTGATTCACGCTTTCTCCTCCTGGAGAGTGTCACCGACTTCGAAGTACCGGTCACCGGTCACCGGACACACCCACCGGTCGCCGTCGGAAGGCGCGAGCGGCACCCCTGCCTTCCCCACCCAGCCGATCCGCCTAGCGGGCACCCCCGCCACCAGAGCGTGGCGCGGAACGTCCTTGACGACGACAGCGCCCGCCGCAACCATGGCCCAATCACCGACAGTGACCGGCGCCACACATGTGGCCCTCGCCCCAATCGAAGCACCGGTTCCAACCGACACACCGACCGGGCTCCAGTCGCGCCGCTGTTTGGATGATCCGTCGGGATTTACTGCACGGGGGTACGTATCGTTCGTGAGAACGACCGCGGGCCCGATGAAAACCCCGTCACCTAGCACCGCTGGTTCATATACCAGCGCATAGTTCTGTACTTTGCAGTTATCGCCCATTACCACGCCCGTCCCGACGTATGCGCCGCGACCGATGACGCAGTTCTCGCCCAGTCGCGCGTCCTCTCGGACTTGGGCGAGGTGCCAAACCGACGACCCAGCGCCGATGACAGCATCCGCGGAAACGTCGGCCGACGGTTCGATCCTCGGCGAACGGGGGGAAGAGGGGGTGTTCACGATGGGAGCTCCTGCAGCCAGGGCGTCATCTCGCCGTCCGGTGCCTTCCGATTCTATCGATGCCCTCATGGTTGTCTCGTCGCGGCCATCACCGCCGACGCGGCCATGTCGCCGACCGCGCGTAGCGACACGTGCTGACGAGCCCATCCTGCGCGATCCGAGCGCTTTCGTTCGGTCTCGCCCGACTCGGCAGCGGTGAGCAACCGCGCCATGGCGTCAGCGATCGAGTCCGCATCGAAGGGGGCAGCCTCGCCGAGGTCCGCGTCATTGACGAGTCGAGCGAACGACTCAGCTCCCGCAAAGAGGACCGGTGTGCCACACGCGGCCGCAGCATAAGCCTTTGTCGGGTGCGCGTAGTCGTAGCCAATACCCGGCGTGAGACTCACCAGAGCGGCCACCGAACCGCGAATCCACCGCGCCACCTGGGTAGGGGGGACAACGCCATGGAACTCCACACGCCCGGGAGCAAGAGCCTCAGCCATCTCACGGAGTTCGCTCTCATAGACTCCTTGACCGAAGAATTCAAGTCGCACATCTTCTCGCTCGGCTGCGAGTGAACCAAACGCCTCAAGGAATGTATGGGGCCGGTGGACTTCGGACATCGTGCCTGTATAAACGAAATACGGAGCCCCCGCGCGCACCGGGTCCACTGTGGGGCTGAAGATGTCGGTGTCGATGCCGTGACCCACGAGGGTGATTCGGTCCCCCCGTGCGCCGATGGCCACGAGCCGTTCTGTCACGCCCGCCGACACTGACAGGATCTGCGAGCTGCGCAGCAGTACGGCCCGCTCGACGCGGCGCATCGCCGCGACTACCCACCGGGGGGATCCAACAGCCGCGACCCCGTCAGTCCAGACATCGGCCGCGTAATACACGAAGGGTCGTCGACGCAGAGCGCACACGATCGCCACAACAATCCCGGTTGTGGGAGGGGCTTCTGCGACAACGACGTCGAATGCGCGCGGAAAAAGTCGAATCGCCAGGGGCAGATCGAAGCTGAGGTACTGGATGTAGCCTCGCACGTTCCCCCCCTTGTCCCGCAGAACCGGCCATCGCCGGACCTTTACGCCTGGCGTCCCGGGCCCACCCCTGACCGTGCGCGGAGGCCTAGCGGTGATGACGTCTACACGCGCGCGCAGTCCGCTCAGCGCGCGCGCCAGCGCGCCCAGCCGAAAGGCCGCGGCGTTAACCTCCGGAACATACGTGCGCGAGGCTATAACCACACGCATCAGCTCTGATCCATGTGATCACTGCTAGCCGACTCGTCGGGCTCCTGCGCAGAGTGTGAAGCCAGTTTCTCGAGTTCCAGCAGCCGCTGTTCGTGGAAGGCCGAGAGCTCGGCGAGCGTTCGGAGCTTCTCCTCGATTCGTGTCAGTTCTGCGCCGTACTGGAGGCTCACGAGAAAAAGAAGGCCGATTGCAACAAAGAAGATGAGGTTGGCGGGCACCGCGACACCCAATAGGTCCGCTGCCCACGTCAGAGTCTGTGGGAAGACTGCGACGACGAGTGCCAGGACACCTCCGACCAGCCACCACACAGCGTGTCGCTCGCGAAGAGTAGTTCGTCGCAATAGCTCGATGATCGCGGCGAGGGCGACCAGCGCGGCAAGAATGCCGAACACGTAAGTCACTGTGCTCATGACCGACTTTCCTCTGCCGCGGCGGCTGGAACGGCAACTCGTCGCCGCAGCAGCGCGAGCGCGAAGGCGATCGACGCTCGCATTAAGTACATAGTCGCGCGCACCGGATGCTGGGAGGGCGCTCCAGCCTGCCGCGCTCGCATTTTGACCGCCACCTGGTCGATGGTGAGTCCCGCGCGCGCGGCGATAACGAGAGCTTCGACGGTGTCGCCGAGATATTCAGCGGGGAATGTCTCAGCGAACAGCCGAACAGCAGCTGGCCCTGTGGCTTTGAAGCCGCTGGTGACGTCGGTTAGTCTCCGTCGCGCCACGCGACTGACCGCGAACGCAAGAACCCGCATCGCCCATCGCCGCGGCCCCCTCACGCCGTAGTCACCGACACCGGCGAACCGCGCCCCGATGACGATATCCGCGTCCGCAAGCGAACTGACGAGCGTGTCGATGTACAGAGCGTCGTGTTGACCGTCGGCATCGACCTGAACCACCACGTCGTACCCGTGCTCCCGGGCGTAGCGGAAGCCCGTCCGCATAGCTCCGCCGACCCCCAGATTGAACGGGAGTCGCAGCACCTCTGCACCCGCCTCCCGGGCGACGGAAATAGTTTCATCCGTCGAGCCGTCATCTATGACTACACACTTGGCTCGCGGGGCGGCAGCAATCACCTCTCGGACCACCGCGCCTACCGCTTTCGCTTCGTTGAGGGCGGGGACCACGACGAGAAGCCTGTGGTCACGAGGTGGCATGTCGCTCGAGTCTATCGCTGGGCCGTGTGGGTTCATGGCTGGCACGCAGTGATGCGCCAAAGACTCGCTGCACCCTGTTGGTCGACGAGCTCGAACCCTGCGCGTCCAGCGAAGTCCGTGAAGCCTGGAAGCACGTAGCGACCGGGGCTCGTGTCGCCGGCACCGAAGTCGAGTACGAACTGCGGTGACCCATAGGACGCGAGCGCTTCACAAACAGTCGGATCACTCCCCGCGGAATGAAGCCTCTCACCGAGCACCTCCCAGCCGTCGGACGACGGCACCGCCCACGTTCGGGGGTACACGTCAACGCCACTAAAAAGGTAGCCGAAGCCGCTCCCTGTCGAGGGATTCCCAATGACGAGGGCATCTTGTGGCACAGAACCCGCGAGCCGTTCAAGCAGCTGCCGTTCATCAGGCGATAGGAAGCTGGCGTCATTGCTCACGTATCGCGATTGCGAGTCGACGTAGCGTCCCACAATGTTGGGCATCTGGACGACTGGGGAGAGTACAAGCGATACAGTTCCCAGCAGGGTCGCGAGAGATAGCGACCATATCGTGGCACGGCGCGGGACCGACTGCAGCGGGGCGACGCGCGCCAAGAGCCGAGTGACGCCCCAGCAAAGGCCGAGAGCGGCCAGCGGGATGACGGCTATCGGGGCCAGCGCAGCGAGCCGGTACGGATCGGCGTACCAAGCCCCCAGAAGACCTTCACGGATGAGCGGGTTGCCGGCCGCGGCGGCGAGCCAGTAGAGAAGCCCAAAGACTCCCCATACGGCGGCCAGCCAGCGGAGAGGTGGCACCGCGAGCGCGACAACGATCCCGATTGCAGCCAATGCGCTCATGCCGACAGCGAATGGCAGAAGGACCTGACCGTTCAGCAAGACCGCAGCAGTCGCCTCGAGGCGTCCCGAGAAGGGCGACCATTGCGCTCCGGAAGTGCTGCTACCGAGGCAGTACCAAGCGATTCCCAGCGCCAGCACGGCGCTCACGGCAGTCGCGATCGTCCGCGCTCGGTCGGCTCCGCTGATTGAACGGGCTCTGGTGATCGCTCTTCCGACGTACCAGCTCACCGTGAGGACGCCCCATGCGAGGAGAGAGGCGGGCTGGGATAGCGCCAGTGCGGCGACGCACGAGAGTCCGACGATGAGCGTTCGGATGCCAGCTGCGACTCGGCGAGGTGATCCCGGCGCATGTCGCCATGCAGGAATCGTCATGATCGCAGCCGTGGCCGGCGCTACAAGCGCCAACGCGAGCGCATACGGATACAGCACCCCCCACTGGAGCATCAACATCGGGAAGGCAAGCAGCCCAGGCGCAAGAGCTCCGGCTGTTGCCGGAACGGCGCCCACCCACCGCTGCGAGCGAAGCGGACTGACCGCAACACGCGCCAACCACGCGATACCTATCGGCCAGATCGCGGCGACGATCACAAGTGACACCGCGTTCGCCGCGACGGGTATCGCCCCGCTGCTTCCGACAGTCACCAACGAGGCGACAGCGTGCCATGCTCCGGGATAGAAGCTACGCCCGTCAACCACACCTGTCAGGTCGAAGGACGATGCCGAACCGGTCTCCGATATCCACCGAAGAGCGTTGAGGTGAAAGACCGCATCGTTGGTCTGTGACACAGCCTGTGGGTCGCCGACGTAAAGAGCAAACCGGAGGCATCCGAGAACTCCGCCCACCGCAATACCGAGAAACAGGAGAAGCGATGGGGAACGGGTTAGCGGTCGCGCGTGGAGACGAGCAGCTTTACGGAATGCGAGCCAGACACCAGCCGCGATGAAGATGACCGTTACGCCTACCGACCCCAGGTTCCACGGAACACCCAGTGCGGCGAACACAATCGCGAGCAAGCCGAGCGTCGCCGCGCTCCCGACGGGTGCTAGCGCCGCGAGTGCTAGCCCGCGCAGACCGAGGCCGAGCCCGATGAGCACACCAGGCAGGTAAAGAACAACGACCGCCATCGCGATCGCCGGAGCAGCGGAGAGCCATTCGGTCATCACGACTGGACCGTCGCGATCGCCCCCTCAATGGGGCCGTCGTATACCACCTCGCCCTTGCCGATCACGATTCCACGCGTGCACAGTTCGCGCACCATGTCTAGGTCATGACTTACCACAACAAGGGTCTTGTTCCGTTCTATCAGTTCGAGGAACTTGAGACGGCACTTCTCCCTGAATGGAGCATCGCCCACCGAGAGGATCTCGTCGACAAGGAGGACGTCGACTTCCACGTGAATCGCGACTGAGAACGCCAGGCGCATGAACATTCCGGACGAGTAGTGCTTCACTTCCTGGTCGATAAACGGTTCGATTTCTGAGAACGCGACGATCTCGTCGTAGCGCGCCTCTATTTCCTTCCGGCGCATACCAAGGATCGCAGCGTTGAGAAAGACGTTCTCACGACCGGAAAGCTCGGGATGGAATCCCGCACCGACCTCGATAAGCCCAGCCACTCGCCCGCGGGTGAGCATCTCTCCTCCGTCCGGCTGCATCACTCCTGAGATCAGCTTGAGCAGAGTGGACTTTCCCGAACCGTTCAGGCCGAGGATCGCGACCGACTCACCCTCGTCGATAACGAAATCGATTCCCTTCAACGCTTCGAAGATCGTCGTCGTCTTCTTGCGCCGAATCCATGCCACGACAGTGTCCTTGAGGGAGAACGCATGGTTCAGGACGAATGTTTTTCTCAGATCGGCGGCAATAATGCTGGGGCGCCGAGTATCGATACGTGAGCTCATAGGTCTTGGGCGAACCTTCCTTCAAGCTTGCGGAAGGCGAATTGTCCGAGCCAGAGAAACCCCAGAGCAATGATGAACGTCCACAGCGTGTCGATTGCAAGCCCCGGAGGTAGCGGCAACGACGCCACTTGATCCGGATGCGTCTGCTCACTGATCGGTCTCCAGAAGGCGTAGTGGTACAGCTCCACTGCTTGGGTGATCGGGTTCAACATGTAGATGCGCAACAGCCAGTCGGGAAGCACAGCGGCGACCATCGTCCAGAAGTAGAGGACCGGGGACGCCCACGTCGCCAACAGCAGCAGGAGTTCGACGATGTTCTCCGCGTCACGGAATCTGACGTTGACCGCGCCAAAGAGCAGCCCTAGCCCCAGCGAGAACAGCATGATCAGGGAGGTAGCCGCCAGCACAGCCAGGATGGTGAGTACCGAGATGTGCAAGACCCAGCCAAACAGCAGACAAACGATCAGTAGTAGAGCTACCTGGGGAAGGAAATGCACGAACGCAACGATCACAGCCGAGACAGCGAACAGTTGCCGCGGGAGGAAGACCTTGCGCACCAAGGCCGCGTTGTTGACGATCGACGTCGTGGCGTTCTTGAAACCCTCGGTGAAGAGGTTGATGACGACGATGCCGCTGAACAAATAGACGGCGTAGTTCGGAATTCCTTTGTCTAGATCCAGGAAGAGACCGAGAACGACGAAGAAAACGAGGAACTGTGCCGCTGGGCGCACATACGACCACGTCCACCCGAGAACCGAATTGCGGTAGCGCGTCGTCACGCCAGTGCGCACGAGGAGCCGGAGCAGGTATCGCCACCGAACCACGTCTGCGAGACCGCGGCTGCGGCCGGGGACGCTGAAGTCGGACCGCGGCACAGCGGCGAAGAGGTCGGGCTCAATATTCACGATGGGGCTTTCGGTGGTGACCGCAGGGTGCTGGCTCTGCAAACCTCATCATTGTAGGCGGAACGTCATGCGAGAAGACCGAGAGGAGGTATCGCATCCACCGACGACCCTGTGAAGAGCATCGCTATTGAGCATCGACGATAGCGCTCCACCGACGTCCGATGGCATCACTGCTCTTCCAGCCGCCCACGCCGTTGCCGCGGTAGAGCATAAGATCACCGCCACCGGTGATACCCATGACGTCGGGGGCGCCGTCACCATCGAAATCACCCGGCGCGATGATGACGCGCAATGCACCCCATCGGCTGCCGATCTGGCGCGGAGACTTCCAGGAACCTTTGCCGCTCGTGGGGTACAGGTAGAGATTGCCGTCGACAAGGCTTCGAGCGATGAGGTCGGCGTTGCCGTCGCCATCAAAATCACCCGCGTTCATCAGGACGTCCATGGACGTCCAGCCTCGACCGATTATCGGACGATCCTCGGAGACAAACCCGCCAGCGCCGTCTCCGCGGTACAAGACCAGCTGCCCAGATGAATTGCGAGCGATGATGTCCGTCGAGTGATCGCCATCGAAGTCGATACCGCCGACGACGTCACTAAAGCTGCCCCATCCTCGGCCGATCGTCACAGGATCACCAATTGCCTCAGTCGCCGTACCGGCGCTGAGAGTGAACCTGCCACCGGAGTCGATGCGCCCGACATCCGGTTCGCCGTCCCCACTGAAATCACCCATCGCGATCAGCAGATCGGTCGAACCCCACCCTGACGCGAGGTCGTCAGCACCTCGCCAACTTCCCGAGCCGTCTCCCCAATACCCGCGCAGGCTTCCACTGCTCGTTAGTGCGACGATATCCCGGGCTCCATCGCCGTTGAGGTCGCCGATTCCGCCCTGTGGGACGCGGGCTCTCATCGGCCCTCCGCCGTCCGATACCGCCCGGAATCCGGACCAGCCGCGACCTATCGACGAACCTGATGCGATCGCACCTTTGCCAGTTCCCCGGTACATGTAAAGCGTTCCGTTAGTGCCTACGGCAAGGAGATCAGTCGGACCGTCGCCGTCGATGTCATCGATCATGAAGACGTCAGCCATCCCTGACCAGCCTCGACCTATTTGAGAGGCCGACCCCAAACCTCCGACGCCGTCACCTCGATGGAGCATGAGCTTGCCATCTAGAGTCCTAACGATGAGGTCATCTCGGCCGTCACCCGTGAAGTCTCTGCCACCGATGAGCAGGCTAGCGTCGGCCCATTTGCCCGGAAGGGCAATAGGTTTCCGGAACCCGCCCGAGCCGGATCCTCGCCAAAGCAGAAGTCGCTGTTTGTCGTTCACGGAGAACACGTCGGCGACGCCGTCGCCGTCGAAGTCACCCGCGGCACCGATCAGCCTCTGCTTGGACCAGTCGACAGCGAGCGGAGATTCCGTGTACTGCGCGTCCCCGTCCCCCGAGAGCAGAGACGCCGCCCCTCCCTCGTCAACGACCACAAGATCGCGGCGCCCATCCCCGTTGAAGTCGGCTACGGGGAGAAGCTGTCGGGCCGAATCCTGCCCCGCAGCGACTTTCACACGCACTCCCCAGGACGATTCGGCGTACGGATACGCCCACACATCGCCCGCTGCATCGACGGCCACGACGTAATCCGAGGCGTCCAGCGAATCGAAAAACGCTCCCGACGGAATCTGGGTGGACCCGAACCAATCGGTGAAGTAGTTGAAGAAGTTGCGGTTGCCGTACGACGAGCATCCGTTCCCCAGCCCGTATCCGGCTGCCAAAGCCGCGGCGTTGGGCTGATAGGGGGTGTAGTAGTAAAGGTTCGCGGTTGCTTGGTTCTCGATGTAGACCGCTCCCCGTCCGCACGAAACGTTCGGATGGTACTGCACGTTCCATGTCTTGCCCGGTGCGTACCACGTGAAGTAGTTGCTCGTTCCGGGCGGGTTGGCGTAGCGCTTCATCTGCCGCGCGCCGCCGTACACCTGGTTGAACAGGCCGTAGTACGCGGTGTCGCATGCTGCGGTATCTGGGCAACCCTGACCCATGGCAGCTTGGTACGCCCATGCGCTCGGCGCCGTCGAGGTGATGAGCCCCTGCTCCTTTTGGAGCATCACGATGAGCACTTGCGGGTTGATTCCACAAGCCTGGGCTACCTTGAAGATCACCCGCGACGCGCGCTCGGAGCCACCACCCGAATACGCGCCGCACATTGCGTCGGCAGCGATCGAACGAGTCTGGACGTAGTAGTCCTTCAGACAGGTGTAACCCGATCTACACGAGCGGACCTTCGACTCGAGGAAAGACTGGATCTGCGCTTCGGTCATGGTCGCGGAGTTGAAGAAGACCGCATCGCTGATGATATTTCCGGGCTTGAACTGGCTCAAATCAGCAGTCTTTGCGATCGAAGCATCGACCGTCGATTGTGCAACCTCTGAGACGACTGCCTCAACCTCGACAGCGCTCGATGCTGACGCGAAGCTGACGAGGCCGCCGGCGACAAGGAGGCCGGAAGCAACTATCGCCCACGTGGCGAGCGCCATCCGTCGAAGTCGCCGTCTGCTGCGGCCTAGAGATCGCGCCATGTTACTAGTGTGACTCAAGTACCCTCCCGTGACCCGGAACGCCGGGCAGGAATCTACAGATCGGCGTGGAGCTGCCAGACGCGGTCTCCGGCCTCGCGCCAGGAAAACCCCCGGCCACGGTCTGAGGCGAGGGTCGCAGCCCGGGTACGGTCGGTATCCGAGGCTAGGAGCGCGGCGACGGATGCCGCGAGAGCCTCAGCCCCACCCTCGACGACAACCCCGCCGTCCCCGATGAGTTCCCGGCTAACGGCAGGCGCCGCGGCAACGACAGGTGTCCCGAGCACAAGCGCATCGAGCGTCCGCCACCCGTAGGCGGGGGTGATCCGGGGAGCGAGCACCACGGATGCCGATGCCAGTGCCGCCGCCCGGTCTGCGGCATCCAGAGCTGACAGGGAGACGACCGAGCGGGGCGACGAATCCACATCCGCCGGCGCGTCGAGGACAACCACCGGCGCGTCCGAAACCTCCCGCCCGAGCACGGCTACCAGCTCGCCCAACTCCTCCGCCGAGACCCCCGCGGCATCGACAACGACCGCGCCTTCCGGTACGCCCAGAGTCCGCCGTCGTCCGACAGCGTCCCTTGGCTCAGCGAAATCCTCGGGAGCAGCGCCAGCGATGACCCGGATCCGGCCGCGCAGCTTCGTGCGTTCGGCGAGTTCGTCAGCCATGGCGTGCAGCGGCACGATGACAGCGTCCGCGTGCTTT
>TARA_R100000365_G_C2748692_1_pt1 | contig 28199 bp, 17 predicted proteins | sample TARA_R100000365 | Tara Oceans TARA_R100000365 (sample SAMEA2620668) | marine metagenome | biome: marine biome (ENVO:00000447); feature: mesopelagic zone (ENVO:00000213); material: "saline water (ENVO:00002010), including plankton (ENVO:xxxxxxxx)" | depth 1000 m | reverse complement strand
ACGCACCACCTGCAGCACCGGGCCAAAGATCTCTTCCTTGTAGGATTGCATCTGCGGCGTGACATTGTCGAACAGGTTCGGACCGATGAAATAGCCGCCCTCATTACCTTGCAGGCTCAGGCCGCGGCCATCCAGCACCAGATCTGCACCCTCATCGACGCCCATCTGGATATAGCTTTCAACCTTTGCCTTGTGCGCGGCGGACACGACCGGGCCATAATGCGCTTCAGGATCGGTCGAGACGCCGACTTTCAGATTGCGCGCCGCATCTACCATGCGCTCCACAAACTCGTCGCCTGTCTTCTTGCCAACAGTCACGGCAACCGGCAGCGCCATGCAGCGCTCACCCGCTGAGCCATAGGCCGCGCCGACGATGTCCTTCACCGCCTGCTCCATGTTGCAGTCAGGCATGATGATACCATGGTTCTTCGCCCCGCCCATGGCCTGCACACGCTTGCCGTGCGCCGTGCCGGTGGCATAGACATATTGTGCAATATCAGACGACCCAACGAAGCTGACGGCCTTGATCTCCGGATGCTTCAGAATGGCATCAACGACCACCTTGTCACCATTCACCACATTCAGCACGCCTTCCGGCGCACCGGCCTCAAGGAGCAGTTCCGCGAGGCGCATCGGCACAGACGGATCTTTCTCAGACGGCTTCAGGATGAAGGTGTTCCCACACGCGATCGCCACGGCGGCCATCCAGCACGGGATCATGGCGGGGAAGTTGAACGGCGTGATGCCGGCTACCACGCCCAGCGGCTGGCGCATGGAATAGACATCGATACCCGGGCCTGCGCCCTCGGTGTACTCGCCCTTCTGCAGGTGCGGGATGCCGCAGGCAAACTCCACCACATCGATGCCGCGCTGCACGTCGCCGCGCGAATCCGCAACCACCTTGCCATGCTCGGATGAGAGCAGCTCCGCCAGCTCATCCATGTTCGCTTCCAAGAGGCGTTTGAACTCGAACATTACGCGGGCACGACGCTGCGGGTTCATCATCGCCCAAGCCGGAAATGCTTCTGCAGCATTTGCCACCGCATCGCCGAGTTCCGCATCGGTCGCCAGCGAAACGCGGGCCTGAATCTCTCCGGTGTTCGGATTATAGATATCGCCGAACCGGCCGGATGTGCCTGCAACAGACTTTCCGCCAATGAAGTGGTGTACTTCGCGCATAGCTCGCTCCCTGTGATTTTGACGAAAGCCTACAGTGCGCGTAAATTCAGGTAAATGGACAATATCGCAGCCACTGGCTGCGTATTCGCAGGTAAACTAAATGAATTGGGACGATCTTCGCCTTTTGCTGGATGTCAGCCGCCACCCACGGCTTGCCGATGTTGCCGCGCGCACAGGCCTGGACGCGACCACGATCAGTCGCAGGCTGAAACGGCTGGAAACGGATCTCGGCCTCGAACTGTTCGAACGCACGCCGAAAGGTCATGTGCTAACACCAGCCGGACTCGCCGTGGCGAACAAGGCAGAAGGGCTGGAACATGGCGCATCAGAGATTGTCGCCATGTCGGATCATGAAGGGCCGCTGGCTGCAGGCCGGGTCAGGCTGGGTGTGACGGAAGGGCTGGGCAGCCTGCTGATTGCGCCGGCCATGGCAGACTTCGCGGCACAGCATCCACATATTGGCCTCGACATCATCGCCGTGTCCGGCTTTGTCAGCGTCCCAAAGCGCGAGGCGGACATGTCCATCATGCTGACCCGTCCAAAGGCGGGCCGCGTCAAGGTTCGCAAGATGTCGGATTATATCCTGCAGCTATACGCTCATCCGGATTACCTCGCGCGCAGCCGGCCTGTTGAACGGGTGAGCGATCTCGTCGAGCATGACCTGATCGGCTATGTGGACGATTTGATATATTCGGCCCAGCTGCGCTATCATGAAGACATTGCGCCCGGCCTGACGCCACGCTTCTGCAGCCCTTCCATCGTCGCCCAATGGCAGATGGCACGCGAAGGCGCAGGCATTGCCGTGCTGCCGCATTTCATCGCGGTACGTGACCCGCACCTCGTTCGTGTACTGCCGGAATCCGTGCGTATCGAACGCGCCTTCTGGCTGGCTGTGCACGAAGATGTTCACGGCACCGCGCGCGTGCGCGCCGTGAACACTTTTCTGGATGGTCTGTTCGCCTCATCCGCTGAGCGTCTGATCGGAACGGCCTGACAGGCTGGCGCTACTCGCCTTGCCCCGGCGCATTCGGGAAAGAGAGGCTCTTGTAATAGTCCAGATCATGCGGCGGTGGGGCTTCACCCGTCGGCAAGGGCAACTGGTTGATGCTCTGCCAGTAGGCGATGGAAGCATCGCGCCACCATTGCGCCTCTTCATGCTGGATATTCAGATAGTCCGTCACCTGATTGAAACGTTCGGGATCAATCTCTCCCTTCAGGCTTGCCCATTCGGACTGCATCTCTTCGACGGTCGTGATACCGCGCGTGTAATGCGCCACAAGGGACTGCCACAGCGTGCTTCCATCCTGCATCTCATAATCCCATGGCACATGATGGAACCAAAGCAGCAGACTATCCGGCACCGTCTCAAGGCTCGCCCATTCCTGCGCGACCGGTCCGGCATATTGGTCTACAGCGTCAGAGCCCGTCTCGGTACGGTCAAAGCCGATACCGTACCTGGTGGCCTTGTGATAATAATAGGGTGTCCAGTCCGCACGACCCAGATCGTCCACCCATGGCGCGGGCCCGTAATGATGACCCGTGCCCATCAGATGAGTCAGGCCCAGCGGAGTCATATAATCGACGACCGCCTCACGGGATTTCATCATCATGTCCGTTATCTCATCCACAACTTCCGGCTTGCGGCTGAAGGTCTGTTTTACCCATTCGCGGGCAATGTCTTCTGCCGACGCACTGGGGTTCCAGGCGAGACGACCAAATGCATACCAGTTGGCCTGATCAAAGATGGAGCCTGCCCAGTTGCGATCCGTGCCGATATTTGAAACGCCCGCCATACCCGTATAGGCGTAATCATGCGTCTCGCCATCGACCACAGAGGCGACCGTCGTCCCATCGCCTTCGGTCTTTGTGTCTGCAGCGAGCACCTCCTCCCACAGCGTACCGAGATAGGCAAGATGCGTGGAGAAGCCGAGATATTCCTTTGTGATTTGCAGCTCGATCATCAGCGGCGTTTCCGGCATGGCGCCGAACAGTGGATGGAAAGGCTCGCGCGGTTGGAAATCCAGCGGACCATTCTTTACCTGAACCAGAATATTATCCGTAAACTGACCGTCCAGCGGCACGAATTCCGTATAGGCCTGCTTCACGCGATCTTCCGGCTCTTCCGCAGAATAGACAAAGGCGCGCCACATGACAACGCCGCCATGCGGGGCAACGGCCTTGGCCAGCATATTGGCACCTTCGGCATGGCTGCGGCCATAATCCTGCGGCCCGGGCTGGCCTTCGGAATTTGCCTTGACGAGGAAGCCGCCAAAGTCCGGCACATAATCATAGATCTCGTCCGTCTTGGCCTGCCACCAAGTCTGCACAGCCGGATCGAGCGGGTCCGCCGTGGCTAGCCCGTCCAGCTCAATTGGCGCAGAAAAGCGCGCAGTCAGATATACTTTGATGCCATAGGGCCGCAGCACATCAGCAATCGCGGCAACTTTTTCAAGATAGTGCGGAGTCAGCACCGTGGCATCAGAGTTCACATTGGTCAGCGAGGTGCCATTGATGCCAATCGAGGCGTTGGCACGCGCATAGTCCGTATAGCGCGGATCGACATAACCTGGCAGGCGGTGCCAGTCCCAGATCGACTGGCCGGAATAGCCGCGCTCCACATGACGGTCGAGATTGTCCCAGTGGTTCAGCAGGCGCAGCTGTGTCTTCGGCCGGGAAGTGACATCCAGATCTGCGATGGCTTCACCAGATGACATCCGGCGCAGATAGTCGAACACGCCATACAGAACGCCAATATCGGACTGCGCCGCGATCAGGATAACAGGCTTTCCATTGATGAGTGTGGACTGAAGGACATAGCCTTCCGTCCCGACCTCATCAGCATTCGGCAACGTGCCGTCCGGCAGTGTCGCACCGCAAGCCTCACTGGCCAGCACCAGCGCATGACGGCTGATCCTGTCGCTCTGTTTCAGCGGCGTACCAAGTATGGACGCACTGGCGCGTGAGATTTCGGAAAGCGCTGCGTCCAGAGTGGGCGACAGATCAGAACAGGCCGCAATAACGCTCCGGGGGGCACTTTTGGGGGCCTGATCCAGTTTTTCATAACGGAGCCAAAGTTCATATCCGTCTTCCGCGACAGCTTGCTGGAAAAGACCGGAGGCAAGCAGGCAGAATGCTGCTGCGATGTGTGTGATAAAATTTTTCAACCCGATGACCTGATAGCTAAGAGGGGGGAGAATTCTATGTCCTCCGCCCCAAATGTTTGCGTTATCATTATGTAACGCCTTAGCTATCGCCTGTCACGGCCTCCACTCGAAAACGGAGGTCCGCTCTACTGGTTTTCGGCCATATGGGTCGACATGTCGTCAAACCGATCTGCAACATGCGGCTTCACGTTCCGGCCAAATTTGCTGACCAGATAAGCAGCCAGACCAGACAGGATAAAGCCCGGGATCATCGCATAGACGATGGATTCCAGTGGCTGCGCGCCGTCTTCACCCGGAACCAGCGGCACATAGAGCCAGACCAATACGGTCACCGCACCGACAATCATGCCGGCCAGTGCGCCGTCCCGCGTCAGGTGACGCCAGAACAGGCTGAGCAGAATGATCGGACCAAAGGCAGAGCCGAAGCCTGCCCAGGCATTGGACACTAGGTCCAGAATGTTGCTGTTCGGATTGAAGGCAAGCGCGATCGCCACGAGGCTAACCACAACGGTCGCAATCCGGCCAATCATGACGAGTTCGGTTTGTGAGGCTTCACGGCGGAAGAAGGTCTTGTAGACGTCTTCTGTGATCGAGCTGGAAGAGACAAGCAACTGAGACGAAATCGTACTCATGATCGCCGCCAGGATCGCGGCCAGCAGGAAGCCGGAAACCAGCGGGTGGAAGACAATCTGCGACAGCAGAATGAAGATCGCTTCGGAATCCGTCAGGTCTGCGCCAAGATCATGCTGGTTCACATAGGCAACGCCGACTGCGCCAACGAACACGGCACCGATAACCGTTACGAGCATCCAGCTCATGCCGATAATACGGGCGGTCTTGATATCCTTGAGAGAGCGGATCGCCATGAAGCGCACAATGATGTGAGGCTGGCCAAAATAGCCAAGCCCCCAGGCCAGAAGGGAGATCAGCCCCAGGAAGGTCATGCCCTCTGGCCACATTTCGAAGAAGTGATCGCGGGTTGGTCCCACCGCGCCACTGACAGAGTCGACATAGGGCGGAGATTGCAGGATCGCCTCTTCCATACCGCTCCAGCCGCCGACCACGAAGAATGCAATCACCGGCACGACGATAAGCGCCAGGAACATGATGCAGCCTTGGACAAAGTCCGTCAGGCTGACAGCCAGGAAGCCGCCAACGACGGTATAGGCAAGCACAACGCCGGCCGTCACGAACAGGCCGAGTTGGTAGTTGAGCCCGAAGGCCGACTCAAACAACTTGCCGCCCGCCACAATGCCGGAGGACGTATAGACTGTGAAGAAGATAATGATGACCAGCGCCGAAATGGTGCGCAGGGCATGCGAGGAGTCATGGAAGCGTTTCTCGAAAAAGTCCGGAATGGTAATCGAGTCATCGGCGAGTTCAGTATAGACCCTGAGGCGCGGCGCCACGAACCGATAGTTCAGATAGGCACCAATAGTGAGGCCAACCGCGATCCATGCTGCTGAGAAGCCGCTGACATAAACGGCCCCAGGAAGCCCCATCAGCATCCAGCCACTCATGTCAGAGGCGCCCGCAGACAATGCCCCCACAGCCGGGTGCAGGTTGCGCCCGCCCAGCATGTATTCAGACACATCGCTTGTGGACTCTTTATACGCATAGAGCCCGATAAGCATCATCAGGACAAAATACGCGCCAAGGGAAATCATTTCCGGAAGGCTGATCGTCATATTGTTCTCGCTATCCTCGTAAATTTTATGAACGGCGCCGCTGTTACACGGCGCCTGCACCAAATGTCTCTACGGTCGCGTTTGCCCCGCCCCGTGTACCAGATATTTAAAACTCGTCAGCTGCTCCAGGCCAACAGGGCCTCGAGCATGCATTTTGCCCGTGGCAATGCCAATTTCTGCCCCCATTCCAAATTCTCCGCCATCAGAAAACTGTGTGGAGGCATTGTGCATGACCACGGCGCTGTCGATGCTGATCATGAAGCGGCGCGCGGCATCCTTGTCTTCGGTCAGGATCGCGTCGGTGTGACCGGAAGAATTCTTGCTGACAAAGGCGATCGCCTCGTCCAGCCCGTCAACCAGCTTCACGGATGCGATGGCGTCGAGGTATTCCGTTGACCAATCCTCATCAGAGGCTTCGGCGAGGCGCGGTTCAATTTCGCGGGCCTCAGCATCTCCGCGCAGCTCGCATCCTTCCATAACGTCGACCAGTCTTGGCAGCACGTCCTTGGCAATGGCACGGTCAACCACGATGCTCTCAGTTGCGCCGCAAACACCGGTCCGGCGCAGCTTCGCATTGCGCACCACGTTTAAAGCCTTGTCGATATCGGCCTCGGCATGAATGTAGGAGTGGCAATTGCCATCCAGGTGCAGCAGAGTTGGCACCTTGGCCTCATCGCGCACCAGTTCGACCAGGCCACGTCCGCCGCGCGGAATGACCAAGTCGACATAATCAACGGCATGGAGCAGCGCTTTCACGGCGCCGCGGTCTGTTGTCTCTACCGTCTGCACGGCTTTTTCCGGCAGACCAGCCGACTTGAGGCCTTTTTGCATGCACTCGACGATGACGCGCGTGGAATTGCCACTCTCCGATCCGCCACGTAGAATCACGGCGTTGCCGGACTTAAGACAAAGCGCGCTGGCGTCCGCGCCGACATTAGGGCGGGACTCGTAAATCATGCCGATCACGCCAATCGGCACAGCCACACGCTCAATCTTCAAGCCATTCGGGCGGTCTGTGGTGGAGAGGAGCCGGCCGACAGGATCAGGCAGCTCCGCAATCTGCTCAATTGCGGAGGCAATGCCCTCGACACGCTCATCTGTCAGCTTGAGACGGTCAATGAAGGAGTCCGGCCGGGAATCCCCGACACTGGCAACATCTTCAGCATTCGCCTTCAGCAGCTCAGACTTGGCCTCTCTCAAGGCCGCAGCCGCAGCGCGCAAAGCGTCATTCTTTTGATCTGTTGTAGCCGTCATCAGGGCCTTGGCAGCAGATTGAGCATCCGAGCCAAGCCCGGCGATATAGGCGGTTAAACGGGAGTCCAATGTGGTCACGTTTTGTCCTTTACTTGATTGTAGGGGCGCTCAGCGCAGCTCCACAGCGCGCTTGTAAGCAGCCTCCGTTGTTGCTTTCAGAAGTTTGGTCAGGGATCCGTCACCATTCAGCGCTTTCAGGCCGGCTTCAGTCGTGCCGTTCTTGCTGGTCACGGAATTGCGCAGGTTTTCCGGATCGTCACCGGTTTCCAGAACCATCTGGATAGAGCCATTCAATGTACCCATGACGAGATCACGCGCCTGCTCAGCCGAGAAGCCAAGCTCCTGCGCGGCTTCGATGTAGGCGCGCGCGATTTCGAACACATAGCCCGGGCCACTGCCAGCGATTGCTGTGACGCGGTCAAGCATGTCTTCCTCGCCGACCCAAACGGCTGTGCCAGCAGCCTCCATAAGCTCATGGACAGCAGATTTGTGGGCATCGCCAGCATCTTCGCTAGCATACAGGCCCGCAACACCTGCACCAATCGCAGAAGGAAGGTTCGGCATGATGCGGACAACAGGAAATCCTGGCAGCGCTTTTTTCAGACGTTGAACCGAGCATCCTGCAGCGATGGAAGCGATCGCTCCATCCGAGGCAAGGACATTCTTATAGGCAGGCAGGATTTCGTCGATCATTTGCGGCTTGATCGCCACGATCAGCAGATCAAACTGCTCATCTCCGAGATCTTCGATCTTCTTCAGGAGACGCGCTCCCTCAGGCTGTTGATCCAGAAACGGATCCACAATGGTGAACTCAGCCTCTACGGCCTTTACCCATTGCGTCAGAAGGGCACCGCCCATTTTTCCACAACCCAGAAGAAGTATCTTCATGCTCAGCCTTTCCGTGTTTGCCTAACTCGCCACATAATAATATTTGTTTAGAATTCAAATTATATACTGCATCCAGCAGGACTGAATGGTCGGTACAAAGCTACCATACATCCTGTTGATACGGGGCGTTCGTGTATATGAGCAACACCCACGGGTATTTTGTAAGCTAATCATTTGCATCCCGGGGAAAATCTACCTATGTCCGCACCTAAGCTACTACGGGAGCATATTTTGCCTGCTAAAAAACGCCTTGTCGTGAAAATCGGATCCAGCCTTCTCGCCAATCCTGACCTTCTCACGCCTCGCTGGGCATTCATACAACGACTTCTCGAAGACATCACGAAACTTCGTAATGAAGGATATGAAGTCGTTCTTTGCTCATCTGGTGCCGTGGCCCTTGGCCTGAACATGCTGGGTGAAAAACCTGAAACCGCCGGACTTCGGGATAAGCAGGCCGCCGCAGCCTGTGGCATGCCGCTTCTCCTGAACGCCTACAAGCAAGTCGCGCATGAATTTGGCTTCGATATCGCCCAGGTTCTGGTGACCTTGCAGGACATGGAAGAGCGCAAGCGCTTCCTTAACACCAAGAACACCGTCCACCGGCTTCTCCAGGGCGATATCCTGCCCATCGTGAACGAAAACGACTCTATCACGACCGAAGAAATCCGCGTCGGTGACAATGACCGCCTCGCCGCGAAAGTCGCCCAGATGATCCAGGCGGATCATCTCGTGATCCTGACCTGCATTGACGGCCTGTATGACCGCAATCCCGAGGAGGAAGGCGCGCAACTGGTCGAGGAAGTCTCCGATGTCAGCGAATATATCGCTGTGACAGATGGCACGAGCAGCCTCGGCAGCGGCGGCATGCTGACCAAGATGCAAGCTGCAAACATGGCCCAGAATGCTGGCTGTACCACGCTGATCGCCAATGGCGAGCATGAAGCGCCGGTCTCATCGGTTCTTTACGGAGAACGCAAGCACACCAAGTGTATTGCGCATACCAAGCCCGCCTCTGCCTGGGCCGCTTGGCTGACAGACCGTTTGCAAGTTGCCGGCAGCCTGGTGATCCTCGACGATGTCGCCAAGAAGATCGCCAAGGACATCGACCACATTCGCCATGAGGACATAAAGTCCATTCAGGGCCCGTATGTGAAAGGCGACGTGATCCACGTCTATGATGAGAATGGCGACGAGATTGCCCGTGGGATGACTAATTTTTCCTCAGAGGAAACCATGGTTCTGGCTCGTCATCCGGAGATGCCCCCCAAAGACCTTCTGGGATACCAGACTGGCGGCACGGTGATCAGCCGGGAAAACCTGATCATTCTGGAAGACCGCCACCTTCTCTGGGACAGCCCCAATGAAGAAACATTCGTGGAAGTTTCCGACAGCTGATCAATCAGGCTGGGAGAGATCTCCCACCTCCAGGATCGGCGCGACATCCAGGCTCTCCGCGTTCATCATTGCAGCAAGTCTCTGCACAGATGAAACGAGGAGGGTCTTCTCCCACATTTCCAATGCATCGAACCGTTTCAGGAATCCCTCCTGGAGCGGTTCTGGTGCATCTGCCAGGTTTTTCCGGCCCCGCTCGGTAATCACGACATCAATCACGCGCCGGTCAGCCTGATTGCGCTTGCGCTCAACAAGTCCCGCCGCCTCCAGCCGGTCAACAATCGACGTGACCGTCGCCTGGGACAGATGAATCTGCCGCGCGATCTCCGACGGCTTGTCCCAGCCAGACCGCGCCAAAGTCTGCAGCACCAGCAATTGCGGCGCCGTCAGCCCGGATGTTTTGGCAAGGCGTTTGGAGTTCAGGTCTATGGCCCGCGTTATCTGGCGCAGGGCAATAAGCAGATCGTGATGGTCAGACATACAGGCTAATAAGAAGACAAATCCAGAAGCGTCAAATGTTTCGAGCGCTAAGCCGGATACGCCGCCCCACGGACAAATGATTGGCGGCGGCCGTAATCGCGTTGGCGTCGATCATGAAGTGCCGGTAGAGATCAGAGATAGTCCCGGTCTGACCGAAATGCTCCACACCCAAGGGCACCGTGCGATGCCCCATGACAGAGCCGATCCAGGCCAGCGTCGCCGGGTGACCATCCGTTACAGTGATCAGTGCCGCATCCCGCGGCACGCCCGCCATCAGCCGCTCAATCTGGCTGGTCGCATCTTCCACACCTCGGGCGCGTGCCCGGCGCGCCGCTGTCCAGCCGGAATTCAGCCTGTCTGCTGACGTGATGGCCAGAACGCCAATATCACGCCGATCATTGCCGATGCGGCCTGCAGCCTCAATCGCTTCGGGGGCAACACAGCCTTGATAGGCGATAACGACTTCGCAATTCGGGCCGGGCTCTCTCAACCAATACCCGCCATCGACCACGCCGCGCCTAAACTCTTCATCATCACGCGCCTTCACACCCGGCTGTTCCAGGGGGCGGGTCGTCAGGCGCAAATAGACAGAACCGCCTGTCTCGTCGCGCAGCCAGGTCCGCTCATCCGGGTCGCCCTCGCCGCTGCGCTGCAGATAGTCGAACGACCAGTCCATGATGATGGAAAGTTCATCCAGAAAAGCTGGCTCGAACGAGACAAGCCCGTCCTGGCTCATGCCGATCAGCTGCGCGCCAATGGATTGGTGCGCACCGCCTTCTGGCGCCAGCGTCACACCCGAGGGCGTACCCACGATGATAAAGCGTGCATCCTGGTAACAGGCATAATTCATGGCATCGAGTCCGCGCGCCACAAAGGGGTCATACACGGTTCCGATCGGGATGATCCGTTCACCAAACAGACTGTGTGACAGCCCCGCTGCGCCCAGCATCAAGAACAAATTCATCTCCGCAATGCCCAGCTCAATATGCTGACCTTCCGGAGAAAACTGCCACTTTTGCGTCGACGGAATGCGCTCTTCCCGGAATCGGTCCTCACGCGTATCCCGGGCAAAAAGGCTGCGCCGGTTCACCCAGGGCCCGAGATTGGTCGACGCCGTCACATCAGGGGATGTCGTCAGGATACGGTCGGCCAATTCGCCATCAGTCTTCGCCAGCGCGTCGAGTATCTTGCCAAAGCCCGCCTGCGTGGACAGCTCCCGATCATCAAGAAATACGGGGCCAGGGCTTTTCACGATTGACGCCTCATAGCGGCGGGGCCCCTTGGAAAAGAACTCGGCCTTTTCCATGAACGCCCGCAGGCTGCCTACATCATCAAGCGCGGCAAAAGGTTCCCACTCCTGGCCCTCCGGAACGCCCATCCGTTTCTGGAAATCAGACATCTGCGCCGGATTCATCAGGCCGGCATGATTGTCCTTATGCCCCGCCAGCGGCGTGCCCCAGCCCTTGATTGTATAGGCCAGAAACACGGTCGGCTGGTCATCCTGAATGCTGTCAAAGGCATCCATCAGCGTCTCGACGCACTGACCGCCCAGATTGTTCATCAGGGCCGCCAGTTCATCATCCGAGCGCTTCTCCAGCAATTCCGTCACATCGCCCTGATCGCCAATATCGTCCATCAGGCGTTTGCGCCATGCCTTGCCGCCCTGATAGGTCAGCGCAGAATAGTCTGCATTCGGACAGGACTGGATCCATTGCTTCAGCGCCTCGCCACCTGGCTCCTCAAAGGCTGCGCGTTGCAGAACGCCATGTCGCAGCACCACTGTGCGCCAGCCAAATGCCTTGAAGATCGCATCGATCTTTTCCCACAGCCCCTCGCGGACAACGCCGTCCAGGCTTTGACGGTTATAGTCAATGATCCACCACGTGTTGCGAAGGCCATGCTTCCAGCCCTCCTGAAGGCATTCATAGACATTACCTTCATCCAGCTCGGCATCACCAACCAGCGCAATCATCCGCCCAAGCGGCTTGTCAGCGGCCCATTTCTTGGCCTCCAGATAATCCTGCATGAGGGACGCAAATGCCGTGATCGCCACACCAAGGCCAACCGAGCCCGTGGAGAAGTCCACATCATCCACATCCTTGGTACGGCTCGGATAGGATTGCGCGCCGCCAAGACCGCGGAAATTCTCCAGCTTCTCGCGTGTCTGATTGCCCATCATGTACTGCATGGCGTGGAACACGGGCGAAGCGTGCGGCTTCACGGCGACACGGTCTTCCGGTTTCAGCTCATGAAAATACAGCGCCGTCATGATCGAAACCATTGAGGCGCAAGAAGCCTGGTGGCCGCCAACTTTGACATCGCCATCTGATTTGGCACGCAAATGATTGGCATTGTGAACAATCCAGGCAGACAGCCAAAGCAGGCGCTGCTCAATCGATTTAAGATGCTGTATCGTATTTTGTGTCATGGCTTTCCGGCAGCAGGTTTCATGGGCGTAACGACCATGATAGCCGGGTAGCGCAGACTTACCGGTTTGTCAGGCTTATTTGGGCTAAAAATGTCTTCCGTAAGGAAATAAGGGGCATTTTATTTCGGCTTTTTGGGGTCCCCATCCCAACAATCTCCCAGAATGCTTTCCAGGACAGGCTTCATGGTCTCAAGGAATGAGGCCCGCTCCTGCTCGGGATGTCGCAGGGCGCGGGCAGGAAGTCCGGAAAACATTGTAAACAGAAGCTCGGTTCGCAGCTGAATGGAATCAAGGCCTGCGCGCTCCAGAATGGCGCTGAATTCCTGACGCATCACCGCGTCATGCTTCTGAAGAATGTGTGCAACAGAGGGATTTCGCTGCGCTTCGGCGAGAATTTCGAAGTTCAGAACCGTTCGGAAAGGGTCTTCCTTGCGCATGATGATGTCGGAAATCGTGCTGACGATACCCTCCTGCACCATTTGCGGTGTATCATTCTCAAATTCCCTCATGCGCTCAAGCTGACGGCAAAGCTCTCGTTCCGTCACGGCCTCGACCAGCGAGTCCTTTGAGGGGAAATAGTGATACAGATGGCCCACACTGATGCCGCAATCACGGGCGATCCCGGAGATTCCGGCCCCATGGAACCCCTTCTCAACAAAGTTCTTTTCCGCGCAATCAAGGATGGATGCGATGCGTGTTTCGCGCTTTGCGCTCATCCTTGTTCCTAGAAGCTGGCTCATTAACGTTTCCTACCCATAATTTGATGCACCGTCTCCTTGACTTGCTGCGACGCAGCATTAGATAGAGCGCTCATTCTATATTTTGAATAGCCCGCGGGCTGGTCAGTCGTCAAGGAACTTTCATGCGCATACCCACACAAACCCTTTCGGCGCTGGTTATGGCCACTTCACTGCTGCTTGCGGCATGTGGAAATGACTCCCCATCAGCCGATATGAGCCAGCAGCAGCCTGCTCCCCGTGTTGAAACAATGACGGCGGAGCTGACCAGCGTGCCCAACACGATTGAACTGTCGGGCCGCGCACGCGCCTATGCTGAAGCCGAAATTCGCCCCCAGGTGACTGGCCTCATCAAGGAACGCCTCTTCACGGAAGGCGATGTTGTTCAGAAAGGCCAAGCGCTTTACCAGATCGACGCGGCCGAATACGCTGCGGCGGCGCGCAGTGCGGAAGCTTCACTGGAGCGTGCCCAGGCAACGGCTGATGTCGCTCGCGAAACAGCCAATCGCTACAAGCGCCTCGCAGAGATCAACGCTGTCAGCCAGCAGGAATACGACCAAGCGGTCGCATCCGCACGCCAGGCCGAGGCCGACATCTCCATGCAAAAAGCCGCTCTGGATAGCGCGCGGATTGATCTGGCTCGTACCAAGATCACCTCTCCGATCACAGGCACGATCGGCCGCTCCTCTGTCACGCAAGGCGCGCTTGTTACGCAGAACCAGGCCGAACCTCTGGCGCGTGTACTGCAACTCGATCCGGTGTATGTCGACCTTACGGTTTCCAGCTCCCGTATCCTGAACTGGCGCCAACAGATGGCCTCCGGTGAGATTGCGACCACAGAGAGACGCACCATCCCGGTCAACATCCTGCTGAGCGACAATGACTCAAACGGTCTTGTCGGCGAACTGGAGTTCAGCGAAGTGAACGTTGATGAGAGCGCTGGCACCGTCGCCGTTCGGGTCGTGGTTCCCAATCCTGACGGCATCATTCTGCCTGGCATGTTCGTGAGAGCCAACTTTGACGCCGGCAATTATGAAGGCGTCTTCCTGCTGCCCCAGTCAGTCGTTTCAAGATCCGCCACGGGTCAGGCAACCGTCATGGTCGTCAAAGAGGATGGCACTGTGGAGCAGCGTGTGGTCCAGATTGCCGAACAGGTCGACAACCAATGGATCGTCACATCCGGCCTGAAGCCCGGCGAGAAGATCGCCGTGTCCAACCTCCAGTCCATCCGTCCTGGCATGAAAGTCACGCCTATCTCCGCCGCCAGCAAGCTGTCTGCATCCCAGGATGCACGCGGCGGCTCGAAATAAGACCTACGGAAGTTTCAAATGGCAAAATTCTTCATTGATCGCCCGGTATTTGCCTGGGTGATTGCGATCCTCATCATGCTGGCAGGCGGCCTGGCCTTGCGAACGCTTCCGGTTGCACAGTACCCAGATGTTGCCCCGACCACGATCAGCATCATGGGCACCTATCCGGGCGCATCGGCCAAAGCGGTGGAAAACTCAGTCACGCAGGTGATCGAGCAACAGCTGACCGGTCTTGACGGGCTTGACTACATCACCTCCACCAGCAGCTCGAACGGCTCTGCCACCATCAACCTCTCCTTCAAGCCGGGCACCGATCCGGATATCGCGCAGGTTCAGGTCCAGAACAAACTGTCTCTCGCAACACCCTTCCTTCCCGAACAGGTGCAGCGGCAAGGCGTGACAGTCAGCAAGGCCAGTGACGGCTTCCTGCTGATTACCGCGCTGTACTCTCCGAACGGAACATATGACCAGACCGATCTGGGGGACTATGTCCGCTCGAATATCTACGACGCTGTAAGCCGCCTCAATGGTGTTGGTCGGGTTGAAGCATTCGGTTCGCGCTATGCCATGCGTATCTGGCTGGAGCCTGAAAAGCTGGTCCAGTACAAGCTGATGCCCTCTGACATCGTGAATGCGATCAAGGCACAGAATGCGCAGATTTCCGCGGGCTCCCTCGGCGGCGCACCGTCAGTCGAAGGCCAGGAAATCAACGTCACCCTCACGCTGCAGTCCCTTCTCTCGACACCGGAAGAGTTCCGCAACCTTCTGATCCGAACGACTCCCGAAGGCGGCTCCGTCCGTCTCGAGGATGTTGCCAAGGTTGAGATGGGCGCAGAAAACTACGAGTTCATCTCGAAATACAATGGTATGCCCTCAACCGGTTTTGCCGTCTCTCTTGCGACCGGTGCAAACGCACTCGACACAGCCGAAAGGGTGAAGAAAACGGTCGAAGAGATGTCCAAGGACTTCCCGGAGGACATCGAATATGCCTTCCCGGTGGACTCCACGCCTTTCATCGAGACCTCCATTCACGAAGTTCAGAAGACCCTGTTTGAAGCCATCTTCCTGGTCTTCATCGTGATCCTGGTCTTCCTGCAAAGCTTCCGCGCCTCTTTCATCCCAATCATTGCTGTTCCTGTCGTGCTGCTTGGCACATTTGCCGTGCTTCTTGTCATGGGGATGTCCATCAACACACTGACCATGTTCGCCATGGTGCTCGCCATCGGCCTGCTGGTGGATGACGCGATTGTTGTTGTGGAGAACGTCGAGCGTGTGATGCATGACGAGAAGTTGCCGCCACGTGAGGCAACGATCCGTTCCATGGAACAGATCGTCGGCGCCCTTGTCGGTATCGCAGTGGTTCTCTCTGCTGTGTTCGTGCCCATGGCCTTCTTCCCGGGCTCTGCGGGCATCATCTATCGCCAGTTCTCGGTGACCATCGTATCTGCCATGGCGCTGTCCGTACTGATCGCGATTGTGCTGTCCCCGGCGCTCTGCGCGACCATCCTGAAGCCAAAGGATCACTCGAAAAGCTCCTGGCTGGGCAAGCCGGCCGAAGTCTTCAATACCGGCTTTGACAAGCTGACCGTCGGCTATGAAGCTGTGGTGAACCGCATCCTCAGACGGCGCCTGATCATGGTTGGCGTCTTCGCCATCATTGTCGCGCTGACGGGCCTTGCGTTTACCCGCATCCCAAGCTCCTTCCTTCCGGACGAGGACCAGGGCAACTACTTTACCCTTGCCCAATTGCCAGCAAATGCCAGCCTTGAGCGCACCATGTCCGTCATGGATGAAGTCGTTGACTATTATCAGACGGAAGAGGGTGAAAACGTTAAAGGCATCTTCTCCCTCGCAGGCTTCAGCTTCGCCGGTCAGGGCCAGAATAACGGTATCGCCTTTGCCTCCCTGAAAGACTGGTCTGAGCGCCCCGGCGAAGAAAACTCTGTACAGGCCATTGTGGGCCGCGCCATGGGGGAACTCTCCCAGATCGACCGAGCGCAGGTTTTTGCAATCTCCCCACCCGCCATTCGCGAACTGGGCAATGCCAGCGGTTTTGATCTTTTCATTCAGAACACCGGCAACCTGTCCCATGAAGAGTTTGTGGGTGCCCGCAACCAATTGCTTGGCATGGCCGCCCAGGATCCGCGCCTTGCAGGTGTGCGCCCGAATGGTGTGGAAGACGGTCCGCAATTCAATCTGAAACTGGATTACCAAAAGGCCCAGGCCCTCGGCGTATCTGTCTCTGATGCGACCAGCCTGATGTCCACCATGTTCGGCAGCCTCTATGTCAACGACTTTATCGACCGCGGCCGGATCAAGCGTGTCTATATCCAGGGTGATACGAACGACCGCATGCAGCCGGAAGACATCTCCAACTGGTTTGTGAGAACCAGTTCCAACGAAATGGCTCCGCTTGACGAGATGATTACCGGTGACTGGATCATCGGTTCACCTCAACTGCAGCGCTTCAACGGCATCTCTGCCCTGAACATTCAAGGCTCCGCCGCACCTGGCTTGAGCTCAGGTGGTGCCATGGAGGCCATGGAAGAACTGATCGGTCAGCTGCCGCCCGGCATCTCCTATGAGTGGAGCGGGCTCAGCCGTCAGGAACGCCAGTCAGGCAACCAGGCCACCACCCTGTACATCATCTCCATCCTGTTTGTGTTCCTCTGCCTTGCAGCCTTGTATGAAAGCTGGACCATTCCGGTTTCCGTTCTGCTGGTTGCCCCACTGGGCGTGGCTGGTGCCGTGGCTGGCGCAGCGGTTGGTGGATTTGCAAATGACGTCTTCTTCCAGGTGGGCCTTCTCACCACAGTGGGCTTGGCCTCTAAGAACGCCATCCTGATTGTCGAGTTTGCCCGCAACCTTGAGAATGAAGGCAAGGAACTGGTGGAAGCGACGATCGAAGCCGTCCGTCTGCGTATCAGACCGGTTCTGATGACATCCTTCGCCTTTGCCTTTGGCGTGCTGCCTCTGGCACTCAGCAGTGGCGCAGGGGCTGCAGGCCGGAACGCCATTGGCACAATCGTGCTTGGCGGTGTGATCGCGGCCATGACCTTCAGCCTGCTTTTCGCACCGCTCTTCTATGTTCTGGTGCGTAAGCTGACTTCCCGTACTCCCAAACAAGGCAACACAGCCGGAGACCCAGCATGAGCCACAAACTGAATCTTCTCGCGGCAGCCAGCCTGATCACCCTGACGGGCTGCATGAACATGGCCCCGGAATATGAGCGGATTGACCTGCCTGTACCGGCGGAGTTCGACTCGACCACGGTGGACCAGGGCTATGAAGCCCCGCTCTATTGGGAAGGCGTGATCACCTCCCCGGCATTGCGTAATCTGGTCGAACAGGCGCTGGAGAACAATCGTGATCTGAAAGCTGCCGTGGCGAATGTCCGCGCTGCGCAGGCAAACCTTGTAAGCTCACGCTCGCAACTGTGGCCCTATATCAGCGCCGGCGCCAGCAGTCAGATTGCTGACACCTTCGATGATGGGTCTGGCCCCAATACTCGCTTTGTTGACAGCACCTACGCCCAAGTGGGTGTCGCAGCGTGGGAACTGGATTTCTTCGGGCGGATCAGCAATCTGAACGCTGCCGCCCTGCAAACCTATCTCGCGACGGCTGAAGGTGAACGCGCGGCCAGGATTGCTCTTGTGGCAACGGTTGCAGAGACATGGCTGCAACTCGCATCCGATCAGGAATTGCTTCGCCTGGCCAACCAGACTGTGGAGAGCCAGTCCGAAAGTCTTTCACTGACAAATGAATTGTTTGAAGCTGGCACGGCCAGCGAACTTGACGTTCGCCGGGCGTCTGCATCTGTCTCACAGGCTCAGGCACAAGCGGCGCAATATGAAGCGGCCGTGCGGCGGGACCTCAATGCCCTTCGTTATCTGACGGGTACGGATCTTCCTGCAAACCTGGCCAGCCAAGCCTCTCTCTTCCCGGCTCCGGTGAGAGTGGACATTCCTGTCGGCCAGTCTTCCGCAGCCCTGCTGATGCGGCCCGACGTGATCGCCGCCGAGCGTCAGCTTCTGGCAGCCAATGCCAATATCGGCGCGGCGCGCGCGGCATTCTTCCCGTCCATCTCGCTGACCGGGAATGTTGGCATCGCCAGCGGCGATCTGGATGATCTCTTCAATGGCGATCCGACAAGCGGTTGGGCCTTCACGCCGAGCATCGACATACCAATCTTTGACTTTGGCAACCGTCAGGGTCGTCTGGATGCTGCCCGTGCAAATGCGGATGCTGCGCTCGCCAATTATGAAAGCACAATCCAGCAAGCCTTCCGCGATGTCTCTGACACGCTCGCTGTTTCCGAGACAATCGACAAGCGGCTTGAGGCGCTGGAACAGCTGGCAGATGACACAACCGTTACGCTCTCCCTTTCATCAGAACGCTTCAAGTCCGGCCTGGATGGCTATCTGACAGTGCTGGACGCTCAGCGGGAAGATTACAGCGCCAAACAGCAGCTGATCATCGCCAATCTGGACCGCAACCTGAACGCCCTCGCGCTCTACCGCGCGCTTGGCACATGGGAACAGGAAGCGCCGACTGAAGCCGAAGCTAACTAGGCCGCAGAAGAGCCTGTCGATTGCAGTGTCAGGCTGCCAGGCTCTTCCCGCTCTTTCCCCGGATAGGCTTTTTCCAGCCAGGCGCGGACTTCCTCCGTGTCGGCCTGTTCGACAATGCCGACCTTCGCAATCAGGTCTTCTTCGGGCCCATAGACAAGCACATAGGACGGCCTCGCTTCCCGCGCGGCCATCCTGTCTTGGCTTCCGGACTGTTCCAGTATCAGATTCGTGGCTGAGGCCGTGCCCGCGTCCAGGGCCGTAAACACGACTTCGCCAGCATACCAGCTGCTCACATCACCCTTGTTCAGTTGCCAAACCGGCGATGGCTTTCGCCAGACCCAGACGTCTCCCGTTTCACTAAAGCCCAGCGCCGTTTTGCCATAGGCATGGATGAACTGCATCGGCGCGGGCACATGGGCGGCAAACTCTGCAGCAGCTTCCTGTCTCAGCGTGTTGTTGGCTGTCTTGACGAACGTTTTCAGCAGACCGACAGTAGCAGACACAAAGACCAATGCCGCAACGAAAATGATGATTGTAGACGTGTCCATAATGCCCCGGCCAATCTCTTGTGGAGAGACGTGTCTAGGGGCATTGGCGACAGATCACTACACCCTTGGGGGGTATAGGCGCTTGCGTGGCCCGTATTTGCCAGACGCCCCCCTGTCCCTATTCGCTGAACAGGTCCAACTGCTCTTCCTCTGAGCCACGCGGGTCCACTTCCGCAATGGCGTAGCTGGTGGCGGTGACGACGCCAAACGGCTCCTTGTCTTCCTCTGGCGTATCCTCATAGCGCACGGCACGTGTCACCATCAGCACTGCCAAAATACCCAGCGATACACCGGAGAACACAAAAAGCCCCGGCGCACCAAGGGACCGCGTCATGACAAGACCTGCCAGCACAGGCCCCAGCGCAGAGCCTATGGCCCAGATGGTCAGCATGCCCGCCATCATGGAAGTGACCTGTTCCGGGTTCGCCCGGTCCGCCGCATGCGCCACCGCGATGGCGTAACAGCTGAGAGAGCCGGCCCCGAAGGCCAGCGCGAGACCCAGAATGATCACGGCAGAGCCAAATCCTGCAAACATCACCATGCCCGCTGATGCGGCCGCCCCGGTTGTGGCCAGCACGCACAGCACGAGGCGCCTGTCCACGCGGTCGGAAATTGTACCTGCAGGCCACAGCGCCAGCATGGTGCCAATGGTTAGCGCCGCATTGAACTGCGCGGCAAACACGGTGCTGGTTTCCGGCATCACCTGAGAAGCATAAACCGGATAAAGCTGGGCAACGGCATTGTTCACAATCCCCACCGTAAAGGCTGCATAGACTGCGCCCGGCGCTTTCCGAAATATCTGCCGGGGCCCGAACGGCACCGCGCCGGAGAAGGATGGCTGCGCCCGGTTCGTCGCCGTCACCGGCAACAGCGATGCCGCAAACAGCGCCGCCAGCACCATGAAACCTGTCGTGAGACTGCTGATGCCCGCAATCACGAATGGCCCTGCCACAGCGCCCGTTTTCGAGATGAAGTAATAGAAGCCCAGCACCGCCCCGCGCTTGTCAGACGGTGCAGCATCGGCAATCCAGCTCTCGCCTGACGTCAGCAGCCCTGCGCAGCAAATACCCAGAAATACCTGCAATCCGGTCCAGACCAGCACGTTGATGCTGAGCGTGTAGGCGAGCGCCACTATCGCCGCGATCGCTGCAAAGAAGGCAAAAGACCGGATGTGCCCGATCCGCTTGATCTCGAACGGAGACAGATTGGTCCCGATCAGAAAACCGAGGGAAAAGGCTGACGCTACAAGGCCCAGCGCCGCATTGGAAATGCCCGCACTCCGCAAATTCAGCGCGATCAGAACTGACAAAGCAGACATTGCCGCCGCCAAAACGGTCAGCGCCGCGACAACCGCGATAATGTTGCGATAACCGGACACGACGGGGTCCGGCAGCGTGGGCGTATCTGTATCCATCATCGCCAGACTCATAACCAGTAAATTCGCGCATTGGCACCCCTTATGATACCGCGCGAACTGCAAGTTTACTTCGTAATGGAACGTAACTTAGATGTCGCCAAATCCCAGTGAGGCGTTCAGCGTAATGATCGCGGCGGCCAAATCGGCCTGAGTGTCGATCACGGTCTCGCGGCTGTCGATCAGCTGGCGCTGGGAATCCAGCACATCCAGAAAGCTCGACAGGCCTTCCCGGTAGAGAGCTTCCAGCTGGCGATAGGCCGACTCACTGGCCTCCACAGCGCGGTTCAGCTCATCCAGACGCTGCTGCAGCGCCTCAATGCGCACCAATGCTGTCTCGACTTCCTGAAGTCCCTCCAGCACGCTTGCCCGGTAATTCATCAGCGCAATATCAGCCTGCGCCCTTTGCGCATCCAGCCGCGCCTTGCGCGCGCCCGCATCAAACAGCGGCACATCCAGAATGGCGGACAGGCCAAGCGTGACCTGCTCGGCCACCGAATTGCTGGAGCCGCCACTGGCCTGGATCGTACCCGGCAGACGCAGCGACGGATACAGATCTGCCTTCCTCGCGCCGACAGAGGCCAGCTCTGCCACCAATTGCGCCTCGGCCGAGCGGATGTCTGGACGGCGGCGCAGCAAGTCAGCTGGCACTCCGGCGGACAGCGACCCCTGATAGGTCGGCAATTCTTCCTGGCGTTCAGTTTTCAGCACCAGATCTTCCGGACTGCGGCCCGCGAGGACGGACAGCGCATAATCGGCGCTCTTGCGCGTTGCTTCCAGCACGCCCTTCTGCGCACGGGTACGCGCCAGATCAGCGGCCACACGATCAACATCCAGTGCGGGCGAGAGGCCCGCGCCATAGCGAGACTGTACAATCTCCAACGTCTGCGTCTGCAGATCCAGAGAGGATTGCAATAATTCGAGACGCGCCTCGGCGCGGCGCAGTTCGATATATTGAAGCGCGGCCTGACGCGTTACCAGCCGGCGCACATCATTGACGGAGATCCGCGCTGCTTCCAGACGCGCCATCGCGGCCTGCACGCTACGCTTGTTGCCGCCGGCAATGTCCACATCATAGCCGAGCGTACCGCCTGCTGCTGCGGTGATATCGCCGTCCACGCCGCCGGTCAGTACCGAATTCAGCTGCGTCTGCATGAAACCATCAAACGAAGGCAGCAAGGCAGACCCGGCAATCGCGACGTCCGCCTCCCGCACGCGTACATTCGCGAGGGCAATATCAATATCGAGATTCTGTTCCAGCACGGCATTCATGACACGGGAGAACTCCGCATCATCGAACTTCTCCCACCACTCAGCATCCATAGCCTGCTCTGCAGACGGATTGATCTGCGTCAGGTAGTCCTCTGCCACCGGAATGGCCGGGGGCTCGGTTGACGGGCCAACCATGCAGCCCTGCAGGACAGCCAGGCAGGCGATTGCCGAAATTGAATACTTCATTCTGCAGGCCCCATATGCGTCTCAGGCGTTTCGCCATGAACGCTTTTGAGTTCATGATCCAGCGCCTTGCCGCTGGAGGTCCGCGTGCTCGCAAACCGGGCGATACCAAGATAAAGAACCGGCGTCAGGAACAGGGTGAAGACAGCCGCCAGCCCCAATCCCCCGAAAACGACCCAGCCAATCGCCTGGCGTGCCTCGGCCCCTGCCCCGCTGGACAGGATCAGCGGCACAGCGCCCAGCGCAGTGGAGATCACCGTGATCAGGATTGGACGGACACGGATGGAGGCCGCCTGCTGCACGGCTTCGCGCACAGACTTGCCTTCGCCTCTCAACTGGTCAGCAAATTCAACCAGCAGAATGCCGTTCTTCGCCATCAGGCCGATCAACAGGATCAGCCCAATCTGCGAGAAGATGTTCAACGACGTTCCCGTCAGCGCCATCGCATAGATCGCCGCTGCCAGGCCGAATGGTACTATCAGCATGATCACCAGCGGGCTGGTAATGCTTTCAAACTGCGCGACGAGTGCCAGGAACACGATGATCAGGGCAAAGCCGAAGGTCAGCAGCAATTCGTGGGAAGACTCTTCCAGTGTGGCGGCCTCTCCCTGCAGAACAAGGTTCATGCCGCTTGGAAGCAGCTCAGCCGCTATCGCCTGAATCTCAGCAACGGCATCCGCCATCGGCGCGCCTGTTGCAACATCCATTTCAAACTGGATTGCCCGGCGCTGTTCCACACGGTCCAGCTGGGCCGCGACGCCTTCTTCCACGATCTTGGTGAGGCTGGAGAGCGGAATCAGCGCACCCGTGGATGAGCGGACATAGAGGTTGCTCAGATCCGCTGGCGATACGATGGCTGTGGCCCGGGATTCCAGGAAGATCGGAATGGTCTCATCATTCACGTTCAGATCGACCAGATCTTCCCCTCCGACCATGGCTCTCAGAGTCAGGGAAATCTCTTCTAGGGGCACTTTCAGATCCGCCGCACGGCGACGGTCGATCTCGACGCGCAGCTGGGGCTGGGTCGGCTGATAGGAAATCTCCGGATTGGAGAGGATGGCGGATTGCGTTTCGATGCGGTTTGCCATCTCCCGCGCGACCTCGTAAATCTCCTGATAGTCCGCACCGGTGATAGCCACCTGAAGCCCCGCGCGGTTGCCCCACCCCACGGCCAGGCTGCTGCGCCCGAAGGCAGAGGCCCGTGCGCCCGGAATATGCGACAACGGCTCACGCAGGCTGGCGATAATGTCCTGCTGACTTCTTTCGCGCTCTTCCCAAGGGGCCAGCTCCGCCGTCACCATGACGCGGTTCGGGTCCCACTGGCCAACAACGGTAAACAGGGATTGCACTTCACCGCTGTCGAGCAAGGGCTGGAAGATTTCCTCAATCTGATCGGCCTGGCGCTCCATATAGGAAAGGCCAACGCCATCCGGCCCGGTCGCAAACACCTGAATGCGACCGCGGTCTTCCGGCGGCACAAGCTCGCTGTTCAGATTCTTGAAGGCGAAATAAGCACCGCCAGCCAGCGCGATGGAGATCAGCACGGTGATGATCGGGTGCACCAGGCTGGCATTCAACGCGCGGTCATAGCCGCCCTGCAGCACGCTGCCGATGGAGGAGATGAAACCCGATTTATGCTCTGTCTCTTCCTTGAACTTGAACTGCGCCGCAATCGCCGGTGCGATGGTCAGCGCCACAAAGGATGAGATGATCACGGCAATGGCCAGCACAAACCCAAACTCCCGGAACAGGCGCCCGGTCATGGATGGCAGGAAGGAGATCGGCACGAACACAGCGACCAGCACAGCGGTCGTCGCGATGACGGCGAAGAACACCTGCTCTGTGCCCAGTACGGCTGCGGCGCGGCGCTTCAGGCCTTCAGACTGACGGCGCTGGACGTTCTCCAGCACGACAATCGCGTCGTCCACAATCAGACCGGTCGCCAAAACCAGGGCCAGCAGGGTCAGCAAATTGATCGAAAAGCCAAACGCCCAGATACCTGCCAATGTGCCGATCAGCGCAACCGGGATCGTCACAGCCGGAATGATCGTCGCCTTCAGGGAGCCGAGCGACAGCCAGATCGTCGCGATCACGATCAGGATCGTGATCAGCAGGCTGGTTACCACTTCACTGACAGAGGTTTCGATGAAGACGGCCTCATCAGACGTGATCAGAATCTCCACATCCGGCAGGCGATTGTTGAGCAGGTCGACCTTCTTCTTGATGCCATTGGAAATCGCGATCGTGTTGGATTGCGCCTGCCGCACTACGCCCAGGCCGATCACGGGCGCACCATTCAGGCGCAACATGTTCTCGGCATCAGCCGGGGCCAGCACAACATCCGCAACATCTCCGATACGGATCGGGTCGCGGATGATCACATCCTTTACCAGTTCCGGCGTCGCAGCCGTCGCTTCGGCTCGCACCAGCAATTCCTGGTCATCCGATCGGAAGCTGCCAACCGGCACATCAAAGGGCGCGGCCCTAAGGGCCGTTGCAACATCACTGATCGTAAAGCCAAAGCGGTTGAGGCGCAGCGGATCGATCACCACGCGCATCTGACGCTCACGCGTGCCGAATTCCTGCAGCGTGGCAACGCCTTCCACCGCAAGCAATTCAGGCGAGATATCCTTTTCGATAATCCGGGTAAGTTCATCTTCGGGCACCGTGTCACTGACAACGGCAATCGTCATGATCGGAGAGGCATCCTCATCCGCTTTGGTAACGAAGATGTTCTCCACACGATCCGGCAATTGGCGGTTCACGCGGCTGACGGCTTCGCGCACATCCGAGGCGGCCACGTCCAGGTCCACACCGGGATTGAATTCGACACGAATACGCGCGCTGTTCTCTTCACTGGAAGAGACAATCTCCCGAATGCCGGAGACGCGTGCAACGGCGCCCTCCAGAACGCTGGTCACTTCCGCATCGATGGTTTCCGGCGCGCCGCCCGGCAAGGTTGCCCGCACCATGACAATGGGCTGGTCAACATCCGGCAACTCGCGCACCTCTGTGCCGAACAGGGCCGCCAGGCCCGCAATGATGATCAGCAGGTTGAGGACCGTAACAAAAAGGGGACGGCGGACAGCAAGTTCCGCAATCCCGCCGGAGCGGCGAAAATGCATTATTCCAGAGCCCCTTGAGCCGACACCGCGCCAGAAGGTACATCCAGGCTGATTTCCTTGCGCGACTCCACAATGTTCATCACCGGCGTACCATCACGCACCTTCTGAACGCCTTCGGCGATGATCAGATCACCTTCCTGAAGATCGGCACGAACCAGGACGCGGCCTTCCTTGCGGTTGATGATCGTCACCGGCATGCGCTTGGCCTTGCCATCCTCGACCGCCCAGAGATACGGGCCATCACCGCCCCAGACGATGGAGGCTTCCGGCACTTCCGGATAGGCATCGCCGGCCACATCGAAGCTGACACGAAAGCTCATGCCCGGGCGCAGCACATCAGCGGAATTGTCGATGGCCGCGCGGACCGTGAAGGATCGTTGCTCCACATTGATCCGGCTGCCGACGACGGTGACTTCCGCTTCAACCCTGGCATCCACACTGGCGAACGGATCAACATGCAGGATGCTGCCCGTCTCGATCTGGCCGAACAACTGTTCCGGCAGGGAGAAGTCCACGAACAGCACGTCGCGGTCATCAATGCGCGTTATCTCTGTAGACTGAGTGACGCGCGCACCGGCATCAATATCCGTAAAGCCGACATAGCCAGAGAACGGCGCCCGCACCACACGGTCAGCCAGCAACTCTTTCGCCACATCCAGGTCTACCTTGGCGGCCTCAACGGCGGTCTTGGCGGCATCTATCTGGCTGGTGGAAACCGCGCCGGGCACGTCAATGCGCTGGTAGCGCTCCAGCAATTGCTGGGCATCCTTCAAGGCGATTTCGGCCTTCGCCACTGCCAGGCGCTGCTGGACATTGTCCAGCTGGGCCAGAACCGCGCCCTTCTCGACATACTGCCCGGAGACAAAATTTACAGATGTGACCAGACCTGAAGTTTCAGGAAAAATCGTCGCCGCGCGCTCGGCGCGGGCCGTCCCCACCGCCTCTACCTTCGCGGCCTCATTGGTCAGCCGGACAGGCTCTGCAATGATACGCACACTGTGCTCAGCCCCGCGCGCAGCCGGTTGCTCCGCCTCAATAGACCCGCCGCAAGCTGTGACGAGCAAAACGCCCGGCACCAGAGCGAAAACTAAAACCTTGTTTAACAACACTTTTCTCACCAGAACCGATAGACCGCCCAAACATACCTCTACTTAAACGGCCTAAACGCCAGAAACCGTCGCAGAAATCTCGTATTTTGCTGTCGTAGGCACAGGGGTGCCCACGCAACTGTCAGCAAGTATCTATAAAGGCAGATAAATTGATATTGCTCTAAGACCAGTCATTCCTGCGCTTTTACAGAATTAATGTTCCGGGCCGCTTTATTCATATATCAAACCACGTGGCGCGATGAAAACTCGCCCTCGGCCACGCCGCAAGGCGTTGCGCAAGACTCATCCGAGTTGCCGCACTGCCCCGTCCTGTGTCATCCCCGCCCACATTGCGGTCAGCGCACCCGTTTACCCTGAAAAGGTGACGCAGAACTGTATGCAGAAGCACACACAAACGTCATAAAAATTTCATCTGCACTCCAATCTTTCATGCCCTTTACAGACTTTTGGTGCGCTCCTTCCACCTCAAAGGGACAAAGCAGGCGACTGTAGTGGAATTGCCGCATATCTGTTGCAAAACCTTGATTTGAGACGGTTCCCGGCTGTGACTAACCAGCGCCCGGGGCGGCCATGTTGCGCCGCACACAAAGACGGGTTGAACCATGAAACGTTATTATCTCTCCGCGACGGCGATCGCGGCCATCGGCATTTCCAGCCAAATTTCTGCATACGCACAAACTGCGCAGCCAGACGATTCCCGTCGTCTGGAAGTTGTCACCGTGACAACGCAGAAACAGGAACAGTCCCTTATCGACGTGCCGATCAACGTCTCGGTCACCAGCCAGGACCTAATCGACAAACTGGCCGCCGATGATCTGGAAGATCTTGGCAACTTCATTCCGGGCCTTTCCGTTCAGGCACAAAGCCTCAACGCGCCCAGCTACTCCCTTCGCGGTGTAGTTTCGGACAGCGGCACCCCGCGCGTTGCCATGTTCCAGAATGGTGTGGCCATCGGTAACCCAGGCTTTGCTACGAACCTGGCTATCTATGACATGGAGCGCGTTGAGGTCGTCAAAGGCCCGCAGGCCACGCTGTTCGGCCAAGGCGCTCTCGTCGGCGGCATCAACTTCATTCAAAACCATGCGTCTCTGAACGAGAATTCCGGCTCCCTGACTCTGGAAGGTGGCGATTACAGCTTCCTGCGCGCCGAAGGCCACTATAATTATGTTCTCAGCGATACGCTGGCGGTTCGTGTCGCCGGTCAGGTCAAAAACATGGACGGATATGTTCCGAATACCGCCAACTCACCGGATCTGATGGGGCAGGACACAACGGCTGTGCGCACCGCTATCCGCTGGGCTCCGACTCCAAAACTCACGGCGGACCTCTATGTGAACTATCAGGAAGACGACTCCACCGGCACGCAGTTCACCTCCGGCTTCTTACCCGTCAATGGCAAGGTTGACCCGTATGGCGCCACGGCCATGAACGTCAATGAAGACCAGGTCCGCGGCAAG
>TARA_R100000365_G_C2748694_1_pt1 | contig 28963 bp, 22 predicted proteins | sample TARA_R100000365 | Tara Oceans TARA_R100000365 (sample SAMEA2620668) | marine metagenome | biome: marine biome (ENVO:00000447); feature: mesopelagic zone (ENVO:00000213); material: "saline water (ENVO:00002010), including plankton (ENVO:xxxxxxxx)" | depth 1000 m | reverse complement strand
CCGCTTACAGCTCCTGCCGATCTCTTCTTGTTCAGCTAAGCCCCCCTGACAAAATCGGTCACTTCTTCGGTATATATGCCATGACGAGCACGGTCACTGTTTGGCTTGGGCCGGGCTTGGTCGCTGTTGCGACATTCATGACAGACAATCAGCGCATCGGCTTTGGAAGCCTTGCCATCCTGTTTGTACTTGGAAGTGTGCTCATGATTGGCGTGAAGGGCGCAGTAACTTCAGATGACGCTGACACAAGAGCGCCAACATAGTCTTTGCCGATCAGAGTCAGAAGAAATCATAGACACGGGTCAAAGCCTTGGCCGTATACTCAAGTACGGTTTGTTCATTCCTGAAATTGGTCTCGAACAGCATCTCAATGGCCGCATACCGGATCTCAACACCAAGTCTGGCACGCACCACGACGGCATCGAAATCGTCACAAAGCTTCTGCTCGATCATATACTTGGTTAGAAGCTCGGCCATCTCCGCATGGGAGTTCAGCCTCACCTCCTTGAGCTCAGGGACTGCACGCAGGGAAACCAGCAGGGCATAGCCACCTCGGAAATCCCGGGTCATCTGATATGATTTCTGAACTGAATTGAAACAGGCAGCCTCAAGTTCAGCCTCAGTTGAGATCATAAGGCCCGTATCTGCTCTTAAGACAGCGTTTTGAGCGTCCATCATCCGCACGCCAAGCTCACGCAGGACAGCATGCTTGTTGGAAAAATAGTGATAAAATGTTGGGGGTGTGACGCCGGCTTTTTCTACGATTGCATTCGAGTTCAGTGCCTCAAGACCGCTTTCCGTGAGGATATCCTGCGCTGCCTGAAGCAGTGCCTCCCTGGTTGTCTTTCCCTTTTGACCTGCCATGGGCGCTATCCTTCAAACCTCGATATAGACTGGCCCGCAACCGACCAAATTCACACCCAAAAAAGTTGCGCAAAATTACCGCGTTGCACATGTACTTAAGGCCTCAAGCGTTCTCTGAAGCCACAGCAAGGGTGAGATGAAGGCAAATACGCATCGCGGTGTACATTGGCAACGCCAAACTCCATGCAGACATCTAGAAGAGGGTGGTTTGCTGGCGCGCTCCCGCTGGTCCGTCCGCCACGCGATACAAGAAGATGCATCAGAGCGATGCATTAAGGCCTCATTGGCCTGTGAGAGGATGATGCACTCAATTACGAACACGCTGCGCTTACACTACAGCGTAGAGTTTTTCACTGAGAGTGACAGCTTCCAGAAAGGGCACGATATCGACATGAAAAACCTGTTCGCGCCAAGGCAACCCAACAGGCATTAAAGTTATATGGATGAGGGTATGACTTCCTCAATGGGGCGCTCAAGTGCATCCGCTTCGGGACAACGCCTTACCGCTATGTTCATGGAAATATAGAAAACTGCAACCATTGGGCTGACGATATTAAAGACACAGAATGGCATATAAGAAAACGTTGCGACACCAAGCGTGGCGGACATGAATGCACCGCAAGTATTCCATGGTACCAGAGCAGAAGTAACGGTTCCGAAGTCTTCGGCCGTCCGCGATAACATCTCCGGCCTGAACCCGCGGGTCCTGACCTCATCGACATACATGCGAGTTGACAGGACAATGGACAAATACTGATCAGCAGCAATGGTATTTCCTACCAGCGCCGTCGCGCCAGCTCCGAGAAAGATATGTCGGTCTTTTCGCATCAGGCCGATGACTGACTTAACTATTTTCGCAAGGCAGCCCGATCGATCCATCATGGCACTAAAGAACATCGCTGTGACAATCAGCCAGATTGTTGACAGCATACTTTCCATGCCCCCACGTGACAGGAGCGCCTGCACTGCGGGGGATCCGGAGTCGGCGTGATATCCATTCGCCACCATGCTCCAGTAGCCGAAAACACGTTGGGCTAGGCCCTCCCCTGCCTCAGGCGACTGGAAAACCAACCCAACGATTATTCCTACCGCAATAGAGACAGCTATCGCTGGAAGCGGCGGTATCCTGAAGATGGCCAGTCCAATCACCCCTAGCATAGGCAAGATCAGATAGGCGCTAATACGAAATTTTTCATTCAGCTCTGATGTCAGAAGCTCCAGTTGTGCAGCATCTACTTCCTGGGTGGACATCAGGCTCAACGTCAGAAAAAATACGAAGGCGATCATGAATGCAGGAAGCGTGGTCGTCAGGAGGTATCTTATGTGCACAAAGAGACCCGCACCTGCCATACTCGATGAAAGATTCGTTGTATCCGAAAGCGGCGATAGCTTGTCGCCGAAATACACACCGGAAATGATGGCACCGGCGGTAACTGGGAGCGAAATTCCTGACGCTTGCGCTATCCCGATCAACGCAACACCTAGTGTAGCTGCGGTAGTCCACGCGCTCCCACTCGCCAGAGCGACGATGGCACAAATAACGAGAGCAGCGGCGTAAAATATGGCAGGGTGTAGAAGATCCGCCCCATATACGATGAGGGACGGGATGACACCCGCAGCGATCCAGACCGCAATCAGGCCGCCAATCGAGAGCAATAGCAGTACAGGGACCATGACCATACTACACAAGCTCGAGACTGCAGTCTCGAGTTCACTCCAGGATACATTGTTGCGCAATCCAATCAGACCGCCGCAAAAGCCTGCGCACATGAGTGCAACCTGCACTGGACCGCTCGTCGCCATATCTCCGAAAACCTGAACAGCAAGCGCCAAAAGGACGAACAGACACACCAGAGGGAGTACCGCCTCTAACAGCCCGGGATTGCAACCAGAAATGTCTGCGTCTTCAGCCATGGAGTTAGTCTTTTCGCAGGATGTTCAAATCAGCTTATTCGACATATATCGGCGTAAACTGAGTACCGAGGCTTGGACGACACGGCCCAAACGCTGTCCAAGTTTGGATGGCTATAAGAGGCGGAGCAAATTCGCACATTTGGCTCCGCCTCAAAGAGACAACTAGAAGCTCTTCTTCAAACTTACGCCAAACGTCTGAGGCATGACGAAAGATTCTGCTGGCGCCCCAGCATAGGAGAAGGCATTGGACAGTGTTGCAGTATCATCGCCAAATAGATTTTTGGCGAACACCGAAAGGTCCCAAGCGTCTGACTGAATACCCACCCTGGCATTGACCACCGTATAGCCGCCTACTTCCTTGTCTTCCGTGACACCGAAGCGTGTATCAAGCTGATTAGCGATCACGTTGTCTCTGAACTCTTCATAGAGATGTGACTTGTACGACCCCACATAATTGGCATTGCCATTTGCATACATCTGCCAACCATTCTCGAGCGGCCTTTCATATGACAATGCGAGATTGAACATAACTTCAGGAGACGCCGGCAGCCGTTGAGGTTTATACTCGGTCGTGCCTTTAAGCTCTGTTTTCACATAGGAACCATTAAGGCTGATAGTGAGGCCTTCTTGCAGCAAATAGCTGAACTCAGCCTCAGCACCTTTACTTGTCGCGCTCCCGAAGTTGACAAGCGGCGTATAGGCCCCGCCGGCGAGAGTCAGATAGATAGGGATATCTGTCCAGTCGGCCCAGAAGAGGGCACCACTGAAATTGCCCCGCCCATCCGCAATAACTTGTTTCGTCCCGACTTCATAGTTCCAGAGCGAATCCGAAGTGTAAGAGTAATATTGTTCCTCGTTAGGTACATTGACGCCTGGAAGATTTGGGGGAGCACCATTGAACCCTCCAAGACGATATCCCTTGGATATCTGGAAGTAATAGAGTTGATCTTCGCTCGGTTCGAAGCGAAGATTGAACCGGGGCGTCCACACCTTTTCTGCCTGCGTACCGGAATCCGCATCAACGGTAACATCCTGTTCGTAGTCGGCATAACGGATACCAAGATCCAGCCCCCACGCTCCCGGAAGATCAATGTTCGCCTCTGCAAACCCGGACCACTGCGTTGTGTCAACATTTCTATCAATCTCAAGAACTTGGCCAAGGAGCGCATCCTCAGTAAAGAGACGCACACGGTCCGAAGTCTCTTTACGATAGTAGGCACCGACAAGCCACTGAATCCTCGCATCTGTCTGAGAGGTCAGTCTGAGTTCTTGAGAAAACACATCTCCCTTCACAGTGTCATCAGCAAAGAGATCATATGAACTGAGACCATACAGACCAGGAGGCCCTGCAAGTGCTTCGACATTCCCATCGAACAAAGACGCATCACGACGCCCTTTATAGTCGGTCTCATAATAAGCCGTGACTGAGTCCAGACGAACTGCATCAAAGTCATAACCAAAGTTCAAATTATACAAATCGAAATCTGTATCGCCAAACTCATCATCCCGGCGTCTCTGTGCGTTACCACTATTTTCAAATGGCTCCCGGATCCTTTGCCCATCCGCCTCAGTACTCTGGCTGATGAGCTGAAACAGGATATCCATTTGTTCAGTCGGCTCCATCAAGAGCGCGAAGCGACCGCCGGTGACTGTCCCGCCCCCAACCTTGTCGCCGGATTGTAAATTGTCGACATAGTCTGGCTCATCGCGCTGGTAGACAGACCCCCGGACTGCAGCTTTGCCTTGAACGATGGGAAGGTTGACCGTCGCTGTAAGGTTTGATCCGAGGTCATCAGCCCCATCAACCGAGCTAATCGTCGCCGCTAGATCGGCCGAGTAATCATCAAGCTGGGGACGCTTCGGAATAATCCGTAATGTTCCACCGATCGAACCGGCACCATAATAGGTGCCCTGAGGTCCGCGCAGGATTTCAACACGATCAATGTCGACAGGCTCAACCTCAATCGCTCCGGTACCATCATTCAGCGCAACTTCATCGAAGTAGGTGACGACGGTGCCCGCGAGTGTACTCCCCCCCGCTGCTGTGGCCAGGCCACGGATAATTACATTGTTCGACCCAATACCCGTCTCAACGAGAGCAACTCCAGGTACCGTTGTAAGATAGTCTCTGTACTCGGTTGCTCCAACCTTCTCCAGATCATCGCCGGTCACAGCTGAAATCGAAAATGGTGCATCCAGAATATCTTCTTCACGTTTACTGGCTGTGACCGTTACGCGATCGAGAGTATATGTTTGATCCGTGTCGGATGTTTCCAATGAAGCTGACGTTTCTTCTGCCGTGACGACAGAAAATGATGTCGCTATAAAAACGACCGGAATAATTGCTGCTGTTGCGAGCAACTTCTTTGTTAAGTTAGTCATTCTTCTACTCCCCGATCTTGTTTTGAGTTTAGTTCATTTATGGTTTGGTGGCCTCACGGCCGCAGGCGGTTTCGTCTATCCATTTTCCGTGGACGTTTGGCTCAGGTAAGCTGCCAGAGATCCTGCCCCGGATTACCGAAAATATTTTATAGCTGGCGCCGCCACTTTGAGAGTGAGTACTCAGCTATCCCGCAATCAAGGGATCCTAGGCTGGCCTTTCATTGCATGATGCCGCGCTAACCAGGAGGTTTCGACTTGAAGTGCTCCCCCCAGAATTTCTTTGCCCTTGCATAAGCTGCGTCGGATTCAGGCGTGCCATCCAGCAGCGACGGAAAGACATGCGGCATGCCTTCATACAGATCCAGAACTGCTTCTCCGCCCTCCTGCTCTATGGCTTGATACAGACGAACAGAGTCGCTGAGAAGCATCTCTCTCGTGCCGGTCTGAATCAGAGTCGGAGGGAAGCCAATGCTAAAATCACCATAGACTGGAGACGCATACGGATTTTTCAGATCATCCGGTTCCGCATACTGGCTCAGGCGATAGAGGGCATCTTCTTTTTCAAGACCAGGATCGTAGAACGCGAGCGTAGTAAAAGTATCACCAGCACCCGAAAGATCTGTAGAGGGAGAGTGAAGCAGAAGCGCAGCTGGCATGGGTAAACCCATATCCCTCAGTCGCAGAGTGCTACCTGCGACAATAGAACCACCCGCTGAATCACCAAAGAAACCAATTTGGCCTGCGGAATGCCCATCATTTAAGAGGGCCTGATAAGCAGTGATCACCTGCATTGTGATCTCATCCCACTTAGCTTCAGGAGCAAGCGTGTAGTCTATCGAGTAGATTGTGTAACCCGTTGCTTCCGCCATGAGCACAGCTGACTTGAGAGATGACCTGGCAGAAAGATAAGTAAAACCTCCACCGTGCACGTACAGGATTATATCCTCACTGAAACGTGGAGTATTTGGCGTTACTTTCAACGCAGGAATTCCCGCAAGTATGACGTCCTCAATTGACGGTTTCAGCCGCTCAAGTAGGGGAGCATTAAACACCTCCATCATCTGCTCTCGCACTTGCCGTCGAGCTTGCCAGTCTTCGGGTGTAACTGCTGGAGCTTCATTTGTCTGATAAGCGCGAGCATAGCTCACCAGCGCTTCCATTTTCGCTTTGGCCGCCGGTGAAATAGTGTCCGGAATCCAGAACTTGTCAGGCGCCTCTTCCGACATTGCGCTATCACTCCCATTCTCAAACAATTTTGTATCGTCTACAGAAGTCACACAGGAAGCATTCATGGCTAACGCCACATAAAGTGCGACGGCTCGAAACCCAAGCTTGCGTGGAGTCATGCGACTCGCACGGACCTCTTGATGCCTATTCATTCGCTTGATCCGCATGTACTGGCGACAGCCTCACCAACCATCAGCCTCCGGACGAAGGGAATAGAATCCTCCAGAGACCTGTTCAGCGCAGTGCTATGGTCTTCGTCTTCATAAATGTGATGTTCGACGCTGACCCCTGCGCGGCATATCGTTTCGGCGAGATCACTCTGAAACTCCGGCGCCGCATCGATATCATCTGCACCAGTTCCCATAAAAAAGGGTGCCGTGTAACCCGTTGCAGGCGGATTCAGGAGGGATATGTTTTGCTTAATGATCTCAAAAGCATATGGCGTAAGCGTCGTGGACCAATTGAGTTCTGCAATACTTATGTCGTACTCCAGGTCCGCCACGCATCGTGTATCCGCAAGTGACAAAACAGTCATCGCCTTCGGCGTGAGCATGTCTTCGGGTCTGAGTTTCGGATTCAACAAAGAGAGTACCCGTACCACATAAAGAGCGTAGACAGACGTTGTGTCGACCCTTGCTCCAGAGTCACCCAGCAAGTCAGCTCGTTCCAGATCGACCGTCCCCGCGCCTGTTGCGACAACGCCTATAATATTGAGCTCAGGGGAGTATTCTGACGCATGAGCTGCAGCGGTAGTAACAGCCCCGCCTCCCTGTGATTGCCCAACCAGGAGAATCTTATTCGACAGCTCCGGCATATGGCGCGTGACTGCGCGTGCGGAATCCAGGATAGAGTAGCCAGCAGCTCTTCCCGAAATGTAGAAATGTGGCCCAGGCGTTCCGAGCCCCTGATAGTCCGAAGCTACAATCGCGAACCCCTCGGAGAGCCATTTTGAAAGATATGTCCGGTCACGATATGTCATGCCAGCCCAAGAGGGCGCACAAATATCGGCGATTCCCTTCGTGCCATGACCCCATGCGATAACCGGCCACCCACCCTCCGGCATATTAGCCTGAGGGTAAAACACCACTCCAGATACGACGATAGGCGTTCGTCCGTCAATTCCGTCAGTTGACGAATATAGTATTCGTTCGGCACGTGCCGCACCTGGGAGTGAAAGCTCTTCAGGAAGAGGCTCCTTACGAAGTATCTCTCCCTGCACTTCAGGCACAGCCTCTGTCCATGTATAGAATTCTGAGACGCGTCCATCGTAAGGAGCCGTCGGCTCCAGCTGTGCTGTTGCACACGCACCGCTAAGAAATGAGCCCGCGATCAGGATAGCGACTCTCATATCAATCAACATATTATACTCCCTTTGTCCGCCAGGAAGGCCTGCTCAAACTTTTCATATGATATATTCCGTCCACAAAGTATCACAGCAACTGTCTTACCCGCGAGACTCTGCCCACGTGACATGAGTCCTGCCACAGCAAGCGCTGCGGAGCCCTCGACAATCAGACGCTCTTCACGCGCCAGAAGCACCATGGCAGCGGCAATCCCTTGCTCAGAAACCAAAGACGTATTCGGGGCAATCTTGCTCGCAAGTGAAATCGTCACGGAACCAGGCTCAACGCCTCCGGCCGTGGCATCAGCTATTGTCGGGAATTCTTCGACCTCCACAGCTCGCCCCGCCTTCATGGAGTGGAACAAGCTTGGAGCATTTTCGGGCCAGACCGCCATCAATTCTGCATTCGGGCATTCTGTCCGCAACGCGGCTCCAACCCCGCAAAGCAGACCACCGCCTCCGACTGACAGGACGACAGCATCAATTGGCGCCTCATCTATGATTTCGAGTCCGCAAGTTCCCTGCCCCGCAATCACGTCAAGGTCATTGTAGGGCGATACGAAAACCTGACCCGTGCATTCTGAAATTCGTCTCGCTTCGAGTTCGATCGTCAGCGGATCTGCAGCGTGCAGGACAATTTCTGCACCAAGGGCCCGAATAGCATCCAGCTTGGCGCGCGACGCTTGTTCAGACGCATGAATGGTGGCGCTGATGCCTAGCTCTGCCGCTACTGTCGCGACAGCCAAACCGTGGTTCCCGGTCGAGGCAGTCATCACACCCATTTTGCGCTGGGCTTCTTGGAGTGACGTAAGCTTATTGAAGGCACCCCTAAACTTGAATGCTCCCGTCGGAAGCATTTGATCGCATTTCAGCAAGACTTCAGCGCCAGTTAGACGAGATAGGGCTTGGCTTTTTACCAGGGGGCTTGCTCTAGTTCTGCGCCGGAGATCGACCAAAGCTTCACGTGACTTCTTCGCCAGAAAAGCAAGACTGACCTGATCTTCCAGGTGCGGAAGAGACGGAAGATCACCGCGAATGTCCTCAGGCCGTTCCATATGAGAAATTCCACTTGCTAGAAGATACAAATAACGGTAATTCCAATTTAGAATTTTTGTCAACCTTATTTGGAGAGAACTTTGAAACAGCTGTCGGATTCAGAAGCTTATTCACCTGCGCTTCGCCCACACTTTGCTGTGGCAGATGGTATTGCCGCCGTTTTCGCTCCCTATGCAGAGGTTGCCGTGCATGACCTTGCGACTGAAAGCATTGCGCATATTTCAAACCCAATTTCCCGGAGAACTCCCGGTGATCCATCGCAACTTGAGGACATAGAGTTTGACGTATCTCAGGAGTTGGTCGGTCCCTATGAGAAAACGAATTGGGATGGACGCCGCTTGAAATGCATCTCGATCGTCCTGACCGATCAACAAAAGGCGGTAGGTCTATTCTGCATAAATGTTGATATCAGTCAGTTTGATAAGATACGTATCGCGCTGGATGGCTTCCTTGGCGCAAAGCCCAGAACAGACGATGTGCAAGCTCTATTCATCAATGACTGGCATGAACGCATAAACGAATTTATTGCTCACTGGTGTTCAGAGAATGATGTTCGGATCGCAGATATTGATCGCCCCGCGCGTCGGAAACTCATCCTCGCACTGAAAGAAAGCGGTGCCCTGGAACAACGGCGCGCACCCGCATATATTGCGCGCATACTGAGCGTAAGCCGCGCAACAATATACAATGAGCTTGCTGCTATCAAACAAGAGCAAAACTAAACCATGCAAGTCCATGATAAGAACCGCATCCTGAAAGCCGTAGATGCATCTCTAGCCATTAAAGTGATTGAGTCGTCATTTTGTGAGTACTCCTTGGGGAATGTTCAATCCGGCGCGGTTGCTCACTTGCGGTTCGAGGCACCGCCAGGCGATTTCCACGTAAAATCAGCGCACATTGGCAAAGCGCCCTATTTCGTGGTCAAAATGGCTGGCAATTTTTACAAGAATCCGGAGAGAGGATTAGCGTCAAGCAACGGCGTGATGATGGCCTTCGACGCGAATACCGGACATACGGTCTGTCTTCTCGCAGATGATGGCGCCCTGACGGATTTGCGAACGGCTGTTGCAGGCACCATCGCATCCCGCCTGATTGCCCCTACCCCCATTCATACTTTGGGAATTGTCGGCGCAGGTACGCAAGCAAAGTTACACGCAATCTGGGTCTCCCAGCACCTCGGAATTAAACATGTGCAGATCTGGGCACGTCACCCTGAACGCGCCCAGAAATTGGCGCAAGATCTGGAAGACTACCCAATTTCGGCAACAGTTCAGACAGACCTTTCAGTCCTATCGAGAGAGTGCGATCTCATCGTCACAACAACACCCTCTAAAAATCCTCTGATTACGCGCGATATGATCCGCCCCGGCCTGCGCATTGTCGCAATCGGCGCGGACTCTCCCGGCAAGACCGAAATTGCAAAAGATGTGATGATCGCAGCCGATTTGATTTTGACAGATTCGACACAACAATGTCTAGCATACGGAGAATGCGTAGCGATCGCCCCGTCAGCCCAGGCCGGCACATCATCGATCATCGAGATTGGCGAGGTACTGCTCGGCCAACAAGAAGTACATCTCCCAGAAGATTCAATTGCAATTGCGGACCTCACGGGTCTCGGCGCACAAGATGCCGCAATCGCTGAACTTGCAATCAAAGAGATATTAGCGGCTGGCTGACTACCAGCGGTGCTGTCAAAGGAATATGAACCAGTCTCCGTTTTGAGACCGAGCAGGTGCTAGGCGACGAGAAGGTCGCGCCATCCGCAAAGGGCAATGTCTCGTTTCTCTTTAAATCGAACTCGGGAGTTTATATGCCTATCGAAGTTCAAGTGATTGTACACTGAGGAATGGATTGAGACGACTTTCTGTAGACTTCGCATGCGCCGGAAACGCGACATCGCCTACTCTCGCCTTTGGAAAGATAAGTGTGAATTTTCTACCCGGTTATTAACATGCCGCCCTGTTTCCTGGCGCGTCTCATTCCCGATAGCCTTCATGCAGCATGACACGAGGGGCATTTATCCGTCACCACGACTGGGGGGGGTGCCGTATCTCTTGATTGCTTTCTTGAGGAATTTCAAAGCGGCGGCCGCCAGAGATGATGTCTCTCGCCTGTGATTTTGAAGAAGATTTCGTCCAGGTGCCACTGCCATTGCGGCGATTTCCTTATTCTTCCAGACCGACATCTGCGAATCTTTTGCGCAATATGAGTGCCGAAACGGTCGACCTAATGTCGGACCGTTAAATGACATACTTCGATGCCGCGTTCGTGAAGCAGGTCTTCGGCACTGTGCAACGACAGCGGAGATCGGATCTACATTATCACCGTTAGCTGAATGATCTCGGGAGATGTCTTGAAATAGCGGAATGGCTTCTGGCTCATTTATGAAGCTTAAGCATCCAGGATGCACCTTATCAAGGCAGGTTAATTTGACATTTCCACCGAAGTTCAAAGTCAGTTCGTTCCTAGTATAGCAGCCACGCTGGTGGTGAGGGATTGTGAGCAAAACATTCTGCGTGGAGGACGCATTGAAACTGACACGGACCCAAAAACTCTGGATGTTCGAAAAGATGGTTGAGAGCCGTCACTTCGAAAACCTCATCAAGCCAGCCTATTTCGAAGGCAAGCAACCTGTCTTCAACATGGCGAAAGGCCCTTTGCCGGGAGAAATGCATCTTTCGGATGGACAAGAGCCCTGCGCAGTAGGCGTCTGCGCGCACCTGCGCCCTTGCGATGCTGTCACTGCAACACATCGCCCGCATCACATCGCGATCGCCAAAGGCGTAAACCTTGAGGCTATGGCTTCAGAGATTTTCGGTCGCGCCAATGGCCTCTCTGGAGGGCGCGGCGGCCACATGCACCTGTTCGATAAGGACGTAAATTTCTGCTGCTCTGGAATTATCGCCCAAGGTATGGGGCCGGCCGTTGGAGCAGCCATGGCAGCCAAGCTTCGCGGAAAGGATGATGTTGCCGTTGCCTTCATTGGCGAAGGGGCCGCCAATCAGGGCGCATTTCATGAAACCCTAAATTTGGCGAGCGTGTGGAATGCACCCGTTGTGTTTGTCGTAGAAGACAATGCGTATGGCATTTCCGTTTCCAAACGTTCCGCAACGGCGATTGAGCGCAATGCCGATCGTGCCTGTGCCTATGGGATGCCCGGCATATTTGTTCCAGGAAATGACCCAGACAGGGTATTCGAGGCCGCCAGAGACGCGATCGCCAGAGCACGCTCCGGACAAGGGCCAAGTCTTATCGAGATTGAGACAATCCGTTTGGAAGGACATTTCATGGGTGACGCTGAAAGCTATCGACCGGAGGGGGAGAAAGATGCACTGCTCACACGTGACCCAATCACCCTCTACAGAACGCGATTGGAGAATGAAGGCGTAACTCCGAGTACACTCGATGTCATCGAGGCGACGGCAAAGGACCGTATTACCGCAGCTTTTGCTCATGCGCGTCAGTCTCCCGCCCCTTCCCCAGAAGATGCCTTCACCACCGTCTTTGCGTAAGGATCAGAACATATGGAAAAGAAACGCAAGCTGACAATCGCAAAGGCCATGTCCGAAGCAATTGCACTCGAGATGCGAACAAGTCCCGACGTCCTGGTCATGGGCGAGGATATCGCGAAGATGGGCGGTGTATTTGGAAATACACAAGGCCTGCTGGACGAGTTCGGCCCTGACCGGGTACGCGACACGCCAATATCCGAAACAGCCTTTATCGGAACCGCAGTAGGAATGGCGGCCGCCGGCATGAAACCTGTTGTAGAGTTGATGTTTGTAGACTTCTTCGGGGTCTGCATGGATGCGATATACAATTTGGCCGCAAAACAGAGCTACTTCTCAGGTGGCAATGTAACCTGCCCCATGGTGCTGATGACATCAGTGGGCGGCGGCTATGGTGATGCCGGACAGCACTCACAAACTCTATATGCCACTTTCGGACACCTGCCTGGTATGAAGGTTGTGATGCCGTCCAACGCCTATGACGCAAAAGGCATGCTGGCAGCAGCCATAAATGATCCAAACCCGGTAATCTTTATGTATCACAAGGCCCTCCAGGGTATGGGCTGGCTCGGCACGGTTCAGCGCTCAATCGTACATGTCCCCGAAGAACATTACACCGTGCCATTGGACAAGGCGCATATCGTACGCGAAGGTCAGGACATAACGCTCGTCGGCCTCGGCCATACAGTTCATTTGGCGCTGGATGCGGCGGCCACACTCGAAAGCCAAGGTATAGACGCCGAAGTCATCGACTTGCGCAGCATCGCCCCCCTTGATCGAGACACTATCCTTGCCTCAGTTAAAAAGACTGGGACCCTGATAAGCGTGGATGATGACTATCATTCCTATGGCGTCGGCGCCGAGATTTTGGCCAGTATCGCCGAACAGGAAAACCTCCAGCTGAAGGCCGCCCCTAAACGAATTTCTTACCCTGATATTCCCGTTCCCTTTGCGCCCGAAATGGAGCATCATGTGTTACCCAACGCCAATAAAATCGTATCAGCAGCTCAGCGTATACTGAAGGTTGGTGAGCATGTCTGAGATCCGTATTCCGCAAGATTGCTGGGACGATGATAGCGAAGGCGCCATCTCCACTTGGTTCTATGATGATGGAGATAAGGTCTCCGCTGGAGATGTCATCTGTGAAGTAATGAACGAGAAAGTTTCTACGGAAATCACAGCTCCGGTTGACGGAGTCCTGGAAATCAAAGTCGCAGCAGAATCCCCAGTGAAGAAGGGCGCATTGATCGCCACGATTGTCAGCTGAAATGGCGGAGCATCAAATTGATACACCCCAGCGCCTGAGCGGCGTACGCAAGGTCATTGCCCAGCGCATGCTGGCCTCCTTGCAGGGAGCCGCGCAGCTAACTTATCATGGCGATGCTGATATCAGTGCGCTTATGACGAAGCGTAAGGCGTGGAAGGCGGCAGGTCACAAAATCAGTCTTGAAGACTGCCTTATTTATGCACTTGCAAATACCCTGAAAGCCTTTCCAGACTTCAATGGCATCGCAGATGAAGAAAGCTTCACCCAGCATTCCAGCATCGATCTTTCGCTGGCGATATCAACATCGTCGGGCCTTATGACACCCGTCCTGAGAGACATCTGTTCGATGTCTGTCCTGGACTTGGCCAATGCAAGGCGGGATCTGGTTTCGCGGGCCCTTTCAGGGAAGCTGGCGGTCTCAGAGATGAAGGGTGGCAGCTTCACGCTGTCTAATCTAGGCCACACACGTGTACGGTATTTCACTCCCATCCTGAATGCAGGCCAGCTTGCCCTGCTTGGCGTCGGGCGGTTGGACGAAGTTGCAGAATTTGATAAGGCAGGTCATCTCAGACCTGTTCGTAAACTCCCCCTGTCCCTGACTGCGGACCATCGTATTATTGACGGTGAACCTGCCGGGAAATTTCTAAATGAGCTATGCGAACAGCTTGAAAACTTCCGTGTCGAGCCCTGATAATTCTTTTGTCCTTCACTTTGATGAGGCAGGTGGACTCGATTATGAAGCGGCAAGATTTGAAGCTGTGTCATCCATGGCTGCGGCCACCCAGCAATTGCATTTTTGGCAACAAGCGAGATGTCTGGTGGTGCCGCGTGCCTACTCCCAGCGTAGGGGGATTGAGGCCGCCGTTGAAGATGCCGCTGACTTGGGCTGGCCTGTCTTTTTCCGCGCCTCTGGGGGCTCGTGTGTCTTTCATGGTGAGAATGTGCTGTGCATAACTCAACTGGTATGTGAACCATGCGGATCAACCGACCTCAATGATACCTACCGCCGTTTCACCACAGACTTGCTTGCGGCAGTATCAGCCCTCGGAATATCAGCTGGACATATCGGTGTGGCACCGAATGCTCCCTGTGACGGCCGGTTCAATATTCTGGTAAATGGACGAAAACTTGCTGGAACTGCTATGCGCAGGCGGACCGTTTCAGGTATGGACACAAGCTTGGTTCATGCCTGTCTATGGCTTCGTGGCCCTTTTACCTCTGCGCTAAATGCTATTGAAGCATTTGAAACACGACTCGGAATAGGAAATTCCTATCCACCAGCCGCCTGCATATCTCTGGCAGAGGCTACAGGTCGAAACAATGATGCATCAGACCTGCTAGCCAAAGACTGGGCATGTGCAATGCAAAGTTTGGTTCACACTACATACTGAGCAGACTTGTAAACCCTCCGTCCACCACGAGAGACTGACCCGTCACATAACTAGCCTCGTCACTTGCCAGAAACAGCATGGCACGTGCAATGTCTTCCGGTTCGCCAACGCGTTTCATCGCGACGGTTTGTGAAAGTGTGGAGCGTAGCTCAGCCTGATGACCAGGCGCCAGCCCCTCTTCGGCCCGCTGCAGCATCGGCGTATCAATCAGGCCGGGATGAACTGTATTTACACGAATATCGTATTTTGCAAGATCATTGGCCGCTGCGCGCGCCAGACCAATAACGGCCATCTTGCTGGTCGTGTAAGGGCTGGTATTTTCGAAAGCACGTAATCCATTTACGGATGACGTAATCACCACACTGCCGCCGCGATCTTTCATCGCTGCCCCGAAGACCTGGATCCCTTCGAATACAGCACGGACATTTACGCCAAGCACTTGATCGAAATCAACTGGGGCAATCTCAAGGATAGGTGCCATCGGCCCATCAATGCCAGCGTTAAGGAGGACCATATCTAGCCCCCCCAATTCGTTTTTGGCGCGTTCAGCCAGACGTTCCAACAAGGCCCGGTCAGTTACATCACCAGCTTCATAGACAAATCTTTCGCCCAGTTTACCGGAAAGCTCTGCAAGGCCCTCATGATTCATGTCGACACCGATAACTGTCGCACCTGAATCGGCAAAGAGTCTCGCAGCAGCAGCCCCGATCCCACTTGCCGCGCCTGTTATGATTGCTGTTTTGCCAGTTAGATCTGTCATCACACTTACTCTGAATTAAAAATGGAATGCTGACCCAGTTGAGACATCAGCATTCCTTGAAGTTAGGGAGGAAACGTTTTTTGCTCAGGCCTCAACGGTGAAGGACACTGGTTCCATTTTGCCTTCAGCAACATCACTGAGCAGTTTCGCGTCGAGGATTTGCGCAATGCCGCCCTTATCATCCGTGAATGCGATCGGGCCGTATCCAATGAATAACAGTTCTGTTTCCATTTCGACATTTGTATCAGCGTGTACCGCGCCGAGCGGCTCATAGCCCCAGTCCCCGGTTTTCGCGACACCATCTTTGTATTTGAGCTCTCCCTTGAGCATCAGAAACTCACCCGCACCAAGATGATAGTGGCCAGCGAACTGACCTCCGGCATCCAGTTTCAGAATAATCGAAAACTGTCCGGTCTCGGGACTAACTCGCAACAGGCGATAATATGCCCCATTGCCCAGGCTGTGCCATGGCAGATCTTTAGGGCAATAAAGCAGTTCTTCTTCTTCGCGCATGACTATATCTCCATGGGTTAAGCGCTAAAATTCAATGCGAGCTTCAAGACCCCAGCTTTCACGTGGGCCATAATATGTAGGGATGAAACCAAAGGTGGCTGTCAGGTCGGCGGCATCGACGACATATTGCTTGTCACCAATATTCTTGGCCCACAGAGCGATCTCCCAAGCCCCAGCTTCGGGAGCAAACGACAGACGGGCGTTCACCAGTTCGTGTGATCCGCCAGAACTGATCGCTTCCGACTGGTTCGAGTCGAAATAGCGTTGATCAACGAAGACATATTCCAGTCGCGGTGTCAGTATCCACTTGTTGGCAATTCTGAAGTCCTGTTGACCACTGAAATTAATATTCCACTCGGGCGCACCAGGCAGACTATTACCGCTTAAGTCTCCAGAAATATCCGAAATATAATTCTCATATGTAGCATCCAGATACCCAATCCCGAGCGAGAGATTCATGCCGTCAATCGGGACAGCCGTAAACTCTCCCTCAAAACCGGAAACCTCAGCATCCGCAGCATTTTCTAAAGCAATGACAATTGGGTTGGCCGTACTGGAGCCTTGAGTAAACGTGAACACCTGAAGGTCTGTATAGTCATACATGAACACGGACATGTTCGCACGCAGACGATCATCCAGAATAGTAGTTTTCAGGCCAATTTCATAAGAGGTCAGGAACTCAGGGTCGACGGTTGTAAACTCGTTTGGATCGAAAAAGGCACCCAGGTTATAGCCACCCGATCGGAACCCGCGTGATATGCTGGCATAAACCATGGAGTTTGCGTCAAACTCATATTTGGCGAGAACACGACCGGACCAAGCATCCCAATCATTGGATTTTCTTGTCTCTGGAATGATCGGGACCGTAAGACCATCTGGCTGGGTGCCAAACGCACCGTAAGTCAACAGACTGTCCAGAACGGCATCCTTTTCTTCCATCGTGTAGCGTAGACCTGCAGTTACCGAGAACGCCTCGGTTAACCGGTAGGTCGCTTCGCCGAACAGGGCATACGTTTCGGTGTCACGCTGGGATTGAGCATCAAGCGGTAGAGCTGCACCAGGCACATCCCCAAACAAGGGGCCGGAAGTGCGATAGTGAAAATCTTCCTTCAAATAGAATAGGCCGCCTATCCAGCTCAGATTTCCGCTACCATTATAGGAGAGGTTTAATTCCTGGCTGATCTGGTCGCCATCCTGCTGAAAGCGCAACTCGTCCAGACTATTTGGACTCTGATCGATATCACCGAGATAGTCTGTCTCGACATCCTCATAGGCTGTGACTGATTTAAGCGTATAGTCACCAAAGTCCCAGTTGACCGCTATGTTCGTGCCCCATGTATCAGCATAGTGACGATTATCTGTACGGTTTACATTTATGTATTTGGCATCATTCGGCGCCGGATCGACATAGCCCAATACGTTACCGCCATTTATAACGCCAACTGGTTTGCCCTGCTGATAGTCAGACCGGTCGCGGCCATAGTGCAGGTTCCACAAAATCTCAACATCGTCATTCGGTAGATATCGGGTAATTGCGCGAAGAGCGGCCAGATCGGTGGCATTGGCGCGTTCACCATTAAAGAGATTCCGCCTGTCTCCATCATCAGACATTATCTTGCCTGCAACCCGCGTGGCCAGCTTGTTTTCGATCGCAACGATAGTGCCGGCGGCCTCCAACTCTGTTCGATTGTAGCTGCCTATACCCATTCGGACATAGCCTTCCTGAACGTCACCAGGCTTACGAGAATAAAAAATGATTGCACCGCCTGTGGTGTTGCGCCCAAAGAGGGTACCTTGAGGGCCACGCAGTACTTCCACACGCTCAAGATCAAACATTTGCATAAGCTGACCGCCGGTCAGCCCCTGGACAACGTCATCGGAGTAAATACTTACAGGCGAAACGGTTGTGCCATTGAAGTCATTATTTCCTACCCCGCGAATGAAGATGTTTGGATTGCCCCCGTAAGTCTTGATTTCCAAATTGGGCACCTGATCATCAATTGCGAGTGAATCCGTAAATCCGTAATCGGCAATCGCTTCAGCATCAAAAGCAGAGACTGAGATCGGGACATCCTGAATATTCTCAGATGTTTTTCTTGCCGTTACACTCACCGAAGGCAGACGGCGCGCCGTATTGTCATCTTCCGTCTTTCCAGGCGAGTCTTGAGCTATAGCCACCGAGTACGGAGCAGTCATAGCGCATGCTATTATTGCGGCAGATGCAGTTAAAGTGTGTCTCACGGAATCCTCCCAGATTCTTTGATTTGTTTTTGATTATTTTTTGTAGAAATCAGCATAGGCAGCGCGCAGCTGCTTTTTATCGACCTTGCCAGTAGCCGTAAGCGGAATATCTTCAACGAGAATTGCGGATTCCGGGACCCACCAACTCGGCAAACGTTGCTTGAGGAAGCCTAGAACTTCCTCTGCAGAAATCTCTGCATGTGATTTCATCGTATAGACCAGCAACGGACGTTCATCCCATTTCGGATGTGTCAGGCCTATAGCAGCCGCCATATCGACATCAGGGTGTTCGACAGCTGTATTTTCAAGCGTGATGGAGCTGATCCACTCACCGCCTGACTTTATGATGTCCTTTGTACGATCCGTAATTTGCATATAACCAAGGGAATCGATCGTCGCGACATCACCTGTATCGAACCACCCATCCTCAGTTGTGATTGGCGTATCATGGCCAAAATACTGATTCACGACCCAAGGACCGCGGATCATCAGCCTGCCGCTTTTCTTTCCATCCTGTGCAAGCTCGTTACCTACATCATCAAGGAGCTTCAACTCTACACCAAACGGGATGCGCCCCTGCTTATTAGTAAGTAAGTCAGCTCGCTCATCTTCAGATAGACTGTCTGATGCGCCGGTTACTGTGGCAATAACCCCAAGCGGACTCGTCTCTGTCATCCCCCATACCTGGACAAGTTCCACGTCCAGCTTGTCCGCAAAAGCCCGCTTCAGATCCGGTGGGACGGCTGAGCCGCCCATATAAACACGCTTAAGTTTTGGCAGCTTTCTGCCTTGCTCTATCGCGGCATCCAGAACGGTTTTCCAGATCGTTGGGACACCCCAGGCAAGCGTAACCTCCTCCGTCTCACACAAATCCAAAAGTGTGGCTCCATCCAGCTTTCCGCCAGGCAGAACAAGTCGGGCACCATTCATGGGAGCTGTCAGAGGCAGGGCCCAAGCCGTGGCATGATACATGGACGCACAGGGCAGAATGACATCAGTGGGGGCAATATTGAAGTTGCCAGGAGCGCTGGCCGCGAGCGCATGGATAAGACAGGAACGATGGGAATATAGCACACCTTTCGGGTCTCCCGTCGTTCCTGATGTATAGCAGAGGAACGCCCCATCCCGTTCCGACAGATTAGCCGGGCCATCACTGGACACCGCTTCATAAATGAAGCCCTCATAATCAATTACGTTAGGAATACCCTGGTCGCGAGTCTCTACGCCATCACCAAGAACGATATATGCCCGTATATCCGGACAAGCCTCAGCAATAATCGCTGCCTGTGCGGTAAACGCGGGATCAAAGAACAAGGCGCTTAACCCGGCCTGTCGAGCCGAAAAGGCGATCTGCTCAGCATCGAAACGAGGATTGATTGTGTGCAGGATATGGCCCGCAGCCGTGACCCCATAATAGAGTTCCAAGTGTCGACGCGTGTTCAAGGCGAGTGAGGCCACCCGGCTCTGTGCCGGCAGGTGCAAGGCCTCAAGCCGACCGGTAAGTTGGCGTACACGCGCCTGAGTTTCCAGATAACTCTGGTGACGTGTGACTCCATCCTCATCCAGGGAAGATATTTTAAGATCACCATGCTGGCGCGCGGCATACCGCAGGATATCCGGCACGCGCAGTTCCACATCCTGCATCATATAACCTAGCAATGCCGCTTTCCTCCAAAGTCGTTTTTATATTTGTGGCCATTAGTGACAGAGATAGACAAAGACGCTTGCCTAAGCGGGATGTGTGTCTTTCCCCCGGGCGCATAGAGACAACGGATGTTTTGCAACATGGCGTTTTGGCTCTACTGTACAAAAAAATACAATTCGGGAGGAACTTATGCATCAGCGATGGGATGAACCCCCAAATCACGTCCGTGGCATTCGGCTTCAGAATGCCAGTTTCAGTGATTTTTGTGAGCGTTTGTGTGCGGTTCACTCAAATTGGGCATTGGACAAGCCAAGCGTACCAGCCTGCAATGCAGAGTTTCGCCATACGAAACTGGGATCGACGGATTTCACTGATGTACGTGTCGGATTTGGGCTTTCCGGACAGCGCACTGTTAGTCAAATTCAACGCACCAGTGACACCTTTTTTGGCGTCATCCTCATGCTGGAAGGCGGTCAGCGCCTGGTACAGGATAACCATGAGGTTGATTTGGGGCCGGGTGACATTTCCGTGTGGGATGCTTCCCGCCCCGCTCAATTTAGCTCGACAGGAACAGTTCGACAGATTTCGCTTCTCGTTCCTCATACTAAACTGAAGCTCTACGCATCCAGCATTGAGGATGTTTGCGCGCAACGAATCAATGGTCGTTCGGGTCTGGGTTTGCTGCTTGCCTCTCATCTGCAAGCGCTAAGTGCTGTACTGGGAACACAAGAGGAAGGAGAAGTGCAGGCAAGCACTGAAGCAGCAACTTTGGACCTGGTGAGCGCAGCTATCCGTCCAGACAAGGCCGGAGACTACAAATCATCAATTCACAAGACCATGATTCGCCGTATACAGAATTATATCGTGAACAACCTGCGGGACCCTGATTTATCACCCGGCATGATCGCCAGATCCTTCCGGATCAGCCCTCGATACCTGCACAAAATATTTGAAGCATCGGAATATACAGTATCCGAATGGATACTTCAGCGCCGCTTGCTGGCCTGTCAGTCTTCATTGAAAGACCCCGCATTGAACCACATGACGATCACTGAAATTGCCTTTAATTGGGGCTTTAGCAGCGCGCCCTATTTTTCGAGGGTTTATCGCCAAAACTTCGGGATGACACCAAGCGACGCAAGAACGTATCAGCATGATACTTAGGTCAAACTAATCAACTCTGTTTCGCTTCATGTACTGTCAGGTAAAGTGAGCTCGTCACCATTTCTTACGGACGAGCAGGTCTGAGGAAGCAACCCGCTCCCGCCATTCGCGAATCGCGGCGTCTCGTCTCTTCTTGAAGCTTGGACGGAGTAAAAACATCCTCCAATATTTTACAAGAACAGCGGAAATCGGACATATATTATCATAACAAACCGAATGATTTTGGGTTATGTCCTGAAGTAGCCGAAAGGTGAATTCGTTATTTGCCGAGATCACATGCTAGGATTGGCCACTTCAAACCCGGCTCCTTTGACAATAGATCAGGGCACCTTAGGGTCGGCCTTTAGTGATAGCACCTTTTAAGGTATACTGACTTCAGCAATTCCAATCCCCTGCTCGCCCTTCACTGCATACAGCAGATAAGTTCTGCCGTTCTCTTCGAATACCGCAGGATCCCGAAACTGATTTACAGGCAAGTTGATTGCACTTCGGTAAGACGGCTCAACTGGCAAACCTGCTCCCTCCCACTCTCTTTCAGGACGAAGCAACTCCCGTGTTTCTGAGACCAGCCAATCAGACCATTCAGTGGAAATATCAATTTTCGAAACATAAATTCGCTCTGGCGCATCTCCAACCCGGGTCCAAAAAACATACAATGTGTCGCCTCGCTTGAGGACCGCTGTGTGCCTTTGGGTAAGACTGAATAACATGGGCCCACGTTCGAAGTCTGACATTCCGTCTTTAGATCTGTACATGATACCAGGCATCGTCAACGCATAGGTCATTCCATCGTGTTCAAACGTTCGGAAATAAGGAGGGCCGACAGTTTCGCCCATGTCGGTAAAGTCAATCCCGTTGGATGATACCGCCACTCGCGTCTTCTGCACCCCTAAATCAACAAGACCATGATAGTACATGATGACCTGCTTATTCTTCGCATCTATGTGCACATCAGGTGATGCGATGTGCGGTGTTGTTACCTCAGCCACAGCATCCGGAATCCCCGGCGTGCCGGATGGCGCAAAATTGGTAAGTACCCGTGACGGAGTCCAGTTCTCCGGAATCGTCAACGGCTCTGTCGGAAGACCAGTCTGTTCTAAGTGCAACGCGCCAGGCTGGTACACTGTCCATGGCCCCTCAAGATGATCCGCATAAGCAAGTCGAATTGATTTCCCTTTATGATCAGCAAAGTATAAATAATATTTGCCAAGCGGCTTGCCGACCCAATTCGGTGCAAGGATTAGCGATGGCCCTTGAATATTAGTTCCAATTGAAGGGTCTGTACCGGCATCGATGATTGGACGGTCTAACAATCTGTGTACCGTGATGTTCGCCACTGAGTCCGAGCCCTCGGAGGCTGTGGAACACCCTCCGAGTGCGCAGATCAGAAATATCAAAGCCACATACCATTGAGTATTCATATCTACTCTCTCCCCTAGTACCGAACTTTGAGCTCCAGGGCATATGTTCGAGGCGTGCCAAGAACACAACGCAAAACCGTACCCCCTGTGTTCGGATTATTCAGTCCCAATGCGGCCCCGCCTGGTTGGTTGTAAATGGCTGTACAATAGGTGTCGTCAGCAAGATTTTGACCCGCAAGCGCTAGCTCCCAACGGTCATCAGGCGAAGCGAGGGCCAAACGCGCGCCAAGTATCTGATATCCATCTACAACTGAGTCAGGATTATTGTCACCCGATGTAGATAGGTTTTGGTTGGTAACAAAGGATGCATCCCCCCGAATTGACCAGCTCCATCCGGAACTGAGTGTATCTTCGTACACAAATGATGCCGCCCCGGACCAACGAGGCGAATTCGGAAGTCGCTCACCGGTAAGATCTTGCGTGCCACCGAAACCGGGCAAACCTGGAGCCCCTTCAAAGCTCTGGTATTCAGAGTCAAGATAAGCGCCTGATAGTTGCAATGTCAGCGGAGGGATTGGGCGGCCGGTCAAATCAAATTCGACGCCTTGCTGACGCACTTCGCCGTTATTTTGTACGCGGAACTGGTCCCCATCAAAAGATCGGAATTGGTAATCTGAGATATCAGTCCGAAAAATGGTTGCGTTTGCAATGAGGCGGTTGTCGAACGAGCTTGTTTTGACGCCACCCTCAATGTTTTCGACTTCTTCCGGGTTGTAGGTCCTGTTGGCTGCAGTCCTGGCGACACCCGCCCCTGCCGCCGAATCAAACCCGCCGGATTTGAACCCAGTGCTGTAATTCGCATAGAACATCACATCGGGTGTTGGTCGATAGGACAAGTTCAGACGATATGTGACCTTGTTCTGGTCAAGATCCATCTCTGTGGTCTCGTTGACCATACTTTCAACCAAATTGTTGCTGACACCATTGTATACTGCATCTTTAATGTCATTCGTATACCGTAGGCCTGCCGTCAGGCTCAAAGTGTCTGTCAGGTCATACGTACCCTGAAAATATGCCGCGTAGGATTCTGAATCCTGCCTGAAATCCAGTTCGGACGATCGTCGCTTCGCCCCGGCATTACAGGCTGCAACTACCGGCGCAGCGGCAATATTCCGCAAGAAGGAGTTACAATAAGCCGGATAGAGATTATTTGCCTGCCCTAGCGAGAAGTCCTCATTGTAGTAGTACAGGCCTGCTACATACTCAAATTTGCCATCAAGCAAATCTTCAGGTGATATCAGCTGAAGTTCATGCGACTGGCTGACACTGCTGAAACTTGAATCCCGAGACAATAGCAGAATAGGCACCGAAAACGGTGTATCGACCTGGCTATTGTTCCAATCGCGATATCCGCTGATCAGTTTAATTTCGTACCCATCACCCAGGCTCCAGGACAGATTGCTCGAAAGACCATACTGAAAATCCTTCAGATTCCCATCGGAAACCTGATAGACATGATAATCATACGTCCTGTCCAAATATGGCGTGGATCCGAGTAATGGGCCTGCCCCATCAGGGTCCAGCCGGGCGGCCCAATTGGCTGCCGCCTGCTCTGTCACTGTGTCCGCCTTGACGGTAACCGTGGGGCTGCCATCACCACTAAGATTCTGGTAGTCCGCCTTGAGAACCCATGAGAGAGACGGCGTAATATCCCACTTCATCGCAGTACGGACAGAAAACACATCATTCCGCCCGATGGTCTGGCCCGTGAGATCATTTTTGCCGAAACCTTCCCCCTGTGAACCAAGAACAGAAGCTCTGACCGATATGTTTTCAGACACCGGGGTATTCAACATGAAAGTGCCGCGATACCGCTCAGCATTCCCAATCGAAGCGAAGCCCTCTGCTTCATAGGTATCATGAGGATTGGCAGTCTCGAGTTGAACAGCGCCCATAGAGGCATTACGGCCAAACAGCGTGCCCTGCGGCCCCCGCAGGACCTCTGCAGAGGCGATATCATTCAGCCCTGCCAGCATTGATCCAATACGAGGAACATATACGCCGTCGACAAAAACGGCGACACTTGGCTCCATGGCTGTATTGCCTGCCGCCCCTACGCCACGGATCTGTACGCGTGTATTTGTGGTCTGAGCAGACGTTGCAAGATTCAACCCAGGCGCAATTTTCCCAAGGTCCCTAATGTCGGCCACACCTGCATCTTCAAGCATGTCCCCATTGAAAGCGAGTACCGAAATAGGCACATCCTGCACGCTTTCCGTCCGCTTCTGAGCTGTAACGGTTACCACGCTGAGGCCCAGCACCGGAGTATCTTCGTCGGCCTCGGAAGTCACGGACGCGCCTTCCTGAGCCCATGCAGAGCCAGCGCCAACAAGCAAAGCGACAGCCATAGCCCGCGCGCCAACGCCAGCATAATAGTGCGATCTATTACGAGAAATCATACTTTCCTCCCTATGGTTCTTTAACGACCGTTAAATCGCCTACTGCCACTCTTTTTTACAACACGCAAGATGCCTCTCGGGGAACGGGGCGGGCATTTTCGTCGCAGTCTGAAACCCATTGAATGGACCATTCCGAACGGAGATGATGTAAGTGCGCAACGTGACCGGGGCTCAGGCACCTGCGATGATACAAATGATTATCTATCAAACGAGCACGGCGCTGCCTGAGTTTGAAGCGTCAAGCAGTCAGTATACGAATGCTTTACAGCATGTCGCACGAACGGCGGAAAAAACCATACTGGAAACTGGATTTCCCTATTGCTCGGGAAGGCCAGACGAAGAACGGTAATGTTGATCACAAACGCTGACAGAGGTCACCACCCACTATGACATACCAACAGCGTTGTCTTCCAAGCGCCAATACCGTTAACACAAAAGCCGTACTCACAATAATATGCCTTAGAAGTTGGGTTTCCCACCACTCCTGTTCAACTCAGAACACGGGCATTTTAGCCAATTCTGCCCGCTGTTAAACTCTTTTGCTAAGTATAGATATTACGACCTGATCCAGTGAAACCCGCATGACATGTCACGTCGAAATACCGCGGAGGATCGTGTCGGTTGCGAAGGCTGCGTAATCTAATGAAATTTCCTTTGTTATCCTAGGTACGCCAAAAACTTCATATGCACCAACGCGTGTTGAAAATATGTAGTGACATGTTCCGACAATCAAAAAATACATATATTTTACATTAACTTCCCGGAACTGTCCCGCCGCAACGCCATCCGACAGGATCGTTCTTTGCGCCCTGGCAATTGGCTGGATAACGCGGGCTCGCAAAACCTTCGAGCCCTCTGATTCCCGGTCCCACAGCAATTGATCGATAAGCCTGTTCAGATAGGGAAATTGTGCGTACGCGCTAATTATTCCGTGGATATGAATTCTCAACTTAGTAGCCGGATCCAGTTCCTGATCCATCAAGTCCGCTAGCTGGCTTAAGGGGCCTTCAACATCCCTTTCCGCCAAGGCAAGGAGCAAGCCCTCCCTGGATCCAAACCAGTATTTCACCAAGGGCGCCGTGAGGCCGGCTCTGCGTGCAATTTGGTGCAGCGATACGTCAATTGATCCGGTTTCGATCATCAGATTGCTTGCAGCATCAAGCAAGACCTCCCGACCGTTTGTTCCAGCGGGCTGTCGTCCCTCTTTCACATCGCTATTTGGCCGCTTCTTAGTAGACATTTTCAAACCCCTTCAATTGTCTTCAGAGTGAATGAAAATATCCTCACGCGCAACAAAGCGTCATGTTTAATCCGCAACAACACTAAATAACATCGCTGTCTAAATGACTAAAATAGCTGCTCAGCAGTCTGCTCTGACTACCAAGCTCACCCCACCGATACAGACAAAGTAAACACAGCCCGTCATCCCAAGTCCTCCCTGTTTTCCGGTCCACCCAGCCATTTGAAAACTTTATGATCGTTAAATAAAATTTCCCGACCTCCCTGCGACATGCTAAAAGCGCCCCCAAACAAAAAAACCGCCCTCCCCTAAAACAGTAGGGGCTGTAGAACGAGACACTAGGATAGCCTGGGAGGCATTATGCGATCACATCCAACCCTTAATCAAAGAACCATTGCTCATATCGTAAACATGAATGCTTCAAGGGTTTTCTCAGTCACAATTGGGCTCGCGAGTCTTGTATCCTGCGCTCCCCCTCCAGAATACACAAAGAACAAACCACTCGCCCCTCTGACCGTTGCCGAAACCCCCACCAACGCAATAGCGCCCGACGGCAAGTATATATCGTGGGAGGAACACTTGATTGATGCAGAGGATGTGAATGGAGGTATTCCCATACGTGGTGGCGATGGAATAGCGCTCACCGACCTTGATCAGGATGGATATCAGGATTTCATCACCGCACAGGAAGACTCCAATCACCTACGTGTAGCGTATGGAAGCCATGATCCAGATCAGTGGGCCTTGCGCACAATTGCCGAAGGCAGCATTGTCGCAGCGATTGAAGATGTTGCTGTGGGGGATCTGAATGGGGATGGCTGGCCAGACATCGTCGCCGCCTGTGAGGAAGCACACCTTGTATACTTTGAGAACCCAGGCCCCCACGCAAGGGATGAGGAGTGGAAGTCATTAATCCTTCCCTTTTCCGAAAACCGGGGATCATGGCTGCGTGTTTTCATTGCCGACATGAATGGCGACGGAACTCTGGACCTGACCGCAGCAAATAAAGGCACGTCGGATCTTGTTCGTTCAGAAGCGGGTCAGCCTAATAGCCACCCTACGTCTCTCATTCTTTTGGATGGTCCTGCGCTTGATCCTGCCTCCTGGCATGAGCAGGTGCTTTATAGCCGCGACGTGCCAAATACGGCCCTTCCATTCGACTTCAATGGTGACGGACGCCTGGATGTTCTGGCTGCTGAACGGCTCAACACTCGAATGGTAATCATTCAGAACGAGGGCACGGACGAAAACGGGAAACTGATCACAAGCACCTGGCCGATCGAAATAGTGGCTGCCTTCGATACGCCTGAAGGATGGCATGGAGCATCAAACGCTTTCCAGGCAGACATTGCAGACCTGAATCATGACGGACGCCCGGATATCGTGGTGAGTGTCACAGAAATCGTTAAAGGCGAGCCCCTTACTCTCCCTTCCGTTCTAGGATGGCTTGAGCAGCCAGAATCCCTCTCACAACCGTGGACTTATCACAGGATCGGCGACACGCTTCCTGACCCGGTAATTGGGATTCATTTAACTGATATCGACGGGGACGGAGATATGGACGTCCTGACGGGGGGATATTCCGGGTTGAATGTCCTGGCAGGTACATATTCCGGAGCAGCACGTGACCATGATGATGAATCTGTCACGGCCGCCTCGTCAGTTGGTCGCATTGCATGGTTTGAAAATCCCGGAGACGCAGAAAATACATGGACACGTCACGATATTTCACGACGGGTGCGCGGAATGTACGACATGTTCATAACGAGAGACATGGATGGCGACGGCGACCTGGATATTATTGCGCCGCGTGGAAACAGCGGCCAATATGATGGCCTCTTCTGGCTTGAACAAATCCGCTCATCTCAGCCCCAACCTGCATTTACACTCGCGAGAAAGCAGGAGAGCAAATCGCTACCCCTCCCTCCCGAAGATTGGATTAGCGTTTACAATCGGAGTGAGACCTACATCGCTCCGAACAAAGACAAGCATTGAAAACTCCTCTTAGCGCGCTGTCAGACGAATTCGAATGAGCAAAGAAATCTCCGAACTGGTCGCCCCAGTGGCGGACCATTTCGTGGCAAATATCAATGCATGTTCGTAGAGCGGATCTTCGACATTGCGCAACGGCAGCGGGATGATTTCGGACGACGTTTTGAAATAGCGGAAAGGCGTCTGGCTCACCTCTAAGGCCTAATCTCCAGAGAGCGCCGTCTCAAGGTCGGTTCTTTTGACAATGCACCGCCACAGCCCTGCGCCTAGACAGGGAATGCTTCTCCGCAGCACTCGCCCAGATCCTGCTTCTATCTGCAGCCGGGAGCCAGAGCGAGGCAGAAGAAATACTCGACCGAGCCCTGAAGACGCCAATCGGAAAAAACGGGCAAACCATTGCTGACATGATCGCCAGACAAGCCCTTTAGTCTTAAGGTTTGGCCTTTGGCAGAAGATCTGGAGATACTAAGATCAAGACAGGTTTTATGCCCCCAACAAGCTTCTTTGGAAGAACTGCCTTCGCGGGAATGAAGCTGTCCTGTGCCACCAAGCTAGCCCACAGATTTTGCAATCGTCTCAGGCGTTGAGCTTGACCCCATTCCTGGACCATCTGACCCGAGAAAATCCCGCTGA